>ENA-OWNT01000732-OWNT01000732.1-seawater-metagenome-genome-assembly--contig:-NODE-732-length-60223-cov-6.017990_pt1 | contig 60223 bp, 50 predicted proteins | sample MGYA00238136_ERZ651165 | MGnify/ENA primary metagenome ERZ651165 (study PRJEB26861, sample SAMN08777766) | seawater metagenome | isolation source: coastal seawater | place: USA: Florida | collected... | reverse complement strand
CAGGGCGGCGAAGGCGGATGCGAGTCGCATGGTCACTCCGGGGAGGGTGGGGCGGGCTCGGGGTCGCCGCCGAGGAGGTCGTCGAGGAGGGCGTCGCCGGCACTGGTGTCGGGCGGCGGCGCGGGAAAGCGGCCGTACTGGTCGCCGGGTGTGCGGTGGCCGGCCTCTGCGACCCACAGCTTGTCGGACTCATGCCGGATGAGCAGGTGGGCGTAGCGGTCGAGCAGGGCGAAGCGGGGGTCGACCGGCTCGGCGAGGGAGGCGGCGTGGTCGGCGATGGCGGCCTTCATGTCGTCGAGCTCGCCGAGGGTGGCGAGGGACTGTACCTGGAAGGCCCGGGACAAGCGCACCTTCGCGGCATCGCCCTTGGCCGCGGACTCGGCGAGAACGGCCTTGGGGTCTTCGCCTTCGGGGGTGGCACCCGGCACGGTGGCCCACACGGCGGCCTGGAGTGCCCGGGGGACGCCCCACCAGGTGTCGTCGTCGAGGCAGGTGGCGGCGCGGGACACGGCACGGGGCACATCGAGGGGCACGCCCACCTCGCCCCCGGCAGCCTGGTCGTGGAGCACTGCGAGCACGCCGCTGGACAGGCCGAGGAGGTAGAGCAGCTCCTCGTTCTTCTTTTGGTTGAGCTTGGGACAGCCCTCTCCCGGTGTGGGGGACCAGGCGGCCGAAAGCTCCTGCCAGGCGGCGTAGTAGCGCATGGCGGCAACGGCGTGGTGGCGACGCTCGACCTCCAACAGGTCGGGAATGCGCGAACCCTCGCCATTCCGGAGGGCCACCCCGCGCTGCAGCTCGGCGTCCCAGGCGAGAGGCTCGGTGCACATGCCCGCCGACAGCAGGGTGAGCACGCGGGCCTGGTGGGGCGTCTTGCCCTTGGCCGGCTTGCCCACCGACGAGAGGATGGCGGCGGTGGCCTCGCCCGATGCGCAGCCCAGGCCGATGTCGTCGGAGGCCATCACCACGGGGGCGACGGTGGTGGCCGTGGACTTGTCGACCAGCCGGACGCAGCCGGAGCCGAGGATGAGGAGCGGGAGGGTGCGCAGCAGGGACACTCGGCTCTCCGGGTCGCGGCCTGCGGTGCGGGCAAGCCGGCAGCGACGCAGCGCGCTTACCGCCGCAGTGGGTGCGCTGTCGAGAGTCGCGGCGTGATCGGAACCTCCGTCAGTCGCCTGCGAGGCTGGCCGCCAGCACGAGCTGTCCCGCGTAGTACAGCGGCAGGCCGACCACACGGTTGACCGCCCCGGGCTTCACGAAGCGGTTCCGGGCCACGAACAGGTCGGAGACGTAGAACAGCACCCCGCCCACCACCCACGCCAACACGCCATGGGTGAGCCAGGCGGCGAGAGCGGCGGTCATCATGCCGGTGATGATGGCGATGTAGGCGGCGACGGGACCCTTCATGGCAGGGGGCAGGGTGGGCTTGAGCCAGGAATGGACGCGCCAGGCCACCAGCAGCAGAGCCACGAGGACCGCGCCCGAGAAGAGGTCGACGGACAGGCCATGGAGCGCGAAGACGACGATGTAGCCGACGTGTCCGAGCAGAAAGGACACCAGGCCCGCCAGAAACAGCGGACGCTTCGTTCCGAGCAGGCAGATGTCCCCCAAAGCACAGAGCACGAGGGCCACCATGAGCGCGGTGTTCATGCTGTTGAAGCCGCCCGACGCCCCGATGGACACCCAGCCCACGCCCAGAAAGCCGAGCGATGCGAGCGGCTTGGCGATGAAGCGCAACCACGTGAGGGGACGGTCGCCGGCGTCCTGCTTGTCGCGGGACAGCGGGAAGGTGCGCGCCTCGCCAAGCAACAAGAAGGGCAGGGACAGCAGGGTGAGCGCGATGAAGGGCACGGTGGACATGGTGGGAGGGTAGCTTCTGCCGGCCGGGACACCGCGCGCAAGGAGCCTGGAATGTTCGTCGAAGACGACCTCGCTGACGTCAAGAAGGCCCTGCGCAGCCGACTTCGCGGGTGGCGCCGCCGCTTTGCAGCCACCGAGGACGGACGCCGGGCCTCCCAGCGGATCTGTGCGCAGGTGACGGCCCTTCCCGAGTGGCAGGCGGCCCGCACGGTGGCCCTGTACCGGGCGCTTCGGGGCGAGGTGGACGTGACCCCACTCTCCGACCTCGGCAAGCGCGTGTGCTGGCCCGTGGTGGTTCAGCGGGGGCGTCCCCTCGTGTGGCGCGAAGGGGTGGACTGGCGGCCGGGGCCCTTCGGCATCTTGGAGCCCGGCCCGGACTCACCGGAGGTCCGTCCCCAAGACATCGACCTGATCATTGTTCCCGGCGTCGCCTTCGATGCGCGGGGCCGGCGCCTCGGACAAGGGGGAGGCTTCTATGACCGGTCCTTGCGGCAGTGCCCTGGACTGCGGGTAGGCGTGGGCTTCGCTGGCCAGCAGGTGGAGGCGGTGCCAGCGGGTCCCTTTGATGAGCGGATGCACCTCGTCGTCACGGAGGCTGGGGTGCGCCGGGTGTGAGGCCTACTCGGGTGGGTCGCCGCCATCCCCTGCACCACCGTCGCCCGCGCCCCCATCTGCACCTCCTTCGCCGCTGGAGTCGGGCACCAGCACGATCTCGATGCCGCCAAAGCCGTCTTGGCCGGTGGGGGTCTTGCCGTGGTCGGAGGGGTTGTAGGGCCCGATGGGCTCGCCGGGACCGTTGACGATGCCGTCGCCGTCGGTGTCCGCGAAGGCCCAGAGGTAGACGATGGTGTCGGAGGGCAGGGTGAGGTCCCAGGCCAGCTCGGTGCCGGCGCTCGACAGCTCGCTCCACGCGAAGGTGTCGGTGTCGTAGGCGACGGCGGGGTCGGTGATGAGCAGGTCGCCGCTGGGCCGGTACTTGAGGGCCGAGACGTAGACCGTGGAGCCCGAGTCGAGGCTGGAGAAGGGCTCTCCCGTGGACAGGCGCAGCGAGCCCGACAGCTGCACGAAGGGCACGAGGTCGACGCCGGGACGGTCGCCGAGGGGCAGCCACACCGGGTAGTTGTTCATGTTCCGGTCGCCGACCGAGATGGGGTTGCTGTTGGTCTCGCCCGATGCCGAGTACACGCCCCAGCGGTCGCCGCCGTCGAACACGCCGTTCATGTTGGCGTCCCAGCAGGCCACGAGCTGCATCTCGCCGTAGTTGGGGCAGACTTCCAGAGTGTAGGAGGTGGTCGCGCCTTCGCCGGCGCCCACATCGAGGGCCTGGGCGACGTGGTAGGGGCCGTTGCCGTCCTTGTCCATGAGCATCACGGCGATGTTGCCGCCCCAGTAGTCCACCGTGACATAGGCAGGACCGGTGATCTCGATGGTCTCGCCCCCGTCGCACACCACCTCGTCCTCGGTCTGTGTGAGGATGGTCATGTCGACCTCGGGCACCTCCAGGCCGTCCACCATGGGAATCGCCTGGGGCCACACGCCGCGGGGGTCCTCGGTGCCCACGACACCGTCGCCCAGAAGATCGATGGCGGCGTACACGTAGACGTCCTTCTCCTCGCGGAGCTTGACGGGCAGTGAGTAGGTGTTCTCGCCCATCTCGGGGTTGAAGATGACCTCGGTGCCCGCATAGCGACCGGCCTGGCCATCGCCGCCCAGCTCGTAGGCGGCCACGAAGATGGGGCCGAAGGGCCACGAGTCGAAGCCCGACTCCTCCCAGGGAATGGCGTAGCGTTCGCCGTTTTCGTCTTCTCCGTAGAGCTCCACGGTGATGGTGCCCGACACCTGGCCCACCACCGCGAAGTCCTCGTCGGGCGGCAGGATCTCTCGATCCTCTTCGCCGGAGTCGTCGTCGGCGCCCGAGCCACTGCCGTCGCCGTCGAGGCCTTCGCCGTCGCCTTCGGCGTTCTTGCCGAGGGACGAGCAGCCGAGGGCGAGACCCACGGGAAGGAGGAAGAGGAGGGGGGAGCGCATGGGACACCTCGTCAGCGCGCACCATACCAGCCAAAGTGGTCGACGGTGACAGCGTCTGTGCGCAAGCGGGCGCTGGTCTACACTGCCCCGCCGTCCCCGGAGTCCTGTCCCGTGCGTGCCGCTGCCGATTCCCCCGGGAGGTCGCCTTCGCGCGCCTGGTTGGAGCTGATGCTCCTGGGGCTCGGCTGTCTGCTCGTCGTCGGTCCGTCCACGCTGCTCACCCCCGACCTGGCCGTCGGGCACGCCAGCCGCGACCTCTTCGACCACCTCGCGCTGCTCGACCACTGGTCGATGACGGCCCCGGACTGGAACCTTCCGAGCGGTGGGTCGCTTGTGCCCCCCGACCTGTTCGGCATGGTGTTCGCGGCGCCCGTGCTGGCGGTCGCCTCGCGGGCCACGGCCTACAATGTGGCGGTCTTCTGCCAGCTCTGGGCGGCCTCGGCGGCGGCCTGGGCGCTCGGACGTCGGTATGGTTCCGGGATGGTGGCGGGGGTCGTGTTCGGCCTGTCGCCCTACCTGATGGGACAGGCGCTCTCGGGCGAGGCGGAGACCCTGTCGGCCTGGCCGCTGCCGCTGTGGGCGCTGTTGTTGAGCCGCGACTCGGTCCGCAGCCACGCGCTGGCGGGTGTGGTGGGCGCCATCGCCGCCATCGGGTCGTGGTACCACGGGGCCTTTCTCGCCATGCTCACGGGGTTCTGGTCGCTGGTGGGGCTGGTGCGGGACAAGCGGCCGGCTGCGCTGGTGCCGTCGGTGGTCTTCGCGGCGGTGATCTCGCCCTTCGCCTGGGTGTATGCGCGGGTGCTGAACTCGGACACGCAGCTGTTCGCGGGTCCGCAGATGCGCGACTACCTGGAGGTTCACGCCGCGTCGCTCTCGTCGATGTCGGCCGACGTGTGTGCCTGGGCCGGCGCCCCCCCACCCGGCAGCCTCCACATCGACGGCTTCGGTTGGGTGGCCCTCGGGCTCGCCATCTGGGGCGCCTGGCGCTGGTCGCATGACAGTGCGCGGGGCTGGTGGCTCGGTGTGGTCGGCATCGGGCTGGTGATGTCGGTGGGACCGGTCCTGCACGCCTGTGGGGCGGCCGTGACGGGGTGGACTCCCTATGCCCTGCTGGTGGACCTTCCGGCCTTCGGACGCATGCGCCTGCCCCACCGCTGGACCCTCGTGACCACCCTTGGACTCGCGGTGCTGGCCGCCCACGGTGCCCGGCGCCTGCCTGGGGTGATTCCGGTTTTCGTGTTCTTCGAGGCGCTGTGGTTCGTCGGACCGGTCTACCAGGCCACCGACGTGTCCCCGCCCGCCATCGTCGACCGCATCGAGGGGCCGGTGCTCGACCTGCCTCCCCGCACCCTGGGCGACGACCTGCGTGGTCGCTACCTCGTGTGGCAGGCGGTCCACAATCAAGCCGTCCCCTATGCACTGCTGATGCAGGGCTGGAGCCCGGAGCTGGCCCGAGAGCCGCTGTTCATCGCTGCCGCTGCGGCGGACGCCCGCTCCAACCTGGCCGAGCGCCAGGGTGCCGCGCGCCAATTCCGCCAGGGAGACTTCGCCCAGGATGTGGCCGACTGGCGAGAGGACCCTCGGCCCGATGCTCTGGAGGGGGCCGCCCTGCGCCTCTCCGCGCTTGGACTCCGCCAGGTGGTGCTGCACCGCGACCGCCTCGACCCCGGCAGCGACCTCGCCCTGATGGCACTGCTGGAGGCCCACCTCGGGGATCCTGCGGTGGTGGGTGACCAGGCCCTCTGGGAGCTGCCTCATGTCGAGTGAGTGGTCGCCGATGGCGTGGTGGAGGCGGTTGTCGGGCAGGAAGACCCGGCGCGGCCGGCGACGCAAGGACCGGCACGCCCCCGAGCCCCTGCCGACGGCGGTGCGCCCCACCCGCATCGAGGTGGGGCCCGCTCCCAAGGGCTGGTGGCCGGCGATGGTGGCCTTTTCGGTGCTGCTGGCCCTGCTGCTGGTGTGGCCGATGCCGCTGGAGCCCGTGCATCAGGTGGTGGGGCATCCCGAAGCGAGCGTGGGCTGCCATGTGTGGGTGATCTGGTGGGCCCAGCACCACCTCGGAGAGCCCTTCACCGACCTCATCTTCTACCCGAACGGCGCCGACGTCGTGCAGCTGTACGGTTCGGACCTGCTCAGTCCGCTGCTGCTGGCCTGGATTCCCGCCTCCCCGGTGCTTCTGTACAACCTGTGGGTGGTGTTTCTGCTGGCCCTCGGGGGAGTCGGGGCGGGCTTTCTGGCCCGACACGCGGGGGCCAGTCCTCAAGGCGCTTTCGTGGGCACGGTGGTGTTCGCGGCGGCCCCCTTCTTCCAACACGAGCTGCTCAACGGCACCTCGGAGCTCATCTCGGCAGGCCTGCTGCCGTGGTTTGTGGTGGTGCTCCTGCAGACGGTGGAGGCGCCCACGGTGAAGCGGGGCGCGCTGGTGGGGCTCATTGCTGGCGTGGCCATCGCGCTGTCGGCTTACAATCCCTTCTTTGTGCTGCTCATCGTGGTGGTGGCCCTGGGACACCGCGCCGCCACCACCCTCGGCCGCATCTTCACGCCCGAGCTGCTGCGTGCGGTCGGCGCTGCAGCGGCGGTGGGTGGCCTCTTCGTGCTGCCCATCGGCTGGCTGCACCTGGCCCACGGTGCCACGGAGACCCTGGCGCGACGGAGCACCTGGACCGAGCAGGAGCCCCCACTGCCCGACTCCTTCGCCCAGCTGTCGGACTGGCTCGACCCCCGACCGGTGGTGCTGCCGGAGCTCACCTCGAGCCTGCACGGCGGCGTGTTCGAGTATTGGACCACCTGCACGGTCTTTCTGGGCTTCGTGGCCCTGCTGCTGGCCCTCTACGGAGCATGGCGGCGCCATGACCGCGCGACCGTGTCGCCGGGCCTGTTGTGGAGCCTGTTTCTGGTGGGGGCCCTCATCGCCTCGGGACCGTGGCTGCGTGTGTTCGGCGAGTGGGTGACTGTCTTCGGCCTGCGGGTGCCGCTGCCGGGGCTCACCGTGGCGGAGCTCTTTCCACCGTTCCTGGTGACCGCGATGCACAGCTACCGGTACACCGCGGTGGTGGTGACGGCTCTGTCGGCGCTCGCTGCACGCGGGGTGGGCCATCCCATCTGGGCGGTGCTGGTGATGGTGGAGCTGCTGGTGCTCTCCCCGGTCCCCCGTGCGGATGCGGTCACCCCCGTCCCCCCCTCCCCGGTGTTGGAGCGCCTCGCCGAGATGCCCGCGGGAGCGGTCCTGACAGCGCCCAGTCAGGCCGACGACCTGGGCGACCTCGGACGCCTGTTGTTGGCCCAGACGGTCCATGGTCATCCGGTCCACGATGGCGGCATGCACGAGCGGGCGGGCAAGGGAGCCCGGGCACTGTTCTACGAGAATGCCCTCGTGGACCAGCTCTCCGACCCCAGGTCTCCGGAGTGGCCGGGCCAGCCCCAGCTCTGGTTCTCAGCACTGCACGAGGTGGGCTACCGCTACCTGCTCGTGCCGGTGGGACACGCCGAGGCGCAGGTGTGGGCCGAGGCGGTGTTGGGCGAGCCCGACGACAAGGACAACGTGTGGGCTCTGTGGACCTTGTCCGAGTCGGACCAATGAGCTGAGCTGAGGTAGGCTGCCGTCATGTCGCAATGGTTGTGGGTAGTCACATTCGTCGGACTGTCCTGGGCACAGGAGCCGACCCCCGATGCAGCCGGTCCCGGCACCGGGGCGCCTGCAGATCCGGGACCCGATGCCGGTGTGCCTCCCGCTGTCGGCGACGACGAGGACCGCATCGCCATCGTGCTCACCCTCGATGACCGGGCCCTCGGTCGGGTGTCGCGGCCTCGGGTGACGGCGGAGTCGGCGGGGGTGGGCTCCATCGACCTGCTCGACGACGGTGCTCTGCTCGACGAGGCCCCCGGTGACGCCATCTGGACGGCTGGCTTCACCGTCCCCCGGAGCGAACACCTCGCCATCTCTGTGCTCGACGACCGCACGCCCCTCGGCTCGGTGACCGTCTTTCTGCCCTCGGCCTCCGAAGCCCGCGTCGACCTGCAGACCACCCCCGACGGCCTGCGGCTGCGCGCCGAGCCCGAGACCCTGTCTGGCACCGTGGCGGCCAGCCAGACGGGCGGGGGCAATGGGGGTGGCGGCGGCAGCATCGACCACCTGGCGCATGTGCTGTGGGTGGGCATCGCGCTGTTCGTCATCGGCTTCGGCTACACGCGGCGGGTGCTGGACGAGCGGTGGAGTGAGGAGGTGGCGCCTGTGTTGAAGCGCCTGGACGCCTTTCTCAGCGATCCGACGTCGCGAGGATAACGCCTACAGAGGCGCGCCCGGCAGGCAGCACCGCGCCCCGAACTGCGTGTCTGCGTGGTCGAGCCGGGCATTGGCTTCGGCGCGGCACTGGTTCAGTCCTGCGCTGAGGTTCCAGCCCCCGCCGAGCAGTCCGCCCCGACTGTCGGAGCCGTCCTCCCGCACCCACTCCCAGTAGTTGCCGGAGAGGTCGAGGACGCCCTCCGGAGAGGTACAGTCGGGGTGGGCACCCGTCGCGGACCAACCCCCGCCCACCTCGTGTGTGGCGGCGCTGCGGTCGTTGCAGGCGCCTTTGTCGAAGGTGTCGCCGTAAGGCCAACGACGTCCGTCGTCGCCGGCGCAGGCGCGCATCCACTGCGAACGGGTGCAGAGCTGTCGGCCCCGCTGCGCACAGGCGGCCTTGGCGGTGGCGAAGCTGTAGCCACCCTGGGGCATCTGACCGATCAGGTTGGGGTGCTCGCCGCGGTCGATGCAGAAGTCCCCGACCGCCACCATGTCGTCGGGACACGAGACGGCGGGCGGAATCGGCGCCACAGAGGCGGTCTCCACCTCGCCTCGGCAGCAGCGGAATCCCACCCGGGGGTAGCGCTCGTCTGCGGGGGCCGCGGGGTAGCCGTCGACCGGTCGGCACACGGCCTTGGAGGCGTCGGAGAACCATGACCCTCCCCGCAGCTCGTGCAGAGGGGGGCCCTCGCCGGAGTACAGCACCGGGGCGTCGATGATGTCGGCCGTCCACTCCCACACACTGCCCACGAGATCGGTGACGCCGACGGTGTTCTTGCAGGCACTGCGGCTTCCGGAGGGCAGGGGACCCGACTCGGCCACCGCACAGCCTCCCTCCACGAAGCGCTGGCCGTAGGGGTAGCGGAAGTCGTGGGCGCCTGCGCAGGCCGACTCCCACTCGCGCGTGCTGCACAGGCGCTTGCCCGCTGCGGTGCAGGCGGCGTCGGCCTCGGTCCAGTCGATCACGACGCGGGGCAGCTCGCCCTTGCGGTTGGGGTACTCGTAGCGGTCCATCCACACGCCGGCCGAGATCTGCACCTCGTCGCTGGGGTCGTAGCTGGCCTTGCTGTCGGCCTCCGCGGCCTGGGTGAGGGTGCGGAGCTGGTCGGCCGCGATGTCGGCTTCGGTGGGGATGGAGTCGGACCAGCAGCAGCGAAAGCCCGCCGAATAGACCGCCCGGTCGGGGGACAGGCGGTAGTCGGGGGCCCGCGAGTAGCGGCCGGTGCAGTCGGCGTACAGTGCGTAGGTGTACCAGGCGCCCCCTTCGAGGCGCACCCCACCCGGAGCTGCGTCGAGCACCCACTCCTCCAGGTTTCCGATGAGGTCGTGCACCCCCTCGGGTGTGGTGCAGTCGGGCCGGGCGCCAGCAGCGACAAGCAGCTCACAGGGCTCCATCAGAGAGGTGTGGCCCGACGGCAGGCGGCCCTCGGTGTGGCAGCGTCCGCGTGCGTAGGTGGTGCCATAGCCAAAGCGCAGGTCGCCCCCGGGACCCAGGCAGGCGCGTCGCCACTCGGCGGCGGTACACAGGCGCTTGCCTTGCTGGTGGCAGGCGTCGGCGGCTTGCTGGGCGGAGGTGTAGTGGGCGGGCAGCTGGCCGCTGGTATTGGGAAACTCGTAGGCGTCGATCCAGAAGCGGCCGTCGGTGTGTGCGGGGTCGTCAAGGGCCACCATGCCCGGAGGCGCCTTCGGGAAGACCTGTTGCAGCAGGGGTGGCAGTCCGAACCACGCCAGCAGGGCCACCGCGATGGCCACAACCACCCACGGGCGCGGGGAGGTGGGCTGGCGGCGTCTGCGTGAACGGCGCCTCATCGCCGGGCTTGTCGGCGGCGGCCAGCGGTCCCACCCGGGCCGAAGGTGAGTGCCAACCAGCCACCCGCCGCGAGCCCGATGAGTCCCAGGACGCCCGACATCAGCTCCGCCTCGAATTCATCGTCGCGGGGAGGCGGCGTACCGGGAGGCAACAGCGGTGCGGCCCCCTTCCTGGTGGGTGCGGCGCTCTTGGACTTCACCCTGGCCTGGATGCCGGCTTCGCTGACCTCCACCCGCACAGTGCCTCCTTCGGTGCCCACCGGACCGGTCCACAGCAGGGCATCGCCGTCGCCGAAGACGCGCAGGGCCGTGGGCTCCTTGGGGGCTGCCAGCGAGCCGCTCCACACCCGGTCGCCGGCGCGGGCATCGGGCGGACGCCCGTCGTCGGTGAGCGCGATGGTGCCCTGACCCAGGGAGATGCGGGGCGGCTGCAACAGCCGGGCGTCGGGATCCGCCACGGCCACCCGGATGTCGGCGCCGTCGAACACGGGCACGTCCTCGGGCGCGGCCGATGCGGTCCACAATGAAAGCGAGAGCCACCACATGGCTCGGACTCTACTCCACCGCGAGCGGTAGGCTGCGGCACCTCCCCACGGGTGCCATGCTCCTCCCCCTGCTCCTGTCCGCTGCCCTCGCCCAGCCTGTGCTCCTCCAGGTGGAGCTGCCGGCCCTGTCTGTGCCCGTGGAGGGCGTGTCGGTGCGCCTGCGTCGCCTGGGCGACTCGGAGCTGGTCCGGCTGGTCGACGATGGCAGCGTGTCTGGCGACCTTCCGGGCGACCGTGTCTACACCGCTCTGCACGAGGGGCCCTACGCTCGCCTGCTCACCGCCGAGCTCACCGTCGACCTCGCCGACCGCGACCCCGAGCTGCTCTACGCCGGCACCGAGACCCTGGAGACCGACGCCCTGGTGCGCCTCGGCTGGGATGTGCGGCTCGCCCCGGAGGGCCTGGTCGCCGCCCGCACGGCCGCTGTGCTGCCCGGCGCCGGGGCCGGACCCTCGGCATCCGACCCCCAGTCGCTGTCCTTTGGCTGGGGACTCGTGGTGATGGTGTGGGTGGGGGCCTTGGCCGTGCTGCACCTGCGACGATGAACAACCGCATCCAGATCGCTCTCACTGTGGCGCTCTTCAGCGCCTTGTCAGCGGCCTGGTCGTGGCCCCTGGTGTGCGACCCGCTCGACCACCTCGTGTCTGGGGTGGACACCTGGGGCACCGTGTGGACCGCCGGCGTGGCCCAGCAGCTCGACGGAGGACTGCACACCTCCACCACCGACTGGCCCGACGGGCAGGGCCTCCGACGTGCGGACAGCATGTTGATGTTGCTCGTGCTGTCGCTGGGACCCGGCTGGATCCCGCCGCGCCTGCTCGTGTCGCTGATGGTGCTGCTGGGGCCGGTCTTGTCTGCACTGGCGGCCGAGCGATTCGCCGTGGAGGTGCTCGGCGCGCGGTGGCCCCACTCCCTCATCGCAGGGGTGGCCTACGGCTTCGCAGGTGCTGCGGCCGGGGCCCTGGTGGGGGGACAGGCCTACGTGCTGGTGAACCCGTGGCTGCCTCTGCTGGCCTGGAGCTGGTGGCGGGCGGGACAGCCCGAAGGCACGCCCGGGCACGGTGTTGTCGCGGGCTTGAGCTGGGCGCTGGCGATGGCGACCTCGGCCTACGTGGGGCTCTGCGCGACCGTTGTGGTGCTGGTGCTCGGCGCCGACACCCTGCGGCGCGGGGCCCGGCCGGTGCGCCCCTGGGCGGGTGCAGCCGCGGTGGCCATCCCGGCCGGGCTGGTGCAGGTGTGGTTGTTCGGCTCCGGTCAGATGCGCTCGGGGGAGGCGGAGCAGACGGTGGCCGTGGTGCGCGAGGTGATGGCGGGCGGCAGTGCGACGCTGACGGGCTGGTTGGCCTGGACGCCGGGCATCGGTGCCGCCTGCCACGCCTGGTTCATCCCGCTCGGCTGGGTGACCGTGGCCCTGGTGGCCTTCGCGCCCGTGGTGTTGTCTGCCCGGCGGGGTTGGCGGGTGTGGGCGGTGCTCGGCCTGGTGGGCGTGGCGCTGTCGCTCGGTCCGTTCATCCGCGTCCACTCCGACTTCCTGCCGCGGCTGCCGTGGCTGCTGGAGCCGGTGGTTCACACGCCGATGGGACGCTGGGTGCGCTTTCCGGCTCGCTTCGCATGGGTGGGCACGCTGGGACTGGGGGCGGTGGCGGCGGTCGTGGCCTCGGAGCTGGCCACTCGCCGTCCGCGTCTGTCGGGGCTGCTCTGGGTGGCCGCCTTGCTCGAGGTGAGCCAGGTGACGGGCAGCGTCGCGCGCACAGCACCGGTGCCCAGCCGAGCGCCCGCCGTCTATGCGTCGCTGCCCCAGGGGTCTGTCGTCCTCGACCTGTTTCCCACCGTGATGGGCATGCCCTTCGACCACGAGCTGCTGATGGCCGACCTGTCCTGCGCCTGGCAGGCCGAGCATGGCCACACCATCGCCACACGGTGCCTCGACACGGCACTCAACGACGACACCCGGAGCCAGGCCTCCGACTGGCTGCACGACAAGGCACTGCAGGGAGCCCGGCCAGACGCCCTGTCCGCCCACCTGGCAGAGCTCGGAATCACCACTGTGGTGTGGTTTCCCGATGCCTATGTGCCCCACGACGCCGCGGTGGTGGGGGCGGCACTGGAGGCGGCCCTCGGCGCGCCCGTGGCCGAGAGCGACAACGCAGGGCTGCGGGCCTTCGCGTTCTCGGTGCGCTGAGTCGGGCCGCTTCAGTCCGGGGTGGCCGTGTAGGTGCCCGTCCAGCTGATGGACTCGCCGCCGCCGCCTTCTTCACCCGAGAAGCTCGCCGTGATCTCGGAGCTGTCGTAGGTCCCCTCGAACTCCATCACCATCCATCCGAGCTCGATGTAGCCGATGACCTCGGTGTCGCCGGGCTGCACGATGCCGTCGACGATGCCGCTGTCGGCGCCGATGGCGGACAGGGGGCCGTCCCACTCGCACTCGACGGTGCCGACGTAGGCGGGGAACGACATGTCGAAGGCCACCGTGCCGCGGCAGGTGTCGGTGGTGGTGCCCATGCTGTTGGTGGCCTCGGCCTCGATGGTGAAGTCGCCCGACCAGGACTCCGTGTCGCCGCCGGTGTCGCCCGCATCGTCGCCACCCTCGTCGCCGCCGGAGTCGCCGCCAGAGTCGCCACCGCCTTCGTCGCCGCCGGAGTCGCCGCCGCCTTCATCGCCGCCAGAGTCCCCGCCGCCGTCATCGCCGCCGGAGTCTCCCCCCTCGTCGCCGCCGTCGTCGCCGCCGTCATCGCCTGTCCCATCGTCTCCGCCATCGTCACCCGAGGCGTCGTCTGCACCGGCCGAGCTGGTGTCGCTGCTCTTGTCGGAGCAGGCGAACAAGGAGAGGGCAAGCAACAGGACTGGAATGCGGCGCATGGTCTTCTCGCGAATGGAGTGGGCGGGACGGGACTATTCGGGTGTGCGCGGGCGGCCACGGAGGCGGCTGAGCAGGCGCTGGACGAGGTTTCCGGCGAGCCCATCGCCCACCCCGCGTCGAAGGGCGAGGGCGGTGGTGCGCGGTGCAAGGGTGAAGTCTTCCCTTGGACAGGTCAAGTCGAGCGCATCGAGGGTGGACTGGAGGCGATCTTCGCCCTGAATCGCCTCGAAGGGCATGCCACCGTCGGTGAATGTGCGGCACACGAAGCGGCCGAGCATGTGGGTGAGGCGGTTGTGCATCACCATGTAGGAGCGGTCCACGCTGCCGTTCTCGAAGGCGCGGCGCGACCACTCGAACAAGAAGCGCGCGGCCGGAGGCTGCTTCACATCGGGGTCGATGATGTAGACGATGGGCGCGCCCCACAGCTCGGCCAGGGCGTGAAAGCCCTCCAGAGCAGGCTCCACATAGTCGAGGCCGGGGCTGGTGATGGCGTGCAGGCGCAGCACCCGCTGGTTTTTGCGGGGGCGCGAGTAGATGTCTTTGTCGCCGATTCGGAAGACGGGTCCTTCTTCGGCGTGCTTGTCGATCCAGTGCAGCTTCGGGGGGGCCAAGAGGACCTCGGGGGGGAGGGGGCGCTGCGTGGGGACTGGATGACCGCGACGGAGAGTCCGACGCGGTCATCCCGGACGCCCCACCGCAAAGAAAAGAATAGATGCGAGGTGCGCTACCGACGCACCGAGCATATAGCACAGTGTAGCTGGCAGGCTTGTGGGGTCAGCGGGTGAGGGTCACCGCGCCATTGGCGAGGGGACCGTGGCGGGTGGTCTCTCCATCGGGCCAGGTGACCTCGATGTCGGTGAGGCCAGCCGGCAGAAAGACCGCGTGGACGCTGCTCTGACCGCTTCCCTGCTGGGTGGGCTGAAGCCAGCGGGTGAAGGTGTCGGGGCCGTTCGTGGCCCGGATGCGCGCGCCGACGCCGTGGACGTTGTTCGCGTCGTCCTGCAGGCGAACCACCACGCCGGGGTCGCCTTGTGGGTTGAGGTGAACGGCCAGAAAGTCGGTGCCAGCGGTGACGAGGTCGGGACGGTGGTCGCCGTCGAGGTCGCCCACCGCGATGGTCTTGGTGACGCCGGGATGGTCGAAGCCCACCTCGGTCCCCACGCTGGCCCAGCCGCGTCCCTGCAGGTTGGCGAAGAGCATGTCGGGCTGCTCGGCAGGGTCGACCGGGCGGCCCTGGTCCACCTCCAGGCCGAGGAAGTGCTCGCGGTGCTCGTGGCCTTCGGGGAGCAGCTGTCCACAGGCCACCGCCAGATCCTCCCAGCCGTCGAGGTCGAGGTCGACGAAGGCCGCGCCCCAGGAGGTGTCGCAGGCGGGGCCCTCCACCTGCAGACCCTGGGCCTGTCCGGCATCTGCAAAGCGGCCGTCGCCCGTGTTGAGCAGGAAGCGGGACCGGCTCAGGTTGGTGAGGAACAGGTCGGGATCGCCGTCGTTGTCGGGATCTCCGATGCCCACCCCCATGCCGAAGATGGGCGGGCCGCAGTCGCACAGGGCGGTCTCGTCGACGTAGCCGGTGCCGGTCCAGCGCAGGAGCATGTGGGGCTGCACCATGCTGCCGAAGTCGTTCACGAGGTACAGGTAGGGCTCCACGCCGCCGGAGGGGTCGAAGAAGGAAGCGTGGAAGCTCATCCCCTCCTCGGCGGCGCGGGGGAGGGTGTCGCGCCACTCCACGAGGGTGCCGCCGTCGTTGCGGAACAGGCGGCTGTACTCCCCCTTGAGCCGCCCTTCTTCGATCCAGGGCAGCACAACGGCGCGCACGTAGGTGGCGATGAGCAGGTCGAGGTCGCCGTCGCCATCGACATCCGCCCAGCTTCCGCCCGCACCGGCCACCGGGAAGGCCTCGGGATCGATGCGGTCGATGGAAAATGCGCCGGTGCCGTCGTTTCGGGCGAGGTAGTCGCCGTAGAGGCCCACGATGGTGAGGTCGAAGTCACCGTCTCCGTCGACGTCGGCGGCCGACGTGCCCGACCCACCGGGCAGCTCGATGCCCTCGGTGAGCTGGCCGGTGCCGTCGTTCCACATGAGGCGGCCCCAGCCCTTGGGGCTCACCCATGCGACGTCGACATCCCCGTCGCCGTCGAAGTCTTCCACGGCGATGCCCGGCCCGGTGAAGCCAGCCTCGGGGCTGGTGTCGAGCCCGAGCTCCGAGGCGTGGATGCGGTGGGTGGACAGGACGGGGGGCGGACGGGGGGTGTGGCCGGAGTCGGCTGTCGCCGAGTCGAGGCCCGCTTCCACGCCACCTTGAGGACCAAGGCAGGCCGACAGCAGCAGGACCGGGCTCAGGCGGTGCATGGGTGACTCTCTCGCTGGGCGTCCCCGACCTCGAGGGGACAGCTTGGCGTGTACGGTGGGTGGGGGCCGCGTCCGAACCCGAACCGCCACGCCGCGAGTATGTCATGAGCTTGTCAGCAGGCCAAGCCCCACGCGCGTGGAAGCGCCAGGGCAGGGGCCCTGCGGGGGATTCCGGATGCGGGGCTCGGTGGCCGGCGCCCTACTTCGGTGCGTGGCAGCTCGCGCAGTTGGTGGCTGCCGCCCGCAGCTCCGTGAGCTCCTCTCCCACACGGGTCTCCACCGCCACCTGGGCAAAGGCGGTCGGCAGTGGGATGCCCACCTCGGCCTGGAAGGTGACCTGGACCACCGTGCCGCCATCTGCCTTTTCGGTGAGCCGCCACTCGGTCTCGTAGCCGGGGAGCAAGGTGGCGCTGCCGTCGGGGGGCGCGACCGTCGGCTCGGGCTCGTAGCGGACGATCTTCACGTCGCCTTCGGTGGTGAGCGTTCGGTGCACCACCAGGGCCCGGTCGCCGAGGGGCTGTGGGAGTGCGAGCACCCCGTAGAAGATGCTGGGACCGACGGACCGGAAGGTGGTGAAGCGCACGAAGACGGAGCCGTAGTGCTCGGGCGTGACGAGCACCTTCACGATGTCGTCGGCGCTCGCGGGAATCTCGGTGACCGCGTGCCCCCACCACACGCCATCGGAGCGCCCCAGCCAGGCGCTCCAGTCGTCCTCCACCGCGACAAGCTGAAACGGCATCGCATCGTCGTCCGGCATGGCCTCTTCACCGGGCGGAACGTCGGGATCGCCAAAGTCGTCGGCGGTGGGGCGGATCTGTGGACCAGAGCCGGGCTCGGGCTCGTCGCCGTCGGCCTTGTCGTCGGTGGGAGCGTTCTCGTCGGTTGCGGCCTGCTCGTCGGGCGCGGCCTCGTCGTCCGTGGGCGGCCTGGCGTCGGTCTGGGCCTCCTCCGCGCTGGCGGTGGGCGTGGCGGGTGGCTCGGCGTCGGGCGAGCTGGACGCGCCAAGCCCGCACCCGTGGGCGAGGGACAGCAGGAGGATGGCAGGGAGGCGGCGGCTCAAGGGGGGCTCCCGGACTCGCATCGACGCAGAGCATAGGCGAGCGCGACGGCGTCGGCGGGCGTTGGGGCAGGCCAGTCGGCGAGCTGGACGCAGCCCACGTCGCCCTGGCGGGCCAGCTCCAAGGCCCCGAGTCCGGCGATGCCCGCTTGCGCGCGGAGCCCTGGCGGAAGCGCGCCACCCGCTCGAATGGTCACAGCCGCCAGGACTGCAGCGGATGGGGGCTCGTCAGGGGACAGCCCGGCACGACGGATGCGCTCGGCGGCCTGGGCGAGCCTGGGAACCGCCTCCCAGGTGTCGGAGGGGGCCGCGGAGGAACCCACGCAGCTTCCGCACGAGGCTGCCGAGGCCGCGCGCAGGGACTCCAGTCGCTCGAGCCGGGCCTGGGCATCGAGCTTCCAGGTGGGGCTGTCGGGGGCGGGCTCTCCAAGGAGGCTGGCGGTGCCGGCAGCGGCATACAAGTGGACCTCGGGAGGCAGCGCGTCGGCTCCGTGGCGCGCGACCAGCGACATGGCGGCGAGCTGCGTGGCCATCGACGGGGGCATCGGCGCCGACTGCACCCAACCGAGGACGGCGGTGTCGGAAGCGGGCACGAAGGCAGCCGCGGTGGGAGGACAGTCGGTCACGCAGCCCTGGCCCTGCGCGCGCAAGGCCTGCCACTCTGCCGCCGCCTCGGCCGATGGATCCGGCCGGATGGCGTCGACAGCCGCCGCGATAGGCACGGCGATGAGGGCGGACCAGAACAAGCGCTGCATGAGCGGTGGCTATCCTGTCCCGCCGGCCCGCAAGGACCCCACCTGTGCCCACCCCCGACCGCCCCTGGCTTCCCGAGACCTGCGCGCTGGCTGTGGCGGCGGTCGGCCTGCTGCTGGGCCCGGCTGTGCGGTTGAGTCCGGATGGACTGGAGATGCTCGCGCTGGCGGGCTGCTGGGCGGGTGGGTCCTGCGACGGACTGCTCCAGGGCTACTGGCCGCCGCTCTGGCCCGCCTTGATGGTGCCCTTCGTGGGCTTCGACGGCGAGTGGGCCGGGCGCACCGTCAATGTGGTGTGCGCGGCCCTGGTGGTGGCCCCGCTCTGGCGCACGACGGCCATTGCTGCGGGCGAGCGGGCAGAGCGGTCCATCTCGGGCGCGGTCGCTGCCGGTGTGTGGGTGCTGCTGCCCATGGTGTCCGACCACGCGGTCGTTCTCGATGCCCGTCCGCTGGCCTGGCTGCTGTGGGCCGGGGGTGCCTGGGGGGCTGCAGAGGCCGTGTCTGGACGGCGTTGGGGCTGGGGGGTCGCGGGTGTGTGTGGCGCGCTCGCCCCGCTGGCACGGCCGGAGGGCCTCGCGTTGCCGGTGGGACTCGCGGTCTTCGCGGCGCTTCGGGGCGGGGGCTTGCGGACGGCGGGTGCCCTGCTGCTGGGGGGACTGCTGCCCAAGGCGGCCTGGTCGGCGCTGATGCCCGAGAACCGAGGCACTGTGGAGGCCTTCTTCGGACCCTGGTTCGGTGTGTGGCCGCTCGACGACCTCCTCACGCTCTACGGACCCGCCAGCCTGCCGTCGGGCTACCGCCAGTTCGCCCTCGACACCCTCGCAGCGGGCGATGTCGAGGCCCCCCGCGATGTCGGTGGTCTGCTGGTGGCGGTCACCGGCGCTCTGGCGCGTGCGCCTGTGGGCATCGTGGGGGTCGGCGGGGGGCTGCTGGCCTTGCTGGCCATCGGCCGGTCCTTCGCCGCGCTGCGGAGTCCAGCCGGACGCCTGCCCGCTGTGCTTGGCCTGGGTGTGCTCGTCGCGCTGTCCGCCGCTCCCATGGCGGGCGGTCAGGCGAGCCCGGCCACCAACTACCTGTTCCTGCTGCCGCTCGGCCTGGTCGCCGCCTTCCGGATGCCGGTCCGCCGTCCATCCGACCCTCGCTGGCTTGCCCTGGTCCCCCTGCTGGTGCTGCTGGAGGCCCACTTCAGCCCCGTCCGGGAGCCGCCCGCCGACTTTCTGCTCGACACCCCCTCCGCCAAGGGGGCCGCCGAGGTCATCCGCCACGACGCCACCCTCGACGGCGCGACCATCCATGCCGGCTTCGAAGGCCGCGGCATCCTCCGACGCGCCGGCCGTCCCCCCCTGCTGCTGCCCTCCACCTGGGAACACTTCGACCCTCAGCCGGGCGCCTATGTGCTGCTGGTCGCCCACGGTCTGCTCGAAGCCGGCCGCGCCCTCGAGGTCGCCGAAGACCCCCGGGCGCAGCTGTGCTGGGTCTACGAAGGTGGCCTGCTGGAGCGTCTGTCCACGCCGGCCTTCGAAGCGCCGCCGACCCTGGACTGGGTGGCCTTGTACCGGTGGGATGCGGCTTGTCCGGAGCCCTGAGCCCCCATCACGACGTCCACAGCATCCGGCTCCGCAGCCGCCGCGGCAACGACGCCATGTCCGGCGCGATGCTCCACAGTCCCGCCGCCATCTGCCGGGCGTCTACGCTCCGAATCTTGAACAGCTGCCGCGCAATCATCCGGGGCCGCATGTAGAAGCGGAAGGTCGCCTCTCGGAGGGCTGCGAGGAGCTGCTCGGGGGACTGCACGTCGCTCGCCACGCAGATCTGCGTGGTGTCGGGGTTCATGGTGGTGAAGTTCTCCCAGTCGCGGCGGGCGAGCTTGCCTTCGGTGGCCATCTGGGCGTAGAGCTCGCTGCCTGGGAAGGGCACCGTGATGGCGAACTTCGCGAAGTCGAGCTCCAGCGAGCAGGCGTAGTCGATGGTGGCCCGGGTCTGCGCGGGGGTCTCGCCGGGGAGGCCGATCATGAACAGGCCCACCGTGGTGATGCCCAGCTCTCGGCACCAGCGCACCGTCTGGCGACTGCGGGCCGAGGAGTTGTTCTTGCCCACGGAGCGCAGCAGGTCGTCATCGCCGCTCTCGATGCCGAACACCAGCCTCCGACAGCCCGACTTGCGCATCCACACCAGAGCCTCGCGGCTCACCACGTCGGTGCGCAGCTCGCTGAGCCACACCACCTTGTCGTGGAGGCCGCGGCGCACCATCTCGCGGGAGAAGTCGATGGCGTGGCGGTCGCCGAGGGGGAAGATGGGGTCCATGAAGCCCACCTGGCGCACGCCGAAGACCTCGACGTCGCGCTGAATCTCGTCGACCACCCCCGCCACCTTGCGCTTGCGGTAGGTCTTGCCCTGGTTCTCCAGCGCGCAGTAGTGGCACTTGAAGGGACAGCCGCGGCCAGCCACCACGCTCACGATGGGACGCGCGATGGTGCCGAGCGGCAGCAGGCTGTAGCGTTGGTAGGGGAGGAGGTTCCAATCCGGGAAGGGCCAGTCGTCGAGGTCGTCTCGCAGTGCCCGCGTCGGACCGCGCACCAGGTCGTCGCCCACCCGCACGGTCACGCCGGCGATGCCCTCGGCGGAGCGTCCTTCCGACCAGGCTGCCAGCACCTCCACCGAGCTGTGCTCGCCCTCCCGGTGCACCACCGCGTCGCCCTCGGCCAGGAACTCCTCGGGAAAGAGGTCGGCGTGGATGTTGCCGAAGAGGAAGCGCAGGCCGGGATGGGCGGCTCGGAGTCGGTCGACCAGCGCGCGCATGTGGGTGGCCACGGGGGTGAGCACGCTGATGCCCACCACCTCCGGACGAAAGCGCGCCACCTCCAGCTCGAAGGCCGTCTCGCCGAGGCGCATGGCGAAGTCGTCGAAGACCCGCACCTCGTGGCCGGCTTCGGACAAGAAGGTGGCCACGTAGGCCAGTCCACCGCAGGGCATCGCCTCGAGCAAGCCCGAGAAGCGCCCGAACTGCTCGGGCCGGATGCTGGGATTGAGCAGGAGGACGCGCATCAGATGGGGGCCGGCTCACGGAGGAGCTGTGGGGTGCCAGCGAGGAGGACCGCACTCGACAGCCCGATGACCAGCAGCTGCACGAGGCGCATGCCCACCAACACGAGGCCTGCCTCCACGGCGCCCAGGGGACTGGAGCCCGCCAGCACGGCCACGAAGCCCACCTCGTAGGCGCCCGCACCACCAGCTGGCAGCGCGACCGCCCCGATGGCGGCCAGCCCCCCCGTGGCGTGGGTGAGCAGGAGGCTGGGCAGGGGGGCGGTGATGCCAACGGCCCCCGTAGAGGCGAGAAGGGCGACGAACACGAAGCCCTGGATGAGCAGACTCCAGGCCGCCGCCTCCAGCCACGCCCGCGGACGGGAGGCCCGCACCGCCTCGAGCGCCTCCACGACCTTGACCACCCGGGTGTGGACGGCGCTCCACCGCCGGAGCCCCAGTCGCTCGCCGACCTGTAGCAAGCCTTTGGGACGCGCAGCCACGAGCCCTGCGGTGCTGCCCAGCACCCCCAACAAGCCGACACCCGCGACCAGCAGGGGGGTGACCGCATGGGGCAGGGGCAAGGTGAGCGCACAGCCCACCGCCAGCAGACCGGTGACGGCCAGGCCGACGAGGCGGGCATGCAGGGACACCGCGACCCCCCGCTCGACCGCCAGGCCGTGGCGTCGGTCGAGCCAGCTCGCGAGGGCCACATCACCCGCGGGACCTGGGAGCACGAGGTTCAGGGCGTTGGCCGCGAGGAACAGGCGACCGAGGGCGAAGGTGGAGGGCAGCCGGTGTCGGTCTTCCAGGGGGACCATCGCCTGGAAGCGCGGACCAGCGAGGGCGGTGGCAACCGCAAATGCGGCCACTCCGAGCCCCAGGAGCAGGCCGTCACCGCCGTGGGTCGCGTGGGCTGCCTGGTCGATGAAGGCGTGCAGGGACACCCCGAGTCCGACCAGCGCGAGTCCGCCCACGCCAAGAGCGAGACCTGTCCGCCAGAGCAGCCGTCGGCGGAGGCGGCTCACGCGTCGTACCACTCAGGCTTGTTCATGTCCTTGATGACGTTGAGGTGCTCGAAGTCGGTGCGTCCCTTGAGCACATCCCGGCCGTGCTGCAGAAAGGTCTTGGCGCCCACGCCCACCATGAAGCGGTAGTAGCCACGGCGCGCCCGGCTGCGGGACACGAGGCTGCGCAGGGTGTCCATCCGGATGTAGGACTTGAAGACGTCGCGGTTCATCTGGTTGGCGATCTCGACCATCTCGTCCATCGACAGGTGCTTGGTGCGCATCACCGGCTGCCACCAGTAGAACTCGTGGAGGTCGTCCATCCCCTTTTCTTCGAGCCAGCCCTCGGCGATGGCCTGCTCCCACAAGGTGGTGCCGGGCTCGGGGGAGATGGTCTGGAAGGCGATGAAGTCGGGCTCGAGGCTCACGGCGTAGTCGAACAGCCGCTGCAGCTTGTCGCGGGTGTCGTCGGGCAGGCCGATGAGGAAGGTCGCGTGGCGCACGACGCTCGGGTAGTCGCGGCGCAGGGTGTCGAACATCGACCGCATCACGGTGCTGTCGTAGTTGTGCTTCTGGAGGAACTCGTAGTCCTCGGCGTCCTGGCGCTCGACGCCCACCAGGTACCAGTGCAGGCCCGTCTGCACGAGCTTCTTGAACACGCCGCGGCGGTGCTCCTTGTCGAAGGTGTCGGCGCGGAAGAAGCCGTACCAGGCGATGTCCTTCCAGCGCTTGGCGAGCACCTGGCTGGCCCACTCCTCGTTCCAGTTGGAGTCGATGTTGAAGGTGCCGTCGACGAACATGAAGTTGTCGTAGCCGTACTGCCGGTGCAGCACCTCCATCTCGCGGACCACCCGCTCGGGCGACTTCACCCGGTAGCGGGGCTTGGGGCTGCCGGTGGACCAGTCTCCCGCTTGCGTCCAGATCGCGCAGAAGTTGCAGGTGTCGATGCAGCCACGGCCCTTCTCGATGTTGAAGCTGTTCTGGTAGAGGCTGGCGTGTCGGCGGCTGCTGATGCGCGGCATGAGGTCGTAGGCGGGCATCGGCAGCGAGTCGAGGTCGTGGATGAGCGGGCGCCAGCCGGTGCGCACCAGCTTGCCGGTGTCGTCGCGGAAGATGAGGCCCTTCACCGCGGTGAGGTCGCCGCCGTTGCGAAGCGTGGAGACCAGCTCACAGAAGGTGATCTCGCCTTCTCCGAACACCAGGAAGTCGGCCTTGGCCCGGTCGATGGCCCACTCGGGCACATGGGGCAGGGTGTAGCCGCCGCCCACGGTGATGCACTCGGGGTTGGACTTCTTGGCCGCCCGGAACAGCTTGGCCGTCTCGTGCACGTAGATGGCCTCGTCGCCCGCACACACCATGTCGGGCTTCCACTCGTCGATGAGCTTGCGCAGGCTCCCCCAGCCCATGCGCTGCACGGGACAGTCCACCAGCTTGAGCTCCACATCGGGCATCGACTCGCGCAAGGCGGCGGCCAGGCAGAGGTATCCGAGGGGAATGAGGAAGTTGTCCGCCTCGGACAGGATGGGCCACATGTAGCGAGGCGTGCGACAGAACAGGATGCGGGGAGGTCTGTGGGCGGGCAGGCCCGCTTGTCTGGCGTCGCTGGTCATGGCGCGAGGCTAACAGACCCACAGGACTTGCCATCCTCGGATGCGGCGATGGCGCGCGCCGGCTCAGGTGCTGTCAATAGGCGAGGAAGGCGGGATCCCGCAGCATCACGCTCACCACGGCCTCCCATGCCCGGGCTGCGCCATCCTCGGATTCCACAGCGCTCCACAGAGCCTCGATGTCGGTGGTCCACTCTGCGCTGGCCTCGGTGCCGTACATCCGCTGGTGGAGGGACCCCAGCTCGCGGGTGAAGGCGGCATCGCCGGGCCGGTGGGAGAGGTCGACCTCGCTGAACAGCACGCCATCGCGGGTGTCGAGGAGGTCGGCGGCCACCACATGGGCGGCTGCGGCCTCCGACGCGCGCTTCACGCCGAGGGCCCAGGTGAGGCCGGGCTCGCGCTGGGGTGAGGTGAGCGCCACCCCATCCACCCCGCCGAGCAGCAGGCGGAAGCCCGACTCGTCGCTGTCGAGGAGGTCGCGGCTGTCGATCTCCCAGCGGAAGCCGGTGAGCGCATGGAGGGACGACCGGAGCTGGTCGTGGGTGAGCATGCGCTCGGTGGGCTCGGCGTAGGCGTCGGACTCGGTGATGGCCTTCACGAGGGTGAGGGGACTGGCGCCCGCTTCGAGGAACGCCCGGCGAAGGCGCTCCAGCTCGGCCATGTCGTCGTTGGTGGTGTCGCGCTGCCACAGGCCCTCGGCGAAGGTCTCCACCGCACAGGCGTAGAAGCGGTTGTCCCCGGCCACCGCGGCCCCCAGGTCGGGCAGCCCGGAGATGGGCTCGCCATACCAGGCCGGCTCCACCCCGAGGGTCTGGTCCCAGAGGGCCTCTCGCTCGGGATGGTAGGTGGTCTCTTCGATCTCGGAGTACAGCGACAGCCACCAGAAGCCGAACAGCGAGGCCGCCACCGGGTCGAGGGAGGCGTGGCAGGCGAGGCAGTAGGGGTTGTTCTGGGCGGCGTCTTCGGTGGTGGTGTCGGACAGGTCGGCCGCGGAGAAGGCGACGGGACGCACGAGGTAGTTCTCGCACAACAGCAGCCGGGAGATGGCGGCGGCGCGGGCCCGGTTTATGTTGGAGGTGGTGGTCGTGTAGCGCCACCACAAGCCGTTTGTCGCCAACACCCCCGCGCTCGGACGGGCATCGGTGTAGTGCGCTTCGCGCCAGCCGGGACCCTCGCCGTCGGCATCAAGGGGCCACACGCTGAGCAGGATGTCCTCGGCCATGGTCCAGTCTGCGGTCACCACCTCCGACCACGGGCGGTCCTCGCTCACCACGCGGGCCACGATGCGCAGGGGCTCCTCACCGACGGCGCGCTCGAAGTCGTATTCGAGGACGGGGTCGAGGCCGTAGTCGAGGGGGATGATGTCGAAGACGTCGACCCGGGTGTGCCAGGTCTGGGCGAACAGGTGGACCAGGCGCTCCTCGAACAAGGGGTCGGCCAGGAATTCATCGCGCAGGGCCCAGGCACCGTCGGACTCGGCGCGGGCCAGCTCCGCGGGGGTGGGGGGGATGCCGCGGAGGTCGTAGCTGAGGCGACGGGTGAGCTCGGCGGTGCTCAGGGTGGACGTGGGCTCTGGCTCTGGCTCTGGGACGGACTTGCTGTCGGTCTTGCAGGACAAGAGGCCCGCCAGCAGGAGGAGACGCAGCCTCATCGCTCCTCCAGGATGGCGTGCAGGCCGGTGAAGTCGACGCAGGCCTCGCCCAGCACCTCGCCCTCGAAGGACACCGTGCCGCAGGGGTCACACCGCTCCAAGGGCAGCGTGTACCACCCGCCGGAGGGGTCGCGCAGGCCGAGGCGTCCGCTCATGGGCAGCAAGCCGCAGCTCGGTCCGAGGATGAGCTCGTTGGCCGACCACGATGTGCCCTGCACCTGGGCCGCGCCGTGCACCCGGGCGTGGATGCCCTCCACCTTCTCCAGCACGAGGGTGCCGCTGAAGCCGCTCGCCAGCCAGCCGGGACCGTCCTCCCACAGCCAGCTTCCCGCCACCTCGCTCACCCAGAGCGCGTCTCCCGCCACCTCCACCGCATGTCCGCCCGCTTCGAAGAGGGACCCCTCGGGTGTGATGATCCAGAAGTCGCCGGCCACGCCGTACACAGTCGCGGGAAAGGGCTCGCCCACGGGGTCTTCGAAGTATTCCGACACGCCGGCGTAGCTGTAGCCGGTGGAGGCCGTGCAGCCGTGCAGCCAGGTGTCTGTGATGTGGTGGACGTTGCCGGGACACTCCTCGTCGCCGCGGGACATGAGGTCGAGGTAGGCGAAGAGGGCATCGCCGCCCAGCGGGGGGACGGACAGGGCATCGGACAGGCGCGCGCCCACGTCTTCGGCGGTCCAGCTCGGGGTCGCCGTGCTCGCTTCGACCTCGGGGAGGGCGGGACCCCCCGTGTCGACCACCGGAGAGGACTTGCCACCGCCCGACGGGGATGCACAACCCACAAGTGCGAGAATGGTCAGCTGGAGGCGCATGTCAGCCATGCCTCCAAGAGCTCCAGCTCCTCATCCGGCACCCCGCCACCCAGCGGCATCGTGCGCTCGTCGAGCACGCGGGCGCGGATGCGGTCGGCCTGGTCGAGCACCTGCTGGCGGGTGTCGAAGTCGACTCCCTCGGGAGCATCGTGGCGGTTGGGGGTGGTCTCGGAGTGACAGGTGCGGCACCAGGTGGCCATGAAGCCGTCGGTCCAGCCATCCCAGGTGGGCGTGCAGCCGTCGGCCGGGGCCTTGGTGGTGCCGGTATCGGCGGTCTCGGTGCCGCAGCCGAGGGCGAACAGCAGTGGCAGCGCCCGGGTCACGACAAGGCCGCCGTGATGGGCGCTGGTGCGTCCAGGAACTCGGCGGGGTCGACGTCGCCGAGCTGGAGCAGGGTGGCGCCCAGGTGTTCCGGCAGCAGGGAGGTGCCCGACCCGCTGATGGCGCCCGTGCCGAGGTCGACCGCCTGGCCTTGTCCGCCGCTGTCCAGGCCTCCGATGACCTGACCGCCCTGCACGCCCGCGCCGACAAGCATCACCGACGTGAAGGTCCAGTGGTCGCGGCCCTCCCAGGCGTTGAGCTTCGGCTCGCGGCCCATCTCGCTGAACAGCACGAACACCACCTCATCGGCCAGAGCCCCGCCCGTCGACGAGCTGCGGCCCGACAGGTCGAGCATCGCGGCATTGAGGTAGGCGAAGAGGTCTTCGAAGTTGGTGCTCTGCAGCTCGAGGCCCTGGTGGGTGTCCCAGCCCTCGCTGCACCAGCCCTTGTAGCGGAGCATCGCGCAGCGGCTGATGTCGCGGGAGAAGAGGTCGAAGGCCAGGCCGCAATCTGCGGCGATGTCGCGCTCGCAGCCGGCGTCTTCGACGGACAGGCCGAGGTCGCCGAGCCCGGTGAGGCCGGCAAGCTGGTCGAGGGTGTCGGCGTAGGCGTTGCTGAAGGCCGTGCCTCGGTTGGCGGCCCGCTGGGCCACGAAGGCGTCGGTGAGCGACTGGGCCCGCGAGGTGGGGACGGTGAGACCCAGCTCGGTGAGGGCGTCTCCGGACAGCAGGCGGGGGAGCTGGTCGTCGTCGCCCACCCGCACCACGCCGCTCGTGAAGCGGTCGGTGAAGGCCGGCCCGTCTACGATGACGTGGGGAATCTGAAGGGGGGTGACCGACCGGGCTGCCAGGATGCTCGCCCAGTCGTCGGACAGGGGACCCTGCCCCGTGAGCATGAGCTGCCGGCACCGCTCGTGGGTGATGGAGCGCACCTCCAGGCCGTTGATGACACAGGCCTGGTCGCCCCAATTCTCGAAGAACTCGCGCACCGACGGGCGGTGGGGGTGGTCGACGAAGTCGATGCCGTTGGCGCGGCCGGGCTGGGCGTCGGGCTCCACACCAGCGTCCACGACATCCCACCAGGGCGTGAACACATGCCCGGTGTCCCAGCCGCCATCGCTGAACAGGAAGATGAAGCGCTTCTGCCCGGCCGACTGGCCAAAGACGGTGCGGGGAAGCAACAGCCCGCCGGCGGCGAGGTGTGCAAGCTGGCGTCGAGACCACATGCAGCCACCTTAGCCCGCGCAGTCCCAGGCCCGCGGCACCGACATGTGATGCGAAGCAGGCCACCGTTGTTGAGCACGGCGTCAGGAGAAAAAAGTTGCACCAACGGCCTGCCTACCCCCATTTGTTGAGCACGGCGTCAGGTGACCGCGGTTGCACTCGGGCGGGCGTGTGGGCGAAAGCGGCGTGCTGGTGGGGGTGGACGGGTCGGTCTTGCCCCTGCGCGGTCCGGAATCGGGCGGCTTGTGCAACTGGAAACTCCGGGCACCTTCCTCAACAACGGGGTGCTTGTGCAACTGGGAACTCCGGGCACCGTCCTCAACGACGGGCATATGGGAGCCTCCAGTCCTTCAGTCCTCCAGTCTGAGCGCGCCCGATGCCCCACCCCGCCCGCGCATCTCGTCGTCGCCGCGGTGCCAGACGTGCCCGGCGTTGGCGTCGGACCGGCTTCGCGGTGGTCGCGGTGGTGGGCTTGTTGGGTGGGGCCGAGCTGTTGGTGCGCGTGGGGGCGGGCCTGGCGGGCCTCGACCTGCAGGTCGACCCATTGCCGGTACACGAGGACTACACGGTGGTGTGCCCCGAAGGCGAGGGGCTCAAGCTGTGTCCCGACCAGGGGCCCGACTACGAGAAGGTGCGGCCCGAGCGCTTCTCCGCCGTTCCGGAGCGCCCAAGGGTCGCCGTCGTGGGCGAGTCCTTCGTCTATGGGACGGGACTGACCGCCGAAGAGGCCTGGCCAGCGCGGCTGGAGGCGCACCTCCGAAACGCCCATGGGACAGACGTAGAGGTGCTCAACCTCGGACGCTGTGGGACCTACGCCAGCCGTCTCGTCGCCACCGTGCACGCTGCAACGGCCGAGGTGAACGCCGATGTGGTGGTGCTCGCCATCGGCAACAACGAACACACCATGACGTCCTTCTACACCGGCCGGGCCGCCCACCACCCCCGCCTCATGTACGACCTCGGGCGCACCCTCGGCCAGGTTCGCCTGTATGGCCTGCTGGTACACCTCCTGGGCGCTCACCGTCCGCCGGTCGAGTCCCCCCTTCGGGCCGACGACCCCGTCCGCCAGTTCGACAACGCCCTCGACCAGGCCGTCTACGCTGCCCGCCGCCGTCCACCCGACCTCTCCGTCTTCCCCCAGCGGCTTGCCGGCCCGGAGGTCACCCGCCTGCTGGAGCGTGAACAGCGCCTCAAGGAAGCCATCTTCGAAGACCGCCTCACCGCCATGGTGCGAGGCCTTCAAGATGCCGATGTGCAGGTCGTTCTCGCGACACTTCCCCGCTCGCTCGTCGCGCCGCCCACCTTGTCCGGCACCCGCACCGAGCAGGCCGACGTCCTCCGCAGCCTGATCGCTGCGCCGGTCCTGTCCGAAGACCAGCTGACCACCGGCCTCTCCATCGACCCCACCGTCGCCCACCTCCTGCACGCCCGCGGCCAGCAGCTCCTCCGGTCCGGCGACCCCTCGGGCGCCGCCGCCGCCTTTCAGCTCGCCGCCGAACATGACCTCGTGCCCGACAGCACGCCCGGCCTCGCCGCCATCACCCGACGGGTGGCCGCCAACCGCGGCACTCCGCTCGTCGACCTCGACCGCCTCGCCGAGCAGTGGCTCTCCAGCCCCGCCCCGCGCTTCCTCGACAAGGTCCATGTGAACGCCCGAGGTGCCGACGAGGTGGGTGCTGCGGTGGCGGAGGTGGTGGCGCCCTCGCTGGCCCGGACCGCGCTGGATTGACCCCTCCGAGCCCCACGGTAGAGTCCCGCCGGGTCCCCCAGGTTGTGGGACCCCAGGAGCCGCCTTGGCCACATACGACCGGGACTGCCTGCTCGTCCACACGCCCAAGGCCGACAACCATTACCTGCCGTTCGGCGACTTCTTCAACATCACCTACGCACCGATGGGCATGCTCGCGCTCGCCGAGCTGCTCCGACGACGGGGCCTGCGCACCGAGCTGGTCCACCTGGGCGTGCAGTGGCTCAAGCAGCCCGACGTCGACATCCTCCAGCTCACCGACGGACAGCGCATCCGGGCCATCGGCCTGAGCCTCTACTGGCACTACCAGTCCCACGACGCCATCCAGGTGGCGGCGGCCCTCAAAAAGGCCCACCCCGAGGCCTTCATCTTCCTCGGGGGCGTCACGGCCACCTACTTCGCACCGCAGATCCTCACGCACTTCGACTGTGTGGATGCCGTGGTGCTGGGGCATGCCGAGAGCACCGTCCCCCTGCTGCTCGATGCCCTGAAGGCCGGGGGCGACGTGGGGGCGGTCCCGGGCCTGTGTACGCGCGGGCCCCAGGGCATCCACTCCACCCGCGGCCGTCCCATCCCGGCTGGACACCGGGTCCACCTCGACGAGCTGGTGTTCGGCGACCTGGGCGTGATGCGCGACGGCGACCTCTACGCCCGCTCCTTCGGCTTTCCGCTCGCCTACGGACGCGACCACAGCCCGGCGGAGAACCGCGCGATGCTCTCGATGGGCCGGGCCTTCTTCCCGCTGTTCACCGGGCGCGGATGCCCGTGGCTGTGCACCTTCTGCGGGGGCAATCGAGACACCCTCAAGCGCGTGAACGGCACGAGCAAAGTGCAGTGGCGGTCGCCCGACAAGGTGGTCGACGACGTGAAGCGGGCGATGGACGCCGGCTACAAGACCATGTCGCTGTGCTTCGACCCCACCCCCATGCGCGACCGCTACTACCGGGAGCTGTTCGCGAAGATTCGCCAGGACAAGCTCGATGTCGACTTCTACTTCGAGTGCTGGGGACTGCCCACCGCCGACTTCGTGGCCGACTTTCGCCGTACCTTTCCTTCGCCCGAGTCCTACATCGCGGTGAGCCCGGACGCGGGCGACGAGGCGGTGCGCCGGCGCAACAAGCAGCCCTTCTACACCGATGCCGAGCTGTTTTCGACCCTCGACCGCTTCGAGGCCCACGACCTCAGCTTCGATGTCTTCTTCACCCTCGCACTGCCGGGCGAGCGACTGCCCCAGGCCCGGCGCACCTGGGAGCTGAAGCGCGACATCGCCACCCGATACCGCCACGCCCGCCGGGTGATGACCTGGACTGTGCTGCTGGAGCCCGGCAGTCCCCAGTTCGAGCGTCCCGAAGAGTTCGGCATGATCACCGACAAGAAGGACTTTCTCGACTACTACCGGGCCCACGGCGGCGACCACGCAGACACCTATTCGGTGCTTGGTTTCAAGGTGCACGACTACTTCGGTGACGCCCGAGACGAGGGCGGCATCCCCGAGTTCGAGAAGCACCTGCAGCACCTCAAGTGCATGGAGTTCTGCTTCCTCGCCAAGGACCCCCGCATGTGGAACCAACCCGAGGCCGGCCGGCAGCACTGCCTGGAGCGCCGCAAGCTGCTGGCCCGGCGACGGGGCCATGGGGAGCCCGGGCTGCTGATTGGCGACAACGTCTACTACGGCGAGGCTCTGGCAGAGGAAAAGGCGCTGCGGGGACCGCGCGAACGCTATGGCTGGGTGGCGCGGCAGGTCTTGCTGGAGGACGGCGATGCCTGAGGTCCACCTCGTCGACTGCACCTTGCGAGAAGGTGACCAGGCGCCCGGCGTGGCCATGACCCCCGACGAGAAGCTGTCCATCGCGGTGCTTCTCGACGAAGCCGGTGTGGCCCTCGCCGATGCCGGCATGCCCGAGCTGTCGGCCCGTGAGCGGCGCTTTCTGGCCGAGGCGGCCGACCGCTGCAGCCGCATGGTCGTGGGCGCGAGCGTGCGCTGTCGGCCCGAGGCGATGGACCTGGCCCTGCAGTGCGGGGTGGGTGCGGTCTTCGTCATCTGCCCGTCGAGCCGGCTGCACCTCGACAAGCGCCTGGGGACCAACCTCGGCGGCCTGCTCGACCGCCTGTCCCGCTGTGCCGAGCGGCGCGGCGATGCCTCCTTGGAGGTGGTCTGCGAGGACGCCACCCGCGCCGAGCCCGCCGACCTCGACCGGCTGGTCGACCATGCCGCCCGGCTGGGGGCCGCCCGCGTCTACCTCGCGGACACGGTGGGATGCCGCAGCCCAGGGGTATTCTCGGCCATGGTGGAGCGGGCGCTTGCAGTGGCGGATGGTCGACTCTCAGTGGGCGTCCACACCCACGACGACCTGGGCATGGCCACGGCCAACACGGTGGCAGCGGTCGAGGCGGGCGCCACCTGGCCGACCGCGTGTGTGAACGGACTGGGCGAGCGGGCTGGAAATGCCGACCTGGCCGCTGTTTCCGTGGCCTGTGAGGTCGCCCTCGGGCGGTCCACGGGCATCGACTTCGCCCGGCTACCTGCCTTGTCTCAGGCCGTCGAGGCCGCCAGCGGGCACCTCGTCTCCGGCCGCGCCCCCATCATCGGGCGCCAGGCCTTCCGCCACGAGTCGGGCATCCACGTCGACGGTCTGCTCAAGGACCCCCGCACCTACGAGGTCGTCGCACCGGAGCTGGTGGGCCGTCAGCGGGAGCTTGTCCTCGGCGGCCACAGCGGACGCGCCCACCTCCGGGTGCTCGTGCAGCAGCGGCATCCCGCCATCTGGGCCATGCTCCAGGACGCCGACCCCTTCCTCGACCGTCTTCGAGGGGCCGTCCAAGAGCACGCCAGCCGCTGGGAGCGCGACCGGATCGGAGAGCTGCGTGCACGTCAAGATGCCCTGCTCGACGCCCAAGGCGTGCCCCTCGCCGACTTCGACCGCCTCGTGACGGCCCTCCATGCCGACCCGGAGACCGCCCGATGAGCCGCACCCTCACCGAGAAGCTGCTCGACCGCGCCGCCACAGGCGAGACCATCGCGGGCAGCCAGTGGCGGGAGGTCCGCCCCGACCTGGTGCTGGGCCACGACGCCACCATCGCGCTCATCGTGGACCGCATCGCCCGCCATGGACACCCCCTCGCCAACCCCGAGCGCCTGTTCCTCGTGGCCGACCACTTCGCCCCGCCCAGCACCGTCGACCGCGCCAACATCCTGCGCCGCTTCCTCGACTTCGTGGAGGGCTCGGGCCTGCTGGAGGCCGGGGGCACGCTCGAGATGATGCAGGGCATCTGCCATCAGGTGCTGGTGGAGAGTCCGCGCTGCGTGCCGGGCAGCGTCATCGTCGGCGCCGACAGCCACACCACCATGGCCGGCGCGCTCGGCACCTTCGCCACCGGACTGGGCAGCACCGACATCCTGGCCGTGCTCCTCACCGGGCGCACCTGGCTCGCAGTGCCGCCCAGCATCCGGGTGGATTGCGAAGGCGGACTCCCGCCCTGGCTCCGCGGAAAGGACCTCGCCCTGTGGCTTCTGGGACAGCACGGCGAGGCCGGTGCGCGGGGGGCTGCGCTCGAGTTCCACGGCTCTGGTGTGCCCATGGACGGCCGGCTCACCCTCTGCAACATGGCGGTGGAGCTGGGCGCCTCCTCCGGGGTGTGGGTGCCCGATGCCATCACCCGCGCCTGGTGCTCGGCCCGCGGCCCCGACGGCTGGCCTGCCGAGCTGTCCCTCCACGACCTTCAGCCCGACCCTGACGCCGAGTACCTGGCCCGGCACAGCCTCCAGCTCGACACTCTGGCCCCCCAGCTCGCCGCTCCCTACAGCCCGGCCAATGTCCACCCCGTCACCGAGCTGGTCGGCGAGAAGGTCCACCAGGTCTTCATTGGCTCATGTGCCGGCGGCCGGCTGGAGGAGCTCGGAGACGCCGCGCGGCTGCTGGCGGGCCACCGGGTCCCCCCCCTCCTCAAGCTCGTGGTCACCCCTTCGTCGACAGCGGTCTACAAGGCCGCCCTGAAGCGCGGCTACATCGAGACTCTGCTCGACGCCGGCGCGGTGGTCACCAACCCCAGCTGTGGGGCCTGTGGGGGCATCGACAAGGGGCTCGTGGCCGCCGGAGAGGTCTGCCTCAGCACGTCGAACCGCAACTTCCGGGGCCGGATGGGGGACAAGGACGCCCGGGTGTTCCTCGGAAGCGGGCTCGTCGCCGCTGCCACCGCCTTGACGGGCCGCATCACCGACCCGCGCGAGGTGCTCGCATGAGCCGGCTCCTCCCGGGACCCCGCACCACACCACTGGCCCCTGTCGTGGGCCGCGCCATGGTGTTCGGCGACCACATCAACACCGACCTGCTCCACCCCAGCTACTTCTTCAGCCTCGATGCGAACACCGTGCAGAAGGGCTTTCTCGGTGCTGTCGAGGGCCGTGAGCAGGCCGCTTCCGAGACCCGCGCGAGGGTGCTGCTGGCTGGCGAGAACTTCGGCTGTGGCTCGTCGCGCGAGACCACCATGCAGGCGCTTCGGCTGGCGGGTGTGCAAGCCCTCGTGGCGGTGGGCTTCGGGCGCATCTTCTTCCGAAACGCCCTGTGTCTGGGGCTTGTCGCCTTCACCTGTCCCGAGGCAGCGTCGTTGGCCGAAGATGGGGCCCGGGTGGAGGTCGACCCTATCGCGCGCGTCGCCCGCAACCTCGACACCGGTCGCTCGGTGGCCCTCGACCCGCTGGATCCGTTCTGGCAGGAGGTGCTGGAGGCGGGCGGGATGATGCCTTGGCTCGCCGCTCGCGGAAGCCTGCCGTGAGCCTCCCTCCCCACTGGCCCCAGGGCTGGCAGGCCGCCGCAGCCGCACGTCTCGAGCTGCCGGAGCAAGGTGCGGGCTGGGACCCGCGTCCGGTGCTGCCACTTGCGGAGAATGCCCCCTACGACGTGGATGTCGTGGTGGTCGGTGGCGGGCCTGCCGGCCTGTCCGCCGCCCTTCGCGTGCGCTGGATCAAGAGCTTCCACGCCGTCCCCTGCAGCGTGGCCGTCTTCGAGTCGGGTCGCCTCGGGGGTCTGTCCACCTGGCGCACCAGCGCGCTCACGGGACCCGCATGGCGCTACCTCGGCGACGAGCTGCCCCGCACCCGCCTGTGGCCCGACCTGCTGGCCCACCAGGTCCCCATCCTGCCCGAGCGGGTGGTGCGCGTGGAGCGACACGGCGCCGGCTTCCGGGTGATGGGCGAGTCCACCGCTCTGCGCTGTCGCAGCCTCATCCTCGCCGCCGGCATGCGCGCGCTGCACAACGAGCCGTGGTTCCTCCACCGGGGCCTGTTCCTCACCTACATGGGCTACGGCTACTTCTCGCGCATCCTGGAGCGGGCGGCGGAGGTGGCGAAGGGCAGGGGACTGGTGGTCTTCGGCAATGCCCGCTCCTCCCACATCGCGCCCGTGGTGGCGGCCCACGCCGAGGCTCTGGGTGGCGTGACCTGGGTGGTGGACGGCGCTCTGCCCGATGCGCCGCTTCCGGGGGACATGGTCCAGGGGCGGCTGCGCGAGGTCTTGGGGACGGGGGACCGGACGGCCGGCTTCTCCAGCCCAGGTCTTCTGCGCGACCGGCGCCGTCCCGACTACGAAGGGGAGGCGGTGGACGGGGTCACCGGGGTGCGCATCGAGACCCCGGACGGGGCCTTGCGAGAGCTGTCCTGTGGGGCGGTCCTCCTCGACTACAACGCCTACGAGCTGCTTCCGAGCGTGCCCTGGGATGGCATTGGCCTCGCACGCACGCCGGGAGGCACCCTCGCGGTGGACGCCCGCCTGCACACCAGCGTGCCCGGCGTCTTCGCGGCCGGCGACCTCGCGGGCGACCGCTACAAGAGCGTCGCCATCGCCATCGGAGACGGCGTGAACGCAGGCTTCGCGGCGGTGCGCCACGTCTTCGCCGGCAAGTTCGGCAGCCAGCCCTCGCTCTATGCCTATGCCGCCAGCGACCGTCCCCTCGGCCCCGGCGAGTCCGACCTGCCTGCGCTCTCCGACGACCTGCTGCCGCTGCTGCTGAGTCCGTCCCCCAAGGCGCTGTTGCGCCACCCAGCCGCGGCCGCCCGGGTCCACTTCGACGGCGCCACTCCGCTGCACGCCATCCCTCTTCCGCCCGGCACCGACCGCGACGACCTGCACGAGCTCGTCCACCTGATGCTGGAGCGCAAGCTTGGCACCGTACACCGCCCCTTCCGGGAGCCTGTCCCGTGACCGCCTCCGACGCCCTGCTCGACGCCCTCGCCACAGACCTCTGCGCTGCCATCGAGGGTCCCGCCGACGCCTGGTCCCCCGCGCGCTTCGACCACCTCGCCGACCGCCTCGCCGCCTTTCAGAGGTCCCGCATCACCCCGTGGCAGGCGCTGCTACGCGCTCGGAACATCGCTGACAATGCCCCGTGGTACGCCATCTTGCCGGTCCCTACCCTGGCGTTTCGGCGCTTCTTGATGTGGGCCGGACCGGGCAGTCCCTCCCACATCTTCCAGACCAGCGGCACCAGCGGCCACACCCCGGGCCGCGCCCCGATGGGAGCCCACGGCCTGCGGGTGATGGCCGCCAGCATCCGCGCGAACGCCCGCCGAATGCTGCTTGTCGAAGACGCCCCGGCCACCCGCATCCTCGTGTTGGCGCCCCCGCCCGCCCTCGCCCCCACGATGATCATGGCCCACGGCATGGCCCAGCTCGTCGACGAACACGGCCTCCCCGGCAGCCGCTTCCTGGTCGGCCAGCAGGGCCTCGACCGCGCTGCCTTGATGGGTGAGCTGGCTGCCGCTTCACAGGGACAGGGACCGCCCCTCACCCTCATCGGGGCCAGCTTCGGCTTTGTGCACCTGCTCGACGGTCTCGCAGAGGCCGGTGTGTGCTTCGAACTTCCCGAGGGCTCCCGGCTGATGCACGCAGGCGGCTTCAAGGGACGCAGCCGAACCGTGGCCGAAGACGACCTGCTCAAGGCCTTTCACGAGCGGCTTGGTCTGCCGGCGCACCGCTGCGTCAACCTCCTCGGCATGACCGAGCTCGCCAGCCAGCTCTACGACAACGTGCTGCGCGACGGGTCGGCCGAGCCGCGCTTCAAGGTGTGCCCGCCCTGGGTGCGCACAGAGGTGGTCGACCCCGCCACGCTGGACCCCGTCCCCGTGGCTACCCGTGGCCTGCTTCGCCACACCGACCTCGCCAACCTCACCCACCCCTTCCGCATCCAGACCGACGACCTGGGCGAGCGCCTGCCGGACGGCCCCGGTGGAGAGGTTCGCTTTCGGGTCCATGGACGCGCGACGGCCGATGGCTCCCGGGGCTGCAGCCTCACCGCGGAGGGCTGGGCCGAGGGGACCGGCGGGTGAGGGTCGCCGGGAGCTGGCTGCCGCCCGACCTGCGGGGGGGACCCACCGAGGTGGTGCGGCTCACCGACAATATCGAGCTGGAGCGCGCCCGCGTGGAGCCTTCCCGGCTCGTGACCCTCAGTCGCACGCTGCGCGAACGGGCCCAGACGCTCCGACGGCGTCCCATCGCCGAGCTCGTCGAGGTGCTCGATGCGGCTGCCGCGGCCTGGCTCGACCCCAGCGACCCCAACCGGCAGCGCGCGCTCGAGGTCCTCCCTGCCATTACCGGCTTTTCGCCCGAGATGGTGGCTCTGAGCATCGATCTGGAGATGCGGTCGTCCCGCGCCGACGACCTGTGGGGGGTGCTCCGCAGCGAGCTGGGTCCGGCTGGGGTGGGTGCGCTCGACGCCTTCGTCCCTTGCCCCCATCGCCCGGGGCGCCGCATCCGGGCCCTCGGACCGCGCCTCACCGGGGCGGTCTTCTCGTCGAACATCCCGGCTCTGCCGCACCTGTCGGTGATGCGCGCGCTGCTGCTGAAGAGTGCCTTCCTCGGACGCTCCGCCAGCGCCGAGCCCGCCTTCCTGCCGCTGTACCTCGACACTCTGCACCGGCTCGACCCGGAGGTGGCCGCCTGCTGCGCCGCCCTGAGCTGGGACCGCGGCAGGGCCGATCAAGATGGCCTGGAGAAGGCCTTTCTCAATGATCTGGACGCCTTCGTGGGCTGGGGTGGACGGGACGCCGAGCGGCAGTACCGGTCCGCGGTTCCGGGCGCCGTGCCGGTGGTCTTCCACGGCCATCGGGTGGGCTTTGCGTGGGTTGGCGCGGGTGTGTCGCCGGCAGCGGTGTCCGATGGGCTGGCCCGCGACCTCTGCATCTTCGACCAGCACGCCTGCTTGTCGCCCCATGTGGTGTTCGTGGAGGGGGACCTCGGCAGAGCCCAGCAGGTGGGGCTGGCGCTGGCCCGCTCGCTCGACGTGCTCACCGCCGAGCTGCCCCCCCGACGCGCCTCGATGGGACGCCTGGCCGCGCTGGCGCAACACCGGATGGTGGCTGAGATGGACGCCGCCATGTCTGGCGGTGCGGTCTTGCGCCCCGAAGACGGGGGTCCGTGGTGGACGGTCGTGGTGCGCCCGGCCGAGGGCCTGCCCGCCAGTCCCCTCGACCGCTGGGTCACGGTGGTCCCCTTGAAGGATGCCGCCGCCCTTCTGGGACGCCTCCGCCCCCTGCACGGGCTGCTCCAGAATGCCGCGCTCGCCGTCAAGGAAGCCATCGAGGCCGATGCGCTGCGCGAGGAGCTGGCGCTGTTGGGCGTGAGCCGGATGTGTCCGCCAGGTGCGATGGCCACCCCCAGCATGGTGTGGCATCACGATGGCAAGGCCTGTGTCGGGGCCTTCGTGCGCTGGGCGGATGTGGAGTCGGTGGCGCCTGGGGAGGTGTGTCCTCTGCTCGACCGTCCCCCTTGGTCCACGCGAGGGGAGGGGACCTGAGAACGGCGACGGCCCCGTCTCCCTGAGGAGTGCGGGGCCGTGGGCAGCGGTCGGAGGACCCAGCCTAGCTGAGGCCGTACTTGCGCTTGAAGCGCTCGACGCGACCGGCGGTGTCGAGGATCTTCTGCTTGCCGGTGTAGAAGGGGTGCGACTTCGACGAGATGTCGAGCTTGACCAGGGGGTACTCCTTGCCGTCTTCCCACACGATGGTGTCGCGGGTGTTGACGGTGGAGCGGGTCAAGAAGGCGAAGTCGACCGACGTGTCCTTGAAGACCACGTAGCGGTAGTTCTTGGGATGGATGTCGGCTTTCATGGCGGATCCTCGATGGGGACGCGGGAGGTGCGGCGAAGGCCCTCTCGCTCCGGAGCTGGTAGGTCTGGGTAGCTGAAAATCTGGATTCGGGGGACGCTGGACCCTGCCGGAACGTGCGGCAAGCTGCTGCGGTGACCCCGTTGATCGCGCACGCGCAGATCGCCACACAAGCGACCCACCGCGGAACCGCCGACGGTTAGCGCACCGCACCCGGCGTGGCAAGTCCACACGCGGGGTCCAATTGGAGTCCGGGTCGACCGAAGTAGTCCGGGCGCGGTCCCAAGGTGGCCCCATCGGGGGGTGTGCCGGTAGACTGCGCAGCGTCGCCCGCCGCCTGGCCCCAGGTCTGGCGGGACGGTGTCGAGGAGTGGGCCATGCGTGGGTTGCCGGAGTGGATGACGGTTGCAGGACTGGCGGGCACCTTCGCCATTGGCCTGCCCCTCATGGCTGTGCTGATCCCGCCCCCCGCTCCGGGCGACTCGGGCGACACGGGTGTGGACACTGCTGACTCGGGGGACACCGCCGCCACCGCCGACACCGCCGACACCGCCGACACCGCCGACACCGCCGACACCGCCGACACCGCCGACACCGCCGAAGACACTGCTGTCGACACCGCCGAGGACTGCACCGACACGGCCGGCTGCGACACCGGCACCGGCGGCACCGACTCTGCGGAGCTGTTGCTCGAGGCTGCCTGGAAGGCCGCGGGCGAAGAGGGGGGCTTCAGCTGCTCCACGACCGGTGGCGCCATCGGTGCGGCCTGGCTCGTGGGCCTCACGCTGCTTGTCACGCGGCGCCGGGAAGACTGAGGGGCTCGAGTCCCCGCAGCGAGACCCACACTCCCATGCACACTCTCGACGCCACCCTCGACCGCGCAGCCGAGGCCATCGCTCAGGCCGACGCGATTCTGATCGGCGCCGGAGCCGGCATGGGCGTGGACTCGGGACTGCCCGACTTCCGCGGTCCAGCGGGCTTCTGGGAGGCCTACCCTGCGCTTCGCCACCTCAGGGTGCGCTTCGAGGAGATGGCCAACCCGCGGTGGTTCGACGAGGAACCGCGCCTGGCCTGGGCATTCTACGGCCATCGCCTCCACCTGTACCGCGAGACCGTGCCCCACGCGGGCTTCCGCCACCTGCTCGAGCTCGCCGGCGACAGGCCGGTGTTCGTGTTCACCTCCAATGTCGACGGACAGTTCCAGAAGGCGGGCTTCGCGGCGGGGTCCATCTGCGAGGTTCATGGCACCATCCATCACCTCCAGCGGGTCGACGGCCGGGGCCACATCTGGCCAGCGGATGGGGTGACGGTCGACATCGACCCGGCCACCTTCCGCGTGCGGGGGGAGCTGCCCCGGTGTCCCGAGACCGGACAGCTGGCCCGTCCCAACGTCTTGATGTTCGGCGACTGGAGCTGGCGCTCCGAGCGGACGGATGCCCAGCACGACCGCTACCGGGCCTTCTTGGAGCGTGTGGGCCGTGGACGCCTCGTGGCCATCGAGCTGGGCGCAGGCACGGCCATTCCCACCGTCCGCCACGAGTGTGCCCGTCGCGGGGAGGTGCTGGTGCGCATCAACCCCCGCGAGAGCCACGGCCCCCGGGGCACGTTCTCGTTGCCGCTGGGGGCTGCGGAAGCGACGCGGCGTCTGGTCGAGCGGTCGAACCAGATGCTCGGTGCGTAGGTAGCGCACCGAGCATCCTGTGTTTTCTTTGCGGAGGCAAGCCCCCGCGCCGCGCATCAAGATGCGCTCCCCCACGGCAACATCGCTGTGCGATGATGCCGCCGCCCGTCCCGGTGGGGCGGTCGGGATGACCCCGTCAGATTCTCCGCCGCGGTCATATAGCGACCGGAGCGCCGCCTTTCTTCCTCAGCCGTCGGTGTTGAGCTGGTAGTTCAGCACCAGGCAGTGGATGGCGTTGGGCAGACGTTCGCCCAGCACGGTGTTCAGCACCGCCTCGTCCTTGTCGGGATCGAGCACGCCGATGCAGGGGACCGCGATGGCGCGGGCGTACACATCGGCCGTCTTCTTCAGCACCCATTCGCCGCGGGGGCCTTCTTCTTCGAGCGCCCGGGTCACGGAGTCCTTGTTGCGCATGAAGTTGACGGTGCGCGCGATGCGGCGGCTGCCGTCGTACTGGGAGCCGGGCAGGTCGGCGGCGTAGAAGCGGGCCACTCGCGCGGTCACGCCCACCCCACCAGCCTCCATGGGCACCTCGGGGCTGTCCTTGGCGAAGTTGCGAGCGACCACGTCGAGCAGCTTCTTGCGCTTGTCGCGGTCGTCGTCGCCTTCGGCGTAGACGCAGTATTCCTTGCCGCTCGTGCCCACGCCCTTGATCTCGATGGTGAGCTCCTCGGGCAGCTCCTGGCCCACGCCGGCGGCGGTGGTCGTCAGGAGGTCCTTGCGCGCCGAGGTGTCGTCGATGGCGGCGGCGGTGCCCCGGTGGAAGGCGTCGAGCTGCACGTCCATGCCGAGGTTCACGGCCTGGCGGTAGGTGATGCCGAGGTTGCCACGCACGCAGGCGTCGTTGGCCTCACTGTCGAGCTGGCGCTCGTAGAGGGGCTCGGTGTAGGGCTGGGCGTAGGGCGGGGCGGCCAGCCAGGTGGCCACGAGAACGGTCTGCCCGTCGAGCTCGTCGCGCTCCATCAAGCGCGTGCGCCAGGCCACGAATTTGTTGGCCCGCCCCGAACCGGCCTTGAACATCCAGTCATAGGCGCCGGGGTCGGAGAGGATGGCGCGGGTGCGCTCTTTGACGAGCGCGCCGAATTTGCGGTCCTTCTTGAGGGCGTTCTCTACGCGCGTGGACCCCACGATGACGTTGGCGAGGTCGGAGAATTTCATCTTCACGGGGTCGTTGGACCCACCCCGCTCGGCGGCGAGCTCCTCCTGGCAGCCGTCGTAGCGTTCGTTCACGGCGTCGAGGTTGGCCTTCGACTTCCGGGCGCTGCAAAAGGACGCCCCTCCGATGATGTAGCCGCCGAGAATGGTCACCCCGAGGATGATGTTGCGGGGCTGGAGGATGGCGCCCGACTTGACGAAGATCCAGGCGCGCTGGGCCAGCTGCATCGGACCCAGCACCAGCAGGGAGGTCCAGGCCTGGCGCTTGACCTCGTCGCCCATCGACTTGGCGGTGAGCTTGCGACCGCCGATTCGCGGTCCCCCCGCAGCGGCCCGGGCGGCTTGAAGCTCCTCGGGCAGGTCGTCCATCTCGATGATGAAGCGAGGCCCGGTGGGCGTGGCCAGCGCGAAGGACTCGCCCGGTCGGATGGCGGTGGGCGTGGTCACCAGCTCGGGGCGCGGCGCGTTGGGCTTCCACAGGTAGACGTCGGCCGCTCGATCGGCGGGCGCGACGATGATGTTGTTCGGACCGTCGAACAGCACCTGCACATGCTCGGGCGCCACTCCGAAGCCCTGCGCAATCGCGATGTCGCAGCCAGGGTCGGAGCCGAGGCGCACCACGCGCTGTTCGAAGTGGCCGAAGCGGGTGCCGCCGAACTCCGGACTCAGGCGCAGGTAGAGGACTTTGTCGTCAAAAGACATGGACGTGGTGACTCCAGGCCCGGGATGGTAGCACCCCCCGCATCCGGTGCTGGGACTCCCCCCTCCGCCGGGGCGGGATGCGCCGTGCGGTAGCCTTCGCGGCCCAGGCACCAGACCCTGCGGGAGGTCGCTTGAACATCTTCCTGCTCCCCTACACCTGGCTGCGGCACTTCGGCATGGCCCTGTGGTGCGCATCGGCGGGGCTGATGGCGTGGTGGGCGGTGCTCACGGGCCTCGTGGTGCTCAACCTCGACTGGCCACCGGGATGGGATGGCCCCATCCTCATGACCACCATCTCGGTCACCGTGGCGGTCGCATCCATCCTCGGCGAGGCCAACCTCAGACGCCTGCCGCTGTGGAGCCGCGGCCTGAAGGTGCTCTTCGCCGCTGGTATCTCGGGGCTCATCACGGTGCTCTACTACATGCTGTGGCACGGCGTGATGGGCCTGCTGCTCGATGGCTCCAGCCTCATCGACGCCCAGGACCCCTCCCTCGTGAGCCTGTCCTACCGAATGGGCGCCTTCGGGATGGGCGGACTGGGCTGCGGCACCGGATGCCTCGTGGTGCGCAAGTTCTCGGAGCCGGTGAGTCACCTCGCTGGCGGCCTTGCAGCCGGACTGCTGGGTGGCGTGGGCTGGTATGTCGCGGGCTTGCCCACCGATGAGGTGGTGTTCGGGGTGGTGGCCCCCCAGAAGGACCTCTTCCTCGCAGGCGCCACCCTGGGCGTCACCTGGGGCTTCTCCTTCGGGTTGATGGCGTGGTCGATTCCCGACGAGCTGTATGTCGGCTGGCTGCGGGTTCTCACTCCGCGGCGCTTTGGCCGGCGCATCCCGATCGACGCCCCCGACCGCAAGGCCAAGGAGCGCTTCGTGGGCCACTTCCCGCGCGGCCTCGACCTGTTCCTTCCCGTCGAAGATGGCGTTCAGGAGCTTCATCTCAGCGTCGTCGTCGACGACCGGCAGCGCTACACCGCGCGTGGCCTCAGCCAGCAGCCCACCATGGTCAAGCGCCTGCTCCAGAGCGTCGACCTCCGCTACGACCCCCGGCGTCCCACTCCGGTCGAGACCCCCTTGTCCTCCGGCGACCGAATCGTGCTCGGACAGGGCGAACAGCGCGCAGAGCTCGAGTTCATCCTCCTCCCGAAGGAGGAGGTGTGATGCGACGCTGGCTCGCGATGGCACTTGCGCTCCTGCTGGGCACCGCTTGCGGAGATGCCCGCTACACGCCAATTCCCGGCACCACCATCCGCATCGAGCAGCCCATTCCCGACTCCGACAAGGAGTACGAGCTGCAGATCTTCGCCTCTGAGGAGGAGTGCGACGAGGCCCGCATCCACCCCGACGACTGGCACCTCTGCCTGCCCCACGTCGACCGGGCGAGTGGAGAGGTGCGCCTCGGCTACCGGTTCATCGCGGGCGAGATGCATGTGGGCATGGCCGAACACGAAGAGCTGATGGAGGTCCAGTTCCAGGGCACCACGGTCTCCGACGGCAAGAACGGCCAGGAGATCAAGATCATCCCCCACGAGCCCTTCTCCGGTGGCGGCACTCTCTACGTGCTGCTCATCGATGGTTCAGGCTCCATGAGCGAGGTCGACCGACGGTCGGGCGACTCACGGATGAAGCAGGTGAAGAAGGCGCTGCGGCAGCCGGAGGTCATCGATGCCTTCTTCCCGGGCGGCGACACCGACAATGCCGTGATGCTCCTGCAGTTCACCCAGGGCAAGCCGGTTCCGGTGGGCGGGCGCCTCATCGCCCTGACCAACAAGAACGAGTACAAGCAGGCGGTGCGCGAGCTCCAGGTGCTCAACGGCTACACCCACCTGTTCAAGGCCATCAAGTACGCCACAGGACCGCTGCTCGACGAGGATGCCGTCAAGGCCGCGGTCGCAGGGGACAAGCGCAGCGTCACCGTCGTGGCCCTCACCGACGGCTTCAACAACATCTCGGCCGCCGACACCTGCAAGGACAACGTCCCCCGCCTCAAGGTGTTGCTCGACCACCTCGCCAATGTGCGCGAGTCCGACGTCCGCACCCGACCCACCTTGCACACCGTCGGGCTGGGCAAGCCGATTCGCCCAGGCTTCGAGCCGCCCCGGGGCATGGAGCCACCGCGCGCCACCACCATCTGCGGTCGGCGCAACGTCGACACCCGCATCGATGGTGACCTCGAGACCCGCGGCATCGACAACGCCAGCCTGCGCCTCATCGCCCGGGCCGGCGGCGGCACGGCCCACATCAAGAGGGGCAAGAAGGGGCTTGCCGAGGCCTTCCTCGCTGCCGCAGCGCCCAAGTACCGCTGGTTCGAGGTGCGCTACCGCATGGACCCCTTCTTCCTGCGGCGCAAATTCAAGTCCCGCCTGTCGCTCGTGGGGGTGGGCACTGCCGGGGCGACCATCCAGATCCATCCGAGCGCGTGGCTCGATGCGCCTCCGGGCCGTCTCATGGAGGACGGCTGGCACATGGAGGAGAGCTATCTGCGCACCTTCCTGGTCGTGATGCCCCTGTTCGCCGCCTTCATCGGACTGTCCTACATCGGCGCTGCGCTGCACAACACCCGGCGGATGCTGTTCGGAAGGGTGAAGCGGCGCGCCAAGACCCCGCCCGCGGATGCTGGCGAGGGGACGGCGGGTTGAGCGGCGCAGCGCACGCGACCTTCACGGGGCCGTGTTGATGTCGGGGTCGGGGCTCGAATAGACTGAGCCTCCCCCCGAGTGCTGGAAGCAGCCGGCGCGCAGTCGGAACCGGAGAGGCGCTTTGGCTCGCAAGATCGGCAGGTATGAGATCGTCAAGGAGCTTGGAGAGGGCCAGTATGGCGCCGTCTACCAGGCAGTGGGCCAGGTGCCCGGTCGTGGGCGACAGCCTGGCCGTCGACGCGTGGTGGCCATCAAGGCTCTGAAGAACCAGGCCGACCCCGAGTCCGCCGCCGCCCTGGTGCAGGAATTCGCCCTGCTCGACCAGGTCAAGCACCGCGGCATCGTGCGGGTCTTCGAGTACCTGGAGCACGAGCACGCCGTCGTCATGGAGTACGTCCACGGCGCCACCCTGCGCACGGTGCTCGACACGCTCGCCAAGAACCGAGACCAGGTGTTCACCGAGGCAGCCGTGGAGATCGGCTGCGAGATCGCCGATGCCTTGTTCCAGGCCTACACCACGCCAGGAGACAACGGCGAGCCCTTGCAGCTCGTCCACCGCGACCTCAAGCCCGTCAACGTGATGCTCACGCCCACGGGCGAGGTGAAGGTGCTCGACTGGGGCCTCGCCAAGGTCGACAACACCGAGTTCCGGGCCGACAACTCCGACCAGATCAAGGGCTCGCTGCTCTACATGTCGCCCGAGCAGGCCCGCGGGGATGCGGTCGACCACCGCTCCGATCTGTTCAGCCTCGGCAGCATTCTGTTCGAGACCCTGATGAACGAGCCGCTCTACACCGTCGACGAGCGGGCGGCCGACCCCCTCGCCAAGGTGATGGCCGACATCGAACGGGGCGACACGGCCGGGCGCTGCGCGCTGCTCGACAGCAACCTGCCCAAGGTGGGGCCCACCATCAGCCGCACACTGCGCACCCGGCCTGGCGACCGCTACGAAAATGGCCAGGAGCTGCTGGTCGACCTGCGCCGCACCCTCAACCGACCCCGCGGCGTCGATCTCAAAGAGTTCGCCGAGTACTTCTTCGGCCAGTACCTCGACATCGGCGAGGCGCCCGACCCCGACAAGCTCGGCACCAAGGAAAACCAGACCGGCCGGATGTCCATCGAGGAGCGGCTGCGGCGCTCGATGGCCCGTCAGAACAAGGCCAGCGCCGACGTGGGCGCACTTCCAGAGGACCGACCTGTAAGGGGAGGCGGCGGCCGTGCGTCTCGTCCCCCCCGGTCCTCCTCGCCGCCACGGGCGCCCCGCTCCCGGGCGTCGAGTCCCCCGCGCGCCCGGTCGGCCCCACCCCGGCCCCCGTCCGCGCCATCCAGCCCCCCTTCGGCGCCCCCTGCGCCTCCTCAAGCCCCAACCCAAGGTGACGACATGGCAGGCAGTTCTCGCGGCGGAGGAGGCCGCAAGCCCCCGCGTCCCCCCGTCGGTGGTGGTGCGAGCCGGGCATCGCCCTTCGCGCCTCCCCAGGCGCCGCCCCGCAAGAAGCGCCGTCAGATCGGCGAGCGTGCCCCCGACGAGACCGGCATGCTCTCGATGGTGCCTCTGTCCCAAGACGACGACGAGGACGAGGTCGCCCACGATCCCTCGGCCACGGCCTTCTTCGCGTTGCCCCCGCCCAAGGCCGCGCGCAATGCCGCTCCCCCGGCCCCGCCGGCAGCCCCCCGCATGGGCGGCGCGCCCCCACCGCCGGCTCCCATGATGGGTGGTGGCATGGGCGCACCTCCCCCACCGCCCATGGCTGGTGGCATGCCGCCTGCCTCGCCCCGACCGGGCTTCGCCGCCCACCAACCGCCGCCCGTGGCAGCACCGATGGGGGGTGGTGGACCGCCACCGCCGGCCATTCGCGGTCCCGTTGCAGGTGGCGGAGGTGGCCAGGCCTCGCCCTTCCAGGTGCAGCAACAGGCCCCGCCGCCGCCGGCCGCGGACTCGGGCAGGGTCACCAACTACACCGCCTACGTCGCTGTTCTCGGCCTGATGATGCTGGTGTGTACCGCCGTGCTGCTCGCCGTCTTCTTCGCGCCCGACGACAAGGAGGAGGTGGCCGCCAAGCAGCCGTCGTCGGATGGTGTGGCCAACCTCGGCAACGCGCCGCCAAAGAAGTCCAAGCCGGCGCGTGCCGCCGACACTGGCGACCCTCCGGAAGAAAAGCCCAAGAAGAAGAAGCGCACCACCACCAAGAAGTCGACCGGTGGCAGCAGCGCGCCCGCCCGTCCGGCCGCCCCGAAGAAGCCCACTGGCGGCACGCTCACGGTCAAGCTCACCGACCCCTCCGTGTCCCAGTGGATCTACGTCACCTGCCCCAGCGGCTTTTCCGGCCGTGGCTCCTTCTCCGGTGGCACGGCCCGCGTGTCCGGCGTCCCGCCCGAGAGCTGTACCATCAGCTTCAAGGGTGGCTCGCCCGCCAAGCACGTCGGCGTGTCCGGCGGCCAGACCGTCACCTGCTCCCCGCAGGGCAACATCGGCAACTGCCGGTAGCGACCATCCAGCGGCCGTTCGTGACCCCTGCTCCGCCCGCGGAGTGGGGGTCTTTGCGATCAATGGCCCTGTTCCGGCACTCTCCGGAACCGCTCCTGCGCGTGGTGTAGAGTCGTCGGCGCACTGCCCCGGCCGTCGAACCGGGGTGAGCTGTGTTCAGGAAAGGCCCGTCGCGCGCGGGCCCCGGAGTGTTCGCCGATGTTGTTCAGGCTGTTCATGGTCCTCGTCACCCTGTGGACGGTCGCCACGCCCGCGCTGGCGGCGGCGCCCGGTGACCCCGTCCCCGACACCCTCGTGGGCAAGAAGGACAAGAAGACCAAGGAAGAAAAGACCGAAGAGGAGAAGAAGGCCGAGGAGGAGGCGCTCAAGAAGAAGCGCGAGATGCTCGCCCGCGTCATCGTCCTCAAGGTGCCCAACACGAGCGTCGGCCACACCGACGAGACCCTCGTGATGAACGTCCGCAGCCGCATCAACCGGCCCGAGGCGATGTTCTTCCCCGAGGTCGACCTCTACCAGAACGGCCGAAAGCTGCCCGACCGCACCGTGGTGCCCGTCCGTCAGCCCGCCATCGTCCCCGACTCCGTCATTCCTGAGATCAGCGCGGCCATCGCCCAGGTCGAGCCCCTCGGCTGGGACAGCCTCGACGCCAACCAGTGGTCCCGCACCGCTGAAGACCTCCGCAAGCTCACCGACAAGGCGTGGTTCATCGATCGCGTCGAGCTGCGCGAGCCCCTCTTCCGGCTCTACGCCCAGATCGGTCGGGCCGCCGAGTACGCCAACCACCCGGTGCCGCCCTACTACGAAAGCATCGGCAACATCACCGTTCCCTACTACTGGTACCTCGCCGCTCTGCTCGCCTATCAGGAGCCCAGCCTCCTCAACAGCGTCACCGACCAGGAGACGCTGGGCGGCATCAAGTACCAGCTGCAGCAGCTCCGAGACGGCGCCTACCCCAGCTTCAAGGGCGACTTCCAGCGCGAGAACGCCTTCAACATCGAAGAGTTCGCGAAGACCTACGAGCTCATCGTCAATGGCATCCCGATGGAGCCCGATGGCCGCGGTCAGATCGACCTGTTCCTGGGCCGCACCGACGTCTACCTCCGGCGCAACGACACCGGCCACGGCCTCACCGAACGCCTCGAGACGGTCAAGCTCGACGAGAAGTCCTACTTCTTCCTCGAAGTGGCCCAGAAGCGCATCGGCGTCGACTTCATCAACCAGCTGATGCTCAACAAGAACGACTGCATCCCCGAGGTCGACGGCGACATCCTCAACTTCCTGGCCATCTACAAGAAGATGCACCAGAAGGCCGACATCTACGTGGCCGTGCCCGAAAACGGCAACCCCAACAAGACGTGGATCTGGCGCTACGACGACAAGGCCGGCCTGCTCCGCAGCGTGGGCGGCGGTCCCGACAACTTCCCCGTGCGCTTCGCCTTCGTGTTCAGCAGCGGCATCCTGTTCAACGGCGCCGCCTACTCGGTGGAGGTCGACTCCAACCTCGACGACGAGTCCTCCCTCGCCCCCGACCAGCTCGCCCAGAACCGCGTCTCCGACGAGCTCGACCGCAACAAGGCCGTGGTCCCCTTCAACTTCGAGCTGCGGGGTCACTACAACCGCCTGATGGTCAACATGGGCGGCGAGTGGGCACTCTCGCTCGGCTCCGACCAGAGCTACGTCGAGTACTACCAGACCCCCGGCAAGCAGGGGAAGCCCAACCAGGGCGGCGACAAGACCTACAACGACGTCGGCACGGTCAAGGGACTCGCCAGCTGCCAGGAGCAGATGACCGACACCGATGGCGATGGCGTCGACGACGCACCCAGCGGCAAGTACACCTGCGACAACATCTCCGATGTCTACAACATCCGGCGCTTCAACCGCGACATCTGGCTCGGCCTCGGTGTCGTGCTCGGTCGCGACGCTGGCATCGGCTTCGGCCCGCGCTTCGCCTGGCGCTGGGGCTGGGTGAACATGCCCCACGGCTACCAGACCACCCTGCACTTCGGCTGGGCCGTGCAGCCCCCGATTCCCGAAGCCGGTGGCCGGGTGCGTCCGTTGCTCGACCTCGACCTTCGCGGCGGTGTGGCCATTCCGAGTCGTCGCAGCCTGCGCATCGAGCTTGCTGAGCAGCTCGACCAGAGCCGCGTGCAGCCCGTCTTCGGCGCAAACCTGGGTGTCGGCCTCACCTTCTGAGCCCGCTCAGGTCCCGATCCCCACCGACCCCGCCATTCCGCAAGGATGGCGGGGTCGAGCGGTTAGCGTAGGACCGGTTCGCGACCACTCTGACGGTGTCGCCCCTGCGTTGTCGTCCGCCTCACGGAGGTCCCCATGTCCGCCATCGTCCTGCTCGCCGCTGTCTCCAGCCTCGCGTCGGCGGAGGGCCTGCAGTGGGCCTGGGTGCAGCCCGAGCCCGTGAGGTACCACGCCGAGTCCTTCATCAACACGCCACGCGGCTCCATGCTCCGGGCTGACGCCAACCTCGAGGCGCGGGCACTCACCATCGCGGTCACTGGCGACTTCTCCTGCAAGGGCGTGCCCCAGGGCAAGTCCACGAGCCTCGTCTGCACCATCGAGAAGATGAAGGTCGACGGCAAGGCCTTCGACGGCGAGCAGGAGCGCCTCGACAAGATCTTCGCGGGCTACTCCAAGAACCTCGTGGGCGCGAAGATCGAGATGCGGGTGCGCGCAGACGGCCACATCGCCTCCCTCGACCTCGACGGCATCGAGACCACCATCGCCCAGTCGCGCGAAGCCGAAGAGCACATGCGCCAGCTGATGCGAAAGACCATGGCCCCCCTGGCCATCCAGATGCCGAAAGACCCCACCGGCGCGAAGCCCTGGAAGCACAAGGGCATGCCACTCTTCTACGAGCTGCTCACCACTTCGGGCACGACAGGAGGGGTGATGCACAAGTACCGGGTCGATGGCGATGCCAAGGCCGGCGGCACCTTCGTGATTGGCGAAGGCCGCGGCAATCTCAACTCCCAGGCCGCCACCCAGGGCGCCACCACCGCCGGTGCCCTCAACATGGTCGGCGCCAGCCAGACCCGCTTCGACCAGAAGTCCGGCCTGCCGCTCTACAGCGAGGTCTCGGTCACGGGTGCACCCAACGCGGCCAACGACACGGTCCACGGTGGCATTCGCTACGCCCTGGCCGCCTGGGCCGGACAGATCCAGGCCGACGGCACCATCGAAGGTCTCGAGGGTCCCAAGTCGGAGTAGGTCCCTTCCGGGCGCCTCCCTCGCTGCGCTCGGGCCGGGTGTTTTCGGGGTTCCGTCCTCGCTGCGCTCGGACCCGCTCCGCGGCCCTGCCACCCCCTGGCGCATGCGTGACGAGCGGGATGACGGCTGGTGGATGGCTACAAGTTGGCCTGCGCCCCGATGACCACGCCGTTCAGGAGCTGGATGCCCCCGTCGCTGAAGACCTGAGAGCCGGACCTCGACCAGACCTCCACCTGGGAGGTCCGGTAGCCCAGCCACCACGACACATTCGCAATGCGCGCTGCCACGCCGCTTTCGAGCTCCACGCTGCCGTAGCCCGCACTCGACTGGCCTGCGAAGCTCGACGACGGGCCGGGGCCGCCGCCCACCGCAAACCGCCAGTCGCCGTACGGCACGATGACCATGTCGGCTTCCCGGGCGATGAAGGGGGACCACAGCGACTCCGGACGAGGCGTCGCGACGGTGAGGAGCAGGCAGTGGGCCTGCGCGGTCCCCCGTTCGGTCAGCACCGCCGAGGGCACGCTGCTGGAGGTTTGTTCCACCGAGTTGATGAACAGTCCGCCGTACCGCGCGTATCGGTAGCCGATGCCCGTCACGAAGGAGTCCGACCAACCTGAGAACTGGGCGGCCTGGCGGCGAAGCAGGCTGTCCACCATCAAGTAGGTCGTGGTCACGTCGGTCTGGTCGTCCGCCACGATGCCGGGTTCGCCGTCGATGCCCGGTGTCCAGCTCAGGGTGTCGAAGGTCGCGCGCTGGCTTCCGGCCGTTGTCCGCGAGGCAAGCCACCAGTCGTCGCCGAGTCGGCCTTCGATGTGTGCGAGCCCTTGCGCCGCCCGACGTGCAGTGGCCGACGGTGACCGGCCGCCGGAGTCACTCCGAGCGATGAGCGCTTCGAGGCCCCCTCGCAGCCGCTCGCCACCGCCAGTTGCCGAGATCCCCAGGTATGGAGTCGTACCGAGGTCGGTCTCCACGCTCCACATGTAGGCGTGTCCTGTGTCGGTACGCGGATAGCCGAGGTCGGTGCGCCACTGGGTCACCCACAGCTCCGCTCCCAGCGTCCACTTTGGCGGTCCGCTCTCGCGCACCTGCACGTCGGACACCTCCGCCAACAAGGACCAGGCGGTGGCGGTCCCCAGGCCCACCCAGCCCATCGTCCCCATCTGTTTGTTCCCGAGGATCTCCTCCTCAGACGAGTCGGTCGCGCGCGTGGAAATGACCGTCCACTGGGCGTCGGTCTGCTGTGCCAACGCAGGGGACGCCCCGACCAGAATCGCCGAGAACGACCACCCCAACGTCATCTACTGCAGGTCCCGCACGAACTGATAGTAGTCCCCGAAGTGCACGCGGCTCACCTGCTTGCCCATCTTGATGAGCTCGCGCGCCACCGCCTCGACCGCATGCCGCTGCCCCACCGGCTCATTGCGTGTGGCAGCGATGATGCAGGCGTTGATGGCCGAGCTGACGATGTTGCCACCGGCCAGGATGAACTGGTCGGCGAGCTCGTCGAGATCGAGGTCGTCGGATGTGGGCGCCCCGTCGGGAATCGCACGAGCCCACAGCGCGCGCCGCTGCACCGCCGTCGGCATCGGGAACTCGATGACCGCACCGAAGCGGCGGAGGAAGGCCTCGTCGATGTTCTCCTGCAGGTTGGTCGTGAGAATCGCGCAGCCCTCGAACACCTCGAGGCGCTGCAGCAAGAAGCTCACTTCCTGGTTGGCGAAGCGGTCCTGAGACGACTTCGTCTCGCCGCGAGAGCCGAACAGAGCGTCGGCCTCGTCGAACAGGATGACCGCCGTGCCGCCCTCTGCCGCGTCGAAGATCTTCTTCAGGTTCTTCTCGGTCTCACCCACCCACCGGCTCACCACGCTGGAGAGGTCGACCCGGTACATGTCGAGGCCCAGCGTGTGCGCGATGACCTCGGCCGCCATCGTCTTGCCGGTACCGGGACCGCCCGAGAACAGCGCCTTCATTCCGAAGCCACGCGCGCGGACCTTGCTGGCCCCCCACCGGTGGTAGACCGTCTCTTGCTGCGCCAGGTAGTCGATGAGGTGTTGCAGCTGTTCCTGCACCTTCTCGGTGAGGATGAGGTCGGTCATCTTGTACCGGGGGATGACGTGCTCCGCGAGTCCCATGAACTCCGGACGCGAGCACTCTCGTGCGGCGGCCCACAGTGCCTCTCGCGTGGGCTCCTGGTCACCGCACTCCGCCTCGGCGCGTTCACAGATGAGGTCGATGGTGGTGCCGCCCACGCTGTAGAAGCGCTCGGAGATGTCGACCACATGGTCTTTCGAGGCCAACCACTGGCGCCGGTCGAAGGCCTCGTTCCAGGCCACGATGCGCTCGTCGAGGTTGGTCCGCGCCACCTTCACCGTGATGCTGGGCCGTTCCTCACCCAGCAACACCTCGATGGCCCGACGGTCGGAGCCGCCGATGAGCACCGGAAAGGGCAGGGTGGCGAGCGCGCCGCCGAGGTGCATGAGCTGCACCCGCAGGGCGGGATCTTCCTGCGTCTCCAGCACATTCACCACGTAGGGCAGTGCGCCGGAGATCCGCAGCTCCCGCATGAGGTCCCACGGCTGCTCGAGGTACTGCTTCGCCCGCTCCAGATCGACGCGCACGAGCGGACGCCCCGCTGCCTGGGCAATCGCGATGGCCGCACCCTCCCGCGAGCCGCTGGTGCCACCGGTGACCGCCACGGTCACCGCCTTTTCGAGACTCCGCTTGATGACCTGGATGCGGTCCTTGGTCTTGCCCGGGATGAGCAGGTTGCCTTCGGTCGACAACGGCTGGAAGCCCACCCCCGCCGGCAGCTCCACCTTCTCCATCAGCCACTCGAGCACGCGACCCGACGGATGCACCCGCCGCGCCGTGTGGGTCTCGGAGCCTTCGGGCGGATCAAGCAGAAGCAGCCGGTTGCGGATGAGCGAGGAGTTCTTCATCAGCCGGGCCTGAAGCGCGATTCGCTCCGTGCGCCGCGTGCGCAGGATCCGGGTGGCCAGGTCGACGGTGAGAAATGCCTGGTTCAGGTTGTCGTTGAGGTAGGCGAAGATGCGACCGTAGCCGGCGGCGATCTCGGGAGCGAGCGCCAGCAGCACGAGGTCGGCCTCGTCGCCATCGAGCCCGAAGCACGACCGGAACTGTCCGAAGCGACCGCTGGCGTCGTCGCGCAGCCGCACGCTCATGTTGAGCGCCGACTCCAGGCCGTCGGTGTGGTTTGGCGGCAGGTCGATCTCGCCGTGGGCCTGCAGCAAGGCATCGACTTCGTCGTCGGTGATGACCGACCCCCAGAACTGGCCCTTGGCGCGCATCGCGGGTCGGGCACGCTGACGGCGAACGGCACGCAGGAGAAGCAGGTCGGTGCGGCGAAGGCGCCGGGCCATCTCTTCATAGATGGTGGACAAGTGGTCTCCAGGGATCGGTGCGGGCCGGGAGTGTACGCGGTCGCGAACTCACCACCAGGGGTGCATGGAGGTCATGAAGGACGTTGGTGGAAATGACACCACCGACCCCCCCAGGCTGTAGGTGCGCCAGTCGCGCCTGAACGACGTCGCGGCGAAGCTGCCCGAGCTCTCCAGCGTGCGCGCCGAGTACACGGGCTGCGCGATGACCGATGAGTAGGTGAAGGTGCCGGGGCTGTCCCAGGGGGCGGTGGTGCGGCGCCAGATGCCCCAGCCAAGCGGGATGCCGCGACCGAGCAGGTTGTGTCCCAACACGGGCGGAAGGGTCTGGAACGGATTGAAGCCACAGCCCGGGGCGACGGTTCCTGTGCGGTTGGAGAAGACCAGCACAGGCGTGAGGGGCGATGCCCAGGCGGTGGCCGACGCGATGGTGAAGCTGCACACCGAGGTGGTCGTGCCGGACTGCGTGCGGGCGGCGATGCCGGAGATGGAGTGGGCCCGCCAGGACGACGACGAGCCGCGGCCGAAGTAGCGCTCGTGGTAGGCGGTGCCGCTGAGGAACTCGAGGGAGGTCGCCTGGCAGGCGTCGATGCCCCAACAGTCGTCGTCGAAGCAGTCGAGCAGGCCATCGAGGTCGGAGTCCAGGCCGTCTTGGCAGTCGGACTCCTCGCACCTCAGGTCGCCCCCGCACTCGCTGTCCTCACAGTCCACAAGGCCGTCGCAGTCGTCGTCTTTGCCCTGCGCGGGGTCACACTCTTCGGGCAGACCGGGTCGGCGTCCGGGATCCGTGTCATCGCAGTCCCCGTCGAGGGCGACGTGACCGTCCGGTGCCTCACAGGCCTGGACCACCTCGCCGGCGCCGCGTCCGTCGCCATCCTCGTCCAGATACCAGTCGCGCATGTCTACGGCGTCTTCGTCGACATCACCGTCGCAGTCGCCGTCTACGCCATCGCAGCGCTCGGGGGCTCCGGGGTAGGTCGTGCCGTCGGTGTCGTCGCAGTCTCCTGTCGAGTCGACCCAACCTGCAGGAACGTCGTCGGGGCACACGACCTGGCTCCCATCGGAGCGACCCACGCCATCGTGGTCCTCGTCCAGCCAGACCTGTCTGCCGTCGACGGGGTCCACATCCACGCGGCCGTCGCAGTCGTTGTCCACGCCGTCGCAGACCTCGGCGGCCCCGGGGTGAACCTCTGCTTCCCCATCATCACAATCAGCGGGCGCGTCGTAGCCGTCCCCGTCGACATCGACAGCCACCGGTTCGGGCTCCTCACCGTCCTCCGTGCTCGACTTGACCGGAGAATCCCGAGCCTGGTCGGCACACGCGGTCGCCACCACCACGAGCAGCGCCTGTCCTCCGCGCCACCCCCGAGATGGCACTACAGCGTGCCCTTGATGTCGCCAAACCGGGCCCGGTGCGCGTTCTGACCCTCTTCCTGCGCCTGCATCACCTTGCGGGTGAGCAGGTCGATCACCTCCTGGTGGCTGTAGCCCTTTTCCCGCAAAGCGGCGTAGCCGCGGTCTGCGTCGGGCTTCTGGCGCTTGGCATCGCGGGTCTGGTCCTCGGACAGCTCCTGGGACCCGGCGTTGGTGCCGCCGCCCGCAGAGTCGCCAGACACATGGTTGTGCCCGTGTCCGCCCATCCCCCGCACGCCGCCACCGCCGCCGGCTTCGAAGCCGCCCTTGGCAGCACGGGACAGCACCGCCCGCTCCACCGCTCGGGCCGCAATCTCCTCGGCATCCCGGTAGTTGCTGCCGCCACCGCCGCCATCTCCATCGCCGTACATCGCGTGGTACTGCTCGTGTGCGAGAAGTGCCTGGTCTTCGATGTTGCTGGTGTCGAAGTCGCTGGACACGATGACGCTGCGGTCGAAGGTGAACGCGCGGGCCCCGAGGACGTCGAGGGCCTTGTCCGCCAGCTCACCCCTCAGCACCTTGGAGCCGCCTGCCACGCTCTCTTCGCGAAGGTCGGGGGCATCGCCCTGGCGGGCGAAGAGGCGGTCGGTCGTCGAGCGTCGCTTGTCGCGTTGGATGGACACGGGGCTCTCCAGAGGGTCAGGCTGCGGTCGAGATGCAGCGGCGTCGGATCAGATCCTGCACGATGTCGACCGTGCGGGCGAGGTCTTTGCGTTCGAGGAATTCGTCGGGACGGTGCGCCACGTCGATGCTGCCGGGTCCGAAGACCAGCGAGCGGCACCCCAGGGCGGACAGGTTGCCTGCGTCGGTCGCGAATGGGACGCCCACCAGGGCATCCCCAACAGCGTGGGGACGCAGCAGGTCGACGTGTCCGCAGGATGCAGAGGTGTGCAGTCCCTCGCTGCACTGCACATCGTCCACCGCGATGTCACCACCGTGTAGCCGGACGGTGGCAATGACGGGCGCCAGACGGTCCATCAGCTCGGCGCGAATGTCGGCGAAGGCCACGCCCGGAAGCGGCCGGAATCCCACGTCGAGCGCGCACCGCTCCGGCACGATGTTGATGGCCTCGCCGCCGCGGATGCGTCCGACGTTCATCACGGTGTGTGGCGTGTCGAGCACGCCCTCGTGGCCCCGCACCGCTTCGAGGGCGACCTCCAGCTCGTTGAGAACCGCGAGCACTCGGCCGGCGATCTTGATGGCGCTGAGGCCAAGCGCAGGCCGGGAGCTGTGGGCCGGTCGCCCTGTGCACCGAATGCGAAGGGTGGCGTGCCCCGGATGCAGGTGGGCGATCCGGAAGCTCGTCGGCTCTCCCACCACCATGGCTTCGGGCAGGCGGCGCCCCGCAGCTGCCAGGTCGGACACCAGCTGCGCCGAACCCTGGCAGCCCACTTCTTCGTCGTGGGTCCACACCAGCACCAGCTCGCGACGGAGGCTTCGGAGGTCGAGACGGGCGATGGCCTCCACCGAAGCTGCGATGAAGCCCTTCATGTCGCAGGTGCCGCGTCCGAGCAGGCGGTCGCCCTGGATGCTGAGCCGGAAGGGGTCGGTGGACCATGCCTGCCCTTCGACGGGAACGACGTCCATGTGGCCAGACAGGCCCAGTCCATCGCTCCCCGGAGGACCGGCCGACGCCACCACATTGACCTTGCCAGGCGCCGACTCGAAGCGCTCCACCTTCATACCGGCGTCTTCTGCGCGGTCGGCCAGCCAGCCCGCCATCGCCGTCAGTGGACGGTGGCTCACGGTGTCCCACGCAATCAGGCGCCCAAGGGTCTGCTCGACGGGGCTCGCCGGCAGCTCACCCATCGTCGCCCTCCTCGTCCTCCTCCTCCTCTTCTTCGAGGTCGTCGAACCAGCGCCTCTTTCGGGGCAGGGGAGGGGAGTCCTCCATCACCTCGGTGACGTTGAGGATGAGGCGACCGAACTCCAGCTCCTGCGGCAGTGCGGTGCGTCCGCAGGTCATGTGGGACTCGACGTGCGCGCACTCGTCGGGGGTGGGGGCGGCCTCCTTTTCATCGGCCTTCAGCCTCGACTTCACCATCTCGGGGATGGTGGCGTACACCGACTCCTCCATCTGGGCGGCCTTCTCGATGAGGCGCGCGCCCTGGCCGAGGTTGCCGTTTGCGAGGGTCTGCGCGGCCTGCATGTAGACCTTGGTGCACTCGTGCCAGCGCGTGGGGTCGGGCAGGTGGTAGCCCGCCTTGCCCAAGGCCACTTCCTTGTACCAGTCCCGGTGGTCCTTGATCTCCAGCTGCTCTTGTTTCTGGACACCGTGGATGCGCTGGAGCCGCTCACCGATCTCGCCGAGAAGATCGTGCTGCAGGTCATTTCGCTGGTCGACGGCCGAGCCCACGCCGCTGTTGCCGAGGGCCTTGGACGCCCCCCGCAGCCGCTTGGACTTTGCGTCATTGGCACCCCGACCTGACAGCGGTCGCCGAACGCGGGTGCGTCTGTGCGTGTCGCGCGGGTTCTTGCGATTGCCTCTCACGGGTCGACCGTAGCACGCACCATTCGGGCCCCCTGGACCCCCGTGGATCCGTGCAACCGGGGTGTCACCACCGCCAACAATCCGCCTGTGTACCTTTCCCGTGCCAGCCGAGCAGGGCTCTCCAGGTGCCTTCCTCCGGCTGGTGGGCGCCGACCCACAAGGGATGCCTGCGTCCGACATCAATCGACGAGATTGCCCATCCTGTCGATGATGTCAGTGCGATGTCACCCCCGTCGCCACCGTCCCGTCACCCGGTAACATTCACCGCGTGACCCACCCCGGAGCCCCGTTGCCTTCCTCTCTCCATCGGCTCGACCGCCACATCCCGGGCGACCGCTTCCATGTGAAGTCGCCGGTGATGGTCGTCGCGGAGAAGCGGTCGAAGAAGGAAGCGAAGAAGGAGCTCATCAAGCCGCATCGGCTGCCCAAGGCCCACAAGGTGCGCAACACCTGGAACACGGCGCGGGCAGAGCCGTATGCTCCCCAGCTGATTCGGCTCCGGCGCAACCCCTTCCCGCTCTACCCGGGCTACTTCCGGAAGATGAAGGGCGGCGAGCGGGCGAAGCTCGACAAGAAACTGCGCAGCCGTCCCAATGTGGCCGAGCTCGTCGCCAGCGCACGGCGTGAGGAGCGGGTCTCCTTCCCGCGTCCCACCGATTGCCGCATTCGGCTGCAGGCCCGCCCCCGCATCTCGGCCGAGGCCTTCCTCAGCGGTGGCGATAGGGGGGGCGAATGAGTGCATCCGTCCGCGCCCCTCTGATGGGCCCCCCTTCCGGCGTCAACATCATCGGTGAGGTCACCGAGGCGCTGCATCGCTTCCTGCTCGACGGCTACGACCTCCAAGAGCAGCCTCCGCGGCTCGAAGAGGACATGAAGTTCGTCCCGAAGGACCGCGAAGAGGTCGTCTACATCTACATGTACCGGGTGGCCCACAACCCCAACCTGCAGAACCGCAAGCGGCTCCGGCAGGCCCCGGTCTTCATGGGCACGAGCCCCGAGGACGGCGGCGAGGTCTTCTACCACCGTCCCCCCCTGATGCTCGACCTGTTCTACATGCTCGGCGTGCACAGCAAGTTCCGCTCCGATGCCGAGCGCCTTCTGGGCTGGCTGATGCTGCGTATGCACGAGGCCACGCACCTCATCTACCGGCCTCGGCGCTTCGTGCTGCCCGACGGCCGTGAGGTGGACAGTCTGGGTCGCCCCTACGATCTCAACTGTTCAACCGACCATGACGATCTCTCGATGGAGAAGGTCTCGATGGCGATGGTCGATGACTTGACCGTCGGCGACGCCATCAACCTGTACAGCCTCCACGAAGCACCCTACCGTCCGTTCCTGACCTACCGTGCACGGGTTGCACTCGACGGTCCTCTTGTCGCAAGCTCTGGCGGAACCACGGTCCGGTTGCCGCGATTGGACAACGCAGCAGCGGGGCAGGGGGACCCCTCCTCCCGCCCCTCGGGACGCATGCGTCCTGGAGGTCCCACCCGGAGTCGGCGCAAGCCACCCGGTCCCGCGTCCCACTTCACGCGTCGCGCAGTTGACGCCGAGCCTGATTCGGAAGATTGAGGAGTACCATGGAGTACCATACCCCCGGCGTATACATTCGCGAGGTCGACAGCGGCCCGAAGCCCATCGCCTCCGTTGCAACCAGCATTCCCGGCTTCCTCGGCCTCTTCGAGTTCAAGGCTCCGGTCGATGCCATCGCCATCACCGGCTCCGACGGCACCCGCCAGGTGCGTGGCAAGGTCGTGCCCCAGCTCGTGGACAGCAAGGGCAAGATCACCGGTGATGCCGCCGAGGCCACCACCGCCCTCACCGAGGCCTTCCGCCTGAAGCGGTCCGGCGTCAAGGACGTCAAGGCCTACTTCGAGCTGCACGGCGCGCCCAAGTCGGGTGCCAAGGCTCCGAAGTTCGAGAAGGGCTCCAAGAAGGGCTCCGTCAAGGTCAGCTTCAACGAAGCCGCCGTCGAAGTCTCCGACCGCATCATCGATGTGGCTGGCAAGGTCGTCACCGACAACGACCAGCTCGTCGACGAGATGCTCAACCAGCTCCACGAGACCTTCGAGCTCGCCAAGGCTGCCCCCAAGACCGCTTCCGACGTGCTCGCCGTCTACGGCCTGCAGTACGAAAGCGCCAAGGGCACCGCGATGCGCACCGAGTACTCGGTGCCCCCGATGGGCATCACCAACAAGGGTGAGTTCTTCCGGTGGCTGCAGAGCTTCTACGCCGAGTACCTGATGCAGACCGAGGCTCTCCTCGACCTCATCGGCGAAGAGATCGAAGACCCCGACGACGCCGCTGACGCCGTCTTCGAGGCTCTCGGCAAGGATGAGACCCTCAAGGAGCGCTTCCGCGGCTGGCTCTCGCAGCCCTCCGTCTTCAACTTCGTGGCGTCGGTCAACGGCTTCTACGACAACGGTGGCGGCAAGTGCTACGTCTACCTCATGGGTGTGCAGGACCTCGCTCAGTCCATCCGTGAGAACCAGGCGGACAAGCTCGGTCTCTACGCCTTCGACGACGTCGACGACATGGCCATCATGGCCGCTCCCGGTCTGAACAACGTCCAGCAGAAGGAAGTCCTCGAGCACTGCGAGACCCGCAAGGACCGCTTCGCGATTCTCGACGGTCCCATCGTCTCCGATGGCTCCATGGACATCCCGGCTTCCGAGAAGGGCTTTGGCGCGATGTACGTGCCCTGGCTCAAGATCACCAAGCCCAGCTGGTTCGTCGGCGACCAGAGCCACATCAGTGTCTCCGGCCCCAACCGCCGCAAGCTGCAGAAGTCCACCCGCAACGAGCTCTACGTGCCGCCGAGCGGTCACATCGCCGGCATCATGGCCCGCGTCGACACCGAGCGCGGTGTCCACAAGGCCCCGGCCAACGAGCTCGTCATGGGCATCACCGGCCTGACCCAGAACATCAACCGTCTGGAGCAGGGCCAGTACAACGACCGCGGCATCAACGTCATCCGCGAGTTCAAGGACCGGGGCATCCGGGTCTGGGGTGCGCG
>ENA-OWNT01000731-OWNT01000731.1-seawater-metagenome-genome-assembly--contig:-NODE-731-length-60396-cov-7.145626_pt1 | contig 60396 bp, 50 predicted proteins | sample MGYA00238136_ERZ651165 | MGnify/ENA primary metagenome ERZ651165 (study PRJEB26861, sample SAMN08777766) | seawater metagenome | isolation source: coastal seawater | place: USA: Florida | collected... | reverse complement strand
AACGCACCTCGCATCCAGCGTTTTCTTTGCGGGGGCGAGCCCCCGCGCCGCGCATCAAGATGCGCTCCCCCACGGCATCATCGCTGCGCGATGATGCCGCCGCCCGCCCCGGTGGGGCGTTCGGGATGACCGCGTCGGATTCTCCGCCGCGGTCATCTAGAAGCAGTCGGCCTCCTCGGGGCTCACGGCGACCAGCTCGATGTCCACGGCCGCCCCGCCTACGCCGTCGAAGCCGATGTCCAAGCAGAGGGGCTCGCCGTCGTCGCAGGTGTCGCAGACCGTGCCGAAGCTCATCAACAGGTCGCAGATCTCGTAGGGGTCGGAGATGCCGAGCAGGTCGCCGAAGGTCTCGCTGGCGTCGCGCATGTCCATCGAGGCAGCCATGCTCACGTCGAGCATCTGGTCGCCGGAGTCGGAGAAGCTGCCCGACAGGCTCACATCTTGGATGGGCACCGCTCCGAGTCCGAAGTGCGGCAGGGGCAGGCCACCCGCCTCGGCGGCCACCGAGAAGTCGGGCGCAGACGAGAAGGAGCCCCCGAAGGCGTCGGTGGTCGCGCAGTCCCACTGCCGGTCGGTGCCGGGGTCTGCGACGGCCGCCAGCAACTCGATGGAGGACGCGGTGGTGCGGGTGACGCCGATGAGGGGCTCGAGGCCTGCTTCGCTGACCATCAGCTCGAACAGCTCGGGGGGCGCGGTCTCCGTCGCGGACCACAGGTCGAGGGCGTAGGTCTGGCCGTCGACCCGCTCGCTCCAGGCGCTGGGCCCCTCGGGTTGTCCCTCGCCATCGGGCACCCCCGGAGTGTAGTCGTCGAGAACGGTCGTGCTGTCGTCGTTCTTGTCCGACTCCTGCGGCGTACACGCGACGGATAGCGCAATGGGAAGTCCGAGAGCGACACCACGGACGGACATTCTTCCTCCAGCCCCGACGGGGCCACGGTAGCCCCTCCAGGGTCCACCCACCATCCCTCGGAGCCAGACGACGAGACGAGATGACGGCGAGCAGGCTGCGGCTGGCTGTGCCACACTCCCCGGGCCCGCCCGTTAGTCGGGGACGGCGGCGTGTGCAGAGAGGAGTCCGGGATGCTGTGGTTGTGGTGGACGGCGCTCGCGCTGGCGGGGGACCCCGCAGTCGAGGGTCGCGACGCGATGCACCAGGGGAATGTCCGCGCGGCCCGCGCTGCACTGGGCGAGCTCGACGTGGCCCTCGGCAATGCAAGGCAGCTCGTCAGCAACGCCGAGGTGTCGGGTCGCTACCAGCTCGAGGCGGCCATCGCCGACCTGCGGGCCCGCGACGGCGACATGCGGGCGGCCATGCGGCAGGTGTGGGTGGTCGCGCCAGAAGGCGTCACCGACCCCGCCCTGTTCACCCGCAGCAGTCTGGTCACCACTCTGGCGGCCGAGCGTCCGTCGGTGCTCCAGCGGCCTGAAGTGGATCTCACCCACCTGCGGCTTCCGGAGGGCGTGGTCTACATCGACGGCCTGCCTCTCGGCAGCTCCCCCATCCGAGAAGGCCGGCACCTCGTGCAGGTGCAGTGCGCCGACGAGACCTGGTCGTCGGCCTGGAGCTGGATGGACCGGCCCGAGAACTGGGGCCTGGCCTGTCCCGATGGTGCGCTCGCCCCGGTGGGTGGCGTGGTGGCAGCCCCCGTTCCAGCTGCACCGACCGCCATGCCAGCCGTGCCGGCCACCCCACCTTCAGATGGCGAGCTGCCCCCGCTGCTCAATGTGGCGCCCCCTCCGGGTTCTGAGGCTCCGCCTGCCGAAGGCGCTGAAGTCGGCGCCATCGTGGCCCCGCCGGTGGAGGGCGCACCGCCTCCCGTGGAGGGTGCCCCCGCTGTGGTCGATGGTGCCCCGCCGCCTCCCGCTTCAGAGCCGCCTCCCGCTTCGGAGCCGCCCCCTGCCGAGCCGCCTCCCGCCGAGGTGGGCCCCCCGCCCGCCGAGACGGGTCCGGCGGAGGAGCAGTCCTTCATCCAGACCTGGTCCGACCGCCTCTGGCCCTTCCCCATCCTCGACCCCGACCGCGTGAAGCGCTTCGATCCGCCCGGCCGTGCCTTGCTGGCAGGACCCACGCTCGGCTTCGCGACGGGCGCCGAGCTGCAGTTCGTGCCCAAGGGCGATGAGGGAGGTCTGTTCCTCACCGCGGCCGTCGGCTACATCCCCGTCCAGCTGTCCGTCAGCGAGCTGGGGGTGGGTTGGCAGCCGCGCAACTCGCCGAACATCGGTGTAGAGCTGCGCGGTGGCATCGGCCTGTGGCACGACCATGTCCTCTACACCGACGGTCTGGTCTACATCTCGGGTGCGGTGGGGGCGCGCTACGACCCCCCGGGGCCGGGCCTCACCGCATTCCTCGGGGGCGGCCGGGTCGCCAACTACGTCGATGGTTGGTGGGTCCCGCGGGCCAATGTGGGCTGGCAGTTCTGAGTCCATGACATGGACCTGCCCACCGCCGCCTTCGCCGTGTCCCGCAGGTGGTCGGTGTGGAGTAGACTGCCGGCATGTGGCGCCGACTCTTCCTCTTGTCCTGGGCCGGCGCCTGCGCCGCTCCTCCGGAGTCCTCTTCCAAGACGGCCTCCATTACGGTGATCCCATCTGAAGGTCCGATGAGCGGACGGACCGCGGTGCAGGTGGGGCTCCCGGACGGGCTCCTGGGGACCGACATCGTGGGGGTGCGTCTCGGCATGGCCGACGGGCGGGGACTGGCTGGCCTGGCGGTGGAGCAAGACGGCGACACGCTGCGGTTTGTCGACCAGGGCAGCGCAGAGGCGGGCCCCTCGGAGGTGGTGCTGCTCACCGAAGATGGCGATGAGCACGCCTTTCCCAACGCCTTCACCCACCTACCCGCCGCCGATCCCGTCTTCCACCGCATGGCCGCACTGGGCGCCTCCCTCACCCAAGGTGTGCAGGGTGGCGTGCCCACCGAGCGGGGCATGCTGAACAGCCCAGGCGCCGTGTTGGCCCGTCAGGCCGGCGGCTTTCTGCCCCTTCCGCTGCTTGTGCCCGACCTGTTTCCGTCGATCGAGGCCACCGACATCGGACCCGCACCCGGCTGTGAGGTGCCTGGGGTCACCGACTTCGTGACGGCCGCTGCGGTGGACGTTCTCGGTCAGCTCTCCAACGATGATGGCGTGGACCTCTCCCTCGGGCGGCAGGACCCCACCCTGCCGGCCTGGCATGTGGCTGTAGGCGGCGCCAAGGTGGCCGATGTGGTCGACGGACCCGACTCGGGAGACTTCGCGGGGCAGTTCCTGTCGCGCCTCGTCTACGCCCCCGAGGTCCCGCTGGAGGGGGAGCTGGGTCCAGGTCAGCTCGAGCGCGTCGTGGCTGCCGCGCCCACGCTCGTGTTGTCCACCGACATGGCCGGCAACGACGTCATCCTGCCGCTCACAAAGCCCGGTCCCATCGACCTGTCGCAGCTGACACCCCACGCCGAGGTGGCCGACCACATCGAGATTGCCGTCGAGACCCTCGCCAGCACGGGGGCCGAGGTGTTCCTGGCGACCCTGCCGCGTCCCACCTTGTTGCCCTTGGCGGTGGACAAGAAGCGGAGACTCATCGCCGAGGGGGAGGACGCCGAGGCGGTGCAGGCGGTCTTCGACTCGGTGGACGCCCTCGCGGAGGACAACAACGCGGTGCTCGTGGCGGAGGCGGCCCGCTACGACAACGTCCACATCGTCGATCTCGCTGCGGTGACCGAGGCCATCGACGCCGAAGGGGTGCAGGTGGGGGACGCGCTGCTGTGGCCTGGCAAGCTCGGGGGGCTCATCTCCACCGACGGCGTACACTTCTCCGACGTGGGCTATGCCCTCACGGCCAATGCCTTCATCGACGAGATCAACGCGGTGATGGGGGTGTCGGTGCCCCAGGTCGAGCTTGGCGATGTGGCCGCCACCGACCCCTACCACCCCGACGCCCTGCGCCTGAAAGGACTGGATCCCACCCTCTGTGAGTAGCTGGGGCAGCGGTCTTCCAGCGGTGTGGACGCGGGTCCCGGGCTGCGCTACGGCGCCGCCATGTCCGACGTTCCCGTCTCGGTCGTGTTGACGACCTACAACCACGCGCCCTTCGTCGCTGAGGCCCTCCAGGCGGCCGTGTCCCAGCAGTGGACCGCGCTCGAGGTGGTGGTCTTCGACGACGCGAGCACCGACACCACCTGGGATGTCATCACAGACTTCGTGGCCCGCTACGACGGTCCCCACACGCTGGTCACGCACCGGCAGCCCACCAACGTCGGCCCCGGCCTGAACACCCTGCAGGCCGTGCAGAAGGCCCGCGGTCGCTTTCACATCCGGGCCCACGGCGACGACCTGTCGATGCCCGACCGGGTGGCGAAGGTGATGTCCCTGCAGCGGCGCACCGGGGCTACGCTCATCACCCACAATGCCCTCAAGGCGGCGGGTGTCGGCGCCCCCTCGGCCCTCATTCGCCACCCCACCCGCACCGCGGCACTGTCCATCGACCACATCTGTTCGCGTGGCTGGACCGACCAGATGCTGGGCGCCACCTTCTGCTGGGACCCCACCGTCTTCGAGGTGTTCGGCGCCTTCGACCGCGACCTGCTCGCCCGCGGCGGCGACCATGTGTTGCCTCTGCGCGCGGCCATGTTGGGCGGCTGCTGGTATCTGGAGGCGTCGCTGGTGGTCTGGCGCCAACACAAGGACCAGATGACCCGCAAGACCGCCGACTTCGGGGCCAGCCTGGAAGTGGTGGGCGAGACCCAGAAGGCCTACGCCCTCACCGCCCAGCTCCAGCGGCTGCGCGATGTGCGCTTCATGCGCTCGCGGGGGGACAGACCGGACCTCGCGCGTGCCGAGCAGGCTGTGCTGCAGATGGTCCTCAACGATGCGACGGCCTGGGCGGGCTTTCGAGGCAAGCTGGAGGATGGCGGACACACGCTGCGTTGGAGGGCCCGGTGAGCGTGAGCCTGCTGCTGGCCTGTGACCCCCGACGGACCGCCGACGACCACGTCTCTGCACTCTCCGAGCTGGGGACCTTCCCCCAGCTTGTGGTCTCGACAGCTGGCTGTGGGGCCGAGACCGTCTCTGCGCTCTCCGCCACCTTCCCCACGGCGGTCGTTGTGGCCGGCCCGCCCTGCTCGCCCGCGGAAGCCCACCGACGGTGTGCGGTGCGCGCGAGCGGAGCCATCCACCTGCTTGTACACGCCGGCCGGCCCGTCTCCCGCGACCACCTGCTGGCCCTGGCTGCAGGCGTGTCGACCCAGGCCGCCTGCGTGGGCGTCAATGCCGATGTGCCCCCGCTCGACGCCATCCTGGGGGGGCGGGCCGACCTGTCCTGCGTCGCGATTCGCGCCGATCTGTGGACCCGCGTGCCCGGCCTCAAGGAGGTCGAGGTGGGGCTGCCGGGGGTGCTCGCGCTTCGAGCCGCCCTGCTTCGCCAGTGCGGCACCATCGCCACTCCCGCGGTCCCGGCCGAGGTGGCCGAGCGGCCGTCCGAGCGGGCTGCGGGCGAGGCCCGTGCCGCTCTCGACGTGCGTGAACAGCTCGCTGTGTTGCGCCATGTCCACCGCCACCTTCCGCCCAAGGCCGCCGGTCCCGCGGTTCGGCTCGCCCTGACGGCGCTGCTCACCCGGCTCGACCCCTGGGTCCGGCACCGCCAGGCGCTGTACAACCAGGCCCACACCACGGCCTGGACCCCTCCCCGTCCCGATGGAACCCCCGTGCTGCCTGGCATCCTCGTCCCCGATGCAGCCCCAGACAGCGGCCCCCCCATGGCCCCAGGTGACCCGAGATGATGACCTTCACCTTCATGATGTGCTCCGAGCGGTCGGGCTCCAACCTGCTCACCCGCCTGATGGACGCCCATCCCGACGTCTGTGGTCCCACCCCCGTCCACCTGCTGCGCTCGCTGGCCGACCACCGCCACCGCTACGGAGATCTGTCCGAAGACACCCACTGGCAGGCCTTTGTGCAGGCGGCCGTCGACCTGTTCGAGACCAAGCTCGGCTCATGGTCCACCCGCTGGACCGTGGACTCCCTGCGCGCAGCCTGCCCCCAGCGCTCCCTCGTGGCCCTGTTCCGCACCGTCTACGAAGCCGAGGCCCGCGCGCGCGGCAAGACCCGTCTGTTCGTGAAGACCAATCACCTGCATCGCTACCTGTCCATCGTGCTCAAGGCCTTTCCCGACGCCCGCATCGTGCACCAGGTCCGCGACCCCCGCGACCAGGCCCTGAGCTGGAAACGCGCCCGAGAGCTCCGTGGCGATGTCGTCCGGGCCAGCCGCGTGTGGACCGAGGACCAGACCCAGGCCATGAAGGTGCAGCTGCAGCTCGAAGGCACTGGTGTGCTGCACTGGCACCGCTACGAAGACCTCGTCGACCAGCCCGAGCGCGTGCTGCGGTCCATCTGTGCCCACATCGGCCTCGACTACACCCCCGCCATGCTGGGCTTCCACGAAAAGGCCGAGGCCAGGGACCACGCCGCCTCCACCGCCTCGTGGGCCAACGTCTCGCGTCCCCTCATGAAGGGCAACCACGGCAAGTTCCGGGGGGTGCTCAGCGACGACGAGGTGCGCCTCATCGAGTGGCGGGGCCGGTCCCCCATGGCCTTCTTCGGATACACGCCCGACGGTCCGATTGTCGAAGATATCGAAGGCGAGGCCATTCTCGCCAGGCTCACTCCCTTGGAGCGGCACGAGAAGGCCGGCTACCAGGAGGTGTCCCAGACCGAGCGCGACATCCGCGCCGCCCGGGGTCGGGTTCTTCAGGCCATCGCAGCACGTCCGACCCTACCTGCGCCCTGAGCCCGCCATGGCCGCGAGCAGCACATCAGCGATGTGGTGCATGTGGACGGCATCGTAGCGTTGGTCGCAAGGCAGCGGCAGCAGGTGCTGGGACAGGTGCCGGGTGTAGGGCAGCCCGTCTTCCTGGCGCTCGGGCCAGAGGCGGGGAACCCAGATCTGCTCGGCATACAGCGCCGTGTGGGGGACGGCTCGGGCGGGCAGGAAGGGGTAGGCCATCGGCACGGCATCGGCGGGCAGGGGGTCGGGCAAGACAAGCTGGTTGTGGGCCTTCAGGCGCGCGTGGAGCACTGCGGCATTGGCCGAACGGCGGCGCTTGACCTCGTCGTGGTCGATGCGGTCGAGCAGGGCATCCGACAGTGGGGCAGGCGCGAGCAGGTCGGTAGACAGGGCCGCTTCGTTGGTTCGGTAGTGGGACAGGGCCTCTGGCGCGCCGGCTGCCCGGGCGAGCAGGTGGGTGCCGGTGACCCTTGTGTTGGACCGGGAGGGTGGGCTCAGGGGGACCGGACCCCACACAAAGGCGCCGTCGGGAACGCCGAGGAACTTGCGGGCCGAGGCGATGCCCCAGCAGCCGGCCGGCGGGGGCTGGTAGAGGGCCTGGGTGGCATCGACCAGGAGCCGCTGGCCGAGGGGGGCACGCGCCTCGACAGCGGGCCGACCCAGGCCGAAGGGGTCGACCAGCAGCAGCAGCTCGTCGTATTCAGGGGTAGGGATGCGCACCGGGAGCAGGCTGGGACCCACCTCCAGGCGGATGGCCGTGGTGCCGGAGGCCCGCACCGGTTCCAGCACCGTGTCGCAGACCCAGTCCGGCAGGAACACCCGCCGGGGCCGCAGGTGATCCAACACAAGGGCGAGGGCGGCGCGGGCCGATGACAGGCGCATCGCCTCGGGATGAAAGGCTGCCGGGGCGCGAAAGGCAGTCTCTGCTCCCACGAAGCCGCCGATGCCGCCGGGTGTGTGTGGAAGGGCGGAAGGAGATGACGGCAACGCAGCGACCGGGGCGCGGGAGGAGTCGACGGTAGCACGCCAGGGGCTTGCTCTCGACGGGGCGCTGCGGTATACCTGAACAGAATGGAGGTAGACGCCTGTGCAGTTGAGCCTGTTCAGTTCGGGCCGTCCGCGCATCGACCCCGCCTTTGTGGGGGCCGGCGGCGCGGCGCTCCACCATGTGGATCTGGGGCGGGGTGCCTGGCTGGAGCGGGTGTCGGGCTGGCTTCATGGCCACGAGACGGTCTTTCGCTCGGTGCGGCGGTCCGCCCGGTGGCGGTCGGCTGAGCGCAAGATGTACGACCGGGTGGTGGCGGTGCCCCGCTTGATGGCGAGGTTCCCCGAAGATGGCGTAGGTCACCCCGTTCTCACCGACATCGCCCAGGCGCTCACCCGCCGCTATGGCTATGCCGACTGGTCCCGTTCAGCGGCGCTGTACCGAGATGGCCGAGACAGCGTGGCCTTCCACGGCGACCGGATGGGGGCCCAGCGGGCGAACACGGTGGTGGCCATCGTGTCGGTGGGCCAGCCGCGGCGCTTCATGCTCCGTCCGGCGGGTGGCGGGCCCTCCATCGGCTTCGACGTGGGCTGGGGCGACCTCGTGGTGATGGGTGGCACCTGCCAGGCCACCTTCGAGCACGCCATCCCGAAGGCGAAAGGGGCGGGCCCGCGGATGGCCCTGATGTTTCGGCCGCGGGTGGGCCAGGCGAGCCACCCGGGCGCGTTCAGTCGGTGATCAGGCTGATACCCAGGCACATCTCGTCGCCCGTGCCGTCCCCCCAGGCCACGTCTTCGTCGGTGGGATTGTCCCAGGTGCACGACAGGTGCAGCGTGTCGCCGGGCACGGTCTGCACCGGCACCTCCAGCTGGTAGCTGCGTTGCCAGTTGAAGTCGTAGTTGTCCACCTGGATGAGGCAGTCCTCGGTGCCGTCGGCGTGCTCCACCCACAGCTTCGCCGACTTGCCCAGCGTGTGCATGTGGATGGCGGCGGTGCGCATCTTGAAGTTGTAGCTGTGGGGGTAGGACCACGAGTGGGTGACGTCGTTGGTGTTGGCGGGAATCTCCATCCCGTCGCCGAACAGCCAGGCCACATCGGTCCAGGGCTGGATCTCGGCCCAGCCCTGGGGCTCGGTCTCGATGCGCAGATCCATGCCGCTCTGGTCGCTGTGTCCGCCGCCGTCGGTGACGTTGTAGTGCACCTGGAAGGCCACCATCCCGCCCGGAGGCACCTCCAGGCCCACGCCGCCTTCAAACACCCCAGGCGCCGAGCCGGGTGCCCATGACCCCAGCCAGCGTGTGTTGATGAGGGTGTCGATGTCGCCACCGGGCCCGCCGTAGCAGGTGTAGCCGGGGCCAGGGTCGGCCTCGTCGAGCGCCTGATACTGGGCCACATCGCCGGGAGCGATGATGTAGGGGATGATGTGGTGGACCACCTGCAGGTTGTCCGGCTTCATCTCGTAGCCGGTGACCCACACCGTCTCGTCGAAGGGCCACTCCATCAAGAAGCAGCGGTAGTCGTCGGAGCCGGAGATGGGCACCGGGGTGTAGGGCTCGGGGAGGCGCAGCTCGAGGTCGACCCGGTCCAGGGTGGGGGGCGTGTAGGGCTGCGGCAGCTCCGCCGCGGTGGCGGCGTCTCCCATCGGCGCGCCCCCTTCGGCCCAGGCCACCACGGTGGCCACCTCCTCGTCGGACAGCGAGAAGTCGCCCACGTAGGTGTTGCACTCCGAGGAGGCCCGCCACGGGGGCATGGTGCGTGCGCCCACGGCGGCGGCGATGGGGATGGCCCACTCTGCGGCCTCTTCGGGGCTGTTCCACTCGGGCGTGCCGATGCCGCCCGCGGTGTGACACCCATCGCAGGAGTGGGCGAAGATCGGCGCGACGTCCTGGTGCCAGGTGGGGACGTCGACCACACCGGAGTCGTCGGTGTCGTCGGTGTCGTCGGTGTCGTCGGTGCCGCCGTCTTCGCCGCTCCCGACCTCGGTGTCGTCATCGGACTTGTCGGGAGTGCAGGCAGCGAGGGCGATGAGGCAGAGCAGGGCGACGCGCATGGGACCTCCAGCGCCGGCCCCATAATGCGCTGGCGCCCTGACCTGTTCTGGCTGGCCTGATCAGGGTTTACTTCTCGTAGGACCTGCCGATACCGCCGGGTCCATCCCCCCCCCCGGCCCGGTCTCCTTGAGCGCCCGTTGAATGCCTCCCCCGAACAGGCCTTGGTCGACCCGGGCCCCGATCCCCACCAGGTCGAACTCTTCGCTGAGATGATCCCGCGGGCCAGCGCATTGCTGTGGCCTGCATCGGCCGTGCTGGGCGGGTGGGCGAGCTACACGGCGGACCGGCCCTGGGCGGCCTTGACCGCCTTTGTGGTCTTCACCGCCGTGCATATCGGCTTGTCGTGGGATCACATCCGGGGCCGCTCCAAGGTGGAGACCCGGGCCCTTCCACGCGCTGTGGCCAACTTCGTCTGCCTCGCGGTCTTCGCCTGGGCGGGTGGGGTGGGTGGGGAGCCGTGGCTGCTGGCGCTGGTGTCGGTGGCGGCCGGCGTGTTCGGCGGCTCGGTGGACCGGTCTCGGGTGCGACAGGCGGGTGCGGTGGTGGGCATACTCACGGGGCAGCTCCTGGTCGGCCTGCCCTGGCAGTCGGTGGTCTCGACCGCCCTTGGCCTGACGGCGGTGGCGGTGTTCTGCGAGCAGCTCCACCTTCCTCTCAGAGGGTTCACCCTCGCGGCCAGGCGCGCCCGCACCGACCTGCAGGCCACGGTGTCCGAGCTGGAGGCCGCCCACGCCGAGCTCGCCGACTCCAACCGGGCCCTGGAGCGTGCCCTCGAGTTCCGCAAGCGCTTTGTGGCCACCATGTCCCACGAGATCCGCACCCCACTCAACGGCGTGCTGGGCATGGCCGAGCTGATGGCCGACGCCGAGCTGACCCCCGAGCAGCAGCACATGGTGTCCGTCATCCGCTCGTCGGGGCACGGGCTGCTGGAGGTGGTCAACGACGTGCTCGACCTCGCCCGCCTCGAAGCGGGTCGGCTGGAGGTGGAGCGCCGTCCCTTCGGGCCCGGGGCGCTGCTCGACGAGGTGGTGGAGCTGCTGCGACACGGCGAGCTGAGTCCCGGCGTCGCCCTGCGTTCCGAAGCGCAGGGGCTACCGAGCACCGTGTCTGGCGATCCCACCCGGCTCAGGCAGGTGCTGTTCAACCTCGTGGGCAACGCGATCAAGTTCACCCGGGCCGGAAGCATCACGGTGCGGTCGTCCTGGAGTGGGAGCCGTCTGCACATCGAGGTGGTGGACACCGGCTGCGGCATCGCGCCCGAGCAGCAGTCTCGTCTCTTCGAGCCCTTCGAGCAGGCGACCGCCGGCACTGCGCGCACCTACGGCGGCTCGGGGCTGGGGCTGGCCATCAGCCGGCAGCTGGTGGAGGTCATGGGTGGGCAGCTGCAGGTCGACAGTGCGGTGGGCCGCGGCAGCACCTTCTCCTTCGACATCCCAGCCCCGGTGGTCGACGAGCCCGCTTCTGTGGTGAAGGTGGTGCGGCAGTGGGATGGCCGGGCCCTGGTGGTCGACGACAACCCGGTCAACCTTGCCGTGGCGCGCGCCATGTTGGAGCGGCTGGGACTGCGGGTGCAGACCGCGGGCAGCGGACAGGTCGCCCTGGAGCTGGTCGGCGAGAACAGCGCCTACGACATCGTCTTCATGGATGTCCAGATGCCCGGTATGGACGGTCGGCAGACGACTGCCCGTCTCCGACAAGGCGGCCTCACCTGTCCCATCGTGGCCCTCACCGCGGGCGTGACCGAGGCCGAGCAGGCGGAGCACCGCGCCGCCGGGATGGTAGACGTGCTCGAAAAACCCCTCACATTGGCCGCTCTGGGCCGGGTGCTGTCAGCCCTCGCCGGAAGATAGGCGCCAGTATTCCGCGTTCCACCACAGGGTGGCGCCGTGGGCGTCGGGGGCCCAGCCTGCCAGGGTGTCGGCGTGGGCGCTGCCGATGGGTCCCCAGGCCATGGGGATGACGGGGACCTGCTCGGCCCAGATTCGCTGGAGCTGGCGGGAGAGCTCCGCCCGACGCTCGGGGTACAGCGTGTGGGAGAGCTGGTCGTGGAGCCGCACGGCGTCGGCGGAGAAGACCCGCACGGGGGCCAGCATCTCGAAGCTCTCGTTGTCTGGGTCGTAGGGCACGTTCCAGTAGTTGGCGTGCCGGGCGTGGCGCCGGCTGAAGTAGAGCAGGCCGCCGTGGGTGCCGGACAGGTAGTCTTTGAGCACGCTGCCATCGACAAGGTCGAGGGTGACCGCGAAGCCGGCGGCCTCCAGAGAACGCTGCACGGCGACGATGCCGGCGTAGTCGTTGGTGTCCCTGGCACGGTCCATCGCTCGGAGCGACACGGGTACCGGAAGGCTGAGTCCCGCCTCCTTCAGCAGCCGACGGGCCGCCTCGGGCCCACCCTCATAGCGGCGCAGGTCGGCGGCGTGGTCGGCGGCATGGGGTGGACGGTAGCTGTAGGCGGGGGAGCCCACCTCGCCGAAGATGGCGTTGGCAACGTCGTTCCGGTCGATTGCGTGGGACACGGCCTGGCGCACCCGCAGGTCGTCGAAGGGTGGCTGGGTGAGGTCGGGGTGGAGGAAGAACTGGTACTCCGAGGGATCTCGGCGCTCGGTGAAGCCGTCGAGCTCGGAGATGAGGCGCATGGAGCGGTCGGAGACGAGGGGGGCGAGCTGGGTGGCCCCCTCCGCGAAGTACTCCACCAGCGGCTTCTTCACGGCCGACAGCTCGATGCGGGCGAGGCCGGGGCGGTGACCGGCGAAGTGGGGGTTGCGCTCGAGCACGGCCACCTTGGCCTTCTCGAAGGACGTCATCACGAAGGGACCGTCCATGGGCGGCGGGTCACTGGCCAGCTTCGCCCACACGGCGTCGGCGCCTTCGGACTCCAGCACGGGACGCAGGCTGTGCGCCGGCACGAGCACGAAGGGCTGCAGGCCGTCCCAGCGCCTGGACTTGAAGTGCAGGTCTACGGTGAGGCGGTCGATGCGGTCGATGCGTGCGCACTCGGGGTCGCCGTCGAGCTCGGCGCTGAACACGAGGTCGTCGGCGGTGATGGGGTGACCGTCGCCCCACCTGAGGCCCTCCTTGAGCTGCCAGCGCACCGTCATCCCGCCGTCGGCGTCGAAGCGCACGAGGTGGTTGGTGAAGTCGGGCACCTCGGTGGCGAGGAAGGGCACCTTGCGGCCGTGGTTGGTGGTGTGGACGAGGCCCCGTCGGAGCAGGCCCGGCAGCACGCCCATGGTGTTGAGCGAGTTGAGCGAGCCCATGCTCACCCGGAGGGTGTCGACGGGACTGTCGAGCGAATGACCGGCCGCATCCGCAGGGGCCTCGTGGGACACCAGGTTCAGCGCGGGGTCCCGGTGGGCGGGCTTGGCGAAGCACCACAAGCCCAGCGCCCCAGCGAGGCTGATGAAGGTGGCGGCCGATGCCAGGTCCACCCGCGTCGCCAGCTTCGGGCGCGTGGGCTGCACCCGGCGCACCACCACGGTGACGGTGAGCGCAAACAGCACCAGCACGTAGCTTCCGAGGAAGAGCTGGTCGGCGGTGACCATGTAGGGCACGGCTGGCAGGCTGTCGGCCTGGGTGAAGTGGAAGGCCACGCAAGACAGCAGGCACGAGGTGGCCACCCCCGCGCGAACCTCCAGCTCCCTGGGCGGCACCGCGAAGGTGAGCGCGCAGGCGGCGAGGATGATGTAGAGCGGCAGCAGGAATTTCACGATGTAGGGCGCCAGGGGCCGCGCGAGGCTCAGCACGAAAGACACCGTGTGGGCCCGCCGGGCCTGGCCCTCGCGCGAGATGCTGCCGAAGTCGGTGTGGAAGACCCGGGCGCCGGTGTGGGCCTCGAACCACCGCTCGTAGAGCCAGCCCGTGATGCTGAACTGCTCCACCATGCCGCTGCCCGCGAGGTCGGGCACCAAGGTGCCGCGCTCCTCGGGCAGGTCGACCTCGATGGTGAGGTGCTGTTTGTCGCGGGGAAAGTCGTGGAGCGGGAAGGTGCCGCGGAAGGTGCCCTGGACCCGCCACCGCGCGCTGTGCCAGTCGCCGTCGGACTCCCGCGCGACCAGCTCCATCTCGTCGACCTCGGCATTGCCGAGCGTGATGGGCGGCACCGAGTCGTCGCCCGGCTGGGCCAGCCACTTGCACCAAAGCTGGAGGTCTGCGCGAAAGCGCCCGGCCTTGAGGTCGAAACCCGACACATCGTCGAGGTGTACCCCCACGTAGATGCGCGGTGGCGGGGCATTCCGGGCGAGCGCAGGCGTGGACAGCACCGCCGTGAGCAGCGTGAGACAGAGCAGGAGGAGTGCACGCATGAAGGACTCCGGAGCGCACCGGACATCTAGCCGTATTCCTCTGGGCGCCCCCCTGCGGGTCGGGCTCTCGCTTCAGCTCGCAGCCGAGAACCTGGCGTGCCCTCCGCAAGCTCCGGGCACCCCAGGGCTGCTCGGCCCCTGTCGGGGCGGGCTGCGCCCCTTCCGCTCCATCCCTGGCGCGCTTCGGGGGAGCCGACCTCGTGCGGCTGGCGGAGAGGCCTGAGGCTTCGATCTGGCGCGGGGATGCGCATTCCGAGGGTGGTTTGGCCGCACCCCCCCCATGACGGGGATAGGTCGGCCTGGAGTTCACCCCAGGCCACAGTCAGGAGCCCGCATGCCAGCAACCGACCACGTCAAAGCCATTGCAGACGCCGAAAAGCAGATGAAGGAGGCCGAGGCCAACCTTGAAAAGCGCCGCGCCTACGATGCTGCCGAAGAACTCGGCAAGAAGGCGACCGACGAGAAGGCTCGCCTCGAAGCGATGAAGGCCACCCACACCGCCAACAAGGCCGCCGCCACCAAGGCGAAGGGCGACCTCACGACCGCCAAGGGCAAGATCGATCCACTCATCGCTGAGCTCGAGGGCATTGCGGCAGCGTATTCGGGTGCGGAAGACACCATCGCTGGGGCGCAGGGCCTGCAGCGGCTCATCGAGGCCTCGATGAAGAGTGCCGATGCGACCGAGGCCCGCCTGACCCGCAGCCTCGCCGAGGTCGACGCCCGTCTCGAAGCCAACGCCCTGGAGGTCGAAGTCGCCAATGCGGCGATCGCGATCGCGAAGGCCAAGGCCGACCAGGCGCACAGCGTTGCCATGGACAAGGCCAAGGAGGACTACGACAAGGCTGTGGCTCCTCCACCAGCCTGATCTGTCTCGAGGGCCATGCTGCGGCGGGCTCGTCGCGCCGCCCGAGCTGCCCCGGCCCCATGTCGCGGGCCCCGCCGAACCGGGGTCCCGTTCAGATGAACCCAGGGCGGGTCCACCGCGCGGGCCATGCGATGCCGCCATCACGGTGGATGAGCTGGAGTTCGTCGACTTCGCCGCTTCGGTGTTCGACGGCTCTGCGGAGTGTCCCGGCGAGGTTCGGTGGCATCGGCAAGCCCATGTGACCTGCACCATGCCGGAGGACTCCCGGGGACAGGCCGGCGAACGGTTCACCGTGCGGGCCGCCTCGGGGGTTCCCGACGACCCCACTCGCGACGACGACAACTGGGAGCAGCAGGGGTTGATCGAGGTGTCTTCGAGTCCGCCGGGCCGGTTGGGTCAATACCGCGACCACATCTACGACCCCGCGTCGGGCCGGGTGCTGTTTTCGCGCATGTCCTGCTTTGGGGGAGACTGCGGCGTGGTGGAGTGGTGGGATGAAGACCACTCCCTCGTCACGCTCGGGCTGCCCCCCTGGCATCTGCAAGCGGGTATCTGGGTCGTCTGCGGCGGACCGTCGCGGTCGGCGGCCTACGGCGTGCGCGCAGGATTCATGGGTCGCGTGGGGATGTGGACGACGGTCGACGCTGCAGGTGAGACCCGTCGGGACTTTCTGCCTCTCCCGGGGCACCCTTCGCCGTCGGGAGGCTGACCGCGGCACCGCGCGAGGGGGCGGGAGGGGGCCGTAGGCCGACTCCGCGAAGCGGAGGCCGAGCGTCCAGCGAGCCCGGGAGCACCCGGTGCCCGAAGGGCACGCGCCCAGAGAGGTGAGGGCCTGGAGGCCTGCCGCTTCAGTGCGGTCCGACAGTGTCGAACGGGGCGCCTTCGAGCCACTTCACGAGGGCGTCGTCGTTGAGAACGTCGCCGAACACGCGGTAGTTGGATGCGAAGCTGGCGGCCTCGGCGATGGGCTGGCAGGTGACGGCCACGGGGGCCACGTAGGAGGCGTCGCAGAAGCTCGCGGCGCCATCCCGCACCACGACGAAGCCGGTGTGTTGGTCGAGACCGGCGATGTAGAGGCCGTCTTCGGCCTGGGCCACAGAGGCTTGGGCCGTGACGCCGTGCTTCCACCACATGGCGGAGCGGGGGACCAGGGTGCGGATGATGTTCTCGGAGGCCTGGCGACCGAGGGCGAGTCGGTCGACCTTGAAGCCGGCGTCGCGGAGGATGGTGGACACATAGAATCCGCAGGCGATGGTGCCCTGGCCGGGGGTCTCGGTGGACCCGTAGAAGTCCCAGGGCGTGTCCTGCCACGCGGGGAGAAGGTCGTCGACAATGGCGATGTATAGCGTGTTTCGGGCTGATTCGAGCACGGCCGCTCGGTCTTCTTCGGACGCGGACTTCCAGGCACCTGCGAGCTGCACCTGACGGCCACGCAAGTCGACCACCCGGGCGCGGTACTCGGCGGGTGGGGCGGCGGCGAGTGCGGTGCTGAGCAGCCAGACCATGGGACTCCCTGGGATGATGGGGTCGACCATCTGCGGGGCGCGCGGTTCCTACTCCTTCCAGGTGAGGTCGAAGTCGCACATCTCGCCTCCGCCGGCGCGGGTGGTGGACCGCGAAAAGGCGTAGTTGGTGCCGGGGCGCGAGAAGAAGACGCCGTCGGCCTCACAGAAGAGGGGGGCGAGGTCGGGGCGGCCGAGGCTGTTGACCATGCGGTGGAAGCGACAGCGGCGCACGTCGAATGCCACGCCATCTTCGCGGATGTGGACGTCGGCCTCGGCGATGTTGCCGAAGCGGCGGAAGGTGCGGCGCACCATGGTGTCGCGCTGTTCGACGGTGGCCCGCTGCCAGCTGTCGGGGGTGATGGCGGGGAACAGGGCGCCGAGGAAGGCGGCCCCGGTGGCGGCCACGACGGCGCCGAGCACCTTGTGGCGGGTGGCATCGTCGAGCTGGAGGTCTTCGACCAGCACGGCATCCAGCCACATGAGCGGGCGGAGCTGACGGCGGGCGAGCCAGTCCTCGATGTCGTCGGGGTCGTCGGGGCCCAGCGGCTCGAGGGGGTCGGGGCCGAAGGCCTGGCGCCGGGCCACTCCAAGCACGGCCCGCATGCCCTGGCTGAAGCCGAGCTCGCCAAACAACACCGGCAGGGAGGTGCGGTGGCCGTGCAGGGCCTCGAAGCGCAGGATCCAGCCGCGGCTGGGGTCGGGGATGGTGGGGAGGGGGGAGGTCATGGGGTCCGGGGCACGGTGAGTGTTCCTCGGTTGCTAACCAACTGTCCCCGCGCACCTCACCGCCCCTTCCGCTCGCCTGCCGCAGATCCGTTTCCCAAGATAGGACCCCCGACCCAAGGAGGCGATGGATGGAACTGAGCATCATCTCCCAAGGCTCGATGCTTTCCTCGGGTGCCAGCAACCCCGCCATCCCGGGCACCCCCGGTGGCGCCAAGGCAGGGGGCGGCACCCGCTCGAATGGCGTCGGCAAGGTCAGCAGCCAGATGATCACCGTGGCTGGCCATCCATCTGGCGTGCGGATGCCCGATGTGGTGGTGGGGGCGGCCCGCAAGGCGCACCTGTCGTTGTCGGAGGCGGTCAAGCCGCGGAGCGTGGCCGCCAAGCCTCTGCTCACAAAGGGCGGGGACAGTGGACCCAGCACCTTTCTCGAAAAGGTGCTCGGCGGACACCTGCCGACGAGCTGGCTGGTGGCGGGACCCCGCGGACGCTGAGGCCGGGGCCCGTTGGGAGCTCATCCGAAACACGACCGTACCCACGCCCTTGAGTGCCCCCGACGCGCGCTACCATGCGGCCCGCGCGGAGACCTCCAATGATCATCTATGGCATGCGCCACTATGGCCCCGCTGACGGCATCGAAGGTGTCGGCGAGGTGCAGACCCGCTTCATCCACATCTGGTTCATCCCGCTCATTCCCATCGGGAGCACCTTCGTGGTCGGCGAGACCGACGACGGGGTGCAGGGGGTGCCTGTGGGCTTGAGCTTCCGGTCGATCTTCGTGGCCTGGACCCGCGCCGGCAGTGTGCTGGGCGCCCTGGGTGCCATTGCGGGCGGCAGCATGTTGGCGATGGCCGGGCTGCTCGATGGGGCCGATGCCGGCGAGAAGCTCATGAAGGGCGGCATGAAGGCGGTGTCCACGAGCGAGGCCCTGGGCGTGGCAGGGAGCCTGGGCGGCGCGGCCTTCGCGTTCTTCGGGCTGCTGTTCTGCGTGTTTCTCTATTGGGGGGTCGGACGGCTGTTCCGGCATGCCAGGGGGGCTCGCAAGGCCGAGCTGATGGGCAAGCTTGGGATTGCGCCCGGCGTCGATGACGCGGTGATGGACTGACACGGTGACCCGGGCCTACGCCGTCGATGGCACGCTGCCCTTCTTCGACCAGTCAGGCGGCCGATGGCGGGACCCCGAGAACGGCCAGACCCCGACCAGATGACCGGGGCCCGACACTTCACCTCAGACGGTGGAGGTGCTCACTTCATGATGAAGTCGGCGATGGCCTTGCGCTCCTCGGCGGTCATCGTCTTCGTGATGGCGATCTGGCCCTGCATGATGGGGAACAGGTCGGGCTTCACGATGGCGGTGCCCTCTCCGTTGAGGAACTTCGCGATGGCATCGGCGCCACCCTTGCCGTCGGCGGCGTAGGCGGTCTTGATCTGCGCGACGGACGGGCCGAGTCCCATGGCGGACTGGTCCTTGTCGGCGTGGTGGCAAGCGGTGCAGGCCTTCGAGGCGAACAGCGCAGCGCCATCGGCGGCGAGTGCGGTGGACGGCAGGACGGCGAGCGCGGCAGCGGCCAGGAGGGAACGGGTCATGGGGTACTCCCTGGTGGGCAGATGAGTCGGGGGGCCTCGCCAGCGGGCGGGCCGCGGCAAGAACGCACCATAGCAAGCCGGCATTCGGCAGGCAGTGGCAATTGCCCGGAAGGTGCGCCCTGTCACGCCGCTGGACAGGTCAGGCGCCCACCCAGCCCAGGCGGATGAGGGCCAGGTAGAACACGATCCGCGGCGCCCGGAGCATCGCCACCGCGAAGAAGCGGCTGTAGGGCATCCCGAGCGCGCCAGCGGCGTAGCAGGTGAGGCTGAACGGCAGCGGGGAGACGGCTCCGAGCACCAGCGCGATGGTGCCGTAGCGCTTCACGAGGGCGTAGGGGCCGGCGCCCCGCCCGTGGATGAAGCGCTTGAACCAGTCGGTGGTGCGAAAGCGCCGTGCCACCAGCCAGGCGGCCGTGCCCCCGGTGACGCTCGCGGCGCTGGCCACCCCGGCGATCTGCCAGAAGGGCAGCTTGCCCATGTAGGCGAAGCCGGTGAAGAGGTCGGGGGGGATGGGCGTGGGAATGCTGTCCAGCACGCCAATTGCGACGAACATTCCCGCGAGGCCGGTGGCCGCCACCCAGGCTTCTGCAGCCCGCTCGAGCGGCTCGCGAATCACGGCCCCCAGCACCGCGAACACGCCCAGCAGTCCGAACACCCCCACCGTGAAGCGGATGAGCAGGCCCCGGGTGTCCAGCTCGGCGGCGGGATCCGGGCTGCCATCCATGGCGCGGACATCATCGGGGGCGGGCGGCACGGTCATGCTCCGGCGAGGGGCGGGCGCCTATCCCAGCGCGCGGGGTGCGGCCCTGCCTCATCCGGGCGGCGGACCCAGCACGTCGGTGAGAAAGCTGCGAATGGCGGTGAGGACGGCGTCGTGGTCTGCGCGGATGTAGGCGCTGGTGAGCACATGGTCGCCGTCGGCGATGGGCACCCGGCGGGACTTGTCGTGGGGGCGACCTCCGTTCATGGCGTCGAAGGTGGACACGATGGCTTCGGTGGAGATGACCTGGTCCTTGTTGGCCTCGTCGGCGTAGTGGTGGAGCAGCAGCACGGGGGCGGTGACGCTGCCGGGGAAGCCGGCCTGATGGACCACACCGCGGCGGAGTCCTTCGAGGCGCGCGATGGCCCGCAGGCGCTGGTCGATGAGCCAATGGTCCTCGTAGCCAGGCAGGGCGGGGGACTCCTCGCCTTCCGGCCAGCCGGCGTAGCGGTCCCGTCCCATCGCGAGGCGCGCGAGGCCATACGGCAGGCGGTTGCCCGCCACGAAGGACACCCAGCCGTAGACATAGTCGTAGAGGGGACTGGCGAGGATGGCCGCGTCGACGCGCTCGGGGTAGCTGGCCGCCGCCCAGGTGGCGAGGAGCCCGCCGGTGGAAGCACCCACGACCACGACGTTGTCGCCAAGTGAGTCGGTCACGTTGAGGGCTTCGGCCACCGCACGGGTGTAGTGGTGGGGCAGGGCCGCGGCGTGGGCGTCGGCGTCGATGCCATGGCCGGGAAGGCGCATGTAGAGCACGTTTGCGTTCCACTCGTCGGCCACCTGGTCCACCACGAGCTCCCCCTCTGCGCGGCAGGAGCCGAAGCCGTGGACGAACAGGATGGCGGTGTCGGCCTTGCCGTCGACATTGCGGTGGATGCGGGGCATGGCCTGGGGCCACACGCCGCGGCTGACCTCCTCTTCCAGCCGCTCTGCGAGCCAACGGTCGGGGTCGGCCACGGTCTCGGGCAGGGGTGCCTTGAGGTCGGGCGGGGCCTTTCCGAGGGCCACACAGGGAAAGGCGGTCCACAAGAAGGCGAGACCGGAGAGGAGGCGGCGCATGGGGGGCTCCAGCGTCAGATGTCGAGGGGGACCCAGCCTTCCGGTGGGTCTCGCTGCAGGGCCACGATGCGGGCCTCCACGGCCTCGACCGTGTCGGCGTCGGCCTGGGCCAGCGAGGGGGTGTTGACCAGCAGGCGGTGGCCGGAGCGGGCCACGAAGTCGCGGGCCAAGGTGCGTTGGGCGCCTTGTGCCAGGTCGACCCGCACCTGGGCGATGCGGTCTCGGAGCGCCCGGATGCGCGCCTTGCGTTCCTTGCGGCGCGTGTAGATGACGTAGATGATGGCGCCGGCCAGGGCGACCGCGAAGCCGCCGGGGATGCCGTACACCCACAGAATGGTGAACAGGCGGTCGATGTCGTCGGCCTGACGCTTTCCGATCTCCACCGCCAGCCACGGCTGGAACAACAGCGCCACCCACATCCACCACGGGGCGTCGCGCAGACCTGCGTGGTCGTCCACCCACAGCAGCCCGTCGCGTTCGTCCTCCAGCTGGGTGAGGTCGACGAGCAGGGTCTGGACGGCCGTCAGCCAGAGGCGGGGGTCGTCGGGGTCGTCGGTCTCATCGGGTGAGGGGACCTCGGCCAGCATGCCGGCCGACAACAGGGCCTCTCGCCAGCGCGTGCTGGGGGCGTGCTTGAGGCCACGAATGGCCGACGGCTGCATGCGGATGACGGGGAGCTGAGGCCCCGCATCCTCGCCCTCGCCTGCGACGAGAGGGGTCCGGCTGGCGGTGGGAATGTCCACCCGGCGCTACTCGACGCCCACGATGGTGCCGTCGTCGAGCAGGTCGATGGCCATGGCCTTGGGCCGCCTCGGCATCGCGGGCATCCGCACCATGGTGCCGGCCAGCACGACCACGAAGCCGGCGCCGCGGCTCACGGAGAGGTCGCGGACGGTGAGCTTCCAGCCCTTGGGCCGGTTTCGCCAGTTCTTGTCGTCGGACAGGGATGCCTGGGTCTTCGCCATGCACACGGGCAGGTGGGCCACCCCCATGCGGCCGAGGGCCTTGGCCTTGCGGGCGGCCAGAGGGGACCACTCCACGCCGTCGGCGCCGTAGACCCGGGTGGCCAGAGCATGCACCTTGTCCTTCAGAGAGGCCTCGGGGGGCGACAGCTGCTGGATCGGGACGGGCTCCATGTCGATGTAGGGCGCGATGGCTTGCACCAGCGGCATGGCGCCTTGCCCGCCTTGTCCGAAGTGGTCGGACTCGGCGCACACCACGCCCCGTGCCGCGCAGTGGTCCTTGACGGCCTGCAGCTCCTCGGGGGAGTCGTCGGGGAAGCGGTTGATGGCCACGACGGGACGCTGACCGTAGGCGAGGACGGCGTCGAGGTGGGCATCGAGGTTGGCGAGGCCATCGCGGACGGCGTTGGCGTCGGGCGTCGTGGTATCGGCCTGCCCGTGGTGACGCAGCGCGCGGATGGTGGTGACCACGACCACCGCAGCCAGGGCCTCGATGCCGGCTTCCGGGCACTTGAGCGACAGGAATTTCTGGCCGCCCAGGGCGAAGTCGAAGCCCGCCTCGGTGACGACGACGTCGCCGGTGCGCATGCCGAGGTGGGTCGCGATGACGCTGTTGCAGCCGTGGGCGATGTTCGCGAAGGGACCACCGTGCACGATGGCGGGGCCGCCCTCGGTGGTCTGGACGAGGTTGGGGAGCATGGCGTCGCGAAGGACGGCCATCATGGCGCCCGTGACGCCGATGTTGCCGGCGGGCACCGGCTTGCGCTCACTGTCGAGGCCCACCCACATGCGGTCGAGACGGGCGCGCAGGTCGTCGGCGTCGGTGGCCATGCACAGGCAGGCCATGACCTCGCTGGCGGCGGTGATGTCAAAGCCGGTGGACTGGGCCACGCCGTCGCCCACCCCTGTCACGATGTTGCGCAGAGCGCGGTCACCCACGTCGATCACGCGCTTCCAGCGGACGTGACGGGCATCGGGAGCACCCTTCCGTCCGAAGTGGACCGCGTCGCCGACCGCGGCGGCCAGCAGGTTGTGGGCTGCGCAGATGGCGGCCATGTCGCCCGTGAAGTGCAGGTTGATGTCGACGTGGGGCTCGATGCGGCTCTTGCCTCCGCCGGTGCCCCCGCCCTTCACGCCGAAGACGGGCCCGAGGGAGGGCTCCCGAAGCACGAGGGCGACCCGTCGACCGGCCTTCCGCAGGCCCTGGGCCAGGCCGATGGAGGTGGTGGTCTTGCCCTCTCCGGCCGGCGTGGCAGTCATGGCGCTCACCAGAATCACCTTGGCGGGAGGCGCGTCGGGGCGGGCGGGGACCTTGGCGGGATCGATCTTGGCCGCATTGCGGCCCCACTGCATGACGGCATCGGCGGGAATGCCGAGCTCAGCGGCAACGTCGACAAGGGGACGCAGAGTGCTCACGGGTGGCTCCTGAGACGGTGAACCAGAGGACCGCAGTGTACGGCGCGGCGTCGGTCGGGCCCCCTGAGGGTCGGTGGGGGCATGCCCTTGATCACCTCGACCACGGCGATTCCTGCGCCCTCGGGCGCCCCGGGGTAGGCGGGGCCGTCCTCCGACGCCACGAGGCCACCGTGTCCGCACCTCCCCCGTTGTCGCCGAGCCTCTGGGACCACACCCGGGCCATCCTCGTGACCGCTCACCTGCTGGCCATCACCCTGCTGGCCCTGCCAGCGCCCGGCCGTGTCACCGAAAAGCAGCTCCGCGACCCTGCCCTCAAGGAGGTCTTCGCCGATTGGCGCGGCGTGCTGGCCAGCTTCGGGGTGGCGCTGTCTCAAGAGGAGTCCGAGCAGCTGGCGATGACGGCCGCCAACGCCTTCATGGACACCCGCGCCGAGCTCCTGCGCCCGATGCAGCCCTACTTCAAGTGGACCGGCACCCGGCAGAGCTGGCAGATGTTCGGATACCTCAACCGCACCCCCGCCCGGCTCAGGATCGAGCTGCAGACACCCGGCGAGGGCTGGCGCGACCTCTACGTCGCCCGCAGCTCGGAGGCCGACTGGCGCCGGGGGCAGTTCGACGGCGAGCGGTGGCGCGGCATGATCAATGCCCATTCCTGGAAGCGGAACCGGCATGGCTTCCGGCGCCTCGCCGACTGGATCTCCTGCCGGGCCGCCGAGGACTTTCCCGAGGCCACCGCCATCCGGATGTCCATGGTGCAGGTGCGGCTGCCCGAGGCCCACAAGCTGCGGGAGCTGGGCGCGGTGCCCGAGATTGGCAGCTACTGGACCGAGCTGAGACAGCTCGACGAGTGTGTGGATGTGGAGGGGGTCCAATGATCGGCCGCCTTCGCAATCGCTGGTCCCGCTGGGCCGGCTTTCTGGCCCGCAAGGAGCCCGCCACGCCGCTGGCGCTGTTTCGCATCTTCGTGGGCCTCGTGCTGGTCCACACCTACGTGATGTTCATCTGGACCGACTCGCTGCCCATCTGGCTGCATGTCGACCACGGCGGCATCCACAACCTCACGCCGAGAAACTGGCTGATGGTCGGCCTGGGGGGACCGCGGCCGGAGGTGGTGTGGCCGCTCATCCTCGTGGGCCTCGCATCGGGCATCACGCTCACCCTGGGGCTGTTTTCACGGATATCCGCCCTGGTCGCCCTCCAGATGGGCATGGCGCTGTTCAACCTGATGCCGGCGGCGGGGGGCGGGCACGACCGGCTCATCACCAACGCGCTGTGGATCCTGCTGCTGTCACCTGCGGGGGCCACCTTGTCGCTCGACAGCCTGTGGAAGAACAAGTCGCTGGTCGACCTCAGCCCTCAGGTGGCCTGGCCCCGCTACGCGCTGTTGGTGCAGCTGTGCCTCGTCTACTGCACCACTGGCATCCAGAAGCTCGGCTCCTCCTGGTTTCCGTGGGGCGACTATTCGGCGGTCTACTACGCGCTGCTCACGCCGAGCTGGGTCCGCTACGACATGTCGTGGGTGGCGTGGGTGTACCCCTTCACGCAGGTGGGGACGGCCATTACGTGGATCTGGGAGGTGAGCTTCCCGATGGTGGTGGTGTGGCTCTGGTGGCGCCACAGCAAGGAGCGGGGCGGACGGGCGCGGCGCTTCGCCCAGAAGGTCGACCTGCGCATTCCCTACGCCGTCATCGGCCTCACGATGCACGCCATCTTGTTCGTGATGATGAATGTGGGGCCATTCTCGCTCATCACCACCAGCTTCTACATCGCGATGTGGCACCACGATGAGCTCGCCCGGTGGGTGCCCGCCTTCGGGCGTTCCACAAAAGCCGCGGCGGGCGCCCCCTCGCCCGGGTAGCTTCGGGCGTCCTGCGCACTCCGGAGTCGCCATGAATCGCCTGCTGTTGCTCTGTGTCCTCGCCCTTGGCTGCACCGAGGAGGAAGAGGAGATCAAGTCGACCGGCGACGACACGGCTGCCGAGGACTCCGACACCGCCGACACCGCCGACACCGCCGACAGCGGTGAAGACAGCATCGAGCCGCCGGTCTACAGCCAGGGAAGCTGCCCTGTCCTCGAAGGAGGGCGCGTGTCGGGCTTTGCGCATGCTGGCGGTGAACACGACCTGAGGCTGCTGCTTCCCGACGAGCCCAACGGTGCGCCCGTGCTCTTTGCCTGGCACTGGCTCGGTGGCACCGCCGACCAGATCGTGGGCTCGATGGCCCTCGACGAGCTGGCGGTCGATGAAGGCGTCATCGTGGTGGCCCCCTACTCGGCGGGCTCGGCCTACGAGTGGGAGTTCCTGGCCCCCCCGGAGGGCAACCCGGACATCGCGGTCTTCGTCGACTTTCTGGCGTGCCTCCACGAGCAGTTCGAGGTCGACCTCACGCGCATCTGGACCACAGGCATGAGCGCAGGAGGCCTGTGGACGACCTATCTCACCATGCATGAGCCCGGCTTTCTCGCCGCCTCGGCCCCCCTGTCGGGCGGCACCACGCCTGGGGCCTACAGCACGCCACCCAACACGCTGCCCGTGATGGTCACCTGGGGCGGCCCCACAGACGTCTACGGCGGCACGCTCAACTTCGCCGACACCAGCATGGACTTCTCCCAGAACCTGCAAGATGACGGCCACTTCGTTGTGGAGTGCGAGCACACCCGCGGCCACAACCTGCCGCCCGACGCCACCAACCTCGTGTGGACCTTCCTGTCCGCCCACGTCAAGGGCGAGCCTTCCCCATGGGCCGGCGGCCTGCCTTCGGACATGCCCGACATGTGCCGCATCCCGGGAGGCTGAGTGGAGGCGCTGTCCGAGGGTGTGTGGGTCCTGTCCGACGGGCTTGCGCGCGGTGCCGTCGTGCAGATGTCGGACGGTCGGCTCTGGGTGACCGTGGCCACCCCCGTCGCCGGGCTCGACGAGCTGGGACAGGTGGCCCACCTCGTGGTCGCGGATGCCCGACACGCCCACCATCTGCCGGCCTGGGCGGAGCGGTATCCCGATGCCCACTTGTGGAGTGTGGGCCTCGGCGACACCGCAGGGCTCCCCATCCACACCCCCTTGGCTGACCACGCCCCGGCCCAGTGGAACGGAGAGCTCCAGCTCCGGCAGGTGCGCGGAAACGGGCACTCCGAGGCGTGGTTCGTGCATCGCAACAGCCGCACCGCCATCCTTCCGCGGGCTGCGGGGGCCCGGGAGCGGTGGGCCTTCTTCGGCCTGCGTCGGCACCTGAGTGCCGCGGTTCGGTGGCTTGAAAACGCCGATGTGGAGACCATTCTCGGTGATGGTGCCGGGCTCGTTCGCTCCGACATCAGCGCCCACCTCGACCGGCACTTCGCCTGGGTGGGAGCCGACGGCCCCATCCCGCCTGCGATGCGCTTCGCCCTGGGGGCCAATCCCGGCGGGGCGGCGGCCTTTGCCGTGGCCCTGGCCGCGGTGGCGGGACTGCTGGCCGGCCTCACCATGGAGGCGCCCTCGATGGGGGTGCGCCTCGTGACCGCCCTGGTGCTCGGAGATGTCACCTGCGGCGTCGTGGCGCAGTCCCTCCCGTCCACCCGTGCGTGGTGGTCGAAGCAGCCGCCGTCGTGGCGGGCCGGCCTGCTTGGCGTCCACATCGCCCACCCGCTGCTGATGGTTGTGGCCTGGGGTGGCAGCGCGACAAGTGCCGTGTCGCTCTGGCTGCTCGCCCTGGTGGGAGCAGCTGTTCCGCGATCGCTCAGCCTCGCCGTGGTCGTGCTGGGTGCGGTGATCTTCGCCGACCAGCTCCCGGGTCCGGCCTGGTGGCCCGCGCTCTACCTGCTGAAGCTCGGGGGTCAGGACTTCCGATATCCGATTTCTTCAGCGGCCCGCTGAGGCTGCCAGGATCTCCTCCAGCGCGTCGTTGACCAGCTCGGGCGACGCGCCGCTTTCCTGGGCGAGCTCCACGATGGCCAGGGCCTTGCCGAGGCCGTGTTCGACGCATCCCCGCGCCTGGGCGTCGGCCAGCACCAGACGCGCGGCCAGCACCCAGCGGTCCACACCGCCCGGTCCGCCGGCAGGGAGCACGGCGGGGATGGCGGAGACCGGCAGCCGACGGAAGGTCGCGATGTCGACGCCCAGGGTGTCGATGGCGGCGTGGTCGAGCTGTTCGCGTGCCTCGGGACCGCCCTTCAGTGCGCGCAGGATGGCGTCGACCACCATCTTGATCTGACGGAGCAGCACGTCGTCTTCGACCATCTTGGCCTCCGGGGTGTGCGGTGGCTTGTGTGTGCACGCTGGCCCTGGGTTCAAGCTCTGGGTTGCGGGTGTTCGCGCGACGCTATATCGAACGTTCGTTATATTTAGGAGCACCCATGGCCACCCACCGATCTGCCGTCCCCCTTCTCGCGGCCCTGCTCGGACTCGCCTGCGACCCCACCGACAAGCCGGGCGAGTTGGCCGAAGACAGCGGCGCAATCGATGTCTTCGACACCGACACCGACACCGGTCTGTTCGAGCCGTCCGACACGGGCGAGGAGCCCCCCCTGGACCCAGAGGACACCGATCCGCCGGAGGAAGAAGTGGTCGAGCCCCTCACGGTCTTCGATGAAAGTGGTCTCGACGACGGCGGACTCACAAATGTGTCCCCCGATCTGCTCGCCGTGCTGGAAGGCGGCGCGCTCGACGGGGCCTGCGACGGCTGGCGGCGGGACCCGGGCAACCGCGACCTGGAGCTGCGCTGCGGCAAGTGGATGTTCTTCTACGAGACCTTCGGCACCGAGGGCGTGCCCCCGGGCTTCGTCGACCTGCTCCTGTCGGGCTTCTCAGATGAGGTCGGCCCCGGCTTCTCCACCTACGGACTCATCGCCGATCCCCTGTCCACCAAGGGCTACCCCCTGGGCATGGTGGAGGGCACCGATGGCGTCGCCTTCACCTGCGCGAGCTGCCACTTCGCCCAGCTGCCCGACGGCCGCTACGCCGTGGGGGCCGCCAACCACGACTACGCCTACGGCCAGCACAACCTCGCCCTCGGACTCTTCCCCCTGGCCGCGATGTCGACGCTCACGGGTGCCGACGTCGACCCGGATGCCCAGGCCTCCATTCAGCACCTGCTCGACCGCCTCAGTGGCGACGTGTGGCTGCAGCTGCGCCTCGTGGGTGTGCTCGCGGGTCTCGTGGGCACCGAGATTCCCACCTTCTCCGCGGAGTCTCAGCACGCCTACAGCCAGTGGCTTCCGGGCACCATGGACTTCTTCATCGAGCCCCTGCCCATCGACGACGGCGTCCACACGGTGTCGAAGGTGAGCTCGCTGTTCGGCATTCCCACCGAAGCCGAGCAGGTCGACGCCGGCATGGCCCACGCCATGCTCGGGTGGACGGGCAACACGGTGTCGCTGGAGAACTTCGTGGGCCAGTTCGACGCTCTGGGTGGCGGCGATGGAGCCACCTGGACGCCCGACGAGCTGCAGCCCCTCGCGACCTACATCCGCACCTTGCACGCGCCCGCTCCTCCCGAGCTTGCCAGCGGCGCCGTCCTGGCCCGCGGAGAGGCCATCTTCGTGGACAGCGGCTGCCTCGACTGCCACTCGGGCCCCCGTGGAAGCGGCTTGGAGCTCTACGACTACGCCGACATCGGCACCGACGATGCCATGGCCCGCTGGATGGACCCCGAGCTCGACGGCGAGGCCTGCTGCGGCGTGGACATGGGCCCCGACGCGGTCACCCACAAGCTCAAGGCGCCTCGCCTGGTGGGGCTCTGGGCCATGCAGCGCTTCCTGCACAACGGCTCGGTGGGCTCTCTGGAGGAGCTGCTCTGCGTGGACGGTCCGCGGGTGCCCGATGACCGGCCGGTCTTCGGCAATGGTGGACACGAGTACGGGTGCGACGCGCTCACCGTTGATGAAAAGGCCGACCTCATCGCCTTCCTCAACGCCCACTGACCCCTACTCCCGGGGCACCACCGACACCCCTCCCGATGCCGCCAACACACCATCCGCCGTGCGGCCCCAGTCGCGCTCGGCCTCAGCGAGGAAGGTGCTGGGGTCGACCTCGATGGAGGACAGCTCCCAGGTACGCACCAGGCCGTCCCAGCCGCCGGAAAACAGCTTGCTGTCGTCTGGCGAGAACACGAGGGCGTCGACTTTCTGGCTGTGACCCCGCATGTGCGCCACCGGGGGACCACCCGCGCGTCCGAACAGCCAGATGCCGCCTCCCAGGTCTCCCACGGCGATGAAAGCGCCCTTGTGGCTCACCGCGACCTCGGCACTGCGCACATCGCCGATGGTCAGCTGGAGGTGGGGCTGGTCGGAGCCTGGAGCGTAGACGTCTGCGCCGGTCTTGGTGCCCACCACGACCGTGCCGTCATTGCCGATGGCGGTGCTGGTGACGTCGTCGACCGACCACAGGGCCTCGATGCGGGGGTTGTCGCCGCCTTTCATGCGGTACAGCAGGCCCTTGGTGTCCACAGCGATGGCCTGGCGTCGGTCGGGCGAGGCGCGGCCGTCCCAAAGCTCCACCCCGGGAAGCGACAGACGGTCGTCTCTGTCGCCGCTGGAGGCCTGGGCGACCGGTCCGGACTGGGCGTAGGTGAGTGCCACCAGAAGGTCGGGTTCCAGGGCGAAGAGGCGCCGGCTGCGGGACCCCGCCGGTTGCTTCAGGATGCCGGACTCACCGCTGTTCACGTCGAGGCGGAGCAGGTCGTCCACCTGCGCGTAGCCGCCGAGGAGCTCCGTGCCGTCGGGGGTGAAGGTGGTGTCCTTGCAGACCACCCCGCGGTGACCCGCCTTGCCGAGCTCCGCTGCGGTCACCAGCGAGCGCAGGCGAATGGTCCCGTCGCCCCGGCACTCGGCCAGCAACTTGCCGTCGGCGGTGATGTCGAGAGCGGTGACACCGGCGCCTCGGGCCAGCTGTCCGGGCAGTCCACCGGCGGGAAGCTGCCACCAGCTCACGCTGTCTCTGGACACCAGAACGACGCGATAGCCATCGTCATCGTCGTTCTGGACGAAGCGTCCGTGGGAGGCGCCGTCCGAAGGCAGTCGGGTGAGCACGGCGTCGGTGTCGGTGGACCAGACCACGGCGGGTCCGGACAAGGCCGTCAGCAGGAGCAGTCGGTCGTCGGGGGACCACGCGAGGTTGGACAGTGCGCCGATGCCGGTGTCGAGGGAGTGGAGCACGGCGCCGGTCTGTCGGTCGAACACCATGGCGTGGCCCGAGCGGGTCACAGCCGCGACCCGGTCACCCCGGGGAGACACCGACAGGCGGGTGGTGCCCCGCAGCGTCTGGTCGAGGGGGGTCTGCAGGCGCCGCACCACGCCTTCTTCGGGCGAGCCCTCGATGAGCAGCCCGTCGCCGCACATGGCGAGCACCCGGCCGTCGTGGATCTCCAGGGTGTCGTGCTCCACCGGCGCACACCAGTCCACGAAGGTCCGCTCGTCGGCGTCGAGATCGACGAAGGACATCCGGCGGCCATCCATGGTGCTCAGGGTGCGAGGGCCGGGCCCGCCGTAGACGCGTCGGTAGAAGTCCATGAGCTGGCTGCTCTGGCTGAGAGCGCCGTCAGAAAGGTTGATCTCGACGCCCCTTTCCCGCCGGAGCGAGCCGAATGCCCGCGCGCCCCCCGGCATGAAGGTGACCTGTCCGACCCCTGCTGGACGCGTCCAGGCCACCTCGCCCGTGGCCAGATCGACGCGCGACAGCTCTCCTTGCACCCCGACACACAGCAGGAAGTCGGCGTCGGAGGAGACCGTCGGCTGCTGGCATCCCTCGGGCAGGTCGAAGTGCTGGAGGGCACGCGGCCTGGGGCTGCTGGTGAGGCCTGCGAGCACACCCCGGGCATCGGGAGACTCGGCGAGGGTGAGCGCTCTTGCCGCCAGCACTTCGGCTTCGGCCCGGCTCGCTTCTCGGGCAGCAGCCACGGCCTGGGAGGTGAGGGCCTGGGCCAGCGCGGTGTCGGCCCGGGACAGAGCGAGTCGAAGCTCCTCGCCTGCGTCCTGGGCGCGGTCCCGCTCGGCGACCGACCTCTGCCAGCCCGTGAGCATGGCGACGGCCACGGTACACAGCGCGATGCCGGCGAAGAGGGACGGCCACTTCCAGGCCCGGAGCGCGCGCAAGGCGAGGTCGGCGGGCCGGTAGGTGTGGGCGAGCACCCGCTGGCCCGACAAGTAGCGGCTCAGGTCGTCGGCGAAGGCTGCGGCATCGGGGTAGCGGTCGGCGGGCGTGTGCTGCAGGGCGCGGTCCACGATGGCCAGCAGGTCGGGCGGTGCGTCGGGGACCCGGCTGTCGGCCGGCGCGGGGGTGGCCCGTCGCACCGAAGCGAGAATCTGCTGGGCGCTGTCGCCTTGGAAGGGCCGGTCGCCCACCACCAGCTCGTAGAGGATGACGCCGAGGCTCCAGACATCGGAGCCCTGGCCGGCCCGCAGGCCGTTTGCCTGCTCGGGACTCATGTAGTGGGGGGTGCCCAGCACGGTGCCCTGGGCGGTCAGCGAGCGTGCCTCTGGCAGCTCCTTGACGCTCTCGATGCGTTCTTCGACGTGGATGGATCGCGCGAGGCCCCAGTCGACGATCTGGGTCTCTCCGAGGGCACCGATGAGGATGTTGGCGGGCTTGATGTCCCGGTGGATGATGCCCTGCTGGTGGGCATGTGCGAGGGCCTGGGCAGCCGCGAGCACCCGGGGCAGCAGGCGGAGTCGGTGGTCGAGTGCCTGGGCCTCTGCCATGGCGTCGGCGAGGCTGCGGCCCCGGATGATGGGCATGGTGTAGAACAGATCGCCCGCTGCGGTGCGCCCCGCGTCGAGGATGGGAACGATGCCGGGATGGTCGAGCTGGGCGGTGATCCAGGCCTCTTGCGCCAGCCGTCGGCGCCCGGCCTCCCCGCTGTCCCGGCCCGGTCGGACCTCCTTGAGGGCCACCTCCCGGCGGAGGCGTCGGTCGTAGACGGCGAGCACCCGTCCCATGCCGCCCCGTCCGAGGGTCTGTCGCCGCTCGTAGCGCAGCGACTCCTCGGCATCGAAGGGGTGGGAGGCGTCCTCGTGGCCGGTGTCCGCTGCTTTTTCGCTGTCCTCCCAGGCCGCACCGCTCTCCAGCACTGGCGCGGAGTCGCCGGGAAAGAGTGGATCGGAGGCCGATCCCAGGTGGTCGTCGAAGTCAGCCATCGACGCCAGACTACTCTGGTCTCCTGTGTGGGGGGGAGCGGAGCGGGTCGGCTATGCTGCGCCAACGGGTCTTCCCGCCTTTGAAGTCCCATGGGAGCTGCCCAGATGTCCGGTCTCCACCCGCTCTGGCGCGTCCTTTCCCTCACTGGACTGGTCGGACTTTCCGGCGGCTGCCTCGACTACGGCCTCTTCGGCAAGGAGGCGCCCGAAGAAGAAGGTGGACGGCCCCGCGCCCAAGGCAGCGGCGAAGCGGTTCCAGATGGGGGGGACACCGGTCCGGAAGGGGACATCCCACCGGAGGCCTGCAACGGTCGGGACGACGACGGCGACGGTGACATCGACGAGGGCTTTCCCGACACCGATGGCGATGGCACCGCGGACTGCGTCGACGAGGCCTGCGAGGTGGCGCACGTCGCCGCCGGCAGTGTCCCGGTCGACGACGACTGCCTGGCCCCCGACCTCGATGTGCCCGACCCCTTCGAGCTCGTCGTCGAGTGGCAGCACCGCCCGGTGCCCTACGGTCCCATCGTGATGCCCGCGATTGGTCAGCTCACCGACGACAACGGCGATGGCGTGGTGGATGGCGACGACACCCCCGATGTGGCCGTCGTGCTGCAGGCCACCGGCGACCTCCTCCTCCTCGACGGCGCGACCGGCGCCCCGCACCTGCAGCTGCCCGGCTTCCACCAGTGGGGCGGCGTGGCCATTGCGGATGTGGACAGCGACGGCCAGTCGGAGGTGCTCGCCGTCTCCTCCGACCAGCATGTGGTGGCCCTCGACGGCAGCGGCACCCGCAAGTGGACCAGCGCCGACAGCTTCGGCGAGATCTGGCAGTACTACCCCCAGCCGACCGTGGCCGACCTCGACGGAGATGGCGATGTGGAGGTCATCTTCGACAAGGTCATCCTCGATGGGACCACCGGCGTCACCGAGGCCATCCTCGGCACCTCCAGCACCTCCGAGCACAGCATTCCCGCGGTGGGTGATCTCGACGGAGATGGCGTGCAGGAGGTCATCTTCATGGGCAAGGCCTACGCCCCCGACGGCCGCCTGCTGTGGAGCGCGTCGGACTACACCGGCACCCTCTTCGCCGCCTTGCTCGACCTGGATGGCGACGCCGGCGGCGAGGTGGTGCTGGTGGGCGGGCGGGAGCTGGTCTTCGTCGACGATGACGGCGCTGTGCTCCAGACCGTCGACCTCAACGACAGCGCCATCACTCCGGGCGCACCGGCCGTGGCGGACTTCGACGGCGATGGGCAGGTGGAGGTGGCGGTGCCGGCCGAGCTGGAGCTGGAGGTGTTCGAGACCGACGGCAGCCAGGCGTGGTCGACGCCCATCCAGGATGGCTCCGGGGTGGCCTCTGTGAGTGGCTTCGACTTCGACTCCGACGGCGCCTTCGAGGTGGTCTACGCCGACGAGGACACCTTCTACATCTTCGACGGCGCCAGCGGGGCCGAGCTGTACAGCCACTCGGGGCATGCCTCGGGTACGCTGTGGGAGTACCCGGTCATCGCAGATGTGGATGGGGACGGCGCGGCCGAGGTGGTGCTGTCCTCCTCGGGGAGTGACTGGACCGGGGTGACCGTGCTCGGGCATGCGGGGGGACGGTGGCCGCCGGCTGGCCCGGGCTGGGCGACCCATGACTTCTCGGTCGTGAATGTAGGGCCCGAGGGGCAGGTGCCGACGGGTGGCCCCCCACCCTGGATGGTCCACAACGTCTACCGGGCCCGGCCTGCGACGGACGCGGGGGCGGTCGATCTCGGCGTGGAGCTGGTCGACCTCTGTGTGGCCAGCTGTGCGGCCGACGGGGCCGTGGCGCTCACCGCGCAGGTGTGGAACGACGGTCCTCTGGCGGTGTCGGGTCCCATCGATGTGGCCGTGCTGGCGGTGGATGGCGGCACGCTCACCGAGGTGGCCCGCAGCACCCTGCCCGGTCCCCTGTCCTCCGGAAGCTCGGCGGCCAGCGTGGCGTTCGAGCTCCGTCGCAGTGACTTCGGACCGGACGGCCTGCAATTGGCGGTCGACCCCGACGACCGGCTCGCGGAGTGTTCGGAGGACGACAGCCTGAGCGCCCTGGTGACCGACCCCTGCGGCTTGTAGATGACCGCGGCGGAGAAGTTGACGCGGTCATCCCGAACGCCTCTCCGGGGTGGGCGGCGGCAGCATCGCGCAGCAATGATGGATGCTCGGTGCGTTGCCTACGCACCGAGCATCCAGGGGTCAGGTGCGGTCCACGACCTGGTCGCCCGGATGCAGCAACAGCTCGAAGTGCCCGCTGCCATCCGCTCGGACGAGGTCGGTGCGCACCCGCGCGGCCTTCAGCTTGGAGCGCAGGCGGGACAGGTTGACGTCCCACTTGCGGCGGAGCTGGTGGCGGTCTGAGATGTCGCGCCACACCTCGCCCGCCACGGTCTGCCAGTTGGTGGGACCGCCGAACGCGACGAGCTCGGAGATGATTCGGGCGGGGATGCCGCCGAGCGCGATGGTGGGCTCCCCGGCCCGGTGGATGTGAACGGTGTCGAACTGGGCGACGATGCGCATGGGGGCCTGCACGCCGTCTCGAGCGCGGGTGGCCGAGCCGCTGGCGGTGGCGAGCGCGACGGCTTCGGTGGTCCAGCGTCGCCCGGCCACGGTGAAGTGGCTGCCGTCGTCGAGCACCTGTGGCGCCTCTCTTTCGACCTGCACCCGCCAGCCATCTCCGGAGGACCAGATGTGGGCGGCGGCGCTGCGCCGGTAGCCAGGCACCAGCTCGACGCGGGGCTCGACCAGCAAGGAGCACACCCCGCTGAGGATGCGTCGGGGAAAACCCTCCGACCACAGCACCAGTACTCGATCGGGCAAGATGACGTCCACCACGTCAATCACGAGCCCTCTGGCCAGTGCGAACCGCAGCCCGGGCCGCAGCTCCACCTCCGCCACGGGCTTGTCCTTCACGGCGAAGCGACCCCGCAGTCCGAGCAGCTTGAGGGTGTCTCCGCGCAGGCTCACCATGGCGTGGGCCTCGCTGATGCGGGCGTCGTCGATGGTGAGGGCCGCGGTCCAGAGGCGGCCCAGTATGTCGCCGTGTCCGAGGTGGTGGAGCTGGCCGTCTGGGGTGCGCAGAGTGGCGTGGGGACGCATGCTCTCTCCGGGTGGTGGCCCACTCTACTCGCTGCTCGGGCTCCGGTCCCAGATGAGCAGCACGAGGCGCACCTGGCGGTCGAGGTCTCCCATCGGTTCGCCCGGGCCGGCGGCGGCTTCGGCATGGGACTCGCCGGAGCCGAGGGGCTGCAGTCGCGCGGGGTCGATTCCCCGCTGCACCAGGGCCGCCACCACCGCCTCGGCCCGCCGCTGAGACAGGTCGAGGTTGTAGGCAGGGTGACCACTCTCGTCGGCGCGCCCCTCGACGCGAAGCAGGGTGACGTCGGTGCGCTCGACCAGCCAGTCGGCCAGGGCGTCGAGCCAGGCCCCGGCCTCATCGGGCAGCAGCGCGCTGTCGTGCTCGAAGCGCAGCCGGCCGCCGGTCTGCACTTCGGACCCCTCGGTCCAGACGTGCCGTCCGGTCATGTGGAGTACCACCTCGGTGGTCTGGTCGTGCTCCACGATGGCGATGGCCTCGGCATTCTCGTGGCCGTCTGCCACTGCGCTCACCCGCCAGCTGCACACCGGCAGGCGGGCCTCCAGCTGGCTGCCGTCGCCCTCTGCGCCCCGAAAGCCCACCGGACAGGTCTCCGACGCCACCGTGATGTGCCCCTCGACCGCTGCTTGGGTGATGGGGTCGAGCAGCTGCACGGACAGGGTGCCGCGCACGAGGGGGGTGGGGCGCAGCAGCACGCGGTTGACCTTGTCGGGGGAGTCGTGGACGAGCATCACCTGGGTGTCGGTGATGAGCTCGGGTCCGCCGGCCTCGAAGCGCCAGGGACCGTCGGGCAGCTCCACCCGGGCCCACTTGTTGTCGATCACCGGAAGCTGCGTCTCTTCCAGCGCGCCATCGGTGGGGGTCCAGCGCACCCAGGCGCCCTCGTCGTGGCCCGGCGGCAGCTCCACCCGGACGTATACGTCGACGAAGGCGTCGGGACAGCCGTCGGCGTCTCGGAGCCCGTTGTGGGTCTCCGGCTCGAGGGGACATGCGTCGTTGATGTCGAGGATGCTGTCCTTGTCGTTGTCCTCATCGGGACAGCCGTCTCGGTCGCGCCAGGTGTCCACATCCTCGGGACGGTTGGGACACAGGTCTCGAAGGTCCACCAGTCCATCGCCGTCTCGGTCGGAGGACTCCTGGGGGAGCCTCTGGACGACCGCCAGAGCCCGCCACTGCGGGGCCCCGATGCCCTTGGAGAGGCCCACGCCCATGCCGGCCCGCAGCATCCAGCCATTGTCGGTGCGGGTGCCGGCGGTGAAGACGAGCTCGGCGGGCCAGCCCGAGCGCGTGGTGCTGGTGGCGATGGGTGTGCGTCCGAACAGTTCGGCGGTGGCGTGCAGGTGGGGACGCGCCTCCCAGGCGACGCCGGCGCCGTAGTGGAACTGCTCGGAGATGGCCACGCTCGGAAGCTCCAGCCTGGGGCGCCACGAACCGCCCAGGTTGCCGCCCAGCCGAAGTCCTTTGCGGGTGTGTTCGAAGGCCCAGGTCATGCCGAGGGCACCCCGGTCGGCCATCAGCACGTCGGCGGCCGGGCCGGGCTTGGAGCCGGTGATGTCGATCTGCCAGCCGTGCTTCACCCGCAGGGTGTTTCCGTGAACGGACACAAAGCCGCGCGCCTGTCCGGCGAAGGGACCGCGTGCGATGTCGCGGTAGTCGACCTGCCAGACGACCGGCAGCGTGCCCCCCACGCGCACCAGGGTGGTCAGCGGCACGGACACCCCCAGCTCGCCGCGGGCGAGGTTGTCGACGAGTGGTTCCAGGTCGCCATTGTCGTTGATGTTGACCAGCTGGTCGGCGCGGATGACCGTGAGCGCGCTGCGGGGCGTGAAGGCGGGGCCCGGGTCGCCTTCGAGCAGGGTCACGAATGCGCCGCCGTCGTCGACATGGAGCAGGTCCGCGTTGAAGGCGAGGGCGGCTCGGGGAAGCAGTGCCAGCACGAGCACCCACGTCCACCGGCGAGACAGGGCCACGATGATGGTGAGCAGAGCCCAGAGGCCTTGGGCTGGCAGGGCTTCGGGGACCGCGGTGCAGCTGCACCCACCCCCTTCGAGCGACACGAACTCATCGCCAGAGTCCCTGCCTTCGCCGGGCGTGCCTGTACAGCGGGGTGCTTTGGGGTCCTCGCCGCAGCCGCCACCCTGCGCGACAGGACACAGAGGAGTGCCGTCCTGGCCCGTGTCGGACTCGGTACCGCCCATCGTCCACCCCCGGCAGCTTGCGGCCCCGAGAGGCAGCGCGGTGGACAGTAGCTGTGTCTTCAGCCACCCGCCGGCTTCGCACCGAGACCCGAAGCGCGCACACGGCCCTTGCGCCAGGTCATCTGGGGCCGGCATCCGCGGTCGACAGCCTGTTGTGGCCAGGGCACCCTGCCCGTCTTCCCGGGGGACCGTGTGACGATCGAGGCCGTACCCATACCGCTGACCTTGTTGTTCCTGGCCGCGCTGCTCGGGTGGATGGCCCGTGCCCGGCTGTCTGCCCGTGGCCTGCTGATGATGCGAATCGGCGTGGTGCTGTCGGTGCTGGGCGCCGCCGGGAACTACGTGGAGTACGGCGATCTGCGCTACGGCCGCTTCGTCAATCCCCACGACGTCTACCACTACTACATCGGGGCGAAGTACAGCCCCGAGCACCGCTACGCGGACCTGTACCGGGCCACACTGCTCGCCCAGGACGAGGCCGAGGTGGGTCGGGTCCCCACCCGCATTCGCGACCTCGACACCCACGAGCGCGAGACCTACGTGCAGGTGGTCGCCAAGAAGGCCGCGGTGAAGGGGCGCTTCAGCGAAGAACGCTGGGCCGACCTCCAGCGGGATGTGGCCGTCTTCTACGGGCTGGTGCCCCCGAGCAAGTGGGCCCGGATGCTGGGCGACAAGGGCTACAACCCCACGCCGGTGTGGAACCTGCTGGGTCGGGCCATCGCGGAGGCCGTGCCCATCGACAACGGCTGGGGACTGCATGTGCTCACCAGCTTCGACCTGCTGCTCATCGGCCTGATGGGGACGGTGGCGGGACTCGCCCTCGGCTGGGAGGCGGGCCTGCTGCTGGTCGCCTTCATCGGGCTCAACGTCTTCGGCTCCTTCGTACACATCAAGGGTGCCTTCCTGCGCCTGGACTGGCTGGCGGCCCTGGTGGGAGCGGTGCTGTGCCTTCGGTCCAAGAAGGGCGTGCTGGCGGGTGTTCTGGTGGCCTATGCGGCGATGGTGCGCGTGTTCCCTGCGGTCTTCGTGGGCGGTCCCCTGCTCTTGCTGGGCGAGCACCTGCTGCGTCGGCGCAAGGTTCCGGTCGAGCTCAAGCACTTCGTGGTCGGCACCGCTGCGGGTGTGGCCGGCTTGTTCCTGCTCACGCTTCCCTTCGGGGGCTGGTCGCTGTGGGCCGCCTTCGTCCACAAGATGGGGGTACACGCGGGCGACCTGTCCAGCAACCGGATGGGCCTGCTCTACGCCCTCCTCGACCATGTGCGCCCCCGCAAGGCACTCGCAGCCACCGAGACTCTGAAGCTCTGGGTCGCGGCGCCGGCGATGCTCGTGTGGGCGGCCTCGGTGCGGCGACTGGCTCCTGCGGGTGCGCTCGCCTGGGGGGTGGTACCCGTCTTCCTGCTCGCCGAGGCGACCTTCTACTACTACGTGATGCTCACCGTTCCCGTCGTCTGGCTGCTGTCTCGTCGGGGCGACCGGCCGGGCGATGGGGCGTGGCAGGCGGTCGCGGTCGCCCTGCTCGGCACCTCGGTGCTCGGCTACGCGCGGGCGCTGTCCATCGGACACGACTTCCTGTACTTCCGGGAGCTGTCGGTCGCGGTGGGCCTGCTCTACGTCGTGTTCGCGCTGGCGGCTCTGCCGGGCCTGCAGGGGGCCCCGAGCCCGCTGTCGTGGCTGTGGCAGGTGGGTCGACGCCGGCCTCGGGTGGTGGGCGGCATCGGGGCGCTGGCGGTGGGGGTCCTGGCGCTCGTGTGGGCGGGGCCGAGCACCTGGGTGGCCCTGCACCAGCCCCTCGCCGACCTGCGGGCCAACGATGATGAGCGGGAGCTGGTGTTCGTCGGCGACGTGATGCTGTCGCGCAACGTGGCCACCTCACTGGAGCGGTCCCGGCGCAGCCCCGACTACCTGTTCGAGCAGACCGCGCACCTCATCCAAGATGCCGACCTGTCCTTCGCCAACCTGGAGTGCCCGGTGTCCGGCCGCAGCGAGGCCATCGACAAGAAGTACGTGTTCAACGCCGATCCCAACGTCATTCCCGCGCTGGAGGCCGCCGGCTTCGACCTCGTGTCCCTCGCGAACAACCACACGCTCGACTACGGCACGCTCGCCCTCGACGACACGGTGATGCACCTCGACGCCAGTCCCATCGAGCACGTCGGCCTGTCCCATGGCGATGAGCCACAGAGTCCTCACATCGTCGACCTCGACGGCATCAAGGTGGGCACACTCGCCTACTGCGACCCGGTTCCCGGCTACTCGTGCGCCAAGGAGTTCGACGCCTTTCCCCACGGCCCGGCCAAGGCGAGCACGGCGGTCGTCAAGCGGGACATCCAGGCCTTGCGACCGCTGGTGGACATCGTGGTGGTCTCGATGCACTGGGGCAAGGAGTACCGGCTGGAGCCCGGTGGTCGCCAGAAGGGCTTTGCGCGCTTCGTGCTTCGGCAGGGGGCGGACATCATCGCGGGGCACCACCCCCACGTCCAACAAGATGCCGCCTGGGTGGACGATGGGCTCGTCATCTACAGCATGGGCAACTTCGTGTTCGACCAGCGCAAGCCCAACACCCAGGACTCCCGTCTATACCGCGTCGTGGTGGGCAAGGAGGGGGTGCGACGGGCGAGTTTTCTGCCCCTCGAGATCCCCACCAACCTGTGGCAGCCGCGGCCGGTGGCGGAACATTTCGTGCCGGTGCCCAGCCTGGAACGCCTCCTCCGCACCGAGCTGGACTGGTGGTAGGGCGGTGACGGCGACCACGGGACCTCCGGCGCTCCAGCCAGGGAGCCCCGATGCCCGGCGCTGGACCGTCCTCCAGGTTCAGCCCGATGGCCACCGGTCCCGCTCCGCGCAGACGTTCCGGAGCCAGCGTCCTGTCCGTCCCTTCATCGAAGCCATGGGGCACGCCACCCGCCGACCGTCGGTGCCGCGAAAGTGGGGACAGGCCGCGCCCTCGCTGGCATCGTCCACCGAGAGCAGGCGTCTGCAGGCTGTCTTCGTCAGGGAGGGCGCGGTGGCTTCATCCGCCCAGGCAGCCGTGACGCTGTGCAGGGTCTGGTGGCAGCCGTCGACGATGGAGCGGTCGAGGCGGTGGTCGTCGAGGCCCATGGCGGCTTCGAAGTGGAAGGTGCCATTGAGCACGGTGGGCTCCACCAGCACGATCTGGTAGGCCACGAGCTCGTCCCAGTGGCGGGAGCCGTCGTCGTCGCTGTCCGCCAGGGCTTCGAGGAGCGGGCGGAGGCGCCGGGTGCCTGACCGGAGGCTGGCCAGCTTGCCGCCAGCGGAGCGCACCCTGGCCTGGGCGCTGAAGGAATGGTCGGCGCTGTGCTCGGTGGCCACCGGTTGGTCGTCGAGGGAGACCACCACGAAGAGGTCGGGCACAGCCAGGCGGTCCCGGAGGCGCTGGCGGGGGGTGGAGGGCGTGGGGCGAGCCGCGGCCTCGCCATCCTGCAGGGCCGCCACCACGTCGATGGCCGGCACCACGGGCAGGTTGTCGAACACCCCGCCGTCGATGAGGTGGACGGGCTCCTCGAGAGCGTGGTCGGCTGGATGCAGCAGGGCATGGGACACGGGCTCGAACAAGCCCGGAAAGGCCGCGGAGCCGTGCAGCATGTGGGGAAACGACCAGCTGGCGACCTCGGGGTAGCCCTGTTGGTCGGTGGCGGCGCCCAGGAGCACCTGGCCTTCGGTCTCGAGGCGGGTGGCGGTGGCGAAGAAGCCCATGCCAGCGGACAAGAAGGGCTGCTGGGCGGTGCGCCAGCCGGGCACGTCTGCGGCCGACATCACCGCATTGAGGGCGCGGTCGAGCCCGGCGGTGCCCATGAGGTAGGCGCTGGTGCCGAGGGTGGAGCCCTGCAGCGCCTGGTCGAAGCGGCGCAGAGCGACCACGAGCTGGCCCCTCTGGAGGGCGTCGACGAAGCGCTCCAGGGGGTCGACCGGGGCCGCGAGCAGCTCGCCGAGGGCGCGGGTGACCGGCGTGCGATGGACCGGATCGGCGAGGGCGGTGAGGTCGCACAGGCGCAGGCTCTGGCTGCTCATCGTGGTGAAGGCCCGTTGGACGACCTGCTCCAGGCGGGCGGTGCCGGCCACCTCGGACTCCACCTCCACATAGGCCCGCACAGCGGCGGAGATGACGTCCACCACGTCGTCTTGGAGTTCGATGCGCACCCCCTCCGGCCGAGGCCTGGCGGCGAGCCGGTGGAACATCGCGGCGGTGAAGGCCCCCATGCCGGAGCCGATGGAGGCCCCTGCGATGACGTCGGGCTGCAGCTTCAGGAGTCCCAGTGCGGCCATGGCGCCCACCTGGAAGGAGCCGCGGAAGACCCCGCCTTCAGACAGCAGCACCACGCGCGGACGGCGGGCCGTGTCCGGGCGGCGCAGGGCCTGGTGGACGGTCGCGGGGATGCGGTGGCGCGCCGATTCGTTGGTGGTGCCGTCGATGTGGACATGGGCGCTCGTCTCGCCGGACACCGAGCCCGCCGGTCCCTGGGTGTAAGCGGCCTGGGACAGGCTCTCTTCACGGGGCGGACGCAGGCAGCCGGGACACTGGGCGCACAGGCTGTCGGCGAGGGGAGGGCGGTCCCAGTCGAGCCCCCGGGTGCGGGCCTCGGTCGCCAGGAAGCTGTGGCAGTCGGCCTGTCCCCGGTCTTGTCCCACCTGCTCCAGCCACTGCTGTGCGGGGGTGAGGCTGCGCTCGCCGCGTTGGTGCGCGGAGAGGGCGGCGAGGCTGTCGCAGTGCAGGGCCTCCAGCAGGCTGCGGCAGGCCTGGGCTGCGATGCGGTCGATGTGGACGGGATGGTCGAGTCCGCCCAGCCCGAGGGCATCGGTGAGGGTGGACGCGCGGGCCTCGTGCTCCGGCGCGATGCAGGAGATGTGGGCGCGGCGCAGGCGGCGGGGGGCGTCGGCCTCCACCTCGTCGAGAAGCTGCAGCAGCGCCGATGTGATGTAGGTCTGGCGGTGCTCCAGCGCGATGTCTTCGCGGCGGGTGGCCCGAAGTGCTGTGGCGGCCACCTTGCCGATGCGCCAGGGCTGGTCGGGCAGGGGCTCGGCGCGCTCCTCGAAGGGATCGGCATAGACCACGCGCAGGCGCAGCGGGGGACCGTGGCCCTCGAAGCGCCGAAAGAAGGCAGGGATGGGATTGGAGCGGGCGAGGGCTGCATCGCCGATGCGGGTGGTGGATGGCAGCTCGACGGGACGGCGGCCGTGCCCGCGTCGTTCGTGGACGTCGTGGGGGGGCGCGGCGGGCCACAGCCCCGGGGACCACATGGCGTCGACCAGGCGGTCGATGGGTGCTTCGCCCAGGTCGAGGGCGAGCTGGACGAGGCGGCGGGTGGCGGCGTCCTCGGAGCCTGCCTCGGAGGCGATGGTGGCCAGCGGAGTGGCCGCGACCGTGAGGCACGGCACCCCGGGGCGCGGTCTGGCGGGGGTCCAGTCCTCCCCCAACACCTCGACCACCTTGTCTCGCACTGCAGCCCGCACGAACAGGGTGATGAAGGTGTCCTCACCGCCGCGCGGGGGCAGGTGGTCGCGGAGGCGGGCGAGGTCGGACAGGGCGTTGCTGCCGTCGAAGAGGGTGGACAGCACGGCATCTTTGAGTGTGTGGCCCACCAGGCCGAGCGCCGCGATGGACGCCAGGAGCGGACGGCGGGCGTTGGTGCGAGCGCGCCACCGCTGGAAGGCACCGGCGACATCGGGGATGGTCACGGTCGAGCGGGCGACGACACGCCAGAGCAGCTTGCGGTGGTCGAGGGCCTGCCGGTCGGCCGCGTCGAGGGGACCCAGGCGGTCGGGTCGCACCCAGGAGGACTGCCAGAGGTCGTCCACCTGGCCTTCGATGTCGCGCACCTGTGCGTGCCAGCCGATCAGCTCGTCTCCGGGCACCTCGGCGGCGAAGACCGCCTGCACCCGTGCCGCAGCCAGGCTGCCAGCCGACATGCCCACGATGTGGTCGGGCCTGCGCCCGGTCACGAGGTAGGCCTGGGCCACGCCGACGCTCATCACGAGCTGCCGCAGGCCCGCGCAGAACAGCACCACTTCTTCGGGATCGGCGTCAGCATCATGCTTGAGGTGCATGTGTGGTTGACGCGGTGCCGGGCCACCTGCGACCGACCGGACTCGAGGCATGTCCACTCCAGGGCCCGCAGACTACCGTCCGCCTCCCCTCCGCCCGGTCGTCTGCCACCTGTGCCCGCCTCCGAGGACGACGAATGCGGTGGTGCGAGCCGATGGGCGGACCACGCCCACCGCGCCTGGGCGGGCTGGAGATGTGGCGCCTGCGGCCTTGAATCGGCGTGGGTGTGCTGAGTTGACGGATGCCGCGCGCAGGCCCCTGTGGTACTCGGGGGCCTCCTCCCCCTGCACTCGGAGCAGTCGATGGATCCGATGACCATCGCCGGGATCGCCGGCAGTGGATGTTGTTGCCTCGCAGGCGTGGCCATTCTTGGCGGCGGGGCCTTCTACTTCCTCCGCAAGAAGAAAGGCGACGCAGACCCCACCGCAGGGGCCCTCGACGCCATGTCGTCGATGGCGGATGCCGCCCGAAGTGCCGGTGCCGAGGCTGTCTCCGCGGCCCAGAAGGTCACGGCCACCGAGACCGAGGACGAAAAGCGTGCGCGCCTCGCCAAGGTCATCGGCAAGGAGCAGGCCGCCGAGATCTCGGGCCTCGAGCACGTCAAGATTCTCGACGGCACCGACATGACGCTCATCCGTCAGTCGGGCGAGGCCTACCTGATGGAAGACCCCGACGACGGCGACCGGGTGTGGATCTGGAAGCCGGCCGACGGTGGCAACGAGGTCAGCGCCGAGCAGTGGACCGACCACTGGGGTCCCATCCCGCCGGGCGACTTCGAGACCTTCTGCGACCACTGGTGCGACCAGCAGGACGCCGAGGGCCTCAACATGGACCACCTCGACGAGGAGCTGGCCAAGCTCGGCTACCCCGACGTGGGCAGCTGGCACCGGGTCTACTGGACCGCCGTGAAGCACTTCGGCCGCTCGCCGGGGCCGGGGGCGCAGCTCTGCGACTACGACACCACCGACATGATGATGAACGGCATGATGCCGGCCCGGATGCGGCAGCAGGCGCGCAAGGCCCAGGCCAATGCCGCCTCGGACAGCTCGCTGCTGGAGCCGGTCGAGGGCGTCACCGTGGAGTCCTACGCCGCGTGCGCCGCCGCCGCCGCGCAGGGCATGTCGCAGGACGACTTCGCCGGGCTGCTCGCCCAACACGGCATGGACACCGTGAAGTGGCAGCGGGTCAACGCCGAGTGGTCCGATCGGATGAGCAAAGACGCCACCATGACCATCGTGCAGATCTACGGAAACGCCTTCCAGGCGGCCGGTCAGGGTCAGTTCGGTGCGGCGGGTGCAGCGGCGGCCTCGACCCGCACGGCCGCTCCGGGTGGCGGTGGTGCGGCGGGAGGCGCCGAGCCCGTCCCTTTCGAGCGCCTGTGCGAGATCCAGGGCGCGATGTCGGCGTGGTCCACCACGGGCCAGGACGTCAACGGCATGATGAAGGAGGTCTTCGACATCACGGCGCTGGACTGGTCCAACATGAGCTCGTGGTGGATGACGAAGCTGGCCACCGACTGGGAGAAGATGCAGGAGTACACCGAGAAGTCGGAGATGTACGAAGCCCGGTACAAGGAAGCCGCGGGCGTCACGAACGAGGACCCCGACGCGGACATCCAGTTCTGATGCCCGCCGGGGCTGCCCTCGACGCCCTCGACCGCGACCTCGCAGGCGCCCTGAGCCGCCTGCGAGCGGTCGCTCTTGCCGCGGGCCCCTCCACTCTGGGCGCCTGGGACGCACTGCTCGAAAAGGCCCACCTGGAGCCGTCGCCCATGCCGGTCCGACTCCGGCGCTACCAGGTGCTCAAGCTCACACGGGGCGCCCTCCCCGAGGAGTACCGGGCGGCCTTGCAAGCCATCGCCCGCCAGTCGGTCGGACGCCTCGACGACATCGTGGCTGGGGATGAACAAGGCACCGGCCACCACGGTCCCTGGGCCAGCCGCTGCGGCCTGCTTCGCTCTCGCCTGGTCGGACTGGTCGACCGCGAAGGTGCCGCCTACGACGCTTCTTTGCGTCCTCCCACCCCCGGCGGCGGCCTGGGTGGGGTCTTTGCACGCGCCCGCGCCACCTCGGCCATCGACCCCTGGAAGGTCGGCCAGTGGCAGCAGGCCGTCACCTTGTCCTGTGTCTCCTGCGGGGCTCCCCAGGAGGTCGAATTGGAATTCCACTGCCACTACTGCCGGAACCCGCTGTTCCGAGAGGGGATCGGATGGGACTGAACGCAAGCCAGAAGGCTCTGTTGGACCGCTGGGACACCTACCTGGGCCGCCTCGAGCAGCGCAGCGAGGAGCTTCGCAAGGAGGCCGGCACCGGCATGCAGGCGCTCATCGACGAGACCCTGGCCGCCGACACGCTGGAGACTCGGGCCGTGCACAACGCTCTGTCGGGCATCGAAGGCCGCCTCAACAACCTCCCCGACAAGCTCGACAAGGCCTGGGAGGACGAGTGCGAGCCGCTGGTCGACGAGCAGAACGAGGACTACGACGGCAAGCCCGACATCCACGACATGGCCCACGACCGCATGACCGACTGCAAGGAGCGGCTGGAGAACGCCCTGGAGCGCTTCAAGCTGCGCTGGGGCACCCACCTGTACCGGCAGATGTGGCCCCAGGTGGAGGCCGCCCTCGGGGAAGCCGCAGAATGCACCCAATGTGGCTCTGGTCTGGGTCGGGTGGACCGCCGCTTTGCCGCCCGCGTCACCTGCCCCTCCTGCAGCTCGGTGAACCAGGTGCTGCCGCCCAAGGTGGTGGCCACCTATCGGGCCGAGGCCCCCACCCAATTCGCCCTGGAGGCCGCTCGGGCCCAGCGCGAAGCCATCGAGCGCTACCGGGTGAAGGTCGACCGAGACAGCCGCGCCCGCGACTACGCGCCCGAGTCCATCGAGTCGATGGACCACTGGGCCGACATGGAGCGCGAGTACTGGACCACCTTCGCCAAGGTGGTCACCCAGACCGGCTGGGAGCCCGCCAGCAAAGCCGATGAGCTCGTCGCCTCGCGCATGGAGATGTTCAAGCGCCAGGCCCTCATGACCGACCAGCGCTGGCGTCGGGCCAAGGGCCTCTGAGGCCTACTTCGCTGCGATGCGGTAGACCGCGCCACCCTTGTAGTCACCGACATACACCCGACCTTCGGCGTCCTTGCCGAAGGTGGACAGCAGGATGTCGAAGCGGCCGAGTGCGGTGGCCTGTCCTGCATCGGTGACGGTGGCGGGCAGCTCGAGGGCCCAGATGCGGCCGGTGACGAAGTCGCCGAACAGGTAGCGGCCGTGCAGCGCGGCGGGCTCGGTGGCGGTCCATTGGTAGCCGCCGGTGATGGAGGCGCCGTCGGCACCGTGGCCGTACTCGTAGATGGGGTCGACCAGGCCCTCGGTGCCGCAGCCTTCCTTGGGCTCGAAGCAGTGGCGGCCCTCACGGCGGTCCCAGCCGAGGTTGTCGCCGGCACCCACGATGTCCACCTCCTCCCAGAGGTTCTGGCCCACGTCGGCGACCACCATGCGCCCCTTGTCGTCGAAGGTGAAGCGCCACGGATTGCGCAGCCCGATGGCCCACATCTCGGGGCGGAAGCCGTCCTTGCCGAGGAAGGGGTTGTCGCTGGGAATGCCGTATGCGCGGCCGTCTTGGGGGTTGTTGACGTCGATTCGCAGCATGCTGCCGAGCCAGGTGGACGGGTTCTGTCCGTGTCCGTGGGGGTCGTCGCGCCAGCCCCCGTCGCCCCAGCCGATGTAGAGCATGCCATCGGGACCGAACACGATCTGGCCGGCGTTGTGGTTGGCGTAGGGCTGTTCGAGCTCCAGCACGGTGGAGAGCTTGCCGGCCGACCACTTGCCGTCGGCGATGGTGACCTGCAGCTCGGAGATGCGGCTGGCCTTGCCGGCGTCGGTCTTCACGGAGTGGTGCAGGAAGGCCCGGCCACCGGTCGTCGAGAAGCTCGGGTGGAAGGCCCAGCCGAGCATGCCCTGCTCGGAGTTGGTGAGCGGCTTGAGCTTGAGCAGGGTGGTCAGCGTCTCGCCGCTTCCGGTGCTGGGGACGCTGAAGACGGTGGCCTCGCCATCCTTCTGGAGCACCACCGCGACGTCGCTGCGGCCCGGCGGAAACTGGATGTCGGTGGGCCGCTCGAGGCCGGTGAGCACGGTCTGGAGCACGACGGGAGACTGGGCGCGGCCGACATCGTTGCCGTCGAAGGTGGGCTGCATGGCGGGCGCATCCGGGGCGGCAGCCTGGGCGGTGGCGACGGACTCATCCCAGGCATTCGGCCACACATCGACCAGGGTGGCTCGAATGCCATCGCAGCCACAGAGCATGAGGAACGCAAGCACAGTTCGACGCATGGAGACTCCCAGCAACCCGCCTTCCATACCCTTCTCTGTTGAGCACGGCGTCAGGAGCCCACAGTTGCATTTACTGGTGCTCACCGACATCTGTTGAGCGCGGTGCCCGGAGTCCCCGGTTGCACGAGGAGGGTCGGGCGGCAGACCGATGGCGATGAACCCGCTGTTTTCGTCGATTGGCTGACCGAAGTGGTGGCGGCTGGCGCTGTTGCGGTGCACATGGCATCGCTGGGCGCCGGTTTGTGCAACTCTGACTTCCTGACGCCGTGCTCAACAAAATGGCGGAAAGCACCCATGGGCATCTTCGACGACCTCAAGCGGCTGGTTGATGGGAGTGGGACGACCCCGCGGGTGGCGGCACCGTCGGCTTCGCTTGGACAGACCCGGTCGCTGGGAGAGCTCACCGTCACCCTGGAGTCCTTTCGCGACCCGCACCGCACCGACGTGCGCAATGGCCACTGCTCCGAGGCCTTCCTGCGCGGCGAGACCCGCCTGCTCGCGGTGGAGCTGCGCCTGCGCCATGCCGGCAAGACCGTCGAGGCCGTGAAGATCGGCGGCCACAAGGTGCACCTCTTCGACGACGACGACTACCAGCACACTCCGCTTGGCCTGGACAGCCGGTCTCGTAGGCCGCGGCTGGTCGAGGGCTTCGTGATGCCGGGTGGAGCCGCCCGCGGCTGGGTCACCTTCGAGCTGCCCCTGGCCCGTCAGGCGAAGCGGCTCCAGCTGTTCACCGGCTACCTCGGCGCCGGCGTGTGCTGCTTCGACCTGCCCGTGCGTGACACCGAGGCCCACGCTGCGTGGCTGGCCGAGCAGTCTCTGGTGGAGCGGCGCCACGAGGTGGACCTGCTGGAGCACAAGGCCGCCGTGGCCGAAGCCGTGCTTGCCCGGGCTGAGGAGGTGCGTGCCCTGGAGTCCCGGGCACGAGCCGCCCAGCAGACCCTGGCAAGATGGGCGGCCCTCGAGCGCCGGGTGGCCTACGAGGAGTAGGACGGTCAGGTGGGCTGTTGAGTGCCCGAGCCTCGAGGAATCCCATGCACTTGCTGTTGATCACCGCGCTCGCGGCCCATGCCGGCGATGACTGTCAGGTCGCCCGCGATGCCCTGGCGCTGGCCACCCGCCATGGCCTGGAGACGGCCGTCTTCTCCGACCTGGAGCGCCGGGCCTGTGCGGCACCCGCCTCTTGCGGAGATGCCGACGTGCTGGTCGCTCTCGCGCGCATCGACGGGCTGGTGGGGGAGCCGATGCTGCAGGTGAGCCGGGCCCAGCGGGCTGCCTGCGCGACCGGCGAGCTGCCTGGGAGCTGGCCGAATGGCATCCCACTCCGCACGGCATCGGGTCGCCTGAACTGGCCGTCGGGCATGGTGGCGCGCACCGAGGCCGGCAACTGGGCCTACCCGAGCGGCATGCAGGCCATCCGCACCAACGGCCGGCTCACCTGGCCATCGGGCGTGCAGGCGCGGTCGAGTGCGGGCCGGTGGCACAAGCCGTCGGGCGTGGCGGCCGGCAATTCCGCGGCACTTTGGACCTGGGCCTGCGAGAAGAAGCCCGATGTCTGTGCCGAGGTTCCCGCGGGCACGGCCAAGGACGACGACCTGCGGGGTCAGCTCGTGTTGGTGGAGGTGGGCTGGGCGGCGCGGTGAGGGGTCAGGGAGCGGTCCAGGTGTGCCCAAACACGACCGTGGCTCTCACGTATTCCGGGCGCCTGTAGACCGCGGACACCACCAGCGTGGGCTGGTCGAGGGGACCTTTGATCTCGACACCGGCCGACTGAAAGCCGCAGTCGGAGCGGAACTCCAGGCCGCTGCAGATGAGGGCCCGCCAGTCGTCGGTGGGCTTCTCGCCGCCGTACCACTCGATGAAGGTGGCGACGAGGCGCATCTCGGCGGGGGTGGCGCCCCAGGCCTCGATGCGCACGGGGGTGTGGTCGGTGAGCTGCTGGCCTTTCCAGGGGACGGAGATGGACGCCGTCCCCTCGATGCGGAGGTAGTCGCCCTCCACGCACTGCTGGCTTGCGTAGTAGGCCTGCTCACCGCTGTCTTCGTCGACCTGTCGGTGGATGGTCGCCGCGGTCTCGGGGTGGAGCCGGAGGGTGAGCTCGGCGGGACCGAAGTCGTCGGGGGACAAGGCGTCGGTGAGACTGTACGCGCCCGTGGCGGCGTCGTGAGCGGCCACGACCTCCCGGACGTCGAGGAAGCTCACGCCATTGTCGGCCGGCTCGGACAGTCCCAGGGGGCGGGGAGCGCCGTCGTGGTCGCGGCAGTCGATGAGGGGGGGCTCCCAGTACACCATCACCCGGTCGGACGGCTCGGAGCAGGCCCACAGTCCTCCGAGCCCTAGCCAGCACCACCTCCGCATGCGTCCCCCGCAGCTCACTCTTTCGGAGCCACCCAAGTGTAGCTCAGAGGCATCGCCACGCGGTCCTCGTCGAAGTGGGTGACCACCCGCACCCTCGGCTCCGACAGCGGTCCGTCCACAGACACCATCGCCGGCCCGAAGCGGCACGGAATGCGCTTGCCGATGCCCACGCAGATCATCTCCTGCCAGGCCTGGGGTGCAGCGCCGGCCACCGTCCAGTCGTAGACCCGCGCGCCGAAGGACATCTCGGTGGGCAGCGGTCCCCAGGCGGACACCGTGACGGGCGCCTTGCCGGTGAGGGGTCGGCCCTCCCACAGAATGCTGAACTCAGACTCTCCCTGAATGCGCATGTAGACGCCATCTTCGCAGCTTTCGCGCGCCCGCTTCGAGACCTCGGAGTCGTCGGTGGGCAGGCTGCGAATCATCTCTTCGGCGCCCTTGGGCTTCAGAGTGATGGTGAGGGTGGGCTCGCTGAAGTCGCCGGGGGACAGGGCCGAGGAGACCTCCACCACAGGCTCCAGCTCGGCCATCTTCTTCACTGCGAAGCCCACGTCGACGGCGGACACGAGGTTTCCGGCCGACTCCCAGGGCTTGAGCTCCCGCATGGCGGTGTCGTAGGCGGTGCAGTCCACCCCCGGGACATCCTCGAGGTCGACCTTCGACTGGATGGGCGCCTTGTCCGACCCCCCACACCGGCAGCCTGCGCCCAGCACCACCACCGCCAACCATCGCTTCATCCGTCCTCCACCGGGCCTGCGGTAGACTCGCCGCCTCCTGGGAGTCCACTTGAAGACCCTCGCCATACTCACGTCGGGCGGCGACGCGCCGGGCATGAACACCGCTATCGCCGCAGCAACCAAGGTGGCCACCGCCCTCGACTGGCATGTCGTGGGGGTGGAGAACGGCTACGACGGCCTCATCGACGGCCGCTTCGTCGATCTGCGCCCCGCCGACGTCGACCCCCACTGGACCCACGGCGGCACCTTTCTGGGCTCGGCCCGCTGTGCGCGCTTCCGCACCCCGGAAGGACGCCGCCTGGCCGCGCACAACCTCGTGGGCACCGATGGTCTCATCGTCATCGGTGGCAACGGCTCGCTCACCGGCGCCCACCTGCTGCACAAGGAGACCGGCGTGCCCGTGGTCGGCGTGCCGGCCAGCATCGACAACGACATCGGCTGCACCAGCACCTGCATCGGCGTCGACACCGCGCTGAACACCATCGTGCAGGCCTGCGACCGCATCTCCGACACCGCCCGCAGCCACCGACGGGCCTTCATCGTGGAGGTGATGGGACGCGAGTGCGGCTACCTCGCCATGAACGCCGCCATCGCCTCGGGGGCCGACGCCGTCATCTTCCGGGAGCAGGGCAAGGACCTCGAGACCCTCGTGGACGAGCTCCGCGGCACCCTGCGCCGGGGCTTCGCGGCCACCCGGGGCAAGCGTCGGGTGCTCATCATCAAGGCCGAGGGCGTGGAGGTCAGCCCCGAGCAGCTCGGCAAGCGCCTGCAGGAGACCCTCGAAGAAGACGCGCCCGGCGTCGCTCTGCGCGTCATCGTGCTCGGCCATGTGGTGCGGGGAGGCGCCCCAAGCTTTCGCGACCGGCTGGTGGGAGGCCGGCTCGCCCACTCGGCCGTGCGCGCCATCGTCGACGGCAAGGTGGGCACCATGGTGGCCTGGAAGCCCGAGTTCACCGAAGGCGAGGACACCACCGACCCCTACTGCCGGCTCATCCCCTTCGAGACGGTGATTGAAAAGACCCGCACGCTGCTCGACGGCAGCCACCCCACCACCCGACGCCGGCTGCGCATGCTCGAAGCCGTGCAGGGGATCCTGCCGATTTGAGTGCCTTCTTCGACCGCATGAAGCCGGGCTGGCAGTGGGTGCAGCTCGAAGACGGACGGCGCGCGCTGTGGTCGGTGGCCACAGGTCGTCACTTTGCCGTGCCTGAGGGTATTCTCACCGGAACCATCCCCCCCGTCATCCAGGCGCGGCTCGACGACCTCGGCCACCTCGGCGCCGACCTCTCCGCCCGCATTCCCTGCCGCCGGGCGTGGGCGCTGTTGCTGCCGGCCCGCATGCAGCTCTGGCACGCCTGTCCAAGAGCGCGGGGACCGGGTGGGGTGCCCTGGAAGGCTGCCGAGCTCGACCCTGTGGAGCTGTTCGTGCTCGGGGCCATCGACCACCGGCGCACCATTCGTCAGATCGCCCGCGACTGCCGTCTCACCGACGAAGCCGTGCTGTCGGTGCTCCGTCGCTTCACCACCCCGGAGGTGCAGGCCTTCGAGCTGCGCACCCGTCCACCGCGTCCGCACGACTATGGGCTCGCCCGGCTCGTGCTGCCGCCCCGTCCCGAGAATGTGCGCCGCGCCGCCCAGTACACCGAGGATGGTGCCACCAGCCTGTCCGACTGGCACATCGACGGCATCACCGACGCCGCCGTCCACTTCGACGACGTCGAGACCACCTTCGCCCACGCGTTCGCCCATCCTCACGCCGCCCTCGGCTTCCAGCCCTACGGCGCGCGCCTCTACGACCAGCTCGTGCGTGCGGGCCTCATTTCCGAGGGCGCCCAGGTGTTGGAGGTGGGCCCCGGCACCGGCCAGCTCGCCCGCGACCTCCTCAACCGAGACGAGCGCGCGGCCCCCCACCCACGCATCGCCCGCTACTCCCGCCTCGACCGCTCCCCCGTGCTGCTGGCCGCCCAGAACGACCGTGTGCCCGAGTCACACGGCATCGAAGGCGATGCGACGGCCATCCCCCTGCCCGATGCCTCCCTCGACCTGCTCCTCTCCAACGAGGTGCTGGCCGACCTGCCCGCCGTTCGCCGGTCCGACCCCGAGGTGGCCGAACGGGTGGCCCGCTACAGCCTCGACCCCTTGCCGGAAGGGGCCTGGTACAACCTGGGCGCCTGGAAGCTGGTGGAGGAGGCGGCCCGTCTTCTGAAGCCCTGTGGTGCGACTGTTCTCACCGAATTCGGCGCCGAGGACGAGCTCCCCACCGAGACCACCCACCTCGACCATCCCGAGGTGAGCATCCACTTCGGTCACCTCCGCGATGTGGCCCGCGGACTGGGCCTCCAGGCGGAGCTGCTTCCCCTCCACACGCTGCTCGACATCGACCTGCACGCCCGCTGGCTGTCCCGCGCGAGCTTCGAGGGCATGCGCGCGCTGCATCGGTCCGAGGGGCTGCACCTCGAAGCGCGGGCCTGGACGACCGCGACGGTGCCCAAGCCCACCGAGGTGCTGGGCCTCGACGACGTGCCCATCACGGCCGATGGTGCGGCGCCGGTGGTGACTCGGATCCTGGCGCTCGTGGCCCGCAAGCCCGGTTGACTACTGCGGACCGGGCAGGCCCAGGTCTTCTGCCAGTCGGGCGGCCAGCTTTGCGTACCAACCCGCGGCACGGCTGCCGGGCGCGAAGCTGAAGATCTCCTCACCGGCGAGCTGGGCGCGGGACAGCGTGTTGTCGACCCCGATGCGCTCGTCGAGCACCAGGTCGCCGTAGGAGTCGTCGATGAGCTCCAGCACGGCCTCGTTGACCCGGCTGGACCGTCCGTCGACCTGGGTGAGCAGCACGCCGGCCACCGCGAGGTGGGGGTTGAGCGAGGACTGCACCTCGTCCGCGGCTTCCAGCAGGCCCGTGACGCCGGCAACTGACAGCGCAGCCAGGCTGGTGGGGATGACGACCTCGTCTGCAGCCACCAGGGCGTTGACGGTGAGACCGCCGATGTGGGGCGGACAGTCGAGCACGATGGCGTCGTAGTGGGTGCGGGTGACCTGGATGGCGGTGCGGAGGATGAGCTCCTTGCCGATGCGGCTGGCCATGCGGTCTTCGAAGTGCTGGAGGCCGGGGTCCATCGGCGTGATGTGCAGCCCGTCGACGTCGGTCTCTGCGGCGATCTCAGCGACCTCGAGGCGCTTTTCGTTGTCGAGAACGTCGGAGAGCGCGCCCCCACCCCGGTTGGCCAGCACCTGGGAGCGCACGGAGATGCTCACGTTGGCCTGGGGGTCGAGGTCGATGACCAGCACCTGCAGGCCATGAAAGCGGGCCCAGGCGCTGGCGATGGAGACGGCGGTGGTGGTCTTGCCGACCCCGCCCTTCTGGGCTGCAACGGCGAGCACCTTGGCGGAGCGGTCACCGGGGGACAGGAGCTTCTGGGACTTTCGGCGGCGCGGGGACCGCGCGATGCCCAACGACATGCGCACGAGGGACTCCTCTGGGACACTTCCGGTCGACTGTGGCCCATTGGTGTTGGCATGTCAAGAGATCGGGAGGACGGGATCCCCCGCTACCAGCCCCGAACCAAGAAGCCCGCCTCCACATCACTCCCATTCGTGCCCACCAGCAGCCCCTCTCCCGGCACGGCTGCCAGGTGGGTGCCCACCTCGATGTGCTCGGTGGGGCTCTCCCAGCTGCGGCTGTCTTCGATGACCGAGGCGCCAGAGATGGGACCGTGCAGCAGGAAGACGGCACCCGCCCGGCTGCGGCCCGCTTCGAAGTGGAGGTTGGGAATCGCCACGGCGAGGTCGGCATGCCCGTCGCTGTCGACGTCGCCCATCGCAGCCATCGCGCCGCCCGCCTTGCCGCCAACCTGGAGCCCTGCGGCGGAGTCGGTCAGCTCATCGAAGAGGACCACGCCCGTGCCGCGCACCACTGCCAGGCGCCCCAGGTTGTCGTGGTGCGGTGCGGCCACGACCACGTCGTCGAGGCCATCGGCGTCGAGGTCGCCGGCCCCCACGACCGCCTGACCCAGGCCCCCACCATTGGTCACCGTGCGCACCTCGATGTCGGCTCGCACCGGGTCGAGCGCCCCCCCGTCCAGAGGTCCGAAGAACACGTAGGCACCGCCGTAGTCGAGGTCCGCCCGTCCCACGACGATGTCGCCCACCCCATCGCCGTTCACATCTCCGGCCGGCGCGATGGCCTGGATGCCGTTGGAGGCGGGCGAGATGGCGGGGGTGGTGGACGGGAGCGAGCGGTCGCCGGTGACTGGCCCGAGCACGACAAAAGCGGCATTGCCGGCGGCGCGTCCCTCTCCGAGCAGCAGGTCGGCCATCCCATCGCCGCTCACGTCGCCCACCGCGGCAGACCGGAGCACCCCGCCGCTGGCGCGTCCGACCTCGGGCCCGTCCAGGGCCACGGTGCCGGTGAGCGGTCCTGCCAGCAGCACCACAGCCGTCCGCAGATCGTCGAAGCCACCTACCAGCAGGTCGTCGTAGCCGTCCGCATCGAGGTCGCCCGCACCCTGGGCCAGGCGGGACCTGCGGTCGTCTGCCGTGATGCGGATGGGTGCGTCTGACAGGTCGACGGTGCCCTCGGTGTCGGCCCCGAAGATGGCGACGAAGTGGTCCGCGTCGAACACGTCCACCCCGAAGACGACGTCGGGTACGCCGTTTCCATCGATGTCCCCCGCGAAGTCCGCCCGGCCGCTCGAGTCGTGGAAGGTGAAGACGGTGGCCGTCAGCTCAGCGGGTGGGTCCCCCGAGTCCCCCGAGTCCCCCGAGTCCCCCGAGTCCCCCGAGTCTTGGACCCCGGTGTGCACGTCCCCGCCGGTGTCCAGGCCGCCGCGCCCCACACCGCACTGCCAGTCGTCGTCCTTGGATGCCCCTCGGTCGTCGCCCAGGCAGGCCGAGAGCCCCAGCAGTGCGAGCAGGCCCCGATGCCGTGTCATGTCCACCTCCCGCGCCAGCCTGACACATGTGCATCCGAGCGCCGCTTGCACCAGCTTTCTCTGAGGGGGTCCGGTAGGGGGCTGCGTTCCCGACCACAACCCTGGGAGCTGTGATGACTCCTCGCCCCGCTGCCTTCGCCCTTGTGTACCTGGGTGCGCCGGGCTGTGATGCGCGCGCCCCTGAGCCGGTCGCCCCGGTCGCTGTGGAGGTGCCGGCCCCAGAGAGGCCTCCCGCGCTCGAGCCTGTCCCGCTGCTGTATGCGGAGGCGACCTCCTACCTCCACAGCCGATCCAACCGCGGGATCGACAACTACCACCCGAACTTCGCGCTCGACGACAAGCCCCACACCGCCTGGGTGGAGGGCGCAGAGGGGGCGGGGGTGGGAGAGGCCCTGTCCATCTCGATGCCGCCGGTCCGACAGGCCCATGCCCTGCGGCTGGAGCTGCGGTCGGGCTACCACAAGTCGCCGGACCTGCTCGGGGACAACGGGGCGCCGTCGATGCTGCGGGTGGAGGCCCTGCACAAGGGGACGGCCATCGCGTCCACGACCGCCCGGCTCGAGCGGCGAATGGGCTGGCAGTCCGTCGACCTCGTGGTGGAGCCTGCGTCGGACGTCGACGGCGTCCGGCTCACCATCGAGGCGGTCCACGCCGGCGACAAGTATGACGACACCGTCATCTCCGACCTGAGGCTGTCCACCGATGGCACCCCGAGCCGGTTCAACTGGGGAGTGCAGGATTGGCTCGACCAGCGGGCGGCGGTGGCGGCGAAGCAGGCGCCAGATCCCATGGAGGGTCTCTGGTTCTCTCAGTTCGCGTCCAATCGATCGAAGGTCCCGCGGTCGGAGGTGGAGGACCATCTGGCGGAAGGACGCGCGGCCCTCGCCCGGGCCTCTCGCGGCGACTTCCTCGACGTGGAGCTGCGCCTTCCTCCACGCGTCGGAACCCCAGGCTTCCTGCTGTCCGACGCATCGGGCGCTGTCGACCCCAACCCGCGCAGGTCCAAGCTCGGGCCCCTGCTGGTGTCTGCCTACGACAAGGCTGGCGTCACCGACGCTTCGGTGGGCGGCCTCGCCGAAGTGGTGGAGTCGGAGGCCGAGGGCTGGTCGAACCGGACCTGGTCCAGCAATCCCCAGGTGGTGTGGCACGAGGATGGCGTGCCTGACGTGGTTCTGGAGAGGAGGACCAGCGAGGGGTGTCGGTCGGCCTGCGGATCGGATGTGGAGGCCTGGCTCGTCGCCTTCGACGCCGGGGGACAGCCCCTGATGGGCTATCGACGCTCGGAGTTCCTCCTCGAGTGCGACCACACCCTGACACCGGATGCCACGGGCTGGCCCGTGCTGACCTGGCCCTCGGAGTCGGCACGGGCGGAGTGCCTGGAGCGCACCGAGGTGGAGACCTTCATCCGCTTCGATGCCCGTCATGGCCGCATCGCGTCGGCGGAGGTCTGGGAGCTGGAGCAGCGCCACGACGGCGAGGAGGTGGTGGCGACCGGGACGCACACCACCTGGCGCGGCCTTCGCTGAAGCCTGCACCGAAGTGCGAAGCCTGCGCTCCGGGTCGCCAACCGCTCTCAGAGTGTGAAGTCGTCGACGTGCAGGATGCTCTCGACGGGCGGCGGTGCGTCGGGACGGTGGGTGTGGCCCACCAGCACATTCTTCGCTTCTGGGAAGCCGTCGGCGAAGAGGTTGGCGTTGCCCGGCTCGTTCTCGAAGGTGGCCACCACTCGTCCCTTCAGCGCCTGGATGGCCTTGACCGCCTCGATCTTGTAGGGCTCGTCGTCGGTCTCGAAGTCGGGCTTGAGCTGCAGCATGGCGTGCCCGTCGAACATCGGAAAGCCGTTGCCGACGAGCGACGCCACCGTGCCCTGCTCCATGCCGTGGACGTGGCGACCGGTGAGGTAGTAGACCAGGGCGCCCCGGTCGTGACAGGCGTTGACGAACTCGACGCCACCGGCCATCACGGTGTCTGTGGCGCACCACTCGTCGGTGAAGAAGTGCCCGCGCCACCACGCGATGATGGCGGCCTTGTCCTCGCTCGACAGGTCGATGCGGTCGGCGAGCGGCGACAGCACCGAGTACTGCTGCTCCTCCACCGAGATGCCCGCGACCGCCTCGGCAAGAGCCGTGCGACCGGTGCGCTCCGCGAAGTCGGCGAGGATCCCGAGGGTGCGGTGGCGCGTGATGAACAGGGTGCCGTCGAGGTCGAACACCACGATGGGCAGCACGCCCTCCGCGACGGTGGACTCGATGGCCGACAGGATTTCTTCGAGGACGCTCTGCATGGCCGCTTCATAGCCGGTTGGGGTCGCCTGCCGCACCGGCGGACAAATGGCGGCGCGCTCGACCCGACCGACAGATCCATGCGAGAGTGCGCGCGCACGCGGTCCCCAGCGGGCCCCGGAGGACGTCATGGAAGCCTACGGCGAGCTGTTTGCCATCGCCATCCTGCTCGCGGTCGTGGTGTTCGTCATCGGGCGCCTGCCGAAGGCCGAAGAGGTCGACCACTCTGCGGCCTTCCGCAAGCGCCGGGTGATGAACTGGCTGCCGCTGGGCCTCACCTACGCCTTCTTGTACATGGCCCGCTACAACCTGAAGATCTCGAAGTTCGCCTTCGAAGAGATGAAGGGCGCCGACGGCGGTGCGCTGATGGGCAACGACGACTTCGGCTTCATCTTCACTGTAGGCGTGTGGGTCTATGGCTCCGCCTTTCTGCTGAATGGCCCGCTCACCGACCGTTTCGGCGGACGGAAGGCCATCCTGGTGGGTGCCGGCGGCTCGATGCTGGCGAACCTGATGATGGGGTTTGGCGCCTGGACCCTGCTCAATGGCGGTCCCGGGGCGGGCTTCGTCGCCGAGAACTTCGTGCTCGTGTATGCCGTGCTCTACGGCATCAACATGTACTTCCAGTCCTTCGGCGCCGTGGCGGTGGTCAAGTGCAACGCGCCCTGGTTCCACGTTCGCGAGCGGGGCGTGTTCGGCGCCATCTTCGGAATCCTGATCTCTCTGGGCATCTACTTCGCCTTCGACTGGGGCTACCAGATCGTCAACAAGCTCGGCGTGGTCGAGGTGTTCATGATCCCGGCCGGCCTGTTGGCGGTCTTTTGGGTGTTCGACTTCTTCATTGTCCAGAACAGCCCTGGTGAGGCCGGACTCGAAGACTTCGACACGGCCGACGCCTCGTCTGGCGATGACGGGCCCCAGCTCGGGGTGTTGGCGGTCTTCAAGAAGATGCTCACCAACCCGGTCATCCTCACCATCGCCCTCATCGAGTTCTGCTCGGGCTTCATCCGTCAGGCCCCGATGCAGTGGTACCGCACCTTCGCCAAGCAGACCGACAGCGTGCTGCACCTCAAGGGCGACTTCATCTACGACCACTGGGGCATGTGGCTGTGTGTGGCGGGCATCATGGGCGGCGTGATTGCGGGCATCATCTCCGACAAGGTGTTCCAGTCGCGTCGGGGCCCGGTGGCAGCGATGCTCTACCTCGGGGTCATCGTCGGCTCGACCGTGCTGTTCTTCATCTTCGACATGCCCGTGATCGACCTTGGCGTCACCACTCTCGCACCTGCGGGCGTGCTGGCCATCCTCGTGTCGATGTGCGTCATCGGCGTGCACGGGATGTTGTCGGGCACCGCGAGCATGGACTTCGGCGGGCGCAAGAACGTGGGCATCGCGGTCGGCATCATCGACGGCTTCGTCTACCTGGGCACCGGGGTGATGTCCTTCACCTACGGCATCGTGCTGCCCACCGAGCAATTCGACGACGCCGGCAACCTCACCGGGCCCGTCACAGACCCCGCCAACTGGAGCCCCTGGCCCATCTCGATGATCATCATCGGTGCGGCGGGCTTTCTGCTGGCCACCCGGGTGTGGAATGCCAAGCCCAAGGGCAAGGCGAAGGCCGCGCACTGATCCGCGCTGGCCCGGGCGGCGACCCTGCCGGCTACAGTCCGCCATCGAGGTGTGGAATGAGGGACCTGCGTGTGTGCCTGCTCGCTGTGGTGGCCATTGGCTGTGGTGGAAAGGACAGCGGAGAGCTCGATGACGACGACGCTCTGGGCGGTCCCTCTTCGGGGGTGACCGACGGCGGCACCTTCTCGGTGGAGTATGAGACCGAGCCGAGTCCCATCCCGGTGTCGGAGGACTTCATCGTGCGCACCCGCGTCACCGACACCCGCGGCGTGTGGATCGATGATGCGACGGTGGTGGTGGACGCCGACATGCCCACCCACGACCACGGCATGAACACCATCCCCACCACCACCTTCGTGGGCGACGGTTGGTATGAGACCACCGGGATGCTGTTCCACATGCCCGGACCGTGGCAGATCACCATCGACATCACCGCCGAGGGGGTCTACGAGACTGCGGTGTTGCCCTATGAGTGCTGCTTCTGAGCGAGTTGAGGGGAGGACGAGATGACACGCTGGACCTTGGTGCTTGCGGCGGTCCTGGCCGTGGGTTGCTCCGACAAGGGCGATGCGGACGGCTCTGAGGAGGCGGACGCTGACACGGACACCGACGCCGACACGGATGCTGACACCGACGCCGACACGGATGCCGACACCGACGCCGACACGGATGCCGACACCGAC
>ENA-OWNT01000729-OWNT01000729.1-seawater-metagenome-genome-assembly--contig:-NODE-729-length-60787-cov-5.606819_pt1 | contig 60787 bp, 45 predicted proteins | sample MGYA00238136_ERZ651165 | MGnify/ENA primary metagenome ERZ651165 (study PRJEB26861, sample SAMN08777766) | seawater metagenome | isolation source: coastal seawater | place: USA: Florida | collected... | reverse complement strand
CCGACCACAAGGCCTTCATCGACCGCTTCAAGGCCAAGGCCACCAAAGCGCGGCATGCCAACAGCCGGGCAAAGCAGATGGCCAAGATCGAGCTCGTGGAGCTGCCGGTCTCGTCGCGCCAGCACCCACTCTTTCGCTTTCCGCAGGTGCGCCCGAGCGGTCGCGAGGTGTTGTCGGTGAAGGGGCTGTGGAAGGCCTACGGCGACAACATCGTGCTGGCCGACGTCACCTTCAAGGTCCACCGGGGCGAGCGGGTGGCTATCGTGGGTCCCAACGGAATCGGCAAGTCCACCCTGCTCAAAGCCGTTCTCGACAAACTCCAGACCGACGACGGCAGCATCGAGTGGGGCTACGAGACCCACCCCGGCTACTTCGCCCAGGACCACCACGAGGTGCTCGACAAGCCCACGGCCACCCTGAAGTCCTGGCTGTGGGACAAGGTGCCCGGTCAGTCGGTGGGGTTCGTACACGGCAAGCTCGCCGAGGTCCTGTTCAGCAAGGACGACATCGACAAGAAGATCGAGAACCTGTCCGGTGGGGAAGGCGCGCGCCTGGTGTTTGCGACCCTGGGCGTGCAGAAGCCCAACGTGTTGGTGCTCGACGAGCCCACCAACCACCTCGACCTCGAAGGCATCGAGTCGCTCGCCAAGGGCCTGGAGTCCTTCGAGGGCACGGTGCTGTTCGTGAGCCACGACCGCTGGTTCGTGGAGAAGCTGGCCACCCGGGTCATCGACCTGCGCGAGGACGGCATCACCGACTTCCACGGCACCTGGCTGGAGTACCTGGCTGCCCAGGAGGCCGACCGGCTGTCGAAGGAGGCCGCCCTCGAGGCCGAGCGTCAGCGCAAGCGGGCGCTGCGGGAGGCGAAGTCGGGCTCGAAGAAGCCCGCCCCGGCCAAGAAGTCCACCAAGTCCTCGAAGTCGGGCAAGAACCCCCGACCGGCGAAGGCCCAGCGGCCCGAGGAAGCGCCCCGCGGAAAGCAGAAGCGCGGGCAGACAAAGGAAGCGGCCGAGAACAAGCGGGGCGGTCGCCGCGGGAAGGGTCGCCGCCGCCGCTGACAGGGCTCAGGGACAGTCGACGCTGAGGCCGTAGGGGGCTTCTTCGCCGTCTGCGCCCTCGACAACGATGACGTAGCGGGCCGGCGAGCTGTTGTAGACCGAGACCGAGCCGCCACCCGAGCCAGCGTCGCCTTCGCACTCGACCACCGACACGCCCGACCGCACGCAGGACTCGTCGTCTTGCCAGCGGATGACGAAGAGGTCGAGGTCTTCGCACGGACTGTCGAGGTTGATCTGCACGGTGCCGGTGCCGGGATGCTCGAAGGCGTGCATGCGCTCCACGCCCTCGTAGCTGGAGGTTCCCACGACCGCGCAGGCCCAGGAGCTGGCGTAGTCGGCGCCGCTGAGCAGGGAGGTGCCGCCAGTGGTGACGGCCTGCACCGAGTCCCCACAGGTGAGGGTGTCGGTGGTGCAGTTCTCCTCGTCGACAGGGTCGGCGGGCGGCGGATTGTCGCAGTCGATGTCGGCGTCGGTGTCGGCATCCGTGTCGGCGTCGGTGTCGGCATCCGTGTCGGAGTCGGTGTCGGTGTCGGTGTCGGTGTCCGAGTCGGCATCCGTGTCAGAGTCGGTGTCGGTATCGGCATCCGTGTCGGTGTCGGTGTCGGTCTCCGCGGTGGGACCGTCGCCGCCGGCACTGTCCTTCGAGTCGGGTGTGCAGCCAAAGGCCACGAGGCTCAACAGCAGCACAGGGGGCAGCCGGGTGGACAGGACCATGTCGTCTCCGAAATCGATGGGGGCTCTGCATCTGCACCGCGGCCACTGTACCTGCCGCCAGCGGGGTCTGGGGCGAGCGGCGTCAGCCCGGACGACGACTGCAGTCCACGCGGGCGGTCCAGGGCACCGACTGCTCGGGTCCCTGTGGTCCCCAGGCAAATGTGGTGGTGCACTGCACGCCCTCCTGCTCGAGCGTGAAGCGGCGCCCCTCCGGACCATCGGCGGCCTGCGCGCGGTCTTCGGTCCAGCCCGGGTAGGCGGCCCGGATGGCGGCGTCGGGGTCGGCGCCGGCCCGCTTGAGTGCTTCGACCTGCACACCACATCCACCCGGGCGCGCGACCCGTGTGGGGGTGCCGTCGAAGCTGGCCGCCAGCACCGCCACCAAGGGCTCACAAGGCGCCTCATCCTCGGCTGTGGGCGCTGCCGCGGGCGGGACGGGCGCGGCCGTGGCGGGCGTTCGGGCCTGGAGGTCGGCCTCGGCACACGCCAGAGCGAGTCCGCACACGGCGACCGCTGGAAAGACAGAGTGCTGCACGCGCCCGAAGCTCAGCCGAGGAGCCGCAAGGCCTGCTTCTCGATGTGCTTGTGATGCACCATCGATGCGCCACCGGCCACCATCAGAATCTGGAACTTCGTGAACTCTGACGTCTCTTTGGCGTAGTCGGCATCGGTGAGTCGACTGGACGCCATCGTGAGGGCGATTCCGTATGCGTGCGTGGCGTTGATGCTCGCTTCGAGACGGTTGACCGTGGCGCCAAGGCGGGAGCGGGTCTGGTTGACCGAGCCGAGGGCGGTGTCGAGGAGGTCGAGCGTGGCCCGCGCGTTGGTGGCGGACAGCAGGTCGAAGGACGCGACGTTGAGGCCGAGGTAGGTGGTGGTGAGCTGGCCGAGGCTGAGCGCGATGCGCGACGACGCCGCACTGCCGATGCCCGACTGCACCAGAAGCTGGGTGATGGAGCCATCGGCGAGGGACAGCCCCCCGAAGGACACCTCGGAGGCGATGCGCGAGATTTCCGAGTGCATCCCCGAGAATTCGAGGTCGAGCGTGGTGCGCTCGGCAGGGCGGATGAAGGTGGACGACCCCTGCACCGCGAGCTCACGCATGCGCTGGAGCGCGTGGGTGACCTCGCCTGCCGCGGTATCGGCCACTTCTGCGATGGCGATGCCGTTTTCGGAATTGCGGATGGCCGCGCGCGTGCTCCGAATCTTGGCGTCGAGGTTGTTGGCGACGCCGAGGCCGGCCGCGTCATCGCCGCCGTCGTTGATGCGACGGCCCGTAGACAGCCGCAAGGCGATGCGCGCCAGACCACGGCTGTTGGAGCTGACATGAGCGCCGATGCGCTGGCTGGTGATGCTTCCGACTGCCATGGCCATCGGCGTCCCTCCAGATCTCGTCTCGCCCGCCGCCTCTCTCGGCAGGCCACGCCGTCCGCCCGGTGCGGCTCCAGAACCACGCCGGCGGGTCGGCTCCCCACAGCGGGCTGGAGGGAGACCGGCGATTGGACCGCCAGCCGACATCTCAGACCACGAGCGAGGCGCTCGACCGCGCCAATATAACAAGTCCGCGGCGATTCCGAGAGTCATTGGCCCCGCACCACAGGACCGTGCTACAACGATCGCGCTTCGCATGTCGGGTGGGCGGTGAGCACAGCCATTCTGGAGACCTCCTCGTGAGGTCGTGGGACCGCGCTGTGAGCTGCCCCGATGCCGTGCCCCTCAAGGCGCGGGGCGATTTCGGGCACTGCAGCCCAGCCCCCGTCCCGCATCGGTGCGCCTGCTGCAGGTCCATCCTCAGCGCCTGCCGCGCCCGCCTTCCTTCGCGACCTCAACGCCCGCGTTCCTTCCTGCGCCCGGAGACCCGCGCCACCATGTCCTTCCGCATGCGCTGCCCCAAGTGCCACTCGTCGAACCTCGACCTCGAAGAAGACCAGCGCGCCTTCCTCGGCGGCGGTCGACATCAGGTCCTCTTGCACTGCTACACCTGCGGAATGATCCTGTACGGCGAAGAGCGCATCCAGGAAGAGTTCGACCGCCAGCGGCAAGAGTTCGAGAAGTCCATGCGGGAGGCCCAAGAGCGCGCCGCCCGCACCCGGGCCGCACGCGCTGCACGCGCCGCTGCCCGTCCGCGCCCAGCGCCCCGCCCGAAGGCGAAGGCCCCCGCTCCGGTCGCCAAGCCGGCCCCCGCGCCTGTCGCAAAGCCGGCTCCCGCCCCTGCGCAGGCCGCGCCCAAGCCGACCCCGAAGCCGGAACCAGTGGTCGAAGCAGCCGCCGCAGATCCAGTCGCCGTGGCACCCAGCGCACCCGAACAGGCCCCGGTCGAGCCGGCCGCAGCTGCGCCCGAGCCCGTCGCTCCGAAGGCGGAAGCCGCGGAGGCACCCGCCGCCCCCGCGCCAGCCGAGGTCGAAGAAGCCACGCAAGAGCCGGCGGCCGCCGCCAAGCCCAAGGCTAAGGCCAAGCCGAAGAAGGCCGAAGGCGCCGGCGGTGAAGCACGGGGGTGCGCGTGGAGTGGCTGCGACAAGCCCGCGCGCGCCAACTCCAAGTACTGCTCGCGCAACTGCTCCAACAAGAATGCCCGGGCTCGCCACGCAGCGCGAAAGAAGACCGCCACGAAGAAGAAGACCCGCCAGGCCGCCAAGTAGGCGCTGAGGTCGGGCTCAGGCCCCCCAGGCGCTCAGCGCGAGCCAGAGCAGGTGGGCCAGCAGGCTGGCCCGCAGGCCGCCCTTGTGGTGACACCAACCCAGCGCGAGGCCCCCCGCCACGCCCATCGCCGGGTCGAGCGGCCGGGTGACGAGCGCCCACGCGAGCCCGGCCAGCCAGGGTCCCATCCGGCCAGCCAGAACACCGCGGAACAGCAGCTCTTGTCCAGCCGCGCCAACCCCGGCTGCCAGCAGAACGGAGGTCGGCCGGCCCGCCAGTGCCGGCTGCAGGCCTCCTCCAACGGACAGCTCCGGAAGCAGGTGGTCGAGCAGCGCCAGCCCTGCGCCGACCAGAGCGGCGAGTCCCCAGGCGCTCCGCCCAGAGCTGCGGGGGCAGGACGCGCGCAAGTGGAGCACGGCCGCCAACAGGCCGAGGCCGACACCGCCCGCCACCGTGGGCAGCGCATCACCCGGCCGCAGAGGACTCCCGGCGAGCCGCCAGAGCTTCGGCCCCACGACTGCGGCCCACCAGATCCAGGCCGCCACCAAGACAGGCACCAGCCCCGCCAGCCTGGCTGCAGCACGCCGGCGATTCCCGCGCCCGATGGCCCGTGCCGTCGTCCCCAGCAACACCACGGTCGTGACGGAGGAAGACAGCGTGGCGGCCGGCAGCCAGTCCGAGGCCTCGGGCAGTCCGGCAGCCAGCAACAACGGGCTCCCAAACGGCACGAGGCTCGCAAGTCCGGGGTGGCTGTCCTGTAGCAACAGGGCGGCGACCACAGTGCCCACCAGCACGAGCGGGATGACCCGAACGGGGATGGTCGCCGCCCCCGCCGGGTCGTCGACGTCGTGGACCAACCACAGCCCGAGTGCCACCACCGGTGCAATCACCAGCGGGAGCCCGAGAAGACCGACGTCCACAGCCTGGGTGCCCGAGACCAGGCCGGCCGACACGCCTGAGGTGGCCACCACCAGCGCACCGCCCGTCCACGCGAGCCACTTGCCGGCCAACAGCTCCCCAGTGGAGATGGCGGATGCCCGGAGGGTCTCCCAGGTGCGCTGGGCCCGCTCGCCGGGGATGCTCTCCACCAGCGGACCGGTGAGCAGCGAGGCGGCCAGGAGCAGGACCCAGAGGTTGCGCCCGGGCACCCAGACTGGCCGGACGCTTCGCGCCACAGTGACCGTGGGGCCCGGGGTGTGGCTCAGCGCTTCACGCAGCCAGCCCGGCACACGGCCCGCCCCGACCGACACCGAGACAGGAGGTCCCTCTACAACGTGGGGATGCGCATCTTCGACAACATCCGCCACCTCGGCCACCGCAGCCGGAGGGGCACCGGAGACCTGACGTCTGGGTGGTGGACGGGCTGGCACCATCTCGCCCCCCTGGCACGGCACCGCGGCCAGGGGCACCACCAGCGCCAGTGCCAGCCCGAGCATCGACCAGCGGCCCCGCCCACCACGCACCCGCCGCAGATCCCGGAGGGCCACCGCCACCACACGACGCGGGCGAATCACCAACGCGCACTTCCCGCCCGCAGGACCGAGGCCGCCGCCACGCCGATGCTCAAGAGGACAGCCACGCCGACAGACAGCGTCGAGCCCGCGGGGGCGACCAGACTGGCGATGGGCAGCCCAGCGCCAAAGCCCGGCAGCGACCAGCCGACCCCAGCCAGGGCCATGGCTGCGACCAACCCCCGGGACAACGGCACGGACAGGCCGTCTGGAGCGCCGGTGAACGGACCCACCGCGCGCCAGGCCCGTCCCGCCGGGGCCAGTGTTCCCACGCCGACCGCCGCCAACCCCGCCGACTGGCCGGACACAACCAAGGCGAGGATGTCCTCCAGACCGAACAAGGCCCCAAGCAGCAGCTGGGAGCCCATCAGCGAGCCGCCCACTGCCAGATACACAGCCAGTCCGCGGGCCAGGGGTCCCACCCAGGTCGGAGTCGCCGTGGCGCCCAGGGCCTCCAGGGTGCCGTCCTCCCGGTCGCGCACAGCGGCTGCGACGACGAGAACCACGGCGTATAGGGTAAAGAGGACACCCAACATGCGCAGCAGGGTGCGCACATGTCGGGGGAGCTCCCGGCCGATGCCAGGGCGGGCGTCGACCTCCAGCCTCCAGCCGGCCCCGACATGCTCTCGGACCACCGACTCCAGCAGCAAGTCGCTGTGCCCCCGACGCGCCGACCAGCGGCTCCAGCCAGTCGGCCGCAAGTGAACGACCTGGGCGCCGTCTTCATCGGCGACCGCCCGGTCGGTCTCTCCCGCCTGGAGCGCAGCCAACGGGTCGGGCGAGTGGACCGCAGCGATGTCCGCCGCTCCGAGCTTGTCGACGAGAGCGGCATCGGCCACGGCAACCGGAGCATCGGCGGGTGCCGCAACCACTCCCACGGCCGTGAGCAACACCGTGCCGGTGAGTAGCGCCGCCGGTCCCCCCAGAGCCCGCAGCACCATCCCTTCGCGGGCCATCCGACGCAGCGCGCAATGAGTGGCCGCCATCAACCCCTGCAGAACGGGGCTCAAGCGTCGGCCACGAGAGCGAGAAAGGCGTCGTCGAGGGTGTCTGCGTGGGTGCGTTCGAGCAGCATGGGGCCGGTCCCCTCGCCCACCACGCGGCCCTTCGCAATGACCACGTAGCGGTCGGCCACCGCCTCCACCTCCGACATGATGTGGCTGCTCAGCAGCACCCCACAGCCGGCGCCCGCGAGCTCACGGATGAGGGCCAGCACCTCGCGCCGACCGGGCACATCGAGTCCGTCTGTGGGCTCGTCGAGCAGAAGGAGGGCCGGCTGGTGCACGAGAGCCCGCGCCAACACCACGCGGCGCTTCATCCCCGTGCTCAGTCCTCCACACGGGGTGTCGGCGAAGTCGGTCGCCCTGAGGCGCGCCAGACAGACCTCGGCCACCGAGTCCGCACTCTCCACCCCTTGAAGGCGCGCAAACAGAGTCACCACCTCGCGCGGGGTGAGACGGGCGGGCAGGCCCGCCTCTGCCGGCACATAGGCGAGTCGGGTGCGCGCCTGGAGCGGGTGGACCAAAGCATCCACACCGGCGACGGCCACAGTGCCCGAGTCGGGCGGCAGCAGTGTCGACAACACCCTCAAGGTGGTCGTCTTGCCAGCCCCATTGCGGCCCAGCAAGCCCACGACCTCGCCGGCCCCCACCGTGATGGACACCCCGTCCACCGCGCGAACGACGCCTCGTCCCCGGTCCTCGAAGGTGCGAACCAGCCCCTGAGCCGACAACAGCGCGGCTTCGCTCACCCGCTCAGGCGCCCGACGGGCCGAGCACATGTCCGTCGAGCACGAAGGTGGTGAAGCGACCGGTGAAGACCTCCTTGTCGCCCACCCGTCCGACCACATCCACGATGCGCTTGCGCTTCTTCGTCTCAGATACCAACGCCGAGAGCGTCACCGCCTGTCCCACGGCCACCGGGGCGAGGAAGCGGGACTCGGCCGCCCCCAGCACGACGAAGGGGTCGTTGACGGCCACCATCGCCGCATAGTCGGCGGCCCCGAAGACGAAGCCGCCGTGCACCAGCCCGCGGGCGTCCGCGCCCATCACGGTTGTGGTGTGGAGCACCACGGTGGCCTGCCCCTCGCCGTGCGCTGTGACCTCGCCACACAGCGCGCGGTCGATGCCGAGATGGGTGTTCACACCGGTCATGTCGCACTCCTACCAGACGCGGCGCTCTTGCAGGTCGCGGACCGTGTCGGCCAGGGTCTCGCCCGGATCACGGGGGCTCCAGCCAAGCTCGCTGGAAGCCTTGTCCCACGAGCAGTACCAGTAGTGGCTGGAGAGGTCGAGCTCGTTGCGGCTCACGCGGGGGCCGATGCCGAAGGACAGCTTGCCCTTGCCGGAGAAGCCCGGGATCCAGTCGAGCGCCTTGCTCATGCCCTTCGGCATCGCGGCCATCGGCGGCTCGACGTCGGCCACGCGGGCGATGCGACGGAAGAACTCGAAGAAGGAGACGTTGCAGCCGTTGAGCAGGTAGCGTTCGCCGGAGCGGCCCTTCGCAAGTGCGAGAACGATGCCCTGGGCGGCATCTCGGACGTCGACAAAGGCCACGCCACCGGGCGGGGTGACCGGCATGCCGTCTTCGAGGAAGGTGCGCACGGAGTGGGTGGAGGCGCCGTCCTCGTCGTCGTCGGGACCGAGCAGCAGGCTGGGATTGACCGCCACCACCTCGAAGTCCTCGGCGACCGCACGGAAGGCGGCTTCCTCGGAGAACAGCTTGGTGCGGTAGTAGGGCCAGCGCGAGACCACCTCGATGGGGCGCTCGCTGTCCTCGGTGAACATGGCGTCAGCGTCTTTGCCCACGGCGACGGTGCCTGAGGTGGAGACCAGCACGAAGCGGCCGATGCCCACAGCCTTGGCGGCGGCGATGGCGTTGTCGGTGCCCTTGACGTGGACGTCGAACACCCGCCGGGCGTCCTTTTCCTTGTTGGACACGAAGCCGGCGCCATGCACGACCACGTCGGCACCCTCAAAGGCGGCCTTCAGGGCGTCGACGTCGAGAACGTCGGCAGAGACGGCGGTGACGGAGGCTGCGTCGACCCCTTCGGGGGTGGTGCCGCGGCGGGAGATGCAGACGACGTGGTGGCCGGCGTCGACGAGGGCCGCGACGGTGTGGCGGCCGAGGAAGCCGGTGGCTCCGGTGAGGGCGACTCGCATCAGCTCTGGACCTCGGAGAGGTGGAAGACCTGGCTGAACTCCATGAGCAGCGCAAGGTCACTGGTCTTGATGGCCCCGGACATGAACTCCGAGGGCTCGGGCACATAGGCTTCTTCGACGATGCGCCGGAAGATGTCGATGCTGGTCTTCACCACGCAGTCGGCGCTGCCATCGGGCCGGCCGGGCTTCGCGGTGACGCCGTCCTCGCGCAGCATGAGGGTCCAGCGGGGACCGTCCTTCGCGCCAAGGCTGAAGTACCAGGTGATGTCCTTGCTGTACTCGTCGGGACGGAAGCGCGGTGGCAGCGACCGAATCGCCCGCTCGGCCAGCTCGGCGCCGGTGAGCACCTTGCGCGGGGCGGCGACCACCTCGGGCTCCAGCTGGTCGAGGTGCAGCACGCCCCCATCCCGCATTGCAGCCACGGCATCACGCGCGAGGCTGGCGGCCTGACGCGCGGCCAGCGACGACTTCTTTCCTTCGGTGAGCCGACGGAGCTGCTCGACCTGAAGCGGCGGACCGATGTGGATGGAGACCCCACGCCCGGTGGGCAGCATGTTGCCCTTGGGCATGATTCGGTAGGCGCCGTCGATGTAGATGGGCAGGATATCGACACCGGCATCGAGGGCGAGCTTGCCCACGAGCGGCTTGAACTCACCCAGCTGACCGTCGAGCTGGCGGGTGCCTTCGGGGAACAGCAGCACGGTGCGGCCCCGGTCGAGCACAGCCCGGGCCTGCTTGAGCGATGCCCGGAAGCCCTGTCGACGCTCGATGGCCTCGACATTCGTGAAGTGCGTGAACCAGGTGACCTTCAGCCGGTTGCCCTCGAAGAAGTAGTCCTTGGCGGCGAGGGCGGTGAGCTTCTTGCCGTACTTGCCGAGGGCGAACTTCACGAGGCCCATGTCGAGGTGCGACGAGTGGTTGCACACGACGATGGCAGGCCGGTTGGCGGGGATGTTGGACCGCCCGTAGACCTTGGTGTTGAGGCCAGGACCGTTGAAGAGGTTCTGGACCACCGCCATGCGGTCCTTCAGCGGGTCGCTCAGCCACTCGGGCACATCGTAGGGACCGGTGGGCTCGGGGTCGGGGATGTCGACCTTCTCGGGCGCCGGCGCTCCCACGAGGGCGATGACATCGGCGACCGTGTCACACTCGGACAAGGCGTCGGTGTCGGGACGGCCGGTGCCCACGCCTTCGAGGGCAGCGGACAGCTCCACGAACATCAGGGAGTCGAAGCCGAAGGTGTCGCGCAGGCGGGTCTGCAGGCCGACCTCGGACACCTCCACGCCCGCCACACCGGCGATGGCCGCGAGCACGGGGTCGTTGACGCCGCCTCCGACGAGCTTCTGTTCCGGCGTGGCGGCGATGATGCGGTCGAGCACCTCCTTCACCTTCTTTCGCTGCACCTTGCGGGTGGCGGTGCGGGGAAGGTCGGCGTCGACGAGGTGCACCACGGCAGGACGCTGCACCGAAGGCAGCTTGGCGACCGCTTCGTCGATGGCCTCTCGGGCCTTGTCGTGGGCGCTCGCGCGGGCGTGTCCGGCGGTGATGTCGGGCACGGCCAGCATGGCGAGGCGCTCTCCGCCCCGGGCGTCGTCGACCCCCACCAGCGAGTACTCCTTGACGTGAGCAACCTCCCCGAGGGTGTTCTCGACATCGTCGAGGTAGATGTTCTCGCCCGCAGAGGTGACCACGACCTCCTTGGCGCGACCGACCAGCTTGAGCCGGCCCTTGTGGTCGAAGCGCCCGAGGTCACCGGTCTTGAGCCAGCCGTCGTCGGTGAAGGTGGCGGCGGTGGCTTCTTCATTGTTGAAGTAGCCCTTCATCAGGTTGGGACCGAAGGCCTCCACCTGGCCCACACCATGCTCGTCGGGGTCGACGATGCGCACCTTCACCCCGGGGATGGCCTTGCCGACGTGGCCGGCCTTGCTGCCGGGCTTGGGCACGGAGGCGGTGAGGACCGGGGCGGCTTCCGTGAGGCCGTAGCCCTCGGCGAGAGGGAGGCCGATGCCGACGAAGAGGTCCTGGGTGGCCTTGGGGAGGGCCGCACCGCCGCTGATGAGCATGCGGATGTTGCCGCCGAAGCGGTTGTGGACCGAGCCGAACAGCAGACGTCCGAAGTCGATGCCGATGGACTTGCCGGCGCCCAGGTTGAGGTCGATGAGCGAGTCGAAGCCCAGCTTGACGAGCGCGCCGCGTTCCTTGAGCTCGTTGCGAATGCGCCGCTCGAGCAGCTGCCACAGGGCCGGCACACCCACCATGCAGGTGACCCGGCCCTCTTGAAGGCCGTAGGACAGGCGGTCGCCGTTGATCTCGTCGAGGTAGATGATGCGGGCGCCCATCGACAGCGGCAGCAGCAGTCCACACGCGAATTCGAAGGCGTGGTGCAGCGGCAGAACACTGAGCAGACGGTCGTTTTCGTTGAGCGGGAACAGGCGCCCGATGCTGGAGACCATGGCCGTGAAGTTGGCATGGGACAGCATCACGCCCTTGGGGTCACCGGTGGTGCCGGACGTGTAGAGGATGCTGGCGATGGCGTCGGGGTCGGTGACGTAGTCGGGCAGCCGGCCCACCGCGCCGCGGGCGCAGATGTCGAGGATGTCGACAGTGGGCACGGCTTCTTCGCACGCTTCACAGGCCGGACCGAGCCCCTCGCGAGAGCGCTCGTCGAGCACGGCGAGGGAGGGTCCGGCGCTCCGCAGGATGGTGGCGGCGGGCCCCGACTCCATCTGGGGGTCGATGGGGACGGCGATGGCCTTGGCGCGCAGAATGCCGAAGTAGGTGACGGCCCAGTAGGGGTGGTTGCGGGCGGACAGCACCACGCGGTCACCGGGCTTCACGCCAGCCTGGATGAGGCGGACGGCCACCGCTTCGGAGCGCGCGCGCAGCTCGCGGAAGGACATCTTCGCGAAGCCGTCTTCGTGGGTGCGCAGCAAGGCGGGGGCGTGGTCGTGGCGCTCCGCAATCTCGTCGACCATGCGCCACAGGTCGTCGTGGCGGGCGAGCGGCTTGGCGTCCTTCTTCATCTTGTCGCGAATGAGCGGAGAGACGTTCTCCTCGATGCCCGGGCAGTGCACCTCGAGCATGTAGTGACGCCAGTCGATGAGCTCGGGGTCGAACGGCATCGTGTCGCGCATGGCCTTGGGCAGCCGGTTCCACGCGGCGCGGGTGTTCTTGGTGCTGAAGCGGTAGCTGTGGGTGGCCATGAAGGGGATGAACTGGTCGGTGATGCGCGCCTGAATGGTGAGCGACTTTTCGAGTCCCTTCAGTCCGCTTGCGACCGGACCCAACACATCGCGGAATGCACCCCGCGCGAGCTTGCCCACCTGACGGCCGAGCTTGCCCACCTGCTCCCCACGCCACTTGGGACCGCGGGTGATGTACTTCTCCACCGCCATCGGACCGGCTTCCAGGCGACTCTGCACAAAGTTGGCGATGGGGTTGCCCTTGCCCTTCGCCTGGTAGTGGCGCCGCTTGAAGAGGCCCACCAGCTCGATCATCCGGGTGATCTTGAAGGGGTTGGTGTCGGACGAGCCGAACTGGTAGACCGGCTTGTGGGTGCCTTCGAGCAGCTCACCGAGGGCGGCCATCATGCCCGCAGCCACATGGTCGACCGGGATGACGTCGAGCACCGACTCGGGGCGGTACGGTCCCTCGAAGATGCCCTCCACGCCGATGAAGATGAGAGGGCCAGAGGTGTTGATGCCCTCGTTCCAGCCCACGCGCGGGAAGGTGAGTGCAGACTCGATGACGGCGGGGCGTCCAATCGCGAAGGGCACACCCGAGCTGGCGAGGATCTGCTCACCGATGCTCTTTGTGTAGGTGTAGATGTTGTGCCAACCCCAATACTGGGCTCGCTCGGTGCCCCACTCGACGAGCTGCTGGTCGGTGAAGTCGCGCTTGACCTTCTTCAGCTCGCGGTCGAGGGCGGTGCCGCGTTGGGGCTCATTGCGCCGCTTGAGGTTGCGCTTGGCCTTGTCGAGGAAGTGCGACTGGCGAAAGGCATCGTTGGCCCGGTGGCGCACATTGTCGACAAGGTCGATGCACTCGGCAATCTCACGGGAGGGGTCCCAGTGCTCGATGGCGAGCTCGCCCGCCTTGGGGAACGGATGCGTGAGGGGGTTGACCTCGTCGACCTGGCCCGTGCGGTCGCCCGCGACGTAGCAGGTGGAGGTGTGCAGCATCCGAACGCCGGGACCGCCTTCCTCGTCGAGGTCGCGGCACAGCGACACGAGGTTCTGCATGCCGAAGGCGTTGGTGTTGAGCGCGTAGTCGAGGGGGGGGTTGAAGTCGACGACGCCCGAGGAGTTCACGATGGCGGTGAGGGTGCCCCGGATGGAGGCGCGCACATCTTCGGGAACACCGCAGAAGTCTTCGGTGATGTCGCCGGGAATGGGCGTGATGACCTTCTTCAGGAAGGCCTCGTAGGCCGCCCCCGGGAAGCGGGCGCGCACGGGGTCGAACACCGGCGAAGTGGCCACGTCGGCCCAGAAGCGCTCCTCGGAGGTCTGGCGGATGCTGCCGTCGCTGCGCTTGCGGGGGCGCACGACCATCCAGATGTGCTCCACCTCACCGGCGAAGTGGGTGAGCAGCATCGACAGCCACACCTTTCCGAGAAAGCCCGTGCCGCCGATCAGCAGCAGGCGGCTTCCGGTGAGGAGGCGAGCCAGGTCGAGGTCGGTGACGGGGGCCGGCACCGAAGGGGTGGTCTGGGTCTCGACGTGAGACATGGGGGCTCCCTACTCGGCTTCGACGGTCAGCGCGGGGGGCGCGGGGTCCGCGGTCACATCGGCCATCACGACGGGGCAGATGCGGAAGCAGGTGATGGAGGGGTCTTCCGGCGCCGTCTCGCGGGCCATGCGGAGGGCCTCTTCCATGGTGCGGGCGGTCTCGTAGCCGAGGATGCCGGGCACGTACTCGTTGTCCGCTCCCACCACGATGACACGACCGCGGTGCTGGCGGCCGTTCTCGCCCCAGTACCACATGTAGAAGGGGTGGACGGGATGGTAGGCCTTGCCCGTGCGGTACTGTTGGATGTACCCGGGATGCTTTGCAAACTCACGCTCGAAACGCTTGTGCAGCTCCAAGCCATCGCGCGTCTGCGGAAGCAGCTTGTGGAAGAACTCGGCGTAGGCCTGGTGCTGGTGGCGGTCGAACTTGTCGCTGCAAGGGTGCAGGATGATCATCGTGCCGCCCTTCTTCACCAGCGGCGCGCCCTTGTGGAGGTTGTGGAGGTAGCCCTCCGCCATCACGCTCACGAGCACCGGGTTGAGGAAGGCTCCCACGTTGTAGGGCGAGATGTAGGGAATCGGGAACACGCCGATGTCGGCCTGGCCCTCGATGGGCACGAGCAGCTGCTTGTGGCAGGCCTCGAGGATGTGGTCGTGGACCGGCTGGCAGGCACCGGCGGCCACGGCAATCATCTCGTAGGGGGCGGGCACCTTCTCGAAGATGGCCTGGCGGGCGTTCTGGGGCAGCCACTTGAGCGTCTTCACGAGGCCCTGCATGGCCGTCCACTCGGCGTCGGAGAGGTCGTCTTCGTTGCGGGCCAGGATGTCGAGCGGAGCGCCGAACATCCGGTTGTTCACGGTGGTCTCGATGTGGAAGACCTCGACGTTGTCTTCGATGAGCTTGCCCACCGCCACCATCTTGGTGTTGAGGTAGGACCGTTCCGGCTCCATGTAGGACTCGGACTTGCGAATCGTGGACGGGTTGTGGTGACCGCGCAGGGTGCGGTAGCCCACGAGCCCCGTGCCCATCGACTTGTACCCACCGTTCATCGGTACGAAGGTGAGGTTGACGTAGATGACCAGGTCGCTCTCGGCGGCCCGCCGGTTGATCTCGACCTCGATGCCGTGCTCGGTGGTGCCGAGGTACTTGAGGCCATTTGGCTTCTCGGCGTCGTGGTTGTAGAGGCGGTCGGGGTAGAAGCGGCTGTGGGTCTTGTCGCCCACGATGTGCCGAATCTCCTCCGAGGTCATCGGACGGTGAAAGGCCGTGGCGATGATGAGATGAATGTCCTCGACGGCGTAGGCATCGAGCATCTCGAGCACGGCATCGATGACCATCTGCCGGCAGTCGGGGCGGCGCATCGGGGGCAGCGGCATCGACAGGTCGTCGATGGCGATGGTGACCTTCATGCCCGGGCGCAGCTTGGCGAACAGGGGCTCACTGCCGAGGGGGTGGTTCAGCGCGTAGCGGACCGCGGCCTCGGGGTGGGGCAGGCCTTCGAGGGGCTGCTTCGGGTAGACGACGCGGGTGCCGACGGGCAGGTCGACCTCCACGAGGCGGGTCCCGGAGAAGAGCACGCGCGGACGGGAGCGGTGGTCGATGGTGGCGACGCAGGGATGGTCGAGGCTCATGGGTGTCTCAGGCGCTGAAGGATGGGGGGGACGGACTCAGTGCTTCTCGCCCGTGGGGGCGCGGTCGATGTCGAGCACAGGCCATGCGTAGGCCTGGGCCAGCCGACGGAGCTTGGAGTCCGGCTTGATGCAGTTGGGGTGTCCGACGACCGAGAGCATGGGGACGTCGGAGTAGGAGTCGGAGTAGCCGTGGCACTTCGCGAGGTCATGGCCGTGCTTGCGGGCATCTTCGACGATGATGCCGGCCTTCTCGGGACCTGCGACGACCGGCCGCATGAGCTTGCCGGTGGCGATGCCTTCCTTGAACTCGAGCCGGTTGGTGATGTAGTGGTCGGCGCCGAGGTAGTCGGCGAGGTGCTGGATGACGTGGTCGAGCGAGCCCGTGACGAGCACCACACGCTGGCCGGCGGCCTTGCACTTGTCCACGAGGTCCTGGGCGCCGCGGAAGATGCGGGGCTCCACGATGTCCTCGAAGACGTCGCGCCCCACGACCTCCATGCGGTCGAGGCTGATGCCCTTGTAGTTGGCGTAGAGCAGCTCGTTGAACAGCCGACGGTCGCGGAGCTCGGCAAGCGCCATCGCGGGCGCGCCAAGCAGGGCCTTGCCGAAGCGGGCCAGCGAGTACTGGGGCCGGGCCTGGTTCAGCAGGAACCACGCGGTGGGGCCGAGCAGGTTGGTGTCGACGAGGGTGCCGTCGACATCGAAGTAGGCCGCGCTGGACCAGTTGCCCGACGTGGCGTCGGCTTCGGAAGCGGTGGCGTGCACGGGGGCTCCGGGGGGGGGCGGCTGACCGGGAACGGCGTGAGGACGGGCATTTCGGCAATGCCCTACCCGTCGAGCACGCATGTTCCACGCAAGGGCAGGCGGGTAACGCATCGCCCACCGGCCCGGCACCCTTGGCCACCAATGTTCACGCGCCGCAAACGGGGGTCAGGATCCCACATATCCGCTTTTTCTGGCGCTACTCGCAGGAGAGCGAGGCGGTTGTCGTGAAGGCGCTGTAGGCCTCCAGCTCCAGGCGCAGCACCAGCCCATCCCATCGCGCCAGGTCGGGCGTCGCACCCTTGCGGAGCACCGTGGCGGTGGACCTGTCCGCCTCGACCCAGTCGAGCAGCTCCGACTCGCCGTTCAGGATCTCGCTTCGGGTGGCGCCCGGGTATCCGAGGGACAGAAAGCCGAAGGCGTCGGCGGAGGCGGGGCTGGTCTGCAAGATGACCTGCCCCACGTCATCGTGGTCGAACACCACACACAGCCCCACCCCACTGGCGGAGACCGAGAGTTCGGTCACGTCCCCGCACTGCAGGCGCCGGGCCCCATCGCACGCAGCCTCGGCGCCCGCGTGCAGGGTGTGGGTGCGGGAGTGGACAACACCGAAGCTGTCTTCGATGTGCAGCGTGACCTCGGAGTCCCCTTCCGCCGTGCCGTCCGACGACAGCCGACCATCGGTGCTGAGGCTCACGCCGGCTGGCAAGCCGTCGGCGGACCACGAAAACGGTCCTGTGCCGCCCACAGTGGTGAGGTCCAGCTCGAAGGGCTCGCCCACCTTCAGCACCGGGAGCGCCGCCTTCGACAGCCGCGGCCCCGTGTCGCAGGACACCGCGACGGTGTAGTCCGCGTCACCCACCTCTCCAGCCACGACCAGGCCCACGGTGTCGCTGGACGCCATGAACTCGGCCAGGCTGTACTCACCGCCAGAATCGAGCGCGACCGTCGCCGCGGAGCCACCGCTGAAGTAGTCGCGGTGCACGCTGCCGTAGAAGGGAGTGGACGAGGCTGGCGCCACCGCTGCTGCCTGTCCCGAAGCGCCCTGCACCGTCCAGAGCACCTGAGAAATGGTGTTGTCGACCGGGGTGCGGAGAACGTTGTAGCCCCGGGGGTCGTCGTACCAGGCGAGGTCGCCGTCGTAGTAGCCCTCCTCCTGGTACACGGTGACGGTCTCCCCGCAGTCGGCGGCCACGGGCGCGTAGACCGAGAAGGTCCCCTCCCCTTCGGCGGTGAGGCCTTCCGGTGTCTCCACCGTCAAGCCGTAGGTGAACACACCGGTCTGCTCGGCCACGCCTTCGACCCGGCCGTTGGTGGGGTCGAGCACCGCCCAGTCGGGGAGCCGGTCGTCGGCGGACCACAGGAGGTCCATGTTGTCGCCGACGATGTTGTGGTTGCCGATGAGCGCGTCACCCAGTGCGACAGGCAAGGTCGTGAGCTCCGTGAGCGTGGGCGTGTCGGTGCAGGCCACGTCCAGCGACCAGTCCCCCGGACCATCCGCTGCGACAATCAAGGTGACGGGGCCGCTGACCGCCGCGAGGTCGCCGAGGCTCGGACTGGAGTCCTCGGTGAGCAGCACGGGCGTGTCGTCGTAGACGTGGTGTTGCTCGAAGTCCCAGGAGTCCCGGTGGTCGACGGGCACCCCCGGGTAGCCCACCCAGAGTGCGGTCCCCGGGTCGGCGGTGAGGGACAGCTCCACCCGCCCCACCCCGTCCTCGGGAATGTGGAGCTGGAGGACCTCATAGCCGCCTGTGCGATCCCAGTAGAGGTCGTAGCCGTAGTCGTCGAGCGCCCCCAGCTCGAAGGTGCCTCCCGTGGACCCACCACAGATGAGGAGTGCATCGGTGGCCACGACGTCGAGCGATGGGGTTCGGGTGGCCTGGCGTCCGAGGGCGTCTGTTGCCGTGACCGCAAGGTTGAAGGTGCCCGAACGGATGGGCACGCCGGTGATGTACCCGTTGGGGTTGAGCACCAGTCCCTCCGGCAGAACACCGCCGGAGAGGGCAAACTCGACGGGAAGGGCCCCGCCTTCGAAGCGGAGCTCGGTGGTGTAGGGAACATGCAGAGCGGCGGTGGGCAGCGGCGTGGTGTCGAGCTCCAGCTCGCGCGCCTCACCGGTGTCTTCAAAGGTGCCGGAGGACTTGGGGTCGGTCTCGGACCCACAGCCCACAGCCAGCAGACAAAGAACGTAGCGGCGCTTCATCACCACGCTCCAGGCGGCACGGCGGCCGGCGCGTCGGGGAGGTCGGGGAGGGTCCAGCCTTCGTCGAGAACGCCCAGCTCCAGTACGCTCTGCTCCGCAGTGCAGTGTCCCCAGGCGGTGAGCCAGTCCGCCCGGTTTTGACGCGCTCGGTCGAGGAGGGCGTCGGTGAGGGCCTCTTCGGGGGCCAACAAGACGACGTGCAGCGCCTGGATGTGGGCCGCGGTGTAGTCGCCCGCCTGCCAGGGCCCGTTCGCCGCGATGATGTCGTCGATCGGCACGCTGAGGGGGGTGGCGGCCAGGGTGACGGGGACGTCGTCCCACAGGTGCTGGGGGGCGGTCTCCCGGTGGATGGCGCCGTCGTTGGAGGGCACGAGAAGAACCTGCGGAGGGACATCTTCGGCGTCGGCGAGGCCCATCATGTAGAGGTCGAGCGGACCGAAGACCATGCCGGAGGACAGGTCGGTGGTGTAGGTGCCGTCGCCGTTGTCCACCCAGGCATTGCCCTCCATTGGCGAGTTGTCGGTGTCGAAGAAGTAGGACCAGTGGGCTCTCTGGCGCCCCAGCAGCGCAAGGCTGTCCCCCGCTCCCCCATCCTCTGCGATGCCCAGCTCTGGATAGGCCAGCCACTGGTGCCCCACTTCATGACAGAACACCCAGTCGGGCGTGTCGGCAGGCCAGCTGTCCCAGTAGTCGACGTGGTTCATCCAAAGGCCCGAGCGCAAGGGCATCTCGGGGGTGACGACCGGGTCGCGGCCGGTTCCCCACACGTCGGCGTTGTTGAAGCCCAGGTGGAAGGCCGCGGCATTGCCGAATGCGGGCGTCCAGCTGTCGGAGTGGGTGACGATGGCGATGTCATAGGTGGCGCTGCGACCGGCCAGGGCCTCCGACAAGGTGTCGCGAAAGTCGCCCGTGGTGAAGTTGTAGACCAGCGCCTCGGGCGGCATCCTCACCACCGTGAGATCATCGAGGTCGACGACATTCCAGGGGGTGTCGCCGTAGTCGGGCGGGGGGTCGGGCAGGGCATCGGCGCGGAGGTAGTCCTCGCCCAGCACAAGGGGGGGCTCGGCAAGCGCGACCATCGAAGACAGCGTGAGGAGGAGCGTCATCGGGCCACCTCCCACACCGTGGCGTCCAGCAGCTCGCCGCGCACCACATCGCCCGTCACCACACCCGGCGCGGACAGGCGAAGGATGCCCTCGAGCAGCCAGGCCTCGGAGCCGTCTGGACGGGTGAGGTGTCCGACCGCGTCGTCGGACGCGAGCTCGATGTCGCCCACCAGCCACTTGTCGAGGGACACGTCGACCTCCACGATGGACCACCCGCCTTCGCGAGGCAGGCCGTGGATCTGGACGGCCATGACGTCGTGGGTGGCCCCCTCGACGGAGTGCCGCACCGCGCGGGAGAAGGAGCTCCCCGCCAGGGATACAGCGCCGTCGGCATCGCGCAGCTCGAACCAGCCGCCGCCCGGATGCGGGCTGTCGAGATGCGCCGTGAACGCCCCCGACACGGTCTCTCCCGTCGAGGAGGCTCCCTGCCATGCGGGTGTGGGCGGCGCGGCATCGTCGTCTGGCCTGACCACAGTGGGTGTGGCGCGTGTGGCCTGCGCAACGGGCTCCCCTGCGCCGCATGCGGTCGCGAGGAGTATCAGCGCGAACGCCCGTCTCTGTCTGGCCATGGTGGGTCCCCTCCCTGGCTGGATGTCCGCCGTGTCTAACCCACCTGGGGGACATCCGGGGCCCCACCGTCTGACCTGGCGTCGCCGGCTGTCACTTCGACGTCACGCGAGGCAGACGATGCGGTTGTGAGCCATTACCTCCCAACCATGGACGACACCGCACAAGCCCCACTGCCGCCGCCCGGCACCGCCCACCCCGCCAAGGTGGAGCCCTTCGTCCGCGCGGCCATGCACCGCGACCGCACGCCCGGGGTGGTGCTCGCCATCTGCCACCCGCTGCGGATGTACAAGGTGCCCGACGGCCTCTTCGCGGCTCTGGAGGAGCGTGGCTTCGAGGTGGAGGTCGTCGAGACTCTGCCCGACCGCATCGAGAGCGTCACCGGCATCCGCGACGCCATCCGTCGTTGCGCAGACCGGGGCAAGCCGCTCGACCTGCTGGTGTTTTCCGGCGACGGCACCCTCGACCACCATGTGCTGGTGGCCGCCTTCCAGGCCTTTCGCCCCGAGCTGGTGCGCGCCGTGCCGGGTGCCGTGGAGGTCCAGCCTCCCACCGAGGTCGAGCTCGAGGCCATCCAGCCCCGCCTGCGAGAGGCCTTCCTCGACCCTCTGCCCACCGGCGCCGACCTGTCTTCCGACGAAGACAGCGTGAAGCGCTTCTGGGTGCTCCGCAGGCGAATCGACGCCCTCGTGCGCAAGGGTCGCCACCCCCGCCGCATCGCCCGCCGCGCCGGCATGCGCATCGACGACCCCCACCTGCGCCTGCTCGTGCTGTCCGTGCTGTTGCCCCATCGCGTCGAGGTGCGCGCCCCGGGCTACGACCTGTCCGCCCTCGCATCCTCGAAGCGGGAGGTGGCGGCCCAGGGCCTGTTCCCCTACCTGCGCTCCATCGCGGTCTACCCCGCGGGCACGGCCGCCGACAATGCCCTCTACGCCGGCATTCCCGGCTACATCTTCGCCAGCTTCGCCAAGCTGCTGCGCCGTCCATGGATGTCCCCGATTCGACGGGTGTGGGGCCGCCGCAGCCTCCGCCAATTCGTGCGGACCTTCACCGAAGGCGTGGTGGTGCCGGCCCGCTTCTCCCTGGTGGCCTTCGACGAGCGCTGGTCGGTCATCTCCAGTCATGCGGCCGGCGGACCGGGGGGCGGCGCCTTCTTCGCGGCCGACCTCGAGTCGAAGACCGGCGGCCTGCTCGGCTACCTCAAGCGCATCCCGTCGGTCGTGTGGGGCGAGGCCTTGTTCGGGTCCACCGTGCTCCGCGTCACAACCGAAGACGAAGACGGGCGCACGTTGCACAGCTCCGAGGGCCGCATGGTGGAGGCGCTGTACACCAACCGGGCCTTCATCGGCGGCGTCGGCGGGGTGCCGTCCACCAACCCCACCGCGCTGGCGGGGCAGTCGTCGCTCGTGCTCGCGCCTCCCATCCTCTACCGCGACCCAGCAAAACGTCTTGTCGTCGACCTCAGCGGCTTTCTCACCTTCTGGGAGGGCATCGCCAAGGGCATCGCCGGGCGCTTGATGCATGCCGCCGGCCTCGGGGTGGGCAACCTCGCCGGCGGCGGCACCTTCCAGACCGCCAAGGCCGACAACCAGATCACCCTCCGCGAAGGAGAGACCCTCCAGCTCGACTTCCTCGACACCGTCGGGCGCAGACGCGCCGTGGCCACCCAGGTGAGCGGCGACCCCTACCAGGCGTGGACCATGAAGGTGCGCGTGGCCTGGGGTCCCCTCCCCTTGCTGGCTTCCGACAAGTCGCTGCTGATGGCCGCCGCGCAGCGCGCCCTCGCGCGGCTGAAGGTCGCCCAGAGCTGGCACCTGCAGACCGTCTTCATCGCCGGCCTCGCCTGGCTGCGCCACCGGGTGCACGACAACGGACCCACCGAGGACACCGGCCTGTTCCTGCCCCCCTGGACCCTCCCTCGCCGGCTCACCCGCTCCCAGGCCCGCCTCCGTCGGCGCTGGGAGGCGATGGGCACCGGTCCCTTCATCGACACCACCGAACAGGGCCTCGCCCTCGGCCGGCGGGGTCGCTACGCCCACAACAGCGACCACAGCGCCCACCTCATGGTCCTGCGGGAGCGCGGTCGCCTGCTCGTCCGCCAGGTGCGTCGCAATGGCCACCGCATCTACGAAGGCCGCACCGTCTACACCCCCCACCTCGGCCAGTGGGTCATCCACGAAGACCAGGTGCGGCGCACAGACCCCGGCTCGCCCCCCGTCATCGTGCAGGAGGAGCACTTCTTCCGCGACGCCGAGGCCCTGCGCCAGGAGGCCCCCAGCTTCTTCCCCTTCATCGGCGACGACGACAGCAAGGTGTGGGCCACCGCGGCCGACGAGCTCCCCGAAGAAGACGCCCTCACCGAAGAGGTCCCCCGCTAAAAGGGGATATCGGAGATCCTGACCCCCGGATGGAGTGCGTGATGCGAGCTGGACTGTTGTGGTGTGGCCTGGGTGTGGCCTGCGCGGGGGACAAGGGTGGGGAGACCGGCGACGACACCGTGACCGACGCCGGGATCACCGATGTGGTGGCCTTCCTCAACGAGCCCGGCGAGTACTCGGCCGGCTACCGGCTCACCGAGGTGACCTACAACAGCACGGAGGGAGCCCGCACGATGCGCTTTGGCGTGTGGTACCCGAGCACCGACACCTCGGGCGACAACCCGCGCTACAACAACCTCGTCCCAACCGACAACGCCCTGCTCGACGCCACTCTGGCAGACGGCGGCCCCTGGCCCCTCCACGTCTACAGCCACGGCCACCAGGGCTACGCCGAGGCCAGCGGCTTCTTCATGGAGCACCTCGCCTCGCATGGCTTCGTGGTCGCAGCGCCCGACCACACCGGCAACACCACCCTCGACGGTGGCGACCGCGACACCGAGATCTACTACCTCCGCACCGAAGACATCGGCGCGAGCATCGACGCCGTGCTGGCCGCAGATGGCGAGCTGGGCTTCCTGGCGGGGGCGGTGGACGGCGACGACATCTCGGCCTCCGGTCACTCCTTCGGGGGCTACACCCTGCACGCGCTGGCCGGTGCAGTCTTCGACGACGACCTGATGGCGCAGTGTCTCGACGGAAGCGACACCAGCGCCTACTGCTCCACCATGACCGACGACATGGCCGCTCACCTCCAAGGCGGGCTGGCCGACCCCCGCATCGGCAGCTTCGTGAGCATGGCGCCCGGCGACTTTCGCTTGTTCGGCGCCGACGGGCTGTCCCAGACCGACCGTCCCATCCTCCACATGACCGGCGACCTCGACCCGCAGACCGGGGGCGACTCCGACGACATCTGGGCAGCACTGCAGGATGGCATCAACCGACGGGTGGACATCGCCGGCGGCGGCCACCAGACCTTCACCGACTTCAGCGGCACCCTCGAGACGATGGACGGCCTGATCGACGCCGAGACAGGCTTTGTCATCGTAAACACCTACGCCACGGGCTGGCTGCTGCACCAGTCCGGGCGCATCGATGCCTCCGAGCTGTTCGACGGCACGCTCACCGTCGACCCGGCCGCCAACCTCCTGCAGTAGGGGTCAGCGGCGAGACAGCGGGCTTCGATTGCGCAGGACCGCGCCACTGCCCGCCCGCCGCACGAGCACCTCCTGAAGCACCAGGGCATCGACCATCGCCGACCGCAGGCTGTCCGGACCCGCAGCCCGCTTCACCTTGGTGCCCGGACGCACCCGGCCCTCGCCCCGCCCCCGAATCGCGCGTTGCACCGCCGGACCGATGGCCCCTACGGCTGCACCCTCCGCGCCGGCGTGGATGGCCGCGGCGAGGAGCACGCGGGCATCGGCCGAGGGGACGGTGCCCTGGCGCAGCTGCTGGGAGGTGCGCTCCACCCGTGCCCACAAGCCGGGACCGAGGTCGAAGCCGGGCATGGCGAGCACATCGTGGCCGGCGAGGGCCCGGTACTGGGTGTGCAGCCAGGCGCGCATGCCGTCGGTGCCGCGGCGCAGGGCGTGGTCCATCGCCATGCCGATGAGTCGGCCATCCGCGAGCGGCAACATCAGCGACGGTCCGGAAGCATCCTCGGCATCGAGGATCTCAGGGAAGCCGTGAATCTCGTTCCAGCGACGGGCGAGCGCACGGCCCTCGACGATGAAGCCCACCTCTTCGAGGAGGAAAGCCGCGAGGTGGAGCCGAAGGTGGGCGGGCGGATGGGGCGCGTACCGACCGCGGCCGGCCCGGGCCATCAGCACGGCGTCGGGCTGCTCGGGGTTGGAGAAGGTGGCGAGAAAGCCCTCCACCGCAGCAGGTCCGAGCATGAGCACGGTCAGGGCATCGCAGAAGAGTTCCTCCCGCCACGCACTCCATGCCTGCAGCGGCGACCCCACCACGCGTCCACCCTGCACCTGCAGAAGGTCGGGGCGCATCGTCCAGCCCGCCGCTTGCCCCATCTCCTGGAGCAGTCCCGGGACGCCCCGCAGGATGACGTGACCCAGCTCGTGCGAGATGCTCGGCCACCACATCAGGTCGCCCGCGAAGTCGTGGGGGACGAAGATGACGGGGTGGTTGGGACCCAACAGCGAGATGTCGACCATGAGGTGGCCGGTGACGCCCGCCGGCAAGCACACCGGACGGCTCTTGGGCAGCTTCACCTCGTGGAAGTCCGCGAACTGGCGCAGAGGTGCCAGGCAGGCGTCGGAGATGGCCTCCGCATCTGCGAGCACGCGGTCCATGGCGTCGTTCTTGGCCAAATCGAGGCTGATGCGCACCACGTTGTGTTGGCGGGCGACCCGGTCGAGGTCGTGGGACATCAGATCGACGCGCAAGGCACCTGTGAGCAGGTCGCCGGCATCCGCGCCTTCGATGGCCTCCTTCGCGTTTCGGAGCGTGGGACCGGCGTCTTCGCGGAGCAGCTCGAGCAACACCGCACCCCGCGGACCCCGGGCACGCAGGCGGCCGATCAGCGCCTCCTGGTCGCCCACAAGGCCGTCGATGCGCCCGCCGATGTCCTTGTACAAGTTGAGTGCGCGCGCGAGTCCCGGGGCCGGCGCCTGGCGGGGCGATGGCACGGGCGACGGAGAAGACGAGGGCAGCGACGGCTGGGGCCTGGGGGTGGGCGCCGGCGTGCTCTGCTGGTTCTCCCGAGTCTTCTTGACCCCCTGGAGCACCTTCAGAGCAATCCAGATGATGGGGATGGCCGCCTTTGCCGCGGTCTCCAGCCACTCGAAGTCACTCACCGCGCGGCTCCTCGTCTGCGGCGGACGAGGCCACAGGCACCGGTGCCCGACGGGGGGCCCGGGTGGGGTGGGGCGAGCTCGAGCGGGGCGGTCCGAAGACCTCGCTCAGGAGCACCCGCCGGAGCAGCGGGCGGCCCTTGAGGCGCTTGAGCGCCAGCAGACGGGGGCGTCCAGAGGACAATTACTGGCCCTCGCCGTCGGCCATGTTGCCCAGCTTGCTGCGCATGTCGGTGTCGGCGACGACGTTCTTCAGGTTGTAGTAGTCCATCACGCCAATGTTGCCGGAGCGCAGGGCCTCGGCCATCGCGAGGGGCACCTGGGCCTCGGCCTCCTGTACCTTCGCGAGGGCTTCCTGGTAGCGGGCGCGGTTTTCCTGCTCGAGGGCGACAGCCATGGCACGGCGGCTCTCCGCCTGGGCCTGGGCGATGTTCTTGTCCGCCTCGGCCTGCTCGATCTGCAGCTTTGCGCCGATGTTCGCGCCCACGTCGACGTCGGCGATGTCGATGGACAGGATCTCGAAAGCGGTGCCGGCATCGAGGCCCTTCGACATGACGACCTGGGAGATGCGGTCGGGGTTCTCGAGCACGAGGCGGTGGCTCGACGACGAGCCGATGGTGGTGACGATGCCTTCACCGACGCGGGCGAGGATGGTCTCTTCGCCGGCACCACCGACGAGGCGCTCGATGTTTGCACGCAAAGTGATGCGGCTGACGGCCATGAGCTGAATGCCGTCGCCGGCCATGGCGGCCACCTTGGGGGTCTGGATGACCTTCGGGTTGACCGACATCTTCACGGCTTCGAGCACGTCGCGACCGGCGAGGTCGATGGCGGCGGCCCGGTCGAAGTTGAGCGAGATGCCCGCCTTGCCCGCAGAGATCAGGGCGTTGACCACCTGCAGCACGTTGCCACCGGCGAGGAAGTGGGCCTCCAGCAGGTCGATGGGCGCCTCGACGTTGGCCTTCACCGCGCTGATGCGGGCATTGACGATGACGTTGGGCGGCACGCGGCGCAGGCGCATGGCCACGAGCTGGAAGATGCCCACGCCGGCACCCGAAGCCGCCGCCGCGATCCAGAGGCCCACGGGCACGAAGTAGAGGAGGAAGGCCATGCCGACAAAGACGGCAAATGCGATGATCAAGGGAGCGGCCATGAAGGCTCCTGTGGGGTGCGGGAAGACAGCAGGTTGAAGTGGTGGGGACGATGACAAGAACGGGGGAGCGGGTCAGCCCTCAGCAGGACTCTCCACGGACTCCGATGTGGGGGCGTCGGTCGGACTGTGATCTGCGGGCTGGGCCTCGATGACCACCACGCGCATCCCTTCGACCTCGGTGACCTCGATGGTGGTGCCCGCGCGGATGTAGGCGTGCAGGCTCACGACATCGACGATCACGCCGTCGATGCGAGCCTTTCCGCTGGGGCGAAGGTCGGTGACCGCGGACCCCGTACAGCCGACCAGCTCGGTGCGGGCACCGTGGGAGCGGGTGTGGGCCTCGTCGGAGGCCACGGTGCCCGGGGCGTTGTCGCCGATCGACGCGCCCAACACCAACCACTTGGGCAGCATGTTGCGCGGGAACAGCCACACGATGAGCCCCATGCCGACCATTGTGGCCGCCAGCGCGATGATCACGCGGGACAATGCATCCATGAGTCCTCCCGGCCCGGAGCCGAGCTCCCAGGCGACATCGAGCGGGGCCCCCACCAAGGCGAGCGCGAGCCCGGCGACCACGAACACGATGCCGGCAACCCCCACCACTCCGAAGCCGGGGATGATGAAGGCTTCCACCAACATGGCCACCAGCCCGATGCTCACAAGGATGACCTCCTCCCAGCCCACGAGCGCCACGGTGGCGTGTCCGAAGAAGAACAGGATGAGGCTGGTGACGCCAAGCGTGCCGGGAACGCCGAAGCCAGGGGAGTACAGCTCCACCATGATGCCGAGCACGCCGAGCGACATGAGCAGGCCCGACACCGTGGGATCGGTGACGAAGCGGGCGAAGGTCTCGGCCCAGTTCTCGTCGAGCTCCACCACGGTCGCATCGCTGAGGTCGAGCGCGTCGAGCAGCTCACCGAGGTCGTCGGCAACCAGCTCGGTGACCCCCAGCTCCTGGGCCTTCTGGGTGGTGAGGGTGAGCAGCTTGCCCTTTTCGACGATGCCGTCGATCTCCACATCGGCGTCGACCATCGCCTCGGCCAGATCACCGTCGCGATCGGTGGCCTCGGCGGTCGCGCGCATCTCGGCCCGCATGTAGGAGACCATCTTCTCGCCCACCGCCTGCATCTCGCCGTCTTCGATGGTGACGGGGGTGGCCGCGCCCATCGAGCCGCCCGGGGCGAACACGATGTGGTCGGCAGCGAGGCTGATGAGGGCCCCCGCGGAGATGGCCCGCCGGTTGACGAACGCGACCACTGGCACATCAGAAGCGAGCAGCGAGTCTCGAATCTGGACCGCTGCGTCCACCCGGCCGCCGTGGGTGTCGACGTCCAACACCACCACCGCCGCGTCGGGATGCTCATCGATGGCCCGCTGCACAAAGGGCACGAGGCCCAGGTCGATGGTGCCTTCGATTGGGACGACCACCACCTCTCGGCCAGCGCCGCCGTCTTCGGCGAAGGACGGAATGGCGGCCCCCACGAGCGGGGCAGCCACCATCTGCAGCAGGATGGCGGCGAGCATCAGCCCGACGGACATCACGCGCAGCCTGGGGCGGAACCGGCGCAGCCAGCTCAGCACCGAGGTCGTCGGACCGGACATGGGGACTCCTGGTTTTCAGCGGGATGGCCGCTGGGAGGGGTGGAGGCACCTACGCCGGGCCTGCACACGCCTTGCACCAGACTGCGTAATTGAAAGCGGCCTCAGCCGGCGGGCACCCGGTCACCTTCGAGCGGAGGCCCGAGGGCGAAGGGGGACACCGTGAGCCGGCGCACGGTCGGCTCGTCGTCGGCCTGGAACCACACCTCGGCCTGGCCAGCCATCGGCACGGCGCCCGACACGGGCACGGTGCTCTGGAAGTAGGACTGCAGCTGCGGATTGCTGTCGTGTCCGATGCGCTCTGCGGTGCTCTGGGCGAGCACCGCCTCCTTCCAGGTCCGGCCCTGGTTGTCGATGAGCCGCACCCACACCCAGCCCGGCCGCCCGCCGTTCACCCGCCCGCGGATGTCGAGTCCACCAAAGCGCTGGGAACGCACCACCTGCACCGAGGACTCGCCGATGCGGGGCTCATCGGGCGGCACCATCGCAAGGCTGCTGCGCTGGAGGTTGCCGCCTGCAAGCTGGGCCGCAGTGGCCTCGGCCCGCATCGTGGCGCCCTGGAGGACCTGCTGGGTGGCGGACAGGGTGAGCTGGGCGGAGACCTCGTGCATCTCGAAGGACACGCCAGCCCCCTCGATGGTGAAAGCTGCGGCCATCTGCCCTTCCCAGGCACCCTGGTCGACCTTCCAGCCGCGCACCTTCATCGACTTCGTGCCGGCCTCGTTGCGGGCCACCAGGCCGCTGGCCGTCCACGGGTGGTCATCGGGACGCTTGTCGAAGCGGTAGAGCGCGCGGGCCGTGATGCCCTTCGCCGTCAGATAGCCCCCCCAGGGCGCCGCCCAGCCGTTCGCATCGGCGCCCCGCTTCCAGGCCACGGTCTGTCCCTCCCAGAGGCCCACCCGCCAGCGGGGGTCGAACTCCAGAGCGGCTTGCAAGCGGAAGGCCACCCGCGGATCGGTGACCGGGAACATGGGCGTGTCGGCGTCGACCGTGAAGGTCTGGGTGGTCGTGTTGAGGGTGACGAAGTCGATGTCGACCAGCGCGCCGCTCAGGGGAGGCAGCTCCGGAGCACCCGGCATGGCGACCGCGGGCTGCCCCACAGGGCTGTTCGGGGCGGTCAGGACGGGCGGCGGGGCGGGGTCCTCCATCACCAGCGAGATGCTGCCCTGGGTGGGCGGCGGCGGGGGTGGCTTCGGAGCGCAGGCCGTGAGCGCGACCAGTGCCAGCCAGGCCCGTGCGTCTGTCGTGTTGCCGACCATGCTGCGCTCCCTGCGTGGCGGTCACCGGGGCGAAATCCCCCATCTCCACGGCCACCGGCAGATACCATGGCACCGTCCCCCAGGCCCAGCTGACGAGACCGATGTCCGAAGTCGACCCGAAACAGGCCACGCGCACCATCATCCAGGCCATCCGGCAGGCCGACATCGACCTGCGGCAACGCCACAGCGTGTTGGACAAGCAACACCAGAACGTCCTCGGAGTGGTCATCTTCGTGGCTTCTTGGGTGGCCATTCTCGCGGCATCTGGCCTCTGGTGGACCGGTGCCCTGTCGGCCTGGGTGGTCGTGCCGCTCATCACGGTGGCGCTGTCGCTGCTGCACGAGCTGGAGCACGATCTCATCCACGACCTGTACTTCGCCGAGCGTCCGCGCGTGCAAGACGCCCTGTTCGCGGGCATCTGGGTCGGAAAGATGAGCCTGAATCCGTGGTCCCGACGGCGCCTGCACCGCTACCACCACCGGGTGTCGGGGCAGCCCGAGGACATCGAGGAGCGCCTCATCGGTCTCGGCCTGCCATGGGGCCTGCGACGGCTGCTGCTGAGCCTGCTCCCCGCTGCCAGCCTGGTTGTGGTGCCCGCGATTCGACGCTCGGTCATCGCCGCGGTGCAGGCAGGCGCACCCCGTCCCGACCTGGAGCATGCGCCCGGCTTCAACCTGCTCCGTGCCGTCGACGGCCTCTTTCTGCTGCTGCCCTTCTACGCTCTGCCGGCAGCCTTCCTGGGCGACGCGACCGCCACCGCCCTCGCCGTGCTGTGGGTGCTGCCCAACACGCTGCGGCACTTCAGCATCGTCGTGGTGAGCTCCAACAGCCACTACACCGACATCCCGCGGGCCTCGCTGTTCCACCAGAACCAGGTGCTCGACCACTGGTCCACCTGGCCCCTGCAGCTGTTCTGCTTCAATTTCGGCGCCACCCACATCCTGCACCACTACGTCGTCAAGCAGCCTTTCTACCTGCGGCAGCTGGTGTGGTGGCGGGTGCGTCCGGTGCTGCGCCAGCAGGGGGTGCCTTTCAACGACCTCGGCACCTTCGCCCGGGCCAACCGGCGTCTGCCCGCAGCCTGACGGATGGTCGCAGCTTCGTGCCGTGACAGTTGGTCACGAATCACGGGCGAGGGTGGTGGAGCGACCGGCTAAGGTGGCGTCGAGACGCACCCACACCGAAAAAAGGGCACGGCCACGTCGGCGAGCGTGAACGGGCCCGAGCGGGGAGACCATGACGACCCACCGACTGCTTCTTCTGCTGCCCCTCCTCGGCCTGGCCTCGGCCTGCGACCCCGAGGATGTCGACAAGAACACCGGCACCACTCAGCCCGGCGAGGGTGAGGGCGAAGGCGAGGGCGAAGGCGAAGGCGAGGTCGACCCGGTCCCTGCCAGCCTGGTGGTCGAGGTCGACGCCTATGTGGGCGACGTCGGCCAGACCTTCCACGTCACCGTCACCGTGCTCGACGCCGACGGCGCGGAGATCCCTGGCGTCGACACCGACCTGCTGGTCGACGTTGCAGATCACGCCGAGATCCTCGGTCCCCAGGTCACCTTCGACGCCGAGGGCATCTACGTCGTCACCGCCACGCTGGGCGACGGCAGCATGCCCACCGATGCCGAGCCCATTCGCATCGACGACAACGGTCCCGTCATCACCCTGTCCTCCCCCGAGCCCGGCGTGTGGCTCGAGGCCGACATCGCCACCGTGGCCGGCACGGTCGTCGACAACCTCGCAGGCGTCGACACCCTCACCATCGCGGGCACCGAGGTCCCCGTCGGCGGTGACGGCAGCTTCTCCGCCGACATCACCGTGATGCCGGGTGCCCATCCCATCGAGCTGCTGGCCACCGACATCGACGGCAACAGCGCCGACGCCTACATCGGCGTGATGTCGGGCGCATCCGTCGACCCCACCGCGGCCATGGACGGCATGCAGGTGGGCATCGGCCCCGACGGCATCTTCAGCATCGCCGAGCCCCTGATGGCCCAGCTCGACCCCGGCGTCGTCGAGGCCAGCCTCAAGGCCACCAACCCCGTGGCCGCGGGCAGCATCAGCTGCGTGACCTACTCGGTCGACGTCCACTCCATCGACTACGGCACCCCGGTGCTCGCCATCACCGGCGCGGAGGGAGCGGTCCACATGGAGGTGGAGCTGTCCGACCTCGAGCTCAAGGCAGACGTGGAGGCCGACATCTGCGGCCTGTCCAGCATCGACGACCGCATCACCGTCACCGACACCCTCACCACCATCACGTCGGACATCGAGGTCTACTACATCGAGCGCTGGGATGCGGTCGCCATCGACATGGAGAACTCGGCGGTCACCTACACCGACCTCCAGATCGACTGGGGCACCGTCGACACCGCCCTGGCCTCTCTGGGCATCGACCCCACCACCCTCGTCGACGTCGGCGGCATCATCGAAGACGCCATCCTCGCCGTGGTGGAAGACGAGGTCCCGCCGCCCATCATCGCGGCCATCGAGGCCATGGAGATCTCCGAGACCCTCGACGTGCTCGGTGTCCCCATCACTCTCGATGCAGAGCTGTCCGCCATCGACGTCACCACCGAGGGCGTCGAGGTGCTGCTGTCCACCAACACCACCGGACCGTCGGCCGACCCTGAGCTCCCCGAGCTGCCCGGTACCCTGTCCCTCGGCGGCGACCCGCCCGAGCTCGACGCAGCCGCTGAGCTGTCGCTGTCCCTGTTCCTCGACGAGCTGAACCGGGTGCTCTACAACGCCCACAGCTCGGGGGCCTTCCGCATCCACATGACCGACAGCGAGCTGGGCCTGGAGCCCTCCCTCATCGACTTCGTGTTCCCGGGCGCCACGACCCTCGACCTCACCTTCGAGCCCAGCCTTCCGCCGGTGCTGCTGCCCCAGGAGGCGGGCGCCAACCTCGACCTGCGCCTCGTGTCGCTCGCCCTCGTGGCCAACGGCGAGGTCGACGGCGTGGAGACCGAGCTGGTGCGCGGCTTCGTCCACGTCGTGGGTGAGGTCACCGCCGACATCGGCACCGATGGCAACATCGCGCTGGAGGTCACCGACGTCACGCCCATCGTCGACGTCGCGGTCACCGATCCCAGCGGAGTCGCCGAGGCCGAGGCTCTGGAGGACACCCTCGCGGGCATCTCCATGGGCATCATCGGCGAGCTGTTCCCCACCATCAGCTTCGCCATCCCCGAGGTCGACGGCATGACCATCACCGGCACCGGTGCCGGCACCGCAGGCTCCACCAACTCGTGGATTCGCATCGAAGCCGAGATCACCGAGTAGCCGCTCACTTCGAGTGGGGGGACGTCCCCTCGCTCAGAAGCGACCCCGCAGCCCCGCGAAGGTGGGACCGACCTCCAGCTCCACCGTGGGACGCCCGTCCCACGGTGTTTCTGCGTGGGGGGCGGCCCGGTTCATGGCCTGCTGCGTGACGATGAGCTGGGTGAGACCTGCCCCCCATGAAGCGCCGCGCAGGCCCATCCACAGCTGGTCCATGCGCTCCGAGTCGCCGATGAAGAACACCCCGGTGCCGGCCGCCCACAGGCCCACCGAAGACCACCCGAAAGCGGTGGATACATCGCCACCTTCGGCGCGGTACCACTGTGCGGACAGCGCCGAGCCGAAGCTGTGGATGGGGCGGCCGATGGCGGAGACGCCGAGCCCACCGGACACCAGCAGGCCCGAGCGAATGGCCGTCTCAGGGTCGGTCTTCTGGGGGTCTCTCGAGCCGTCGGTGGTGCGGCGCGCAGCATCGGCGAAGCCGTCGTAGTAGGCCAGCGAGCCCGTCCACACGAGCGCACTGCCGGCAGCGGAGATGCCGAGACCCGACCAACCCACCTTCTGCGCCGACTCCACGCGCTCGGATGGCAGCGGACCGGCCAGGGCGGTGGACAGCAGGAGCAGCGTGATCATCGGGCAGGCTCGGTATCGTTGACCACCAGGTCGACCCACACGGGCCGGTGGTCGCTGATGTTCTGGGTGTTGCGGTAGCCGCCCTCGTAGTCCGACCACGGCGAGGTCCGGTCGTGGGGAACGACGTGGCAGCCCTCGGCCTCGTTCCACCGAGACGCCATCGCCGCAGACAGGACGATGTGGTCGATGACCGAGTCGTAGTCGACGTGCGTGCCCTCGCTGGCGGCCTCGGTGGCAAAGGTGAAGCCGGCGTCGGTGAAGGCGTCGAGGGAGGGGTAGCCGTCGTTGAGGGCGTCGAGGGTGTCGTTGAAGTCGCCAGCCACCACGATGTGGTCGGCGGCCGTGCCCGACACCGTGTCGGGGAGGGTGTCCGCCAGCCAGTCGACCAGCTCGGTCGCCTGGTCGAGGCGGTTGCGGGAGCTGTCGGCGTCGGTGAAGGCGGCGTGGTGGACGCCCACGAAGGTGAAGTCCAGCCCGCTGGCGGACACCTCCACGACGTGGGGCTCCTTCTCGGCGCCGTCGGTGTTCGGCAGCGTGATCTCGCGGATGTTGGTGACAGACACGCGGTCGGAGCGCCACAGGACGACGACGTTCTGGCTCCAACCCGTGTCGCCCACGGCCCAGGACCAGTGGTTGCCGAAGGGCAGGTGCGCCAGTGCGGCGTCGCCCTCCACCTCCTGCAGAGTGATGAGGTCGGGGTCGAAGGACTCGATGAGGTCGACGATCATGGCGTGGTCGACCTCGTTTCGGCGCATGTCGCCTTCGGTGGGGTCGGCGGTGAGCCACTCCAGGTTGAAGGTGGCCACGCGCACCGACTGCGCTGGCGTGCCGGAGTCGAAGCCCTCTCCAGTCCACGAAGACGAGCCCGAGTCCGCTGCTTTCGAGGTGCAGCCGAGCGACAGGAACAAGGCGAGACAGGCACGGTTCACGACAACCCCGGGGGAGCGGGCGGCAGCGTAGCCTGCAGGCAGCTGGATGGGGACGGGACCGGCCTCAAGTGGCCTGGGCGATGGCGCGTCGAAGCAGGCGCAGGGTGCCGCGGACCTCTGTGCTGTCGACCTGGGGACGCAGCTGGTCGCCGTCGTGCAGTGCATCGATGCGCGCCTGGGCGCGGGCGAGGTGCGGGGTGGCGTCTTCGGTGCCGCGGGTTCGGGCCGCACACACATCGACCAGTCCGTGCATCAGGTCGAGGCAGGCCGCCAGACCCGGAGAAGCGGTGGACACAACCTCGGGGTCGACCGCCTCGAAGCACACCCGTGCGCCGTCGAGGTCGTCTTCCGCAGCAGCCACGGCCCCCTGCATGGCGGCCACAAGCGTGTCGAGCTGGGCGCTGTGGAGGGGCTCCGCACACCGGCGCGCCTGCTGCACCCGAGCCCCTGCCTCCGCCGCCGCCCCCGCCCCCAGCGACACCGTGGCGAGGTTGAGCCAGGCCTGCACCTCGAAGCCAGCCAGGTCGAGCGCATGGCAGATCCGCACCGCCTGTGCGCCCCAGGCTTCGGCACGGTCCACCTCCTCTGCCGCGGCTGCGATGCCGGTGAGGTTGGCCAGCAGGATCCCCTCGCTGCGCCGCGCGCCTTGCCGACGGTGGGCGGCGCGCGCGGCCTCCGCCATGGGCCACACGTCGTCGTAGTCCCCCAGGTCGGCCAGCAGGTTGACGAGGTTGGTGCGGGTCACGGCCTCCCCCCGGGCGTTTCCGCTGGCGCAGTGCAGCTCGAGGGCGGTCTGCATGCACCTCCTCGACTCGGCGAGCCGACCCTCGCTCTCGTAGAGGTCGGCCCGGATCCCCCAGGCCGTGCCCAGCAAGCGAGCAGCCCCGACGCCATCGAGGATGTCCATGCCCTCCAGCAGCGCGCGGCGGGCACCCGGGGCATCGGCGAGCCGCAACAACACCCGGCAGCGCAGCAGGCAGGCCTCCCCGGAGATGGCATCCGGGGGCTCGGCCACCGCAAGAGGGTCGAGCAGCGACAGGGCGGCGGTCCACTCGCGGCCATCCATGCACACCCGGGCGAGGGCCAGCTCGCCGGCCCGACGGTACAGGTCGCCGGGGGACAGGACTTCGCAGGCCGCCTGGAGCCGGGCCTTCACCTCCGACAGCGGGGCACGAAGCCGGGCCCAGCGCCCGCGGACGATGGCCACCCGGGGGTCTGCGGGCACCGGTTCTTCGGGACTGGCGAGGGGGTGGTGGACCGGCAGAGCGCCCACGGCCAGCCACAAGGGCGTGGCGTCGGCCCCCACTCGCTCCGCAAGTGTGAGGCAGGCGCGCAGCTCCGGCGCAAGGGACTCCAGCCCCGCCCAGTCGCTGGTGCGTCCCCAGCGCTCGATGCGCGCGGCCAGCTCGGTGCCCCGGCTGCCGGCCCAGGCGATGCGGCGCAGCGCGAAGCCCGCGGGCTGGTCGCTGTCCTGCTGCATCTGGAGCACCTGTCGATGCGGGGCCCTCAAGCGCACACCATCGGCGAAGGGCACCAGCAGACCCGCCGTCCTCAGCTCACTCAGGGCGGGCAGACAAGGTGCGCCGACCACCGCCTCCACCGCCTCCAGGGGCACCGGTCCCGCGAAGGCCGACAAGACCCGAGCGAGCCGGGCGGCCTCCGAAGGCAGGCGTGCCAGGTCGTCTCGGGCGCCCTCTGCCGGGGGACTGGCTGCCAACAGCCGGGCCACGTCCTCCAGCAGGCGGTCGGGTTCGCTCCAGGCGGCCAGCTCACCCAGGACCACCAACAGGTCAGGCATCCGGTCGGCTTCCTCGAGCAGCTGCGCACACACCTGCGGCGCGGCAGCCAGGCGACCGCTGGGATCTGCGGCCGTGAGCTGGTCGAGGGCGGCATCATGCGACAAAGGCAGGCGGCGAGGTCCGTCCGGGCGCGGTGGACGGGACGCCTGTGCTCCGGAACCCACGAGCCGGTAGCCCGTGCCGTAGACCGTGAGCAGGTGGCGGGGATGGCCCCCGGGGTCGGGCTCCAGCTTTTTGCGGAGTCGGCGAACCGCGAGGTCGACCGCGCGGCTCAAGCTGTCCGGTGCGTGTCCCCAGACCTCCACCAGCAGCTCGTCGCGGGTGGCCGCACCCTCCGGTTGTCGCGCGAGATGGTCGACCAGTGCCAGCTCACGAGAGGTGAGCTTGTGGGTGACCCAGTCCTGGCCATGCAGGCGGACCACCCCTTCCACAAGGTCGATGCTTCTGTCGGACAGCTCGAAGATGGACACGGAGACTCACGGGCGCGGCCTCGCCCCCTATCGTTCGGGAGCCAGTCGAGGCGACGCCACCCCATGGTCGCAGGTCGAGGCGGACAGAAGCCCCATCGCCGCGCCCCGGTCGGTGGTCTTGGCACCGATGCGGTGCTGGGCGAGCGTCCCGGTCGCTCGACGATTCCTGGCCGTGGCTGCCCGCCAGTCCGTGGTCCCCCGACGGGCGGGTGTCATCGGCTCGGTGGTCGCACGCGGTCGATGGGGCTTCATGCACACGACCTACTCGCCTGGGTCCCCCCCTCAACCCACCCACGCCCATTGACACAAGTGTATCGGTCTTCGGCAAGCCGCCCCGTGGAACCGCCCCCGGCTCGAATGTCCCGGCACCTGACATCGGCGTCATCACCGTGCAATCCGTCGTGAAACCCGGTTTCGGTAGCTTGGCCGTGCCCCCCTTGCGCCTCGCTGTCGGAGTCCCCATGCGCCCCCTGCGGACTGCACCCCTCCTCGCCCTGCTCACCCTGGCCCTGCCCGCATCGGCCGGTGTGACGGTCTCGGGCACCGACTACTACGTCGAATACGGCGACTGCGGGACCTGGGGGGACAGCACCAGCGGCCTCTGGATCAAGGACCCCTCGCTGGGCTGGACCGACATGACCTGGTCGTCGTCGCCCTGGCAGCAGATGACCATCGAGTACACCCGCGGTGGCGTGGACTACAGCTACGAAGCCAACGACGGCGACGGGGTGTGCGACTTCACGGTGGCCGAGGAGACCGCCACCGGCGACTACGCCACGCACGTCTTCGAGACGAGCCACATCGAGCTGGTGAAGCACGAAGACGTGACCACCGGCTACTACTACACATCGGGCGGGGTCGCGACGAACACCAACCGCGGCTGGGTCATCAGCTTCGAGGTGTACAACACCAGCACCGTCGACCTCACCGATGTCGTGGTCATGCTCGCGGTGGATGCCAACCCCGAGTACCCCTGGGGGACCATCACCACGCACAACGACGTGCAGGACATCGACACCCGCGACGCCATCGATGACTTCGTGGGCTCGGGTGGACCGACGTACGACTCCACCATCGCCTACGCCATCACCGACCCCGCCGCTCAGTGGGTGGGCACGGGCCTCTGGGACACCGACCCCTGGGCCACCTACACCGACCCCGGTGGCGTGGAGGCCGACCGCACCATCCACATCATGACCGACGTGGGCAACATCTCCGCAGGCGAGGCAGCCACTTTCAACGTGCTCTTCGCGGGAGGCTCCCACTCGGGCGGCGTGGCGGCCGTTCTCCACGACATGATGGACCCCACCTGGGGCTCGTTCTCGGGCAGCTACGACACCACCTGCGACGTCGACCAGGACAACTGGCTCGACGACGAGTGCGGCGGCAACGACTGCGACGACACCGACAGCACCATCAACCCCCAGGCCGCCGAGATCTGGTACGACGGCACCGACCAGAACTGCGACGACCGCAGCGACTACGACGCCGACGGCGACGGCTACGAGTCCGATGGCTACGGCGGCATCGACTGCGATGACACCGACGACTCCATCAACCCCGGCGCCACCGAGATCTGGTACGACGGCATCGACCAGGACTGCAAGGCCGACGACGACTACGACGCCGACGAAGACGGCTACCGCTCCTCGGCCTACGGCGGCACCGACTGCGACGACACCGACGACGACACCCACCCCGGCGCCACCGACGTCTGGTACGACGGCGTGGACGACGACTGCGCGGGTGACGACGACTACGATGCCGACGGCGACGGCGACCGGCACGAGGCCTTCGGCGGCACCGACTGCGACGACACGGTGGCCACCACCTACGCGGGCGCCGCAGACGTCTGGTACGACGGCGTGGACTCCGACTGTGCCGGCAACAGCGACTACGACGCCGATGCCGACGGCTACGACTCCGACGCCTACGGGGGCACCGACTGCGATGACACCGACGCCGGTGTGAATCCGGGCGTCACCGAGGTCTGGTACGACGGCACCGACGTGGACTGCTCGGGCGGCTCCGACTACGACGCCGATGGCGACGGCGAAGACAGCACGGCCTACGGCGGCACCGACTGCGACGACACCGACGAGGACATCTTCGCAGGCGCCACCGAGGTCTGGTACGACGGCGTGGACGCCGACTGCGGGGGCGACTCCGACTACGACGCCGACGGCGATGGCGACGACCACGACGCGTTCGGCGGGGGGGACTGCGACGACACCGACGCCTCGGTCTACACGGGCGCGAGCGACAGCTGGTACGACGGTGTGGACTCCGACTGCGCCGGGAACAGCGACTACGACGCCGATGCCGACGGCCACGACCACAGCTCCTACGGCGGCGACGACTGCGACGACACCGACGCCAGCGTGTCCCCCTCCGCCACCGAGACCTGGTACGACGGCACCGACACCGACTGCGACGGTGCATCCGACTACGACGCCGATGCCGATGGCCACGACCACAGCAGCTACGGCGGCGACGACTGCGACGACACCAGCTCGGCGGTGAACCCCGACGCCGCGGAGACCTGGTACGACGGGGTGGATGCCGACTGCGACGGGGCGTCCGACTACGACGCCGACAGCGACGGCGACGACCACGAGGCGTTCGGTACCGGGGGCGGCGACTGCGACGACACCGACGCCAGCATCGCCTCGACCGCCACCGAGACCTGGTACGACGGCATCGACACCGACTGCGATGGGGCGTCCGACTACGATGCCGACGCCGACGGCCACGACTCCGATGCCCACGGCGGCGACGACTGCGACGACACCGACAGCAGCATCTCTCCGTCCTCGCCTGAGATCGACGGCGACGGCATCGACCAGGACTGCGACACCGTCGACGGCGGCGTGGACACCGACGGCGACGGCCTGCTCGACGAAGACGAGATCGTGCTCGGCACGGACCACACCGACCCCGATACCGACGGCGACGGCCTGTCCGACGGCGACGAGATCATCCACGGCTCCGACCCCTTCGACACCGACACCGACGACGACGGCCTGTCGGACAGCACCGAGGTGGGCCTCGGCACCGACCCCACCGACAGCGACACCGATGACGACGGCCTCGACGACCTCACCGAGGTCACCGGCACCTTCACCGACCCCACCGACGCCGACTCCGACGACGACGGCCTCGACGACGGCACCGAGGTGTTCGACTGGGGCACCGACCCCAACGACGAGGACACCGACGGCGGCGGTCGCACCGACGGCGACGAGGTGCTCACCGACGGCACCGACCCCACCGACCCCTCCGACGACCTGTCCGACTCCGACCTCGACGGTCTCACCGACATCGCCGAGACCGACGTCTGGGGCACCGACCCCTTCGACCCCGACACCGACGGCGACGGCCTGTCCGACGGCGACGAGGTCGACCTCGGCACCGATCCCCTCGACGATGACACCGACGGCGACGGCCTCGACGACGGCGACGAGGTGGAGGACCACGGCACCGACCCCCACGACCCCGACACCGACGACGACGGCCTGACCGACGGCTACGAGGTCCACACCAGCGGCTCGGACCCCCTCGACGACGACACCGACGACGACGGCCTCGACGACGGCTACGAAGACGGCATCGGCACCGATCCCACCGACGCCGACACCGACGACGACGGCCTCGATGATGGCCGCGAGGAGCTCGAGGAGGGCACCGACCCCCTCGAGGCAGACACCGACGGCGACGGCGTGGACGACGGCCACGAGCTCGACCTCGGCATCGACCCCCTCGACCCCGACACCGACAAGGACGGCCTGTCCGACGGCACCGAGGTCTACGCCGAGAACACCGACCCGCTCGACCCCGACACCGACGACGACGGACTCACCGACGGCGAGGAGTACAAGGAGACCGGCACCGACCCCACCGACGCGGACAGCGACAACGACGGCCTCACCGACGGGGAGGAGGTCAACGAGCACGGCACCGACCCCAACGACCCCGACACCGATGGCGGCGGGGTGTCCGACGGCATCGAGGTGGACGTGGGCACCGACCCCCTCGACCCCTCCGACGACGGCAGCGGCTCGCTGGACGACGTGGAAGACGAGCTCGATGACGGCACCCTGCCGGGCGATTTCGGCGGCGGAAAGGGCGGCTGCTCGTGCTCCACGGCCGATGAGGCAGCCCCCTCCGGGCTCTGGGCTGCGCTGGTGGCCGGGCTGGCGGTGCTCGGCATTCGCCGGCGGGAGTAGGACGGCGGCTCGCAGTGCCCGGCCGTCCGGCGGTGTGCCCCGCGGCTTGAGCATCCGGTATCTTGCGGATGCTCGACCATCCAGCCAGGTCAGCCCTGGGGTTCGGCGGGGTCGGTGGACGCGTCGGCCCCGGCGGGAGACCCGGTCGACCCTCCTGCACTGCGGCGCCGGTTGGCTTCGTGGGCGCTGTGAAGGGGGCCGAGCAATGCTGCGCGCAGCTCGGCGACCGCTCCGGCGTCGGGGGTGAGGGTGGCGAGGACCTGCACGATGGCGGTGAGCCAGTGTCCGTGGGCGCTCTGGTGGGCAGCCAGGACGGCTTCATAGGTGGGGGCGACAGGCGGTGCGGTGGACCAGGCCGCATCGAAGGCCTCCACAGACGCCACCAGGGCATCGGCGAGGGGGGTGGCCGCGGCATGAGCCAGGGCGGACCGGTGGATGGGGTCCTGGAGGACGCGCACCACGGCGAGGTTTGCCGCGTTCTGGCGGGCGAAGGGCAGGTGGACGTGTGCAGCCAGCCCTTCGGGGACCAGGGCCCGGATCAGACCCTCGACCTGGGCATCGGCGGCATGGTCGAGCAGTCCAGAGCCCGCGCGCCATGCATCGAGCTGGCGGACAAGCCCGCCGAGCAGGGCATCCACATCCCGGTCGAGGGCCTGGAGGGACGGTCCCTCGGCGGGGGCGGCGCGGTTGGCCCGGAACTGGCGGAGGAGGTCGTGGGCGGCTTCGAGTTGGTGGACGGCGGACTGCAGGGCGGTGTGGAGCGGGGCCGCCTCCGGGAGCGGACTGTCTGCTGCGATGGCGGCCATCTGCCGGGCGGCGTCGACAGCAAGCTCGAGCCGGTAGCGGGGGACGGCGAGCCAGCGGGTGAGGTCTGAGTGGTGGGACATGGTGGACTCCTGCGTGGGCGGTGCTGCTGCGTGGGATTGCGCCGCGCTTTCACCTATTCGATTCCACCTGTTGTCGGGCCGTCGCCGGCCGCCTGGCCCGCGCGCATCCCCTCGCGAAGGGTACCGCGTACCCGCAGCCGCGAAGGGTACCGCGTACCCGGAGCCCGACCGAGCCCGCAGGGCTCGGGCGGTCCAAGGGGCCCGTTATCCTCGCGTGTCGGTCGGTCCCATGCCGCCGCTCGACGGAGGTGACCGTGCGCGACCCCCTGCTCCTGTCCAGCGCCACCCAGCTGTCGGCCGACATCCGCGCCGGACGCACCACCAGCCAGGCCGTGGTGGAAGCCCACCTCGAGCACCTGCAGGCCGTCAACCCCACCCTCAACGCCCAGGTGGCCTCCCGCGCGGAGCAGGCCCGCCGAGAAGCCATCGCCGCCGACGAGACCCCAACCGACGCCCCCTTCCTCGGGGTCCCCTGCTCCATCAAGGAGTGCTTCGCGCTCACCGGCATGCCCCAGACTTCGGGGCTGCTTCGGAGAAAGGGCCTCACGGCCGACCGCGATGCCACCGCCGTACACCGCATCCGCCAGGCCGGCGCCATCCCGCTTGGGGTGACCAATACCTCCGAGCTGTGCATGTGGATGGAGTCGGACAACCTCGTCTACGGCCGCACCAACAACCCCTACGACCCCCGCTGCACGGTGGGCGGAAGCTCGGGTGGCGAAGGGGCCCTCGTGGGGGCGGGCGCGGTCCCCTTCGGCCTCGGGTCCGACATCGGCGGCAGCATTCGCATGCCCGCCTTCTTCAACGGCGTGTTCGGCCACAAGCCCACCGGCGGCCTCGTTCCGGGCACCGGGCAGCACCCCATCGCCGACCCCGCCGCACGGCGCTTCCTCACCACCGGTCCCCTCTGTCGCCGGGCCGAGGACCTCTGGCCCCTGCTCGAGCTGCTGGCCGGCCCCGATGGCGAGGACGCGGGCTGCATCCCCTGGCGGCTCGGAGACCCCCGCACGGTCGACATCGGCGCCCTCCGCGTACTGCACATCCCCGACAACGGCGCCCAGCCGGTGTCCGCCGACCTCCGCAAGGCCCAGCTCCGGGCCGTCGACGCCCTCCACCAGGCGGGCGCAACCATCGAAGAGGTGCGCATTCCGGCGATGCGATACGGCTTCGACATCTGGTCGAACATGCTGCAAGAGGCCAATGTCACGCCGTTTTCGACCCTGATGGGGGACGGCGAGCCGGTGCAGCCCATCGTGGAGCTCATGCGCATCTTCACCGGCAGCCCGCGCCACACCGTGATGGCCTGTCTGCTCGGCGCCACCGAGTCCATCACCAAGGCGATGCCCGCCCGCCAGAGGCGTTTCGTGGAGCTGGGCCGCAGCCTCCGGGCCGAGCTGGAGGAGCGCCTGGGCGATGACGGCATCCTGCTCTACCCGAGCTTCTCGCGTCCGGCGCCGCGCCACCGCCTGCCCCTGCTTCGCCAGCTCATGCTGCGCTTCGACTACGCCTACACCGCCCTGCTCAACGTGATGGAGCTGCCGGTGACCCAGGTGCCGCTGGGACTGAATGCTAGGGGACTGCCCCTGGGGGTGCAGGTAGGGGCACGGCATGGAAACGACCACCTGACCATCGCGGTGGCGCGCTTCTTGGAGGACGAGCTGGGGGGATGGGTGCCGCCTCCGACGACGGCTGGGGTGGGCTGACCGACCGCTCAGTCCTGCACCACCACCTCCACCGACTCGGACATCCCGCTCTCGGGCGTCAACACGAAGCGATGCAGGCCCGGCTCCGTGAACACAAAGGCCAGCGCCGAGGGCCCCATCTGCAGCACCTCGCCCTCCACGGTCCCGTGTGTTCGGGCAATCTCCTCGCGCCCCCCACCCGGGGACTCCACATGCAGGCGCAGGCGCCCGGCGGGCTCCGCGGCCACATGGAAGAACACCCGCTCCCCCACCTGGGCCAGGGCGCCCGAAGGCAGCGCCTCGCTGACCCCACGGCGCTCCACAGCCAGCCGCAGGTAGGCCTGAAGCTCCACGGTGCCCCCATTGCCGCGGGTCGTCCAGCTGGGTTCGGCGGGGGGACCGGCGTCGAATCGGACCACCAAGGCCACCACCGCAGCCACCGCCAGCATCGGCAGGACGAAGTGCCAGGCCGGCCGCCGAGCAGGGACGGCTTCTGGCCTGGACTGCCTCTCGCCGAGGCCGGGTGGCTCATCGGGCAGCGTGAAGGTGGCGGGGGGCTCGGGACCGGTCACCTGTCGGATGAGGTCGTCGATCTGGCGGTCGAGTCGAGCGGGGTCGGAGCTCATGGCAGCTCTCCAAGGGACGCGCGTAGCCTGGCGCGGGCGCGGTTGAGGCGCATTCGGACGGCCCCGGGACGAAGCTCCAGCATCTCGCCGATCTCACGGGACGAAAAGCCCTCCACCTGCAGCAACACGAGGCGTCGCTCCACCGGGTCGAGGGCGTGCAGAGCCTGCACCACGAGGGTGCGGAGCAGTGGCCGGTCGTCGTAGCTCTCCTCGAAGTCGAGCTCTTCGAGCTGGGGCTCCCGCGCATCACTGCCAGCGCGGGCGGCCAGCGTGAACAGCCACCGGGCGAAGGGGCGGTCGGGGTCGTAGCGGTGGCACGAGCGGTAGACCCGCAGCCAGGTGTCCTGCAGGGCTTCCTCGGCCAGGGTGACCGAGCCGGTGCGGCGCACGAGGAAGTGGAAGATGCGGTGGCGCCAGCGGCTGTACAGGGCGGTGCAGGCCAGCCGGTCTCCGCCCTTGAGGCGCACCATGAGGGCCTCGTCGCTCAGCCTGGCGCGGTCGACGGGCATCTGGAGGGGGCGGGGGGGTCGGTCGGAACGGCTCATCGACGGGGCCTGTCCTCGCTGGGGTTGGGACTCACCACGCATTCGGCCCAGGGTCGGCAACTGTCACACGAAATCTCTCCGGCCTGTGCAACCCACCCCAACCACCGGTATCGTGCGGGCAGCGTGGCGAGGCGAGGTGTCAATGGCAGGCAGGCGGCCTTCCACCGTAGGCAGACGTGGCGGCGGCTGGCCGGCCATCGCACTGGGCGTGGCCTGCGCACCCATCCGTGACCCCGCTCCCCCCGTCGCCGAGGCCGTGGAGTTCGATACGGCATCCCCACCGAGCGCAGACGCCTGTCCCCCCGAGCAGGGCGCCCGCTGGACAGGACAAGACGGCGTGGAGGAGGACGTCTCCGCCCACTTCACCTCGGGGGTGGACGGCTACTTCGCCCCCACGTCTGCGGGCACGCTGCGGCTCGGCCCCGGCGCGTTCACCACCACCATCGACTTTCGCCAGGTGCCGGAGGGCCGCACCGTCGTGGTGGGCTGCGGGGTCGAGCAGACCCATGTCTACGGTCACTCCGACCCCCTGCTCGGGGCAGCCATCGAGCCGGGCCCCAGCCTCGAAGCGAGCCATCTCAGCCTGGTGTCCGACGGCAGCACCGCCCACGCCCCCATCAGCTTTCGCACCGGCGCGGTCCACCTGCACCATGCCCGCATCGTCGACGCTCGGCGCAACGGCGTCATCGCGGCGCCTGGCCTGGCCGAGGTGCGCATCGAAGACACCGAGATCATCGACGCCACGGGGTCGAACTCGTTCACCACCTGGGACGGCCCCGGCTCCCTCACCCTCCGCCGGGTCCGGCTGGTCGGCGCACGGCATGGCTACGCGCCCGTGCGGTGCCTCGGGGGACGGCTCCTGCTCGAGGAGGTCCTGTTCAGCGACATCGTCGCCCGCACGGAGGCCGGGCTGCTCTACGCCGAGGGCAATTGTGAGGCGACGGTGCGCGACTCCGAGCTGGCGGGAGTTCGGACGGGCGGAGCCGGTGCCGTGCTCGCGGTGAGCGGTGCGGTGCGGCTGGAGAATGTGGCGCTGTCTGGCCTGGACATCGACGAAGGAGCCGCCGTCATCGTGCAAGACGGTGGGACGGTGTCGTGCGTGGACGTCGACTTCCCCGACACCGGGCACCCGCCCTTTCGCGACGAGTCGGGGGACCACCTCGAGTGCCCGGCGCCGTGACGGGGAGCGCGCGCGGGGGGTGGCTGGCGTGCCTGGCGGGGGCACTGGGGTGTGCGCCCATCCGCACGCCCCCCACCGGGCAGCCCGTGGACTCCGGCGGCGATGCCTGTGGGCTCCCTGCGCACTCCGTGACCTGGACCGACCCGTCGGGGACCACCGACGACCTCACCGGAGCGGTCGGAACCGTCGACGACCCGGGCGCCCATGACCAGGTGCTGGAGCTGAGCTCGAGCGGCACCTTGTCGCTGGGGCCGGGGGACTACACCGTGCAGCTCCGGGTGGCGTCCGACGGCGCCGAGGTGGTCATCGCGGGCTGCGGCAGCGAACACACCCGGCTCCATGTGGCCCACGGCATCCTGGAGCCCAGGCACGCCATCCTCGTCGACTCCGGTGTCGGGAGCGTCACACTCGAGGGACTCGCTCTGGTGGGCGATGGGGTGCCGGCGTGGAGCCCGGTCCACGTCGAAGACAGCCGGCTGGTCACAGACGATGTGGTCGTGTCGCGGTGGGCGCTCGCGGCCTCCGTGCTGCAGAGCCAGGCCCGGCTCACCCACACCTGGTTCGTCGACAACACCGCCGACACCACCTTCGTGGCTGCGTCCGCCCGGGTCGAGATGACCGGGGGCGGCTTCGTCGACAACACCGCGCTGTACAGCATCCTCAACGCAACCGGCGACCTGTCTCTCTCGGGGGTGAGCGTGCAGGACAACGCCTCGACCACCAACGCCCTGGTCTCGCTGTCCACCGGCACCCTCACGGTCGAAGACACCGTCTTCGCCTCGAACGACTCGGGGCCGCAGACGCTGTTCATGCACCTCGGCACCGGCTCGGTCACCGACGGCACCTTCACCGACAACACCGCCGGGCAAGCCGTTCTGGGCGTCGACGAGGCCACGCTCACCTGCGTGCGCACCACCGTGTCGGGCAGCGAGCCCCACGCCCATGCGGGCGACCCCGCCATCGACTGTCCCCGCGACGGGGGATGAATCTCACAAAGTCGGTGACAGCCTGCGCCGAAGCCCGGAACACCACTTCCATGCCTTCCCTCTTGCCCGCACTGCTGCTCGCCTCGGCCTCGGCCGGTGTGATTGGCGCGCCTGCACCCGACGGGCTCGGCGAGGTGTTCGGACCGCGGCGCGTGGCCCTGCTCGTGGGCATCGACGACTACACCGACCCCGCCCTGGGCAGCCTGCAGTACGCCGCCAAGGATGCCCAGGACCTCGAGCGCGTGCTGGCCGGTCCCGGCGGCTTCGATGACATCACCACCCTCACCGGCCGGGTGAGCCGTGCCGACTTCTGGGCGGCGGTCGACGGGCTGTCGGGCACCCTCGGCCGCCAGGACACCCTGCTCATCTTCATCGCCGCCCACGGCACCCTCGACTTCAGCCCCCGCGGCACGCAGCTGTACGTGCTGCCCTCCGATGGCGAGCTGGCGGCCCCAGATGAAGGAGGCATCGACCTGTCCGAGGTGGAGGCGGCCATCGAGCGCCTCCCCGCCCGACGCCGCGTGCTCGTGCTGGACACCTGCCACTCCGGCAACGGCCGCTCGGTCTTGTCCGAGGACACCCTCGCGACGCTGTCGAGCTTTCGCGGCCCCATCCCCCCGCCCAGCGCAGCCGCGGTCTCCCGGTCCGACCTTCGCCTGTACTCCGCCCACCTCGGCCAGCCCGCCATCGAGGACAAGCAGCTCGAAAATGGCGTCTACACCCACTTCTTCGTGCAGGCCCTCCAGGGCAGCGGGGACCTCGACGGCGATGGCCTGGTCGAAGCGGTGGAGGCCCACGACTGGGCCCGCGATGAGACCCTGCGCCACACCGGCGGCCGGCAGGTGCCGTGGATGCAGGCCGAGCTGGTGGGCCGAGAGGCGGTGTTCCTGAGCGGCGACTCGACCGACCGCACCCGCGCCGAGCAGGCCATCCTCACCAGCCTGTCGGCCTTGCCGGCCCAGGCCGAGCTTCGGGTGGACGGCACCCCCCGCGGCGCCGGCCAGATCCCCACCGGCTGGCATGAGCTCGAGGTGCGCATCGACGGCACGGTGGTGGTGGCGCAGAACGTGCGCATCCGGTCGTCTCGGCACCTCGACGTCGCCCGGCTGGTGGACCAGCGCGGCGACCGCTGGCAGGTGGAGCTGGGGGCCGGGGCCCTCGGCAGCGACGACTGGCTGCCCACCGGACTGCTGAGCCTGGGCGTCGACCACCTCCCCGCCGACCGGGGACGCGGACGCATCGCCCTGGGCGCCACCGCCTCGCTCGGCTGGGGCGACATGAACGAGCTGCCCGGCATGTCGGAGCTGGGGCGCATCCCCACCGGCTTCGCCGGTGCGCGGGTCGGCTGGTGGTGGGGCGACGACTGGATGGGCGGACCCACGGTGTCTGGTGGGGTGGTGTGGCGGCTGCATCCCGAGGAGTCGCAAGGGGCGCCTGCATGGGTGCCTGGCGTGGCTGTGTTCTCCCCGGGCCGCCTTCGTCTTGGGTTGCACAGCGAGGTGGTGCTCTATGGGTCACAGGACGGTCCGCAGCGCACGCCCCGCGCTTGGGCGTCTGCGGGAATCACCTGGTAGCGGAGACTCTCACGTTCGCGCTGTATCGCTGCAGGTCTGGAGTGGCCGTTGGGGCCCTCCCCCCGACTGCACGAACAGCGGCGCCCGACCCCCTTCACCCGAGCGACTCGACAGCTCGGGCAGGCCACTCCTCTGCCGGCGCCCGCTGGAGACCCCATGCACCCCAGTTCCCTGCTGCGCCTCGGCATCGCCACAACACGCTGGCCACACCGCCGGCGACGGCGACGGCGACGGCGACGGCGTGGGGGACAACTGTTCCGATAAAGCCAACGCAAGCCAGACCGACACCGACGGCGACGACATCGGCGATGCCTGCGAGGCCGATGCCGATGGCGTGGTCGACGAGCGATGTCTGCGACGGAGATGACGATGGCGACGGTGTCTCCGACGACGCTGACTCCTGCGCCGGCACCCCGCTCGACGCCCCGTTCAACAGCATAGGATGCTCCGGGGCCCACGCCGCCGAGAACCGGGCGCGACTGCTCGAAGCCACCATCCTGTCGCTCCATGCGGCGGCCCAGATCGCGGAGGAGGACGGACGGCACGCCCAGGCGGAGCTCATGCGGCGGCGGGCGAAGCGGCTGGCGACGCGGTTTGGAGAGAAGGGGTAGGTCTCGGCCTTCGGCGACCCGCCGGTCGGCGTGCGAGCGGAGGGTACCGCGTACCCGGAGCCGCGGAGGGTACCGCGTACCCGGAGCCCGACCGAGACCGAAGGGCTCGGGCGGCCCCCCGTCGTCGCCCTTCCCGTCGTCACCCCTCGTCGAGCGGCGCATCCTCGGGATGGAAGGTGGCGGCATCGGTCACGTCGATGGTGTCGTTCTCCTCGATCTGCGCGCGCGAGGTGCCGCCCACCCCGATGGCCGAGGCCAGGCGGTTCCACCAGTCCACCCGCTCCGCGCCGTCGTCCTCATCGGGCATCTCCACCACCAGCTCGTCGCTCTCGGCGATGATGGCGGCGGGACCGGTGCTCACCCGGCCGTCGAGCGGCAGCAGCAGGCCCCCGTGGAGCAGAAGGCCGGTCACCTGGGTGCCCTGGCGGTCGAGCACGAAGTCCTGCACGGCGCCCAGTGCGCGGCCCCGTCGAGACACGGCCTGGGTGCCCCGGTAGCCACTCGCCCAGGCACGCCCGTCGACCACCGCAATGCGACCGCCCGACCACTCCACGGCATCCTCGGTGCGGATGAGGGCGACGTCGCGGCCCACCAACACCAGCTCGTCGGCGGGGATGCCGCCCGGCTTGCTGAACATGCCCGAGGCCTTGAGGCGCCAGCCGTAGATGCGGTGCGTCTCCAAGTCGAAGAGGAAGTCATCGAGGCGGCCCACGAAGGCGCCTTCGGTGAGCGTGACGACCTGCAGGTTCTGGGCGCGCTTCCAGGTCTCGAGATGCATGGGACCTCCGGTGGCGGGCCTCTATCTGGCCGGGAACGCCCCATCGACGCCACTTTCGGTGGGCAGCTACCGAACGGTGCTCCAGGCCGGTATCCTCGGTGCCGAGGCGCAAGGGCGTGAACACCGTCCGTCCGGTCGATCACCCTGCTTGTTCAAGAAAGAAGAAGGCTCGAGTTTCTGTTTCACCCTCGGCGCAGTCGTGGGTCCCATCCCGCGAACCGACCCCCGGAGGCCAGATGCCCACCCGGTCCCCCACCTTCCTTGCCGTCCTCCTGCTGGCCGCGACCGCCTGCCGCACCGACGACAAGGACCCGACCGACGAGACTCCCGATGGCGACGACGCCGTCCAGCCCGGCACCGACGACCCGGGGCCCAGCGACTACGAGCCCGAGCTTCCCGACAGCGAGTCGGCCAGCTTCAGCCAGGCGGCCGTGGAAGATGCCCTCAGCGCCTCCATCGCCGGCCTGAACAGCCTCTCCACCCAGCCGGTCTTCGATGCCTACGACGACGCCATGGCGCTGTCCGAGGGCTACTGCCCGGCCTGGTACGAGCAGGACGGCAACGTGTTCTGGTACGCGAGCTGCACCACCACCTCGGGCACCTGGTTCGACGGCTACGGCTTCTACAACTACTACGACGACTACTTCGTCGACGACGACGGCAACCTGTGGGACACCGAGTACATCTCGGGCGCGGCCACGGTGCGAGAGGACACCGGGGACACCTTCCACATCGGCGGCTACGTGCAGCGGTCGTGGACCACCGACGACAACGGCTGGGTGGGCATGTCGGAGAACCTCTTCGGCTCCTTTCTGGCCGACGGCGCGCCTGCGGACAGCTGGATTGGCGCCGGCGTGACTCCCTCGGCTGGCGTCTACCGGGCCTTCAACGAGGACAACCCCTCCCTCGGGGGCTACTTCGTGGCCCAGGGCGCGGTGGGAGGACTGGGCAGCGACGGCGATGTCTCCGTGTTCACCGACAACTTCGTCATTGGCAGCGTGGCCCTCGGGCTTCCGTGTGAAGACGAGGGCGGCGGCACGCTGACGGTGCGCACCCCCGACGGCGGCTGGTGGACGGTCTCCTACGACCTCGATCTCGAGACCTACAGGATGAACGGCGACTGCGATGGTTGCGGTGTGGTCACGGATGCGGCCGGCCAGGTGGTCGGCGAGGCCTGCGCAGACTTCTCTCCCCTGCTCACCTTCTGAGGCCCACCATGACCAGGCACCTTCGCTTCTACGGCCTGCTGCTGGCCATTCCCGTGGTGAGCGCCTGCAAGGGCGACCCCGACAAGTCCACCGACACCGACGACGGGAGCACCGTCGAGCTGCCCACCGAAGAAGAGGTGGCGCTCATCCCCCGGATGGACGACCATCGCCTGCTCACCCGCATGTCCCTCGACCTGCGCGGCGTGCGCCCCACGGCCGAGGAGTTCGCGCGCATCGAGGCCGACTCGGGTGCTGTGGACAGCCTGATGCAGGAGTTTCTCGACGACCCGCGCTTCGAGGACCGGGTCCGCCAGATGTACACCGAGGTCTACCTCACCCGCGCCGACTTCTTCCAGCTCACCGCGATGGACTTCGGCCTGGAGGGCGAGCCCGCTTTCGCCCGCGCCGTCGGTGAGGAGCCGATTCGACTGGTTGCCCGCGTGGCCGCCGAGGACCGGCCCTGGACCGACATCGTCACTGCCGACTGGACCATCGCCAACGAGCTCACCGCCGTGGCCTGGGACCTCGACTACACCGGCCCCGGCTGGGATGTGGCCCGGTACAAGGACGGTCGGCCGGCCGCGGGGGTGTTGGCGACCAACGGCATGTGGTGGCGCTACACGTCCACCGCGTCGAACGCCAACCGCAAGCGTGCCAACCAGGCCAGCCGCATCCTGCTGTGCAACGACTACCTGGTGCGTCCCATCGAGTTCGACCGCGACGTCGATCTACTCGACGAAGATGCCGTCGAGGACGCCATCAACAACAACCCGGGCTGCGTGAACTGCCACGTCAGCCTCGACCCCCTGTCCGCCTATTTCTTCGGCTTCTGGAACTTCGCCGAGGACTCCTGGCTGGAGGCGTCCACCTACCACCCCGAGCGCGAGCCGCTGTGGTCCCAGTACCTCGAGACGCCGCCTGCCTTCTACGGCCAGCCCGGCAGCTCTCTGGGAGACCTCGGCCTTCAGATCGCCGGCGACCCGCGCTTCGCCAGCTGCGCGGTGGAGCAGGTCTACGAGGCGATGCTGAGACGCGACGTCACCGTGGCCGACACCGACGCCCTCACCTTGCACCGCGAGGCCTTCCTCGACGGCGACCTGCGCTTCAAGGCGCTGGTGGAGTCGGTGGTGGCAGACCCCCGCTACCGGGCCGGCGACAGCACCGACCCCCTGCTCGATGCGGCAGGTGCAGTGCCCCTGAAGATGGTGTCCACCGACCAGCTCGCCAGCCAGGTGGCCGACCTCACGGGCTACGAGTGGACCTACGCCGACTACGAGATGCTCGCGAACGACCTCATCGGCGTGCGCACCCTCGCCGGCGGCGCAGACGGGGTCACGGTGGTCCGCACGGCCCGCACCCCCAACGCCACCCTCGTGCTCGTGCAGGAGCGTCTGGCTGAGCTGGCCGCGGTCTACGCCGTGGTGCAGGCGGGTGAGTCGGGCGACGACCGATTGTTCACCGAGGTCGACTTCTCGGAGACGCCCTCCAGCGACCGCGACGCCATCGTGGCCCAGATCCAGGCGCTTCACCTGTCGGTCTTCGGCAAGCGGGTGGCGGCGGACGGCCCCGAGGTGGCGGCCAACCTGGAGCTGTTCGAGGCTCTGCTGGCCATCGACGACAGCGTGCCGGCGGCCTGGGCGGGCCTGCTGATGGCGCTTCTCCGCGACCCCGACTTCCTCCTGTACTGACCAGACCTGGAGCCCCCCCATGCGCATCCATCGACGCCACTTCCTCCAGGGCACCGCAGCAGCCGGAGCGGCCGCCACCCTGGGCCTTCCCCGCCTCGGCCACGCCGTGTCGGGCAGCGACCTGAAGTTCCTGTTCGTGTTCAACAACGGCGGCTGGGACCCCACCCGCGTGTTCGCCACCGAGTTCGACAACCGCAACGTCGACATGGAATTCGGGGCGGAGCGGGCCACCGCAGGTGGCATCTCGTACGTGGCCCACAGCGCGCGTCCGTCGGTGTCGGCCTTCATGGACGCCCACCACAGCGACCTTCTCGTGGTCAACGGCGTGCAGGTGCGGTCCATCGCCCACGAGATCTGCACCATGATTGCCCTCACGGCCGACACCTCCGGCTTCAAGCCCGACATGGCCACGCTCATCGCCGCGCAGCAAGGTGCCGACTTCACCCTGCCTCACCTTGTTCTCGACGGACCGAGCTTCCCCGGTGAGCTGGGGACGGCGGTCGCACGCACCGGCGCCCAGGGTCAGCTCGAGGCCCTGCTGTCCGGCGACATCCTCGGGTGGACGGACAACGCCCAGCCCGAGCTGCCCCGCCCCTACGAAGGCACCATCGACGGCTACCTGGCCCGCCGCGCCGCCGCCCGCGCCGTCCTGGGTCGCAGCACGGGGGACAAGGCCCTGAGCGCCGCCTACGCCGATGCCTTCAGCAAGGCCACGGGGCTCAAGGACTACCGCTACGTGATGGACTTCACCACCAATGGCGGGCTCGCGAGCCAGGCCGAGGTGGCCGTCGACGCCCTGTCCACCGGACTGTCGCGCTGCGTGTCGATGGGATACCCCGGCTTCTCGGGCGGCGGCCTCGGCTGGGACTCCCACGCCGACAATGACGACACCCAGAGTGCCTTGTTCGAGGGCCTCTTCGCGGGCCTCGGCCAGCTGATGGAGCTGCTGCACAGCACGCCGGGCTCATCGGCCACCACCCTCGCCGAAGAGACCATCGTGGTGGTGCAGTCCGAGATGGGCCGCACCCCCCAGCTCAACGCCACCAATGGCAAGGACCACTGGCCCTACACGAGCGTGATGATGCTCGGGCCGGGCCTCACCACCGACCGCGTCGTGGGCGAGTACGACGACAGCTACATCGGCGAGCTGGTCGACCTCGACACCGCCGAGACCAACGGCTCCGGACGCACGCTGTCCGCCGAGTCCCTCGGCGCCGCCCTGCTCGCCCTCGCCGACATCGACCCCGCCGAGCACATCGCCGGCGCAGACCCTCTCCTCGGGATCCTGTCATGAGGACCGTCACCCTGCTGGCCGTGGCCCTCCTCTCCGGGTGGGGCTGCGGCGACGAAAAAGACGACGACGACAGCGTAGACAGCGGAACCCCCGACATCGACACCGGCGAGCTCGACCCCTTGTGCGTCGACGCCCCGGTGGTGACCTGGTCGAGCTGGGGCGAAGGCTTCGTGTCCCAGAACTGCCAGTCCTGTCACCGCTCCACGTCCACCGACCGCCGCGGGGCGCCCGAAGACATCATCTTCGACACCGAAGAAGACGCCCTGTCCCAGGCCGACCGCATCCTCGCCCGTGCCGCGGGCAACGAGCCCACCATGCCCCCGAGCGGAGGCGTCTCCGAAGACGACCGCTACCTGCTCGAGGTCTGGCTCACCTGCTGGGAGTGAACATGCGCACCCTGTCCACACTCTGTCTCCTCGCGCTGTCCACCGTGGCCTGCAACGGCAAGTCCGACGACGACGGCATGGCCGACGGCACCCCTCCCATCCCCGATGATGGTGAAGACGACGACAAGGAGGCCGAGATCGTCGACCCGCCCGAGGGCGACTACCTGTCCGACGACGTCGACGACACCCTGCCCGACCTCGACGGCACCGCCCTCACCGCCGCCATCGACGCGGCCATCGCCCAGTCGATGCAGGTCCACGGTGGGCCGGTCGTCAGCGCCTACGTGGAGGCCCTGGCCGGCATGGACAGCGCGTGCCCGACCTGGGGCGTCGACAACGGCACCCCCTTCTGGTTCGACACCTGCACCAGCGACGCGGGCACCACCTTCGACGGCTACGGCTACCACGCCGAATACGACAACTACGACGATGGCGACGCCGTCTACTCGGGCCTGGCGCTGTACACGGTGGCCCAGATCGAGTCCGCGGATGGGTCGGTCTTCGAGGGGGCCGGCGGGGCGAGCTTCCTGCAAGGGGTCGACAGCAACGGCTTCGATGTGTGGTCGTCCTACGTGCAGCCGGGCTTTGCCTACGACGGCGCGGCCGCAGCGGGCACCTGGCTGGCAGACGGACTCGACCCGGAGATGACCTGGTACGCGCTGAAGGACCCCACGAGCGGCGGCGCGGCCTCGGTGCTGAGCGGGTCAGCCACGGTGGCCGATGGTCCGATTGCGGCCATCGTGTTCGACGAGCTGCTGATGATCGACGCGGCCTGGGGCTCGAGCTGTCCCATCGAACCCCATGGTGGAATCAGCGTTCTCGACGACGAAGGCAACTGGATCGACCTGTTCTTCCACGGCCCCGAGTGGGAGGGCACGCCCACGCCCGAGGAGCTGTGCGACGGCTGCGGAGAGGCCTGGTACGCGGGGACCTACCTGGGCGAGGCCTGCTTCGACTTCAGCCCGCTGGCAGACTGGGGGAACTACCCGTTCGCGGAGTGAGCATGGTGGGGGGACTGCTGCTGCTCCTGGGGCTGGCCTCTGCGGAGGATGGGGAGTGGCGGGTGCTCCGTCAGTCGACGGTCGTGGCCACCTCCACACGGGTCCAGGGACCGGAGGACCTGTCCCGCATCGCCATCCATGTCGCCGATGAGGACGTGCGCACCGCCTGGTCGGAGGGGGTGGACGGTGCTGGCATCGGCGAGCGCCTCACCCTGCCGGTGCAGCCCACCGAGTCGGTGCGCGCGGTGCGGCTCCAGGTTCGAAACGGGCGACAGACCTCGCTGGAGGCCCTCCACGACAACGGTGCCGCCCGCACGGTGATTGTGCGGGTGCTCGACGGGGACACCGTCCAGGGGGAGCGGCGCGCCACCTTGATGCGCATCGGTGGCTGGCAGACCATCGACGCCCCCGTGCCCACGAGCGGGCGACTCACCGCCGTGGAGGTCGAGCTGCACACCACCTTTGGCGGCAAGCGCAACGACGACGCCCACATCACGGACATCCGGGTGGAGGTGCAGAGCGACGCTCCCCATCGGGCGGCCATCGAGCAGGCCCGCCTCCAGCGGCTCCGAGAACAGGTGGCGATGGCGCGGGCCCGGACGACGTGGAGCGCGATGGCCTCCTCGGGCACCTTGTGGCGACCAGGGGCGTACACCTGTGAACGGCACCCGTCCGCAGATGAAGACAGCCTGTCCGAGACCATTCTCACGGCTCTGGACGCCGTCCGCTCCACCCGTGGCAGCGGCCTTCGGGCGGAGGTGGGCACCCTGGAGCAGGCGCCCGTCATGCCCGCCGGCCTCGAGCTGCCGACCGCCCTGGCCTTCCTCTTTGGCAGCACCGGTTGGGAGTGGGACGTCGCCGGGGAGGAGGCCGAGCGCGCCGACGACGACCGCCTGAACCGCCGCCAGCTGGCCGCCTACGAGCAGTGGCACTCGCTGCCCCGCCTCACCTTCCACGCGGAGCTGCCCGAACAGGTGGCCCGCATCTGGATGCGGCGACTCGACCTTCAACCCTGGACACGCGGCAAGGTGAGCCAGACCGACTTTCTGGTGCAGCTCACTCCCGACGGGCGCCCGAGCACCCTCACAACCACCTCCGACGGCAAGCGCAGCGCCTCGGTGACCCAGGCCACCTTCGTCTACAACGCGTCGCACACCCGCATCGACGAGGTGGCCATCATCGGCGCCCTCGTCAGCAACGATGCGCCCCGCACCACCCACCACACCCGCCTCGACATCTGCACCCCCCAATCCCGATCTGTTGAGCACGGCGTCAGGTAACGAAAGTTGCATTTACACCGCTCAACCCACCACTGTTGAGCACGGCGTCAGGTGGCCGCGGTTGCACCCGCGGCCCCAACCCACGAAAACAGCGTGTTCTGGTCCACCTCACGCCCCGCGAGAGCGCCGGTCGGCCGGTTGATGCAACTCCAGGCACCTGGCACCTTCCTCAACCGGTGCGCGATGGACTGCGCAAGTGCAACCCCAGAGTCCTGACGCCGTGCTCAACATGGTTTGCGGCGTGGGCCTGGGCTGGTGACACTGGGGCACGCCCTGGAGTGCTCATGCCCGCGATGTTGCTGTTGTCGGTTCTGCTGCCCGCGCGTGCGGAGGGAGTCGACTGGAAGGTGCTGCGTCAGACCGAGGTGCAGGCCACGTCCTTCCTGCAGTCCAACTGGAACAAATACAGCGAGAACTACCACCCCAACTACGTCGCAGACGACGACCCCAAGACGGCCTGGGTCGAGGGGGTGTCCGGAAACGGAGAGGGCGAGGCCATCGTGCTGCCCACCAGTCCCATCAAGCAGGCGCGGGCCGTGCGGCTTCGCATTCGCAACGGCTACCAGAAGTCCGAAGGGCTGCTGACGGCCAATGCCGCCCCGAAAGACGTGCGCATCACCGTTCTCGCCGGTGGTCGCGAGGTGATGCACACCACTGCGACCCTCGAGCGCAAGATGGGCTGGCAGGAGGTGGTCCTCCAGCTGCCCGCCGGAAAGGGGTTGTCTGCCGTGAGCCTGCAGGTGGACAGCGTGCATCCCGGCTCGAAGTACAAGGACACCTGCATCAGCGACATCGTGGTGGAGGTGGACACCGACGTCCCCTACCGCCCGGCCATCGAGGCTGCGCGCCTGCAGCACCTCACCAGCTGGGCCCAGGAGCGCCGGAAGACCGCCGCCTACTTCGCCAACCTGCCCGCCACCTACCCCTTCTCGGCCACCGCCTTCGAACAGCGAGACCTCGAGTCCGGCAACGATGCAGCCGACGACAAGCTGCTCCTCGCGCTGGAGGCCGAAGCGGAACAGGCCGCAAAGCAGGGCACCTGGTGGAAGCGCACCGCAAAGGACGCCCCGGCGAAGACGCCCGACCAGCTGTGGCGCATCGACGACATGCTCCCGCTGTTCACCCCCGCCCAGCTCGCCTGGTTCGAGACCGACGACAAGTATGCCCGGAAGAAGCGCGAGGACTTCGACTACGGCTACACGGAGTCGCACTTCACCAATGCCCGGGTGGCCTTTCATGGCGGCAACACGGCCACACCGGCGAGCATCTGGTACGAGGTCCACTACTCGGGAGAGGAGCGGGGACCGTATCGGAACACCAGCCAGTACTACGTGAAGTGCGACGACCAGGGGCGTCCCGCAGAGGCATTGGTCCGCATCACGAGCTCCGACGAGATGGGGCCACGCAAGGAGCTGCTGCGCTATGAATTCCGCTGGAACAGCGATGGACAGGTCGATCAGCTGAAGCTCACCCAACGCACCGAGTTCCTGGAGGAGGGGCACATCAACCCCGACCGCGGCAGCACCTTCTACACCCGGTCGGTGTTCACCCCGAAGTCCTGAGGACAGTGTGCTGGTCTGCCTTCTGCTCGCGGCAGCCGCAGCCGACCCCTTTGGCTTCTCCCAGGGGACCGAGCCGGTGGACCTGTCCAGCGACCCAGACAAGTCGATGTGGACGTCGGCCGAGGAGTGCGCCGACTGCCACGAAGACGTCGTCGCCCAATGGACGACCAGCCGCCACCGCGTCGCGTGGACCAACGACCTCATGCAGGCCGGCTTTGTCGCCGAGCCCCGGATGTTCTGCGTACACTGCCACGCTCCAGCCGCAGAACAGGTCGCCGAGATCCGCCGAAATCTCGCCACCTACGCGGCTCTGGGCCCCCACGCACCGCCCCACATCGCACCGGCCCCCCTCGCACCCGAGCCCATGGCCGAGGAGGGCATCAGCTGCGTGGTCTGCCACCTCCGAGACGGCCAGATGCTGTCGGCCGACGCCGCGCACCCCGACTCCCCGCACGAGGTGCGTGTCGACCCCGCCTTCGGCAGCTCCGCGGCCTGCACCACCTGCCACGACTTTCCCACGCCGGCCTTCATCGACGGCACCACCCACATCTCCGACGAACCGATGCAGGCGACAGCCCAGGAGTGGGAGGCGTGGAAGTCCCTGACCGGTCGCACCGAGGACTGTCCAGCCTGTCATATGCCCGAGGGCGACCACAGCATGCACGGGGCCCACGACCGCGACCGGCTGACCCAGAGCATCGTCGTCACCCAAGCTGGCAGCCGGCTCACGCTGTCCACCAGAGACGTGGGCCATGCAGTCCCAACTGGAGACCTCTTTCGCCACCTCACCGTGGAAGCCCGCGCAACGGGGGACCCCACCTGGACCACGCTCGACACCCTCGGGCGCACCTTCGCGGTCGACGCCAGCACCGTGCCCCCCACCAAGCGCCAGACTGCCGACAGCCGCCTCCACCCGGGCGCACCGCGCGTCATCGAGCTTCCAGAGCGCTTCTTGGGAGGCCGGTGGCGGCTGCGCTACCACTACGGCGGACCGCACGACGAGGCACGCGGGCTGGTTCCCAGTGAGCAGCTCGTGGCAGTGGTGCACCAGGGCTCCCTGCCGCCCCCCCCCACTGTGACAGAGTAGGCAGGCCACTGGCTGGAGCTTCCGTGTCCCCCCCTTCGACCACAGACGGGCCGTCTGGCGCATCGCGCTGGGCGCAGGTGCTTGGACCGCAGCTGCCGCGTCCCACGGTCGACCCTCTGCTCGACGCCTGGCTGGCGAAGGGGGGCGCGCTCAGCCTCGTCGGACCTCCCGGCTCGGGTCGCACCCGCCTGCTGCAGGGCGCGGTGTCTACTCTCAGGGCCCGCGGCGATGCGGTGCTCGAGCTCTGGCCAGGGCGCTTCGCCGGCGCGTGTCTGGTCGCCGCCCGGGAGCGCCTGTCCCTCCGCACGCCACTGCCCGAGTTCCCGGATCGCAAACGCCGGGGACGGGTCGCCGCCCACCAGCTCCTCGACCGCCTCCAGGCCCAGGCCGACGGAATCGTGTGGGTGGTCGCCGACGATGTCGACCAGCTCCGCAGCGACCCCGTGGTGCTGGCGCTGCTCCCCGCGCTCCAGGCCCGGTCTGGGGTCCACCTGCTTGCGGCCGGTCCTGAGGCGCTGCCCGACACCACAGCTGTCGCACTCGACCCCCTCCCCGTCTCCGTCTACAGCTCACTGGTCGACCTTTTCGCCGACAGTCCTCCGGACTGGGCCGCAGACGAGCTGCACCCAGGCCCCGCACTGGCCACCCTGGTCGCCCACCCCGGTCCAGCCGCCGCGGACGGCTGGCACGCGAAGCACCGCCTCGACGGCCTGTCTCCGGGAGCACACAAGCTGCTCGCGCTTGTGAGCCTCGCCTGCGTGCCGGTCCCCTTGCCCGCCGATGCGCATGCGACCGAGCTGATGGCCCGCGGACTCATCGTTGACACTCCCGGCGGCCTGCGCCTCGCCAGTCCAGCGGTGGCGTCCGAGCTCGCTGGCGCGCTGTCCCCCACGACGTCGCTCCACGCGGAGCTGCTGGCCCTGCTCCCCGACGGGCACCCTGCACGCGTGCCCCACGCCGTCCCCCCGGCACAACCGGCGCCCGACGACCTGCCGGCGGCCCTTCGACACCTTGCCGGCTTCGACCCGGTGCGCGCCGCACGTTGGGGGCAGCTCCTGCTCCGGCACAACCCCGACCCCGACCTTGCTCGGGCGACCGCTGCGGCTGCCTTGGATGCCGGTCGACGTCCGGAGGGCGTGCGGGTGCTGGTCGCCACCGCCAGCCAGCTCGACGACACCACCGCCGCCGACCTGCTGGCGACCGCCGGGCTCCTCTGGTTTCTGCCGCCCGTCGACATTCCGGCCGCCCGACAGTGCCTCACCGCCGTACACGCCCTCGCCGACGGCCCCGTCCTTCCGCCCGCCGCCGTGCAGGTTCTCGACGCCCGCCTCCGCATCGCCTCGGGGGCCACCGCCGCCGCCCTCGCCAAGCTCCAGGCCGCCTCGGACGCCCCCGACGATGTCCCCGGGCCGTTGCTCACCCACCGTCTCCTGCTGGAGGCCGACGGCTGGGCCCAGCTCGGACGGCTGCAGAACGCCCGGGACACCCTCGACCGGTTGGCCAGCCTCCCCGAGCCCGCCGCGAGAGAGCAAGCGGCACGGACAGCAGCCAGACACCTCCGGGCCGCCGGACGGGTCCTCGATGCCTCCGCAGCCCTGGTGCGGGCCGCCGCGGTCGACCGGTCCCGTCCAGACCCCGTCCAGGTGCGCTATCTCGACGATGCCGCCCGGCTGGCCATGGAGGGCGGAGACCCCGGCGCAGCGATTGCCCACCTGACCGCCGCCATCCAGGCTGATCGCAGCCGCGATGGTGAGCACCGAGATCCCCTTCGGCTTGACCCGTGAGATCTTGAGGAACCGGAA
>ENA-OWNT01000728-OWNT01000728.1-seawater-metagenome-genome-assembly--contig:-NODE-728-length-60920-cov-13.827721_pt1 | contig 60920 bp, 57 predicted proteins | sample MGYA00238136_ERZ651165 | MGnify/ENA primary metagenome ERZ651165 (study PRJEB26861, sample SAMN08777766) | seawater metagenome | isolation source: coastal seawater | place: USA: Florida | collected... | reverse complement strand
AAATGATCAACCATGCCCCGGGACTTGAACGCCGCCAGCACCGTGCGCGCATCCACCGCACTCACCGGCACCACCTGGGCCGCGGAGGCACTGGGAATGGCGGACTTGGCGGGCTTGGCAGATTTGCCCGCCGCGGCGCTGGACGGGGAGTCGGACGGGGTCCCCGAGGTGCAGGCCGACGTCGCGAGCAGAACGAGGGCCAGGACCGAGGGAAGTACGTGTTTTCGCAGAGTGATCATGCCGAGGAGCCCCCATCATTAGTCGGTACAAGTTCGCTTGCTTCCGGCCCGATTGGTCACGACGCCCGCCACTGATGCTCCAGTAAGTCGCGGCCACCATCGCCCGGCAAATACTCCTATCAGGTCGACTCATTGTCGGCCCTTCGGCTGGATCTTCAATGGCGCGTTAGCTGTGAATCTGCTGTGTATGTCAGGTGCCGTTCCGATCAATGGGTACGTCACCCATGCTTAACCGGGTTTGGGCGCCGCAGGTCCGCGGCGCCCGACCCCGTGGCGGTCCTGGCCGGCGGCCGCTACGCGAACATTCCCTCCACATCTGCCGCTTCCGGGTACGCCGTCTGTGTCCCCTTCCGGGTCGCTGCCAGGGCCGCGGCCACGGACGCGAACGCGGCAGCTGCCGGAAGTGATTGGCCGGCGGCCAGGCGCGCCGCGACGGCACCCGTGAAGGCGTCGCCGGCGCCCGTGGTGTCCGTGGCGTTGACCCTGGTGGGTTCAATCCGGGTGATGGGGCCCCCGGTGCCGGCGCCGGCGCCGGCACCGGAGTCCAGGACGACCGAGCCGTTCGCCCCCAACGTGACCACCACGCGGTCCAGGCCGCGGTCGGCGAACTTGTCCCGGACCGGCGCCCACGCCGCGGTGTCCGCGCCGGCGTCGGGCACGGCGGCACCGTCCAGGAACAGCGACGCCTCATGCGCATTGACCAGGAGAACGTCGCAGAGCTCGGCGAGGCTCGCGGGGATCTCGGCGTAGGGGGACAGGTTGAGCAGAACTGTCGCGCCGGCGTCGTGCCCCAACCGGGCCGCTGCTTCAACGGTGGCGAGTCCGACTTCGAGGCACAGGCACACCACGGACGCGCCGTCGAACACCTCGCTGGAGGCGGCAACATCACCCGGGGCCAGGGTGCCGTTGGCCCCGGCCGAGATGATGATGCTGTTCTCACCGCTCGCGTCGACCGAGATGACGGCGACGCCGGTCGCGGCATCGGGAGCGCGGCGGACGCGGGAAATATCCACGCCGGCGCCGGCGGTGGACGCCAGGAGCATGGTCCCGTTGCTGTCGTCGCCGACCGCGCCGATGAGGAAGACCCGGCCCCCGAGCTTGCTCGCGGCGACGGCCTGGTTGGCGCTCTTCCCTCCGGGGTTGACCGCGAAACTGTTCCCGTGCACAGTTTCGCCGGGAAGCGGGAGCCTGTCGCAGTAGATGGTCAGGTCCGCGTTCAGCGAGCCGACGACGACGATCGGGGAGGGGATCTGGATGGTCACTTCGCCTCAGCTTCTACGGGCTTGGGAATCAGGAGTGAAGCGGCAAATGCCGCCACGGTGATGATAAGGCCGACGACGATCGCGGTCAGGTAGGACGCATGGGCATCGCCGAGCGCGGAGGAGGCCACGAGCGCCGCCGGCAGGACCAGGAAGCTCAGGCCCGCGCCCAGGTTGAACGCGCCGGCGTTCATCCCGGGCAGGAAACCGGGGTTGCCTTCGGGGGAGAGGACAACGCCGAGGCCGTTCAGCATGATGTTGACCGTCCCCGCGTACATGATGCCCAGCAACGCTGTTCCGGCGATCATCATGGGCAGGCTGCTGAGGCCGAAGAAGGCAATGATTGCCAGGGCCACGACGCTGCCGGCCATGCCGATCCGCAGGACCTTGGTGTAACCAAGAACCGGGGCCAGGCGGCCGCTGAGGGGGCCGACAACCCAGCCCAGGAGCGCGTACGGGGTGAGGATGATGAGTGACATTTCGGTGGGTCCCACGCCGAAGCCGGGTGCCGTGGCCTGCACGTAGGCGGGAACGATGCCGTTGATGACGGCGAAGACGCCGGTCATCGTCAGGGTGGTGGTCAGCAACGGCGCCCACGTCGAGCGCTGGCGCAGGTGAGCGGTCTCCACCATCGGCTGCGGGGTGCGCTTTTCCACGATCCAGAACCCGCAGAAGGCGATCGCGGCAATGGCGATGAGGGCGAGGGCCAGGGCCAGTGTGCCGGGAGAAAACGCGCTGACCAGCTTGGAGGCCTCGTTGAGGGCTGTCAGCAGGGCGCCGACCGCGATCACGATGCAGAACACGCCGGGCCAGTCCATCTTGGTGCCCATGGCAGGCTTGCTTTCTCCGGCCAGGAGGGCGACGAGACCTGCCGCCACGACTGCCAGTGCGACCATGAGCCAAAAGATGCTGCGGAATCCGAAGTGCTCGGCGAAGTAGCCGCCCACAAACGAATCGACACCGGCAACCCCGCCGTTGACAGCGGTGATGAGGCCCATGAGGGCGCCGTACTTTCGCGGGTCGCTGACGGCCGAGCGCAGCATGATCAGGCACAGCGGGACGGTGGGGCCGCTGACCCCCTGGACGATGCGTCCGACGAAGAGCCAGGTGATGTCCGGGGCCATGGCCGCGATCAGGGAGCCGACAGCCATCATCACCATCATGCCCAGCAGGATTTTCTTGCGCCCCACGATGTCGCTCAGGCGCGGCAGGAAGAGCGAAAACAGTGCTGCCGCGGTGAAGAACCAGGTCTGGGACAGGCCGATCACGGCCTGATCCGTGTGGAGTTCGTTGCCCATCGTGACCAGGGCGGGGCTGAGCATGGAGGCGTTGAGCTGGAAGGCAACGCAGGCGGTCAACAGCGCGGCCGTGAGCGCGGTGACGCTTCCGCGCGTGGTCTTGGATTCGTAGGTCAGTGTGCTCATGAGTTGGCTCCGATCCCTGCGCCGGTGCTGACGGCGGCGGAGGGGCCGACGTCGCCGATGCGCACCAGCGCATCCGTGACGAGATCCCAGAATTTTCCGTGGTCGAGGTCCACCGCCACGGAGGTATGGCAGTCCGCCGGGGCCGGGGCACGGAAATCGGCCACGGTCATGCCGAGCGTCAGCTGGCCCTGCAGTTCGATGTTTACGGGGACTTTGCGGGTGGTCATGACCGTGGGGTCGATCACGTAGGCCACCGCGCAGGGGTCGTGGACGGGCGGGTAGTCGAAGCCCTGCGCGTCCTTGTACGTCTTGGTGAAGAACTCCATCAGTTCCAGCACGAACTGGGCGGGCTTGGTGCCCACGGCAGCGATTTTTTCCACGACCTCGGGGGTCGCCAGCGCCTGGTGCGTCAGGTCCAGGCCCACCATGACCACCGGCCACGGCTCGTTGAACACAATGTGTGCGGCCTCGGGGTCGATGATGATGTTGAACTCGGACACGGCACTCCAGTTGCCCACGTGGTATCCGCCGCCCATGAGGACGACTTCTTTCACGCGCTCCACGATGCGCGGTTCCTTGCGGGCCGCCATGGCAATGTTGGTCAGCCCTGCCGTGGGCACCAGCGTCACGGTGCCCGGCTCGTGCGCCATGACGGTGTCGATGATGAGATCGACGGCGTGGCGCGGGTCCAATTCGATGTTGGATTCGGGCTGGGCGGGACCGTCCATGCCGCTCTCACCGTGGATGTCGGGGGCGGTTTCGATGCTGCGGACCAAGGGCCGGTCACAGCCGGCGGCGAAGGGGACGCCGGTGATGCCGGCAATCGTGCCCACAGACAGGGCGTTGCGGGTGACCCGTTCGAGGGTCTGGTTGCCGACTACCGTCGTGACGGCCAGCAGCTCAATGTTCGGATTGCCGTGAGCCAGCAGCATGGCCACGGCGTCGTCATGGCCGGGGTCGCAGTCCAGGATGATCTTCCTGCGTTCCGGGTTCAGGGTGATGGGATCCACGTATATCTCCACGTCGTTGGGGGTCCGCCGGGGCGGTGCGCTAAAGCGTTCAGAGAGAGTCTGGCACTCTCGCAAGCTCAACGTCAAGCGCTTAACGTAGATGACGTCAAGCGCTTGATGTACTGCGGGGCGTGCGCTGCGCCCCGCCCGGTACGATCGAGGTATGGAATCCGGCGAACAGGTGCAAGAACTTCGGGGGCGCACCCCGCGCGTCACCGCGGCCATGGTGGCTGCGCGGGCCGGGGTCTCCACCGCGACGGTCTCCCTTGTGGCCAACGGAAAGACCCGGGGGCGGGTCTCGGAGGACAACATTTCGCGGGTCCGGGAAGCCATTGCCGAACTCGGCTATGTGGTGGACAGCATTGGCAGTTCGCTGGCCAAGGGCATCAGTTCGATCGTCATTCTCGTGGCACCGGATATCTCCAACCCTTTCTTCGCCAAGGTCATTGCCGGCGTCCGCGGCGCCCTGGGCGCCGACTACCAGCTGCTGCTCTCCGTCACGGACGCCGGGGAGTTCCCGCGCGTCGACGACGTCCGCAGGCTCCTGGCTTTGCGGCCGGCCGGGCTGTTGGTGGATGCGCCCAGTGCTGAGTTCCTGGAGGATCTTTCCGTCGCAGGACCGCTGGTCCTGCTGGACGCCCCCGGGTTGGAGACGTTCGCCCCCTCGGTGAATCTCGACGTCGGCCATGGTGCCCGCCTGCTGGCCCGGCACCTGGCCGAGGCCGGACACGAGCGGGCGGCGTACGTGGACAGCGTGACCGGCACCGCGACCTTCGATATCCGCCGTGCGGCGTTCCTGGCGGAATCGGCCGCGCTGGGGATCACCGTGGCCGCGGACCATGTCATCGGCACCACCATTGACGTCGGTGCCGCCGCCGGAGCGTTCGCCGCGGCGTGGCCGGGCTGGCAGCGGGACGGCGTCACCGCCGTCGTCTGCGCCACCGATACCCATGCCTACGGGGTGCTGCAGGAAGCCAGGGTGGCCGGCGTCCGCATTCCGCAGGAACTGGCCGTGGCTGGGTTCGATGACCTGCCGTACTCGGCCACGTCCAACCCGGGCCTGACCAGCGTCCACCTTCCGGCCGATGCCCTCGGCGCCAGGGCCGGCGACCAGCTCCGCAGGCTCATGGAGGGCAAGGGCCTGGAAGAGCCCCAGCTGGTCCTCCAAAGTTCGCTGATCGTGCGCGGTTCCACGGAGCCTGCCGGCACGTAGGGTCCCGAATCGACGAGTTGCCGCAACCATGTACGCCTCATCCTTTGCTGCCGAGGGCCGCCGGGCCGCGGGACATGCCCTCCTCTGGCGCCCAGCGATGGACATAAGCCCACTATGTCCATTGCTCAGGCGAAGCGCGGGGCATGTGCTCAGGGTGCCGCGGGACATGTCCGCTGCTCAGGCGCAGCGCGGGGCATGTGCTCAGTGTGCCGCGGGACATGTCCGCTGCTCAGGCGCAGCGCGGGGCATGTCCACTGCAAAGGCACGGGAAACGGCATGAACTGCGGGCTACACTCGATTCCGGGCGGCCCCTCAGCCTTTTGAGGGCCAGGAACAGGTCCCGCGCCCGCGACGAGGAGGTCACGATGGCCGGCGGCAGCCGCGAACCCGGCAGGACCGTGACCTCGAAAGTCCTCTCCATCCTGGAGGCCTTCGAAAAGTCCCGCGGAGCCCTCAGCCTGACCGACATCGCCGAAAAGTCCGGCCTGCCCTTGAGCACGGCCCACCGGCTGGTCACCGAGCTCACTGACTGGGGCCTCCTTTCCCGCGAACCCAACGGCCGCTACCAGCTGGGCATCCGCCTCTGGGAGCTCGCCCAGAACACCGGGCGGCAGCTGCGCGACGCGGCCCGGCCCTACGTCCAGGACCTGTTCTCCCTCACCGGCGAAACCGCGCACCTGGCCGTCCGGGCCGGCCACGAGGTGCTCTACATCGACCGCGTCTATGGCTCCAAGCGGGTGCCCCGCGCCGGTCGGGTCGGCGGCCGGCTGCCCATGCACGCGACCGCCGTCGGCAAGGTCATCCTGGCCTTCGAGGAGGAGTGGGTCCGCGACGCCTACCTGAACCGGCAGCTCGAACGGCACACCGCGCACACCCACGTCGACCCCAAGAAGCTGGCCGCCGAACTCGCCCAGATCCGGGAGCAGGGCTACGCCACCACCCTCGAGGAAATCCGGCTGGGTTCCTGCTCCATCGCCGTCCCGGTCTTCCACACAGGCCGAATCGGCGCCGCGATCGGCCTGGTGCTGCCCACCGGCCAAGCCGCCACGATGACGCGGCACCTGCCGGTCCTGCGGGGCATCGCGGCGCAGATCGAGCGCGCCACGGCCCGGATCCCGCTGGAAACGCTGCTGGGCAGCCACGTCGCGGGAACCGACTGAACCGGACCCGGCAGCAACGGGCCCTCCCCGAACTGGTTTCCGCTCAGTGGAAGTCAACCCTGCCATCCCGGGGTGATGGGGGCCACACTGGTGAAGAGAAACCCGCGGCATGCACTGGCGCTGCCGACGGGACCGAAAACCAAGGAGCCCAGATGTCATCGTCGACTGAAACGGCCGGCCGCTGTCCCTTCGGGCACGGCGCCGAAGCCCCCGCGGGGCACCACGGCTACGAGCCGTTCCAGATGAAGGATCCCTTCCCCGCCTACGCCGAACTCCGGGCCGAGCAGCCCGTGATGTTCGACGAGCGGATCGGCCTTTACGTCGTCTCCCGCTATGACGACATCAAGGCCGTTTTCGAGGACTGGGAGACCTTCTCCAGCGAAAACGCCCAGGCGCCCGTCCGCGAACGCGGCGCCGCGGCGAAGAAGATCATGGACGACGGCGGCTTCACCGCCTACTCGGGCCTCTCCGCCCGGCGCCCGCCCGAGCACACCCGCATCCGCGCCGTGGTCCAGAAGGCCTTCACGCCCCGCCGCTACAAGGCCTTGGAGCCGTTCATCCGGCAGAACGTCGTCGAACTGCTCGAAACGATGCTCGCCCGGCCGGAACACCGCGGCGACATGGTCAAGGACCTCGCCTACGACGTCCCCACCATCACCATCCTGACCCTGATCGGCGCCGACGTCTCCCAGGTGGACACCTTCAAGCGCTGGAGCGATTCCCGCGCCGCCATGACCTGGGGCGACCTCAGCGACGAGGAGCAGATCCCGCACGCCCACAACCTCGTGGAGTACTGGCAGGAATGCCTGCGCCTGGTCAGGGCGGCCCACGAGGAAGGCGGCGATAACCTCACCGCGGACCTGGTCAAGGCGCAGCAGGACGGCGCAGAAATCTCCGACCACGAGATCGCGTCGGTCCTCTACAGCCTCCTCTTCGCCGGCCACGAGACCACCACCACCCTGATCTCCAACGCCCTCCGCGAACTCCTGGCCCGCCCCGAGCAGTGGAAGCAGCTGGTGGAGGACCCCAAGAAGATTCCCGCCGCCATCGACGAGGTCCTGCGTTACGCCGGCTCGATTGTCGGCTGGCGCCGCAAGGCCCTCAAGGACACCGAGGTCGGCGGCGTCGCCATCGAAGAAGGCGCCCAGCTGCTGCTCCTGATGGGCTCGGCCAACCGCGACGTGAACAAGTTCGACGCCGGCGAGGATTTCGACATCACCCGCCCCAACGCCCGCGAGCACCTCTCCTTCGGGTTCGGCATCCACTACTGCCTGGGCAACATGCTCGCCAAGCTGCAGGCCAAGATCGCGCTCGAGGAAGTGGCCCGGCTCGCCCCGGAGCTGCAGCTGGAGAATCCGGAAGCCATCACCTTCCGCGAGAACCTCTCCTTCCGCGTCCCCGAGACCGTCCCCGTCACCTGGAAGGCCTGAGAAATATGCACAGCAATGAATACATTCAGTTCTTCGACGGCGGCATCGAACCGAAGCTCGAAAACCTCGGCGGCAAGGGCGCCTCCCTGGTCACCATGACGTCCGCCGGCATGCCGGTCCCGCCCGGCTTCGTGGTCACCACCGCGCAGTTCGACGCCTTCATGGAGGAAGCCGGCATCACCCGGGACATCCACGAACTCCTCGCCGGCCTGGACCCCGAGGACATGGGCCAGGTGGACAAGGTCTCCGCCGCGATCCGCGAGGACATCCGCTCCCGCCCGGTGCCGCAGGCCCTGCGTGAGCTCACCGTCACGGCCTACGAGTCGCTGATGTCCCGCTTTGAGGCACCGGTCCCGGTGGCCGTCCGCTCCAGCGCCACCGCCGAGGACCTCCCGGACGCCTCCTTCGCCGGCCAGCAGGACACCTACCTCTGGCTCGACGGCGTCAAGGCCGTCACTGAGCACATCCGGCAGTGCTGGGCCTCGCTCTTCACGTCCCGCGCCATCATCTACCGGCTCAAGAACAACATCCCCAACGAGGGCCTCTCGATGGCCGTCGTGGTCCAGAAGATGGTCAACGCAAGGGTCTCCGGCGTCGCCATCACCATGGACCCCACCAACGGCGACCGCTCCAAGATCACCATCGACTCCTCTTATGGGGTGGGCGAGATGGTGGTCTCCGGCCAGGTCACGCCGGACAACATCATGCTGGACAAGGTCACGCTGGCGGTCGTCTCCGAACACCTCGGCGACAAGCACGCCGAACTCGTCCCGGACGCCGTTGCCGGCCGCCTGGTGGAGCGGGAGGTCGACGCCGAACGCCGCGGCCGGCGCAGCCTCACCGACGCCGAACTCACCGCCGTCGCGCAGATGGCCAAGCGTGCGGAGAAGCACTACAAGTGCCCGCAGGACATCGAGTGGGCCCTCGACGCGGACCTGGCGGACGGCGGGAACCTGCTCCTGCTGCAGTCCCGCCCGGAAACCGTGCACTCCTCGAAGCCGGCCGCGGTCACTCAAACAGTCCCGCCCCCGGCCGCCGCCGGCGGCTACTTCAGCGGCCTCAGCCACACGCCGCCGACCACGTCCGCCGCGCCGGCCAGCTCGACGCCGTCGATCTCCACGCCGTTGTCCTCCGCAGGCTTCAACCTCGGCAGCATCACCGCCTCGTTGCTGAAGCCGTCCTTCTAGGAAGTCCTGACCCGCAAGTCCGCTCCGTCACCCAGGCTCAACGCCGAGCCCGTATTGAAAGGACCGCCATGTCCCTGAAGTCCTTCCCCAAGCCCTCCGAGCTTCCGGTTCCCGCCGGGGCCGAGGGCTGGGAAAAGATCTACCCGTACTATCTGGTCTTCCAGGACAAGCTCAAGGAGCAGGAGGACGCCAAGTTCTGGTTCTGCGACAGCCAGCACTGGCCCACCGTGTTCAAGCCCTTCGAGACGATCGGGGGCGAGTTCGCGGTCAAGTGCCTGGGCCAGTACAACGCCCGGCACCTGATGATCCCCAACGCCAACGGCATCGAGTTCCGCGTCCACCTGGGCTACCTCTACATGTCGCCCATCCCGGTGCCGGAAGACCAGATCGCCGCCCGCGTCCCGCTGTTCGAACAGCGCGTGGGCCACTACTTCCAGAACTGGGACCAGCTCCTCAAGCAGTGGCACGTCAAGGTCAAGGGCACCATCGACGAGATGGAAACCATCTCCTTCCCCAGGCTCCCGGACCTGGTCCCCATGGAGGACATCCTCGCCGGCAAGGGCAAGGACGGCTCCGAGAAGCTCCTGGAGAGCTATGACCGTCTGATCCAGCTGGCCTACCAGAACTGGCAGTACCACTTCGAGTTCCTCAACCTCGGCTACATCGCCTACCTGGACTTCTTCAACTTCTGCAAGCAGGTGTTCCCCAACATCCCGGACCAGTCCATCGCCACCATGGTGCAGGGCGTGGACATGGAGCTCTTCCGCCCGGATGACGAGCTCAAGCAGCTCGCCAAGCTCGCTGTCGAACTGGGGCTCCAGGCCCATTTCGGCAACACCGACGACGTCGACGCCACTCTGGGTGCCATCGCCGCCGCCCCGGGCGGGGACCGCTGGATGGCCCAGTACGAGGCCGCCAAGGACCCGTGGTTCAACTTCACCGTGGGCAACGGCTTCTACGGCCACGACAAGTACTGGAACGAACACCAGGAAATCCCGCTCGGCTACATCGCGGACTACATCCGCCGCGTGGACGACGGCCAGGAAATCATGCGCCCCGTCGAGGCCCTGATCGCCGAACGCGATCGCATCATCGAGGAGTACCGGGACCTGCTGGAAGGCGAAAGCCAGGCCCTCTTCGACGCCAAGCGCGGGCTCGCCGCCACGGCCTACCCGTACGTGGAGAACCACAACTTCTACATCGAGCACTGGACCATGGGTGTCTTCTGGCGCAAGATCCGGGAGCTCAGCCGCATGATGCAGGCCGAGGGTTTCTGGACCGAACCGGACGACCTCCTCTACCTGGGACGCAATGAGGTCCGCGACGCGCTCTTCGACCTCGTCACCGGGTGGGGCGTCGGCGCCAAGCCGATCGGTCCGGACTACTGGCCGGAGGAGATTGAGCGGCGCCGGGGAATCGTGGACGCGCTCAAGACCGCCCGGCCGGCCCCGGCACTGAACACTCCGCCGGAAATCATCACCGAACCCTTCACCCGGATGCTCTGGGGCATCACCACCGAGCAGGTCCAGCAGTGGCTGGGAGCCGGCGAGGCGGTGGAAGGCGGCGGCCTGCGCGGCATGGCGGCCTCGCCCGGCGTCGTCGAAGGCCTTGCCCGCGTCGTCACCGACGCGGACCAGCTCTCCGAGGTGCAGCAGGGCGAGATCCTGGTCGCCACGGTCACGGCACCGTCCTGGGGCCCCATCTTCGGCAAGATCAAGGCCACGGTCACGGACATCGGCGGCATGATGAGCCACGCGGCGATCGTCTGCCGGGAATACGGGCTCCCGGCCGTGACCGGCACCGGATCGGCGTCCACCACGATCAAGACCGGCCAGCGGCTGCGGGTGGACGGCACCAAGGGAACGGTCCAGATCCTCGACGCGCTGATTCCCGACGCCGGGGAGCCGGAGCTGCAGGTCACCGGACCCGGGGCGCACAGCCACAGCCATGTCTGATCCGAACATGCCAGCGCCAAATATGCCTGCTGCGGAATATGACGGTGCGGGCCGGCCCGCCCGTACCGTCCTGATCACCGGTGCCGCCGGCGGGCTGGGCCGGGCGTTCGCGCTCGGCTTCGCCCGCCGCGGGTACCGGGTGGCGGTAGCGGATGTCAACCTCGAGGGCGCGGAGGAAACCGCCAAGCTGGTCCTGGACACCGGGGCCGAGGCGGCAGCCTTCCACGCCGACGTCACCAGCGTCGACTCCACTGAGACCCTCGCGAAAAGCTGCGCAGACTTCGGCAACGGGAGCATCGACGTCGTGCTCAACAACGCGGCGGTGTATGCGGGGGTAACCCGGAGCCCGTTCGAGGACATCGACCCGGCCGAATGGGACCTGGTGATGAACGTGAACCTCAAGGGACCCTGGCTCGTGACCCGGGCCGCAAGCCCGTACCTGCCCGAGGGCGGGCGCGTCATCAACCTCTCCAGCGCCACGATCTTCAGCGGCTCCGAACAGTGGCTGCACTACGTCGCCTCCAAGGGCGGGGTGGTGGCGCTGACCCGGGTGATGGCGAAGGAACTGGGCCGGCGGGGAATCACGGTCAACGCGATCGCCCCCGGCTTCACCCTCACCGAGGCCAGCTACGGGCTGCTGGAGAACGCCGAGAACTACGGTGTGGACCGCGGCGCCATCAAGCGGGCCAGCCAGCCGGAGGACATCGTGGGCGCGGCACTGTTCCTGGCCGGGCCGGACAGTTCCTATTACACGGGCCAGACCATGGTGGTCGACGGCGGCCGCCAGTTCGTCTGACCCCGCCCTATCTGCCAACTTTCCGACTTCCACCCCGACTTCAACCCCCAAGTTCAACCCTAAGGAGGACCAATGCCAACGGTTCATTTCACCGACGCCGAGGGAGCTGTCCGTGACGTCCAGGGCAACTCCGGCGACTCCGTCATGGAGACCGCGGTGCGCAACGGCGTCCCCGGCATCGTCGCGGAGTGCGGCGGCTCGCTGTCCTGCGCCACCTGCCACGTCTTCGTCCGCGACGACTGCCTCGCGCAGCTCCCGCCGATGGAGGACATGGAGGACGAGATGCTCTACGGCACTGCCGTGGACCGCGAGGACAACTCTCGGCTGTCCTGCCAGCTCCGCCTCACGGACGGGCTCGAACTGTTCGTCACCACCCCGGAAACCCAGGTGTAGCCGTGAGCACCAACGCGGTTGAGAACGCGGCCCCCGCGGCGGCCGCCGAGGACGCAACGCCGTCGGGCACCCCGGCCCGGACGGGACTGCTGATCATCGGGGCGAGCCAGTCCGGCGTCCAGCTCGCCGTATCCCTGCGGGCTCTCGGCTTTGACGAGCACATTACTTTGCTCGGCGACGAGGACCACCGCCCCTACCAGCGCCCGGCCCTGTCCAAGGAGTTCCTGCAAGGCACGGTGGAGAGCGAATCGCTGATCTTCCGCTCCAACGAGTACTGGGACGAACACAATGTGGATCTGGTGAAAGGCGAATACATTGTCCGGATCGACAGGGAAGCGGACGGCTCCGGGGTCGCACATTCCTCCTCCGGCAAGCAGTTCCCCTTCAAGCGTCTGGCCCTCACCGTGGGCGCCCGGGCCCGGAAACTGGAAATCGAGGGCGGAGACCTCGACGGCGTGCTGTACCTGCGCAACGCCGACGACGCCCTGGCGCTCAAGGCCCGGGTGGGGGACGCGCACGATGTGGTGGTGATCGGCGGCGGCTTCATTGGCCTCGAAGCCGCCTCCAGCCTGCAGAAGATGGGCAAGAACGTCACCGTCCTGGAGTTCGGACCCCGCCTGGTGGGCCGCGCCGTCGGCGAGGAAACGGCCGAATACTTCCTGCAGGCGCACCGCTCCCGCGGCCTGGACATCCGGCTCAGCACCAGCGCGGCGCGCTTTAGGGCGGACGACGGCGGCGCTGCAGTTTCCGGCGTCGAACTCCAGGACGGCACCGTGCTGCCCGCGCAAATCGTGCTGATCGGGATCGGCGTCATCCCCAACACCCAGCTGGCCGAACAGCTCGGCCTGACGGTCGACAACGGAATCGTGGTGGACCGCTTCGCGCTGGCCTCGGACGGCACCACGGTGGCGATCGGCGACTGCGCCAACATGCCCAACCCGGTGCCCGGCTCCGCGCCGGGGGAGCGGATCCGGCTGGAAAGCGTCAACAACGCGATCGAGCACGCCAAGGTGGCCGCCTACTCGCTCACCGGCCGGCGCGAGGAATACGCCGGCATCCCGTGGTTCTGGTCCAACCAGGCGGACCTCAAGCTGCAGATCGCCGGACTGTGCAACGGCTACGACCAGACCGTCCTCCGGCGGGACGAGGAACGCGGAAAATTCAGCGTCCTCTACTACCGCCAGGGCCAGGTCATCGCCGCGGACTGCGTCAACGCGCCGCTGGACTTCATGGCCGTGAAAAACGCCCTGGCCAAGGGCCAGAACATCCCTGCCGAGGCTGCCGCCGATCCGGCGACACCCCTCAAGACGATCACGACGGACAGCTAGCCGCACGGCTGGCCGCCCCCGAAGGAGCATTATGACCACCTCCAAGACCCCGGTTGCCGACGCCGGCAGCGGCGCAGCCGGGACTGCTGCCGCCGCCGTGGCCCACCCGGCGGCAGAAGCGTTTGCCGCGGCGTACCCGGCCCGGCCCGTTCCGGCGCCGGGGCCGGTGGACATTTCACCGATCGCCACGACGCCGCCGGCGCTTGAGGAACTCGACCCGCTGTGGCGCGCCGTGGTGCAGGAGACCCGCACCCGCGGCAACGACATCCATCTGCCGATCTCCCTCGCCTTCGCCGAGCGGCTCTGCCGGGCCTACCCCGATGCCGACGCCTGGCTGGTCCGTGTGGCCACGCTGCTGCACGACACCGGCTGGGCCCACGTGGACGAATCCCGGATCATCTCCGAGGGCTTCGCCGGCGACTGGCGCAAGGCCGCGATCCGCTATGAACACGAAAAGAAGGGCTGCGAGGTGGCCCGCCGGGTGCTCCCCGGGCTGGGCTACTCTCCTGAGTTCGTGGAGCGCGTCTGCGACATCATCGACGGCCACGACACCCGCCCTGTGGCCCACTCGCTGGAGGACGCGCTGATGCGGGATGCGGACCGGCTGTGGCGCTTCGACCAGGCCGGGATCGCGCTGGCCTCCTCCTGGTTCGGGATGGACCCGGCCACGTACACGGACAGGCTGGCCGCGGAAATCGTGCCCGAACTCATCACCCAGGCTGCCCACGACATGGCCGTCGCGGATCTGGGCCGTTCCACCGCCCTGCTCAAGACGGCGGTGATCCGATGACCGCCACGAACCACGCGGCCACGCCGGCCGGGACCTCCGCCGGAGCGCCGGCCGGGACACCCGCCGGGGCCCAGGCTCCCGGGGAGCAGGCTCCCGGGGAGGCGGCGGAAGCGCCGCGATCGTCCGCTCCCGCCCTGGCAGCGCGCGCCGCGCTGACCCTGCCGCACACCCACGTGGACAGCCTCTTCATCGACGGCGCCTGGACGCCGGCCCGCGGCACCGGCCGCAACCCGGTCACAGACCCCGCCACGGGCGAAGTCTGGGGCTCCGTTCCGGACGGCACCGTGGAGGACGTGGACGCCGCCGTCGGATCCGCCCGGCGCGCATTTCAGGGCGAGTGGCCGCGGCTCGCGCCCTCCGAGCGGGCCGCCTATCTGCTGCGCATCGCCGAGGAAGTGGAGAAACGCGCCGAGGACCTCTCGCTCACCAACACCCGGGAGAACGGTTCACCCGTCTCGGAGTCCTCGGGGGCGGCAGCGAACGCCGCGGGCATCTTCCGCTACTTCGCCACCCTCGCCGGCTACCTGGAGCGCGACGACGTGCGCGCCTTCCCCCGCGGCGGCGGCGAATCCGTGGTCCGGCGTGACCCGATCGGCGTGTGCGCGCTGATCGCGCCATGGAACTTCCCCATCAACCTGGTGGTCATCAAGCTGGCCCCTGCGCTGCTGGCCGGCTGCACCGTTGTGATCAAACCGGCGTCGCCCACGCCGTTGTCCCTCCGGGTGATCATCGACGCCGTGGCCGCCGCCGGAGTTCCGGCCGGCGTGGTCAACCTGGTCACCGGATCCGGCCGGCTGGGCGACGCGCTGGTGAAGCACCCCGGCGTGGACAAGGTGGCCTTCACGGGTTCAACGCCGGTGGGCCGGAAGATCGCCGCCGCCTGCGGGGAGCTGCTGCGCCCCGTCACGCTGGAACTCGGCGGGAAGTCGAGCGCGATCGTGATGCCGGACGCGGACCTGGATGCCATGTCCAAGGTGCTGATCCGCTCCTCCATGCGCAACACCGGGCAGACCTGCTACATCTCCACCCGCATCCTTGCCCCCGCAAGCCGCTACGAGGAAGTCGTGGACATGGTCACCGGCACCATCGCAGCCGCAAAGCAGGGGGACCCGCTGGATCCCGGGACGGTCTTCGGCCCGTGCGCCACGGAATCGCAGTACCGGACCGTGCTGGAGTACGTGGAGTCGGGGCTGGCCGAAGGCGCCCGCGCCACCACCGGCGGCCGGGCGGCTGCCCTGGGCGGCGGGCTGGAAGGCGGGTACTTCGTGGAGCCCACCGTCTTCGCCGACGTCACGCCGGACATGCGGGTTTCCCGCGAGGAGATCTTCGGCCCGGTGATCTGCATCCTGAAGTACGACGACGCCGGCGGCAGCGTTGAAGAGGCCGTCACACTGGCGAACAACACCGAGTTCGGCCTGGGCGGGCTGGTGTTCGGGCAAGATCCGGAGGCGGCGCTGGCCGTGGCGGACCGGATGGACACGGGATCGGTGGGCATCAATTTCTTTGCCTCCAACCACGCCGCACCCTTCGGCGGCCGGCACGACTCCGGCCTGGGCACCGAGTACGGGATCGAGGGCCTGAACGCCTACCTGAGCTACAAGTCGATCCACCGGAAGGCCTGATCCAGGGGGACAGATCCACGGGGACATTAGCGCAGCGACGGGACCTGGGGTGATGTCCGGGCCGCGGGACATGCCCTCCCCTGGCACCAGGGAATGGACATAAGCCCACTATGTCCATTGCTCAGGCGCGGCGCGGGACATGTGCCCAGTTGGCCGCGGGACATGTCCAGTGCTGAGCGACAAAAGGGGGCATGTCCAGTGCTGAGCGACAAAAGGGGGCATGTCCCAGCCGGACGGTGGTGCCGGTCGAGGCTGGTGCTCAGCCGAACTCGTTGATGAAGTCCAGGGCGGTTTGGGCGACTTCCCGCCAGCCGTGGTCGATGGTCAGCGAGTGGCCGCGGTCCGGCAACTCCGTGATTGCCGTGTGCGCCGGATTTCTTTTTGACGCTTGTAGGACGCATTCGCGATGGCCCACGGCACCGTGTGGTCCTTCTCGCCGGAGATGATCAGCAACGGCCCTCGATCCGGATTTTTCGTATCGACCTTGGCCTCGGTGAACGGGTTGAGGTTTGCCGTTGCAGCCTGGAAGAGAGGCACGCCGGAGGCCGGGACGTGAAAGGTGTCAAACAACTGGCGGGCTTCGTCCTCGTCCAAGGCATTGGCCCAGCCGAAACGGAATTCGTCAAACGTCAAGGACACTGCACGCTTGGCGTTGGCGGGGTTCGCGATCACAGGCGCCGCTGACTTTAGGGCCGAGGCCGGCAGCGGCAGGACTCCCCGGAACGGTGCCGGGTCGATCGCGACCGTGACCGCGGAGGCCCCGGTTCCGGCAATCCTCTGGGCGATGAGTCCGCCGAAGGAATGCCCCACGACGGCGGGCTTGATGGTGAGCCGGCGAATCGCGTCCAGATAGTGGTCCGTGACTTGCCTGACCATCTTCTTGGCGAAGACGTCCGGGTCGCGTCTGGCCTCCTCTACGCTTTCGGGGTCATCCGGCCACGTGGGGGCGAGCGTGATGTAGCCGTTCTCCTCGAACAGTTCCCGCCACGGGTCCCAGCTGCTGGACAGGAGCCACAGGCCGTGGACGAAGACGACGGGTTTGAGGCCGGAGGCGTTCGCCCGGTCCACCTGCTGCTGCTCCAGGTTGGTGATCTCAGCCATGGCGCTCATCCGTTCGCGTGTGCATCGCGGGCCGTAAATGGGGGACGCGGGGACGTCCTCCCGCAGGCACGAGTATGCCCGCGGGCCGGGGCGATGGCAATGCTTTTGCCGGCTACCGGCACCGCCCGGAGGCCACGGGACATGCTCATTGCTGGTCCGCAGAATGGATTTCGTCTGCGCCTCCGCGCCGACCTGACCACGGGACATGCCCCGCCCTGCCGCCGAGGGATGGACATGAGCCCACTATGTCCATCCCTGGGCTGCCCCGTGGGGCATGTCCATTTTGGGAGGGGGACATGTCCGCTCTGGGCCCGCGGCGGGGCACATGCTCATTGGTGGTCAGCAACGGAGGGCATGTCCGAGAAGAAGCGATCCCCAACGGACCCGAAGGAGTCCTTGGTCGCCGCAGCCAGGCCCCGTCTGCGGTCCGCCACGCGCACCGAGCCGCAAAGCCCTGCCTCAACAGGGGCGGCCCTAGAATGGTCACAATGATGCCAGGACAAATAGCCGCAGCCCAAGGGAAGAACGTGCTGAGCGTCAGCGCGGGCATCATCACATCCGTCTGGCAGCCCGGCTCCGTCGTCGACGTTCACGACGCCAGGGATGCAATGCGGGCCGTCGAGCAGGTGACCGGGGGAACCCCGATGCCGATGCTCTCCGAAATGACGGACGTGGAGATCAGCGCGGCCGCAAGGTACGAATTCGCCCAGACGACGGGGGTTTTGGCGATTGCGGTACTCGGATCCAGCACTGTGGATCGTGTAGTCGCGGCGGCAATGAAGCGGCACACCCGGTATCCCCACGAGTTCTTCACTTCCAGGGACGACGCCATGGCCTGGCTGAACAATTTCACCTCCGGCAGCAGCCAGCCCGACGGACACGAGGACGGCATTTCCGCCCTGACGTGACCGCCCTGACGTGACGGCCTGACCGGTGCGTCCCTGCCGTGCAGTGACAGTTACGCGTTGTCGGCGGTGGCGGCGGCTTCGGTTTCCTTGGTCTGCAGATTGGTCGCGGCCCAGCTGGCCAGGAGCCGCAGCGCGTCCTCCGACGCGGAGCCGGGCTCGGCGTTGTAGACCAGCAGGGACAGCCCGGCGTCGGCCGAGACGTCCAATGCCTCGTACATCAGGTGGAGGTCCCCGACCACCGGGTGGTGGAAGTGCTTGAGCCCGGTGTAATGCTGGCGGACATTGTGCGCGGCCCACAGGGTACGGAATTCCTCGCTCCTGGTCGAGAGTTCGCCGACAAGGTCGGTCAGGCCGCGGTCATAGGGGTCCCGGCCGGCCTCGGTGCGCAGGATCGCGACGGTGTCGTTCGCCGCACGCTCCCAGTCCGGGTAGAAGCTGCGCGATCGGCCGTCCAGGAAGATGAACCGGGCATGGTTGGCCGGCCGGCCGGGACCGGCGTACATGTCCGAATAGAGCGCGTAGCCGAGCGGGTTGGCCGCGATGATGTCCATGCGCCCGTTCCGGACAAAGGCGGGCGCGTTCGTGATCGCGTTCAGCGTCAGCTGAACGCTCCGCCGGACAGACTCGGCAGGACGGGGACGACGGCGGGCCCGGCTACCCGGGGCCGCTGCCCGGGCCAGATCGAAAAGGTGCGCCCGTTCGGCGTCGTCGAGTTGCAGGGCCCTGGCCACGGCTTCCAGCACGCCCTCCGAAACGCCGGACAGGTTGCCCCGCTCCAGCCGGGTGTAATACTCGACGCTGACGCCTGCCAGCATGGCGACTTCCCCGCGGCGCAGGCCCGGCACGCGGCGCTTCGCGCCGTAGACGGGCAGCCCCGATTGCTCCGGGGTGATCTTGGCCCGGCGCGAGCCAAGGAATTCGCGGATCGCGTCTCGATTGTCCATGCCTTCAACGTTAGGCCTTACGGGCATCTAAGGGAGACCCTGCCAGTACCCCTATCAGCAGGGACTCCCTTAGCGTTGCGATGCGGGGTTTGATGGATGGTGTTCCGTTGAACAACTACCAACGACTGAACGCCCCCAACGACCAACAAGCAGGAGATTCATTGCTCACCGTCAACGCTTACGCATCACCGTCCGCGACCGAGCCGCTCGTCCCCACCACGATCGAGCGCCGCGACGTGGGCCCGCACGATGTCCTGATCGAGATCAAATACGCCGGGATCTGCCACTCGGACATCCACACCGTCCGCGGCGACTGGGGCCCGCAGTCCTACCCGCTGGTCCCCGGCCATGAAATCGCCGGGATCGTTACCGAGACCGGCTCCGCCGTCACCAAGCACAAGGTCGGGGACCGGGTCGGCGTCGGGTGCATGGTCAATTCCTGCGGCGAATGCGTCAACTGCCAGGCCGGCGAGGAACAGTACTGCCTGGCCGGCAACACCGGCACCTACGGTGCCGTCGACCGCGACGGCACCATCACCCAGGGCGGCTACTCCACCCACGTGGTGGTGACCGAAGACTTCGTGGTCACCATCCCCGAGGGCATCGAGCTCGACGTCGCCGCGCCGCTGCTGTGCGCCGGCATCACCACCTACTCGCCGCTGAACCACTGGGGCGCGGGTCCCGGCAAGAAGGTCGCGATCGTCGGACTGGGCGGACTGGGCCACATGGCCGTCAAGATCGCGCACGCCATGGGCGCCGAGGTCACGGTCCTGTCGCAGTCGCTGAAGAAGCAGGAAGACGGGCTGAAGCTGGGCGCGGACCACTACTACGCCACGAGCGACGAAAACACCTTCACGGACCTCGCCGGCACCTTTGACCTGATCATCAACACGGTCAGTGCCGCGATCGACATCAGCTCCTACCTGCAGCTGCTGACCCTCGACGGCGCACTGGTCAACGTCGGCGCGCCCGCGGAACCGCTCCCGGTGAACGCGTTCGCCCTGATCATGGGCCGCCGTTCCTTCGCCGGTTCGATGATCGGCGGCATCCGCGAAACCCAGGAAATGCTCAACTTCTGCGCCGAGCACGGCCTGGGCGCCGAGATCGAGGTCATCCCGGCCGGCAAGATCAACGACGCCTACGAGCGCGTCCTGGCCTCGGACGTCCGCTACCGCTTCGTGATCGACACCGCGACCCTGAGCTAGGCCCGAGCCAGAACCCCGGCCAGAACCTTTGGCTAGCGCCGCGGCCCGGAGCCAGAACTCCGGGCCGCTCCAACGAAGCAACACCGAACCACCACCCTGTGAGGAATGACAGTGGAAATCCAAGCCAAAAAGCCAAGCGTCAAGGGACCGGCGCACATGTTCACCGGCGACGTCTGGTTTGACGTCATCGCAGCCCCGCAGCCCGAACCCTCCCGCATGCGCGTCAACGCGGTGCACTTTGCCCCGTGCGCCCGGACCGCCTGGCACTCGCACGCGGTCGGGCAGACCCTGCACGTCACCGAGGGGGTCGGCCTGGTCCAGGCCCGCGGCGGCGACGTGGTTGTGATGCGCCCCGGCGACACCATCTTCACGCCGCCGGGCGAATGGCACTGGCATGGGGCCGCGCCGGACCATTTCATGACCCACCTTGCCATGTGGGAAGGCGTCGGTCCCGACGGCGACCAGCCCGAGTCCGAATGGGGCGACCTCGTCACCGACGAGGAATACAACAGCGCCCCGTAGCGCCCCGGCGCCAATAGCCCGGCGCCAAGACCCGGGAACTGGGCCCGGAACTGGGCACGGAGATCCGCTGCGGGGTCCGTTGAACGACGGGTCCCGCAGCATGGTGCCGCTGCCCCGGGGGTGTTGAGGGCACTGGCCCTAGGCCCCGGCCTGAAGCCTGGCTAGGACCCAGGCGGGGCCGGGACCATCCAGAAACCCGCCACTTCGCCGGCGGCGGCGTCGGTGCCGGGACGGAATCCCTGAATCTGGACTGGTCCGGCACTCAGCTCGACCCGCGTTGTCTTAGCTGCCCCGCAGTCGAGGCTCATTTCCGCTCTGCCCCCGCCCCGAAGGCCGTCCTGGGACACCGTCAAAAGCCCGTTCGGTGCGCCAATGCAGGCGGCGGTGAGCGTGTAGGTTCCCTTCGGCACCGCTGGCTTCGAGATGCGGAATCCGCTGCCGCCAATCCCGCCCGTTCCGCCCAGGACGATCCCGCCCGGCCGGGTGCCGAGAACTGCTTCCAGCTTGTCCAGGTTGCGCTGCTCGGCCCCTGCGAGACCCGGGTCTACAGGAGGGGGCGGCGGAGGTGCCGGCCGGCGGGTTCTGGTGGGGGCCGACGTCGGATCTGTTACGTCATCCGTGTACTCACACCCGGCCAGGCCGGCTGCCCCGGCAGCCACCGCCAACAGCAGTGCAGCGCCGCGCATCCATGCTCTTCCCCTGCTGAGTGACGTGCCCAGTGACATGCCCCGAGCCTACTGGAAACTGTCCGCCAAGCGCGTCACAACCGCCGCTCCAGCCGGCCACGGCCCTGGCGCCGCCGTCGGCTATTGCTGCTGAAAGGAGTAGACGGTAGCGAAGTAGACCGTGGAAACCAGGGCCAGGGCAGCGATGCCGTAGCCGATCGCCAGGGCAGCGAGTGCCAGGCCGCGTCCCCGCTCGCCGCGTGTCTTGATCTGGTTGAGCGATACATGGCCGGCTCCGACGGCAAAGACCGCCAGAACGGCCATGCCCGCCACCCCGGTGCCGATCGCGGCCAGGGCGGCCAAAGCCAGCGAGCCAATGGCAAGGCGGTTATAGCGCGTGCTCTGACGCGCGTGCAGCTCAGGCAATCCCACGAGTCCCCCATTTGATGTAGCCCATTTGACGTAGCTGGGACGAGTCTAGCCCCCGGGGTCACAGCGGGGGATGCCTCGCAACCCGCGCGGGTGTTGATGGTTTATTGCCCGGGAGCCCGGTACGACGGCGTCTTGCTGGCTGCCTCGTCGAGATCCTCCGGCGTCATGAGCGGTTTCAGGCGCAGGCTCACGGAACCGGTGGAATTGATCAGGAGCGACAAGGCAGCGGCATTGGTCTGATCGGGGATATCGAAGACCCCCACGACGTCGGTCTCCCCGAAGGCGTAGTGGAAGCTCTCAAGTGAGCCGCCCACCGACTTGAGGGCCTCGACCACCGCGTCACGCCGCTTTGTGCCGCCCTCACGCATGAGGCCCTTAATGCCGTCGCCCACGTAGTTTGCTTCGAACAGATATTTGCTCATGGTTTTTCCTATCCTGTGACGCCCAGGACTCCCGGGCAATCCGGCCCTACCGCGGGCACCGGGACAGGAACATAATCGCCGTATCAACCCCGTACGGATCATGGAGGTGGCCGACGTGTCGGTTTACACACTCGGAATCTGGCTGGTGCATCCCGGCCGCGAGAACGATTTTGTGCAGGCCTGGCGGGACCTGGCCAGGAAAACGAAGGAGGATTTTCCCAACGCCAAGGCCGTGCTGATGCACGACCGCGACGTCAAGAACCGATTCATCAGCACCGGTCCCTGGGAATCCTTGGAACAGATCGAGCAGTGGCGGGATTCTGCCCTGTTTAAGCAGAGCGTCGAGGCAATGAACGACATGCTGGAGCATTTCGAGGCGCGCACCCTGGACGAGGCGGCCAGCATCGGCTGGGATGCCACCGATATGTGAAGCTCCCGCCAGGGAAGCAGGCACGCACACAGCCGCCGCCCTGTCGGCAGCGCCTGCCGACAGGCGTTGCCGGCAGGCGCTGCCGACAGGCTCGGCCGGCGGGCCCGGCCATAGACTATTCGCCCTGCAGCGCCTCAAACACGGCGGGCAGCAGGACATCGTTCCGGCCCCAGACCGGATCGAAGACTTCCACGTACCAGGAATCGGCCAGGACGAGGGCCAGGGTTTCGTTGGCCTCGGCCGCCCAGTCCCTGAGCTGGTCCTCCGCCACCGGTTCCTCGCTGCTTCCCAGCACGGTCGCGACGGCGCCATCCTGCACGGTCACCGGAATGGAGGCGCTGCTCGACTCCCCGGGGGCATGGGCGACCGTCACAAGTCCGGTTCGGGTGGACAACGCCAGCAGCGCCATCGCCGTCTCCGGGCTGCAGAAGGCCGTCACGTACGCCCGTTGCGCGAGGTCTCCGACCCGCACGCCCGGCTGCGATTCCTTGGTGAAGAGCCCGTTGCGGTTGAGCCGGGCCAGTTCGCCCGCGATGGCCGTGGTCTCGTCGTCGAACCCGGGGGAGAAGACTCCCGGCTGGTACTGGCTGTTGCCCTCGAGCCACCGAGCGGTCAGCTCGCCGGCCGCCGCGATGGTGGTGGCCTGCCGCCAGACGTCGCGGTCCGCGAGGAGCCGGCCGAAGCTGTCCCGTTCCGTCGTGAACCTGTCCTCGGACATATCAGGCCTCCTTCGCCGCGGGCGGAGTGGTGGACGCATCCGCGGGCTGGGCAATTGGCTGGGTTGCGGGCTGGGCAGCGGGCTGCCCTTGCGGGGCGTGGTGCTGCAGCAGGATGGACAGCCGTTCGCAGCTGGCCCGGAGCGCCTCGAGTTCACGCCGGCTGTAGTCCTCGATGATCTGGTTGATCCGCTCGGCGAGGTGCTCGTCGTCGACCTCGAATCCATGGTTCAGCGTGACCACCGAGAGCCCGTCCGAGGGCCGGATTTCCCAGTCGCCGCCGAGCTGCAGGAGCGGGGGTTCCAGATCCAACTGCTGGAACTCGGCGCGGTGGCTGGCGGCATCAAAGACGCGCCAGCAATGGCTTGAACTGAGTGCGCCGTTGGAAACCACCGACGTACGGAGCTCGTGCGTGGCGTCGTCGCCCCTGACGCGCTCCGAGTAGACCGTCAGCCCGTCAAGATACGGCCAATGCGAGGCGTCGCGCAGCATGCTGAACACCAGGTCCGCCGGGGCGTTGATGCTGGTCCGGTGCGTGGTCCGGTGCGTGGTCCGGTGCGTGGTCCGGTGCGCAATGCGCGGCGTGCTCACTGACAAGTTCACCCCTCCTGTGTCGTGCTGTCTATCTGCAGGTCTTCTATGCAGGCTAGGCCAGTCGAGGCCCGCCGTGAACAATTCCGTCCCTCCGCGTCACGGAGGGCAATGTTCGGTAACACTGGGCGTCACCGGACCCCGTCCGCGGACGCCGGATGAACGGGTGTTACCGCCTGTATCCCTTGGTTTCATCCGGTTTCGCGGCGCTTTGACCGGCCTTTCCGCGCCCCGGATAGTTGCTGCCACCAGCACCATCGACAACTACTCTCAAGGGGAGAACATGTCCAGTCTTTCGTTCAAATCGGGCGTCACCGTCGCCCTGGCGGCCAGCACTCTCCTGGGTCTCGCGGCCTGCTCCGATCCCGGTGCCGCCGCTGCCGGCGGCACCACCGCGGCGCCGTCGTCCTCCTCCGGCGTCAAGCAGTTCAACCTCTCGCCGCAGCAGGACCGCATCAAGGTCACCGCGGACGCTGCGGCCGCGAAGCTTGTCCCGGACGCCATCAAAAAGGACGGGAAGCTGCCCGTGGCTGTGAGCCCGTTCGCCGCTCCGCTGGCCGTTTACGCGACCGACAACAAGACGCCGGTGGGCAATGAGGTGGACATCGCCGTCGCACTGGCCGAGTCGCTGGGCCTGGAGGCAGACATTGTCCCGACCGCGTGGGCCGACTGGCCGCTCGGCGTCGAGTCCGGCAAGTACGAGGCCGTGCTCTCCAACGTCACCGTCACGGAGGAGCGCAAGCTCAAGTTCGACTTCGCCAGTTACCGCGAGGACAAGCTGGGCTTCTACGCCACGGCCGGCAGCAGCATCACCAAGGTCGAGTCGGCGCCGGACGTCGCCGGCAAGCGCGTGATCGTCGGCTCCGGCACCAATCAGGAAGCGATCCTGCTGCGCTGGGACGAGGAGAACAAGAAGAACGGCCTCAAGCCCGTGGAATTCCAGTATTTCGACGACGACTCCGCCTCCCAGCTGGCCCTCCAGTCCGGCCGGGCGGACCTCACCTTCGGCCCCAACGCCACGGCAGCCTACAAGGCGGCCACCGACGCCAAGACCAAGCTCGTGGGCCTGGTGGACGGCGGCTGGCCGCTGAAGGCCAGCATCGCCGTCACCACCAAGAAGGACAACGGCTTCGCCGCTGCGGCCCAGGCCGGACTGAACCACCTGATCCAAGACGGCAGCTACGCCAAGATCCTGGACCGCTGGGGACTGTCCGCCGAGGCCGTCACGACGTCGGAGCTGAACCCGGCAGGCCTGCCGAAGAAGTAACCAGCCATCGATTGCTCCGTAACCGCCCTATTGGGAGTTGAAAAGGGCGGCTATGGAGCAATCGATGGTGAAAGACAAGTAATCCCCGGGAACGTCTCCGGCGGGGATTACTTGTCTCTGCCTGATGGTTGGGGCGCGGGCCCTTAGGCCGTGACTGACCTGGCCTCGACGCCGGCGCCCGTGCGGACAGGCGTGGCCAGGCCGAGGTTCTCCCGCAGCGTGCTTCCCGCGTACTGCGTCGGGTACACCCCGCGCTCCTGCAGTTCCGGAACGAGGTGGTTGACGATGTTGTCGAGCCCGGTCGGGATGAGCCACGGCGAGATGTTGAAACCGTCCACGGCGCCGGTCCGGGCGTACTCGGCCAGCCGGTCCGCGACCTCGGTATAGGACCCGGTGAAGGTGGAGTCGCCCCGGCTGGTCTTGGCCGAGACGAACTCGCGGATGGACAGGCCCTTCTCCTTGGCCTCGGCCCGCCACTGGTCTGCCAGCTGGCGGGCCTTGGCGCCGTGGAAGCCGCTGCCGCGGGTTTCCGAGGTCTCCTCCACCACGGGGTCGATGTCCGGCAGCGGGCCGTCGGGATCGTAGCCCTGGAGCTCACGGCCCCAGAACTGCTCAAGGTAGGCGATGGCCTGTTGCGGGCCGATCTGCAGGCTGCGGACCCAGGCCTTCTTCTCGAGGGCTTCCTGCGGCGTGGCGGCGAGGATGAACTCGCTGGCAGGCATGATCTTCACGTCATTGGCGCCCCGCCCGGCCCGGATCGTGCGCTCCACGATGTCGCGGCGGAAGTCCAGGGCGTCGTCCAGCTGCGGGTGCGCGGAGAAGATGACGTCCGCCTGGCGGGCGGCGAAGTCCCGCCCCTCGGGCGAATCGCCGGCCTGGAACAGCACCGGCCGGTACTGGGCGCTGCGCGGCAGCCGCGGGGTGAGGTCCACGGAGTAGTGCTGGCCGTTGTGGCGCACCCGCCGGACCGCGCCGTCCGCCGACCAGCGGGCCGAGGAAGCCGAGGCTGCGATGGCGTCGTCGTCCCACGCGTCCCAAATCCGCTTGGCGGTTTCCACGAAGGCCTCGGCGTGGGTGTACCGGTCCGCGTGGTCCAGGTAGCCGCCGCGGCGGAAGTTGGCGCCGGTCCAGGCGTTGTCCGTGGTGACGATGTTCCAGGCCGCGCGGCCGCCGGACAGCAGGTCCAGCGTGGAGAGCCGGTGGGCCAGGTCGGCGGGGTCGTTATAGGTGGTGTTCTGGGTTGCGACCAGGCCGATGCTGGAGGTCACCGCGGCGAGGGCTGCCAGGGCGGTCTGCGCATCCGGCCGGCCGGCGACGTCCAGCGCGTGCGGGCGGCCGAGGTGTTCGCGCAGCCGCAGGCCCTCGCCGAGGAAGAACGCCGCGAACAGCCCGCGCTCGGCGGTCTGCGCGATGCGCCGGAATGATTCGAAATCCGTCTGGGAACCGGACTCGGCGGTCTTCCAGACGGTCCCGGAGTTGACGCCCTGGAAGAAGACGCCCAGCTGGAGCTGCCCGGACGGAGTGAATTCGGTGGCGGGGTGGGTGCTGTGGTTCATGGTGGGCTCCTTAGTTTTCCGCGCCGGCGGCAGTCGTTGAGGTGCCGGCCGTGGCGCTCGTTGCGGCGGCGTAACGGCTGGCGGGCCGCGCCAGCCCCAGCTGCTCGCGGAAGGTGGCGTCCGGGGTGGTGGGCGCCAGGAGTCCGCGGCGGCGCAGCTCCGGCAGGACCAGCCGCGACAGTTCCTCGAGATCGGTCTCCAGCACGGCGGGGTGCAGGCGGACGCCGTCGGCCCAGGCCAGAACCTCGGCGAGCAGTTCGGTCAGTTCGGCCGCCGAACCGACGAAGCGCGCCCGCGGGCTCTGCCACACGGTGTGGCTGTTCAGCTCGGCCAGCCTCTCCGCGGCGGCCTGGCCGCGGGAGTCCAGTACGACGTCGAGCTCGGCGATCAGCGCAGGCTCACTTGCGCCTGCGACACTCGCCCGCGTCTCGGCGATCTCTGCGGTCAGGAGTTCGGGCGCCGGGGCCGAGACCAGAAGCGCATCGGCCGCCCCGGCCGCGACATCCTCCGGGGTGAGGAGCCCGGCCGGGGCCAGCACGGGCAGCTGGCCCTGGAGCGGCCGCGGAATGATCGACGGCCCCTTGACCGCATAGTTGCCGTTGTCGACGTCGATGTAATGCAGCTTGTCGACGTCGAGGTAGCGGCCGGTGGCGACGTCACGGATCACGGCGCCGTCCTCCCAAGAGTCCCAGAGCCTGCGGCTGACCTCGATCGAATCGCCGGCCTCCCGGGAGAGCCGTGCTCCTCGCACGGTGTCCCGTCCGACGGCGGCGGCATCGGCAGCGCTGGTTGAGGCGGCCACCAGCCAGCCGGCCCGTCCGCCGGACACGTAGTCCAGGCTGGCCAGCTGGGTGGAGATATGGAACGGCTCGGTGTAGACGGTGTCCACTTCCGGGATGAGGGCGAGCGAGCGCGTTACGGGACCGGCGAACGCGGCGCGCTGCAGGGCGTTGAGCCGGGCCGCGGTGTCCGGACCGGGCTGGTCCGGCTGTCCACGGTCCGGCAGCGCGGTCTCCGGCAGCTTGGTCTCAGGCAGGCCCGGGTCGGACAGCGTCGCGGCGTGGAAGCCGGCAGACTCGGCGGCGAGCACGGCGCCGCGGAGGTGTTCCGGGGCCAGCACGGCGGCCGGCGCCGTGCGGGCAACCCGCCATGCGGCCGGGTGGCTGCCGGCGCCGTCGAGCTCCAGCAGCAGGAGCCCGCGTCCCTGCGGCTCGGTGTCGGCGGGAAGGGTGCTCATGATGCGTCCTGACGTTCGTAGGGGATCTGTTCGCCGGCTTCGATGGCCACCGGCAGGCGGTTTTCGGCGGGCGGCAGCGGGCAGGTGGCGAGGTCGGTATAGGCGCACGGCAGGTTCACCGCCCGGTTGAAGTCCAGCGAAACCGTCCCGTCGGCGCCCGGAGCCGGCACGGTGAGCGAGCGGTTGGCCGCATAGGTGGTCTTGCCCGACGTCGCGTCAGTGAAGAGGACGGTCAGCGTGCCCGGCACGTGGCCGTTGAAGGCCGTAAGGCTTAGGTCTTCCCCGTGCAGCCGGAAACGGATCTCGCCCGGCGCCTCGTAGACGTGGTGGATGCCTTCGACCGCCGCGCCCACCGTGGTGGGGCGCGGTTCGGCGAACGGGATGAATATTCCCTTAATGGAATATTCGGCAGTGGGTGCGTAGGCGGGCGTGCCGCGGTAGCCGGTGAGCAGCGGGTTCAAGGGATGCCGCGGCCGCACCACGTAGCGCCCGCCGCGCTTGGCGAGCTCGATCACGGTATGGCCGGCGCCGGCGTCCTCCACTCGCAGGGTGAGCCCTTCGCGCTCGGGAATCGGGCCGAGGACCAGGGTGGCTCCGGCGCCGCCGGGGTTCACTTCCTGCCCGTCGCAGAGGACGCGTTCGCCTGCCCCCAAGACCAGGCGGACGGCGTCGTCCTCGATGCTCCATGTGCCGGGCGCGCCGTCCAGCCGGGCGGGTGCGGCGTCGAGCCAGTGCAGGTGGGTGACGGCGAGGAAGCCGTGCGGGTCGGCACGGTGGCGTTCGTGGGCGGCATGCCAGTGCGCCCAGGCGGCTTCAAATTCCCGGTCGGGAATGTTCCGGCGGTCCGGCTGGCCGGCACGATGCTGTCCGGCTCCCGGGGAGCGGTGGTCGGTGTCAGTGGGTGTAGACATGGGAGCTCCTGTGGCTGTTGTGGTCGGCTGTGCCGCGGGCTGCGGCGTCGGGTTCGGTGGCGCCTGTTGTGCCAGGGCGGGCCTTCGGGCGGCCTGCGTAGGGGTCGCCGTCGCCCCAAAGGGTGGTGGGTGCGGCGGCGCGGACGGCCGGAATGACCTCGAGGGCGAACCGCTCCAGGATTTCCAGCTGCTGTTCGAAGGGGAGCGTGGTGGGCAGGGAGATGGACTGCAGGTCGTGGCCGTAGAGCGCGTGGTAGCTGAGGACCTTGTCGATCACCTGCTCCGGGCTGCCCACCAGGGCAGGACCCTCGGCGACGGCGTGGTCGATGTCCCGGTACGGGGAGTTGTTGCCGGGAACGTTCCGGCCGGTCGTGAGGGCCTCGTAGACCGGGCCGAACTGCCTCTTGGCCTCCTGCGTGGTGTCCGCGATGAACACCCCGCCCGCGCCGGAGCCGGAGCCCAAGTACTGATGCCGGGGATCGTGGCCGTGGCGTGCGTATTCCTCGCGGTAGTGGTCGATCAGTACTTTGTAGTTTTCGCGCGGCTGGATCGCATTGGCCGTGAACAGCGGATCGCCCCACTGCGCCGCCAGCGCCGCCGAGGTCAGGCTGGTGGCCGAGCCGTGCCACACCCGGGGCGCGCCGGCGAAGGGCCGCGGCGTGGTGGTGGTGGGCTCGGTCAGTGCGGTGCGGAACCTCCCGGACCACGTGACGTTTTCCTCGGTCCAGAGCCGGCGGAGCAGGCCGTATTTCTCGGCGAGGAGCTCCCACTGATCCGCCAGGTCCAGGCCGAACAGCGGGTACTGCAGCACCTCATTGCCTTTGCCGATCACGAGTTCCAGCCGGCCGCGGCTGAGCTGATCGATCGTGGCGTAGTCCTCCGCGACGCGCACCGGGTCCAGCACGGAGAGCACGGTCACGCCGCTCTGCAGCCGGATCCTGGAGGTGACCGCGGCGATGGCGGCGAGCACGGTGGTGGGGGAGGAGGAGATGAACTCGCCCGCGTGGCGTTCCCCCACCGAGAAGCTGTCGTAGTCGAGGTCCTCAGCCCGGCGAGCCGTCTCCACTACCTGGTTGAGCCGGACCGCGGTGGAGACAATCTCCCCCGTGACCGGGTTCTTCAGGTGCGGGATGATGTCGAGGACCTGGAACCTCACTGTGTTTTCCCTGCAGGGGCGGTTCCGAAGTTGGCCTCGGTGACGGTCTTGGACTCGGGAAGGGCTTCCTCCGAGAGTCCCCAGCGGTCCAGGACCTTGGCATAGGAGCCGTCCTTGATCGCGGAGTTCAGTGCGTCCGTGATGGCCGGGGCCAGGCCGTTGCCCTTGAGCGTGGTGGCGGCGACCAGGGTCTCGGACGGCCAGCCGGCGTTGACTTTGCCCACCACCTTGAGGTCGTCGCGGGTGTTTTCCCGGTAGGTGACGGACGGGTACGGCGCAAGGTTCAGGTCGGTGCGTCCGGAGGACAGGGCCAGGATGGTGTCCGCGTCGGAGGAGTAGTACTGCAGCTCCGCCGGCGCCTTGCCCTTGGCCTCCAGCTCCTTGTTCCAGGCGATCAGGATCTTCTCCTGGTTGGTCCCCGAGCCCACGGAGATCTTCAGGCCGGAGATGTCATCGGAGCCCTTGATGTCGTAGCCGGAGCTCTTCTTGGCCTCGAAGCCCATGTACGCGGCGCGGTAGCCGGAGAAATCGAAGAGCTTCACCCGGGCGGCATTGATGCCCACGTTGGAGAAAACGGCCTCGAAGTCGCCGGACTGGGTCTTCAGCGGCCAGTTCTCCCAGGAGGTCACCTGGACATCCAGATCCAGGCCCAGCTTGTCCGCGACCAGTTGGGCCAGGTCCACCTCGACGCCGATCGGGGTCTTGTCGTCCGTGGCATGGAAGGACAGCGGGATCGCGCCCGCCGTCGTGGCGACGGTGAGTTTTCCGTCCTTGCTGATCAGCGCGGGGACCTCCGCGGCCAGGGCCGCATCCTTCCCGGCCCGGATCCGCTGCTGGTCCGGCGAGGTGTTGTAGACGACGCCGTTGCGCGCCGCCGTCGTCGCCGGCTGCCCGCCGGAAGCCGCGGACGCGCCGGGAGCGGAGCAGGCGCTCAGCGCCAGCGTGCCGGCGAGGGCGCCGATGAGGACGACGGCGGGAAGCGCCGCACGCTTGCGCCGGGAACCAGAACTGGGGCGGACGGTACTGGCACGAATGGTATTGGGGGCGGTACGGACGGTCATGGGGGTGTTCCTTAGATGTTGAAAGCGGGTTCGATCACCTTGGAGAAGAAGCTCCGGGTGCGCTCTTCCCGCGGGTTGGTGAAAATCTCCTGGGGCGTGCCTTGCTCGACGATCTGGCCCTGGTCCATGAACACCACCGTGTCGGCGACGTCCCGGGCGAAGCCCATCTCATGCGTGACGATGATCAGCGTGGTGCCGGACTTGGCCAGCTCGCGGATGACGTCCAGGACCTCGTTGACCAGTTCCGGGTCCAGGGCCGAGGTGGGCTCGTCGAAGAGCAGGATTTTGGGGTCGAGGGCCAGCGCCCGGGCGATCGCGACGCGCTGCTGCTGGCCGCCGGAAAGCTGGCGCGGGTAGGCGCCGGCGCGGTCCTTCAACCCCACACGGTCCAGCAGTTCCAGGCCGCGCGCGCGGGCCTCGGCCTTGGAGAGCCGGGCTTTCCCGGCCCGCGGCGCGACGACGGGCGCCTCGGTGACGTTCTCCAGCGCGGTCAGGTGCGGGAACAGATTGAAGTTCTGGAACACCATGCCGATCTCGGTGCGCTGCTTCAGGATCTCCTTCTCGCGGAGCTCGTGGAGCCGGTGGCCCCGGACCTCGTAGCCCACCAGCGTGCCGTCGATGGCGATGAACCCGGCGTCGACCTTTTCCAGGTGGTTGATGGTGCGCAGGAGGGTGGATTTGCCGGATCCGGACGGGCCGACGATTACGGCGACGCCGCCGGGCTCGACCGTCAGGGTGATGCCCTTGAGGACTTCCGTGGCGCCGAAGGACTTGCGGACCTTGGTGATCTCGACGAGCCCGCGCGTGGCGTCGGTTGGTTCAGTGGAGCCGGCGGTTTCAGCGGCGGTGAGGACTGCGGTGCTCATCGGGTGCCCCTTTCCTGGGTCGGTTCCCTTGTTACGGGCGCATGCGTGGCGAGGAACTTGCGGGCCTTCTGCAGCGGGGTCAGGGGCAGGGTGCGGACGGCACCCTTGGAGTAGTGCCGCTCGATGTAGTACTGGAAGACGCTCAGCACCGAGGTGATGACGACGTACCAGAGGGTGGCCACGAGCAGCAGCGGCAGGACTTGCTGGGTCCGGTTGTAGATGACCTGGACGGTGTAGAACAGCTCGGAGTAGGCCAGGACATAGACGATCGAGGTGCCCTTGACCAGGCCGATCACCTCGTTGAAGGCGGTGGGCAGGATGGCCCGCATGGCCTGGGGCAGCACGATCCTGGTGGAACGCCGCCAGGCCGGGATGCCCAGCGCGGCGGCCGCCTCGAGCTGGCCCTGGTCCACGGAGAGGATGCCGCCGCGGATGATCTCGGCCGAATAGGCGGCCTGGTTCAGGGTCAGGCCGAGGACCGCCGCGGCGAACTGGCTGATCAGGGTGGTGGTCTGCGCCTCGAAGAAGCGCACGTCAGTGAAGGGGAGCCCTAAGCTGACCTTCGCGTAGAGGTAGCCCAGGTTGTACCAGAGCAGCATCTGCACCAGCAGCGGGGTGGAGCGGAAGATCCAGGAGAACGTCCAGGACACGGAGACCAGCAGCGGGGACGCGGAGAGCCGCATCAGGGCCAGGATGAACCCCAGGATGAAGCCGAGTGCGCCCGAGATCGCCGTCAGCTTGAGGGTCTCCAGCAGGCCGTTCACGATCGACTGCGCGGTGAACCATTGCGCCACCACGCCCCACTCCCAGCGCGGGTTGGTGGCCAGCGACCAGGCAATGCCGGCGACGCCGAGGCCGACGACGGCCGTTCCCACCCAGCGCCACGGGTGGCGGGCGGGGACCAGCCGGTAGTCGGCGTAGTCGGTAGCGGCCTTGCGGCCCGCCGGCACGGGGCTGGCGGTTCCGGGGCTGGCGGTTCCGGTGGTGGTGGCAGGTGCCGTGCCGTGTACGGTTCCGGCGCCGGGGGACGCCGGCTCCGGGGCGGACTGCGCCACCGGGGTTGCTGTTGAGCTCATGCGCCACCTCGTTTCTTCCATTTGCTGTGTGGGGTTCGGTTGGCTGCCAATCTAGGGGCGGGCGAAAACACCCGGCAAGGCGGGAAGTTGCACGCGTTCACGCGGGTTCGCACGGCGTCACACGACGAATTTTTGCCTCTATTTACGCCGCATGACGCGGGGTGAACGGCCATGACCGGCGCCTCGACCGGCCCGGTTTCGGCTGCCTAGCATGAGGGCTCCAAACCAGACCTGCCAGGAGATCCCATGCCAGTGAATGCCCCGTCCGTGGTTCTCATCGGCGGCGGCCCGCGGACGGCCGGGCTGCTGGAACGCCTCGGCGCCAACCGGCCGGAACTCCTCGCCGGCGCCCTCCAGATCCACGTCGTAGAGCCGCACACCCCGGGGTCCGGCAGGATCTGGCGCTACGAGCAGCACCCGGGCCTGATGCTGAACTCCGCCGCGGCGGACGTCACGATGTTCACCGACGCCTCTGTCCAGTGCGAGGGTCCTGCCGTCGAGGGCCCGGGACTGGCGGAGTGGGCTGCCGGGGTCTTGGAGGGCTCCATCGCGGACGTGCCCGGGCTCCCGCAGGGGCTGTGGGACCAGCTCCGTTCCCTCACCGGCACCACGTTCCCCACCCGGCAGCTGCAGAGCGTCTACCTCGAATGGTTCTTCCGACGCTCCGTCGCCGCCCTCGGACCGGACACCACCGTTACGGTGCACCGGGACACGGCATCCGCCGTCGAACCGGTGGCCGACGAGCCGGAAACGGGCCGCACGGAAAGGGGCCCGGAAACGGGTGGCCGGGAACAGAGCGGCGAACGCTACCGCGTCCGGCTGGCCGGCGGCGCGGTGCTGCACGCCGACGTCGTGATCGCCTCCCTCGGGCATACCGATTCGCTGCCGGACCGCGAGTCTGCCGCATGGGCCGGTTTTGCCGCCCGCCACGGCGCGTTCCACGCCGCCCCCAGCTACACCACCGACGTCGACTACTCACCGCTCGCCGCCGGCCAGGACGTCATTGTTTCCGGCATGGGCCTGGCCTTCGTGGACCTGCTGGTCCTGCTCATGGAGGGCCGCGGCGGCCGGTTCGAGGAATTGCCCGACGGCGGCCTGCGCTACGTGCCCTCCGGCGCCGAGCCCCGGTTGTGGGCAGGGTCCCGGCGCGGCGTGCCCTACCACTCCAAGATCACCTCCACCCTGCGCGGCGAAGCTGCGGGGGAGCCGGCGTTCTTCACCGCCGACGCAGTTGGGGCGCTACTGGCTACGCCCGGCGAGCTGGACTTCCGCGCCCAGCTTTGGCCCCTGATCGCCAAGGACGCCGGCTACGCGTACTACCGCGAGCTGTTCACCGGCTACCCGGAACGGGTCCGGATCGGCTGGCAGGAATTCGCCGAGCGCTTCTCCGCCGTGGACTGGTACAGCCAGGACCGCCACCGGCTCGTCACCGAGTCCGTCCCGGACACTGACCTCCATCTGGATCTCGAACGGCTGGACCATCCCTTCGCGGGCCGCTTCTTCGCCGGCCACGCGGACGTCCAGGCCGCGGTGACGGCCTACATCGGCCGGGACCTTGAGCTGCGGACCGGGCCGGACCATTCGGAGACCCTGGCCCTGTTCAGTTCCCTGCTCAAGTCCTACATGGACCTGGGCCGGCTGGTGCCCTCCGAGCGGCTGAACGCACGCTCGCAACGCGAGGTCCAGGGCTGGTGGCACGGGTTCTTCAGTTTCGTCGATTCCGGACCGCCGCCGCGCAGGCTGCGTGAGATGCTGGCGATCCACCGGGCCGGGCTGCTGCAGTTCATTGGCCCGGGGCTGGAGATCGACGCCGCGGAGTACTCGGGCCGGTTTGTCGCCCGCTCGGCCCAGGCCGGGATCACTGTGTCAGCGACGGCCCTGATCGAAGCGCGGCTCCCGCCGCCGTCCGTGGCCCGGTCCGCGAACCCGCTGCTGCGCCAGCTGCACACCTCAGGACTCGGCACCGAGCAACAACTTCTGACCGCGGACGGCACCCACGCGACGGGACGGCTCCTGGTGTCCGCCCACAACGAGCTGATGAGCCCGGTGGGGGAGCGGCGCCGCCGGCTGTTCGGCGTCGGCCCCGGTACCTCGGGCTGGGGCGCGGGTGCCTTCGCCCGGCCCGGCAGCAACGCGGCGCCGTTCCGTGAAAACGACGCCCTGGCCCGGCGCATCCTGAACCTGCTGGCCCACGAGGACGAGGGCCAACGCAGGAACGATCACGACAACAACAAGTGCGCGGTGCCGCAGGCCGTCGCCCGCGGAAAGGACCGGGCATGACCCCGTTACCACTTCAGACCCCGCCGGCGGAGACCCCGCCGGTGGACCCCCAGCGTTTGGACCCGTCCGCGCTGACCGTCCTCAACCTCCCCATGAGCGATCCCCGGGTCCGTACGCTCCTGGATGAGCTCGCGCTCGAATACGACACCCGCTACGGCAACCTCTTCGGCAGGGGAGCCGCCGCGGAGGAACTGAACCGCTACCCGGCCGAGGAATTCGCCGCACCCGGCGGTGCCCTCCTGATTGTGCGGGAGAACGGCGAATCCGTGGCAGGTGGCGCTTTTCGCCGGCACGGCCCGCGAACGGCCGAGTTCAAGCGGATCTGGACGCATTCGGCACATCGCCGCCGGGGACTTGCCCGGTTTGTCCTTGCCGAACTGGAGGCACTGGCCGCCCGCCGCGGCTACCGGCAGGTCTACCTGACCACGGGCCCCCGCCAGCCGGAGGCGAAACACCTCTACCTGAACACCGGCTACGAGGCCCAGTTCGATCTCTCCGCCGATCCCGAAACCATCGGAGCGCTGGCCTTCACCAAGGACCTCCCCAACCTAAACCCCACCCCAAACCCCACCCCAAACACTAACCCGGGGTCACTTAGCGTCCATCCGGGGCCTCGCGACCGGCGCTAAGTGACCCCGCGTTGTTTGGCCGGTGCGTAGCCTGCCATGGGCCGGGGATCGGTGCTTCGGGCTAGAGTTCCCCATGGGGTTCACCCCAGGACGAAGTTTTCAGGACCGCCATGAAAAGGCGGAGAAGCACCCGGGAGTCATCAGTGCGGCACGGATCCAAGCCCACCATCCGCGACGTCGCGGAGGCGGCCGGGGTGTCCCTGACCACGGTTTCCTATGTGCTCTCCGGCCGCTCCGGCGGCACCACCCGGATCAGCCAGGCCACCCAGGACCGGGTGCACGCCGCGGTCAGCGAACTTGGCTATGTGGCCAACCGTGCCGCCCGCGGGATGCGGCGGGGGCGGACGGAGCTGGTGGCAGTGGCCGTCGCCGATCTCGAACAGCCGCGGGACAGGACCCTCGCCACGCTCCTGGCCCGGATTCTGCCGGAGCACGGCTATCAGGCGGTCATCCTGCTGGGCGGCGGCTGGCGGCAGTTCATGCTCTCCGGCGGCGCCGACGGCGTGATCCGCACGCGCACGGCGGAGACGGCCGACGACGCCGCGACCATGGCGGAACTCGCCGGCCGCGGCGTGGCCCAGGTGCTCATCGTGGACGCCACCGGAGCCGGAGCCGGAGCCGACGACGCCGGGGACGGCAGCCGTGCGGTTGACGGCGGATACGATGTCCTCACCGCCGGAACGGACAGCCCCGATGTCCTGGCCGAACGCGCCGTCACCGTGCTGCTCGGCCGGCTCCGGAATTAGGTCCCCGCCTAGGCGTTCAGCGCAGCGGTTTCCGGTGCTGTTGCTTCCGGTGCCGCGGCGTCCTGCGGTGCGGCGTCCCGGAGTGGGCGCCGGGCCAGCCACGCGGCCACGATCGCGCCGGAGACGTTGTGCCACAGGGAGAAAACGGCAGACGGCAGGGCAGCCAGCGCGCCGAAGTGTGCCGTGGCGAGCGTGGCGGCCAGGCCGGAATTCTGCATCCCGACCTCAAAAGCGAGGGCCCTGCGCGCCTTGTCATCCAGGCGCCCCAGCTTGCCGGCCAGGTACCCCAGGCCCAGACCGAAGCCGTTGTGGAGCACCACCGCGAGGAACACGATGCCGCCAGCGGCGACGATCTTGCTGGCGCTGCCGGCCACCACGATCGCCACGATCAGCGAAATCACCGCGGCGGAGGCCCACGGCAGTGCCGGCAGGACCTTGGCCACGAGTTTCCGGAGGAAGAGACGGGCCAGCAGGCCTGCAATGACGGGCAGGAGGACGGTCTTGACGATGTCCTGGACCATGCCGCCGGCGTCGATGCTCAGGTACGAGCCGGCCAGGAACAGCACCAGCAGCGGCGTCACGATCGGGGCAATCAGGGTGGATACGGAAGCGACGGCCACGGACAGGGCAACATCGCCCTTGGCGAGGAACGCCATCACATTGGAGGCAGTGCCCGACGGCGCGCAGCCCACCAGAATCAGGCCCACCGCAAGCTCCGGCGGGAGGTGAAGGGCGACGGCGATCAGCCAGCCGGCCCCCGGCATGATGACGTAGTGCGCCACGATTCCCAGGGCCACGGCCCAGGGACGCTTGACGACGGAGGCGAAGTCGGGCGGGGTCAGGGTCAGGCCCATGCAGAACATGATGATGCCCAGCAGAAAGGGCACGCTGGGCGCGAGGGGTTTGAACGTCCCGGGGAGCAGGAATCCGGCGAGTCCGGCCACTACAACGAGGATCGGGAAGACAGTCACCGCGATGCGGGCGATCTTTGCCTCGGCGGCGAGGGCGGGATTGGCCGGGACGGCAGCAGCAGCGCTGGCCTCCCGGGCGGTATTCGGGGTTTTAGTTGCCTCAAGCATCCAAGCATGGTGCCACCGGCGTCCACGGACTGGCCACTTCGTGACCACCTGACGGGCAAATATGTCAGATTTATAGTCGCCCGCCGACGGCAGAGCAACTTGGGTAGGGTTGAGGAGCAGGTGAGCCCATCACCGGGAGCTCCCTGCCCTGTCCGGCGCGACGCAGCGCCCCCACTTTCTTTGAAATCTGAAGGCGTCGTTGTGCCTTCTTGACCACGAACGGAGCCAGCAATGGCCGTCAAAACCGCCGGGGACGCTCCCGCCTTCACCCCCGAGCAGATGCAATCGGTCCGGGGCGCCTTGATGTCCCCGCGCCGGCTCAAGACCGAGGTCCTGGGCGGACTGGTCGTGGCCCTGGCCCTGATTCCTGAAGCGATCGCCTTCTCGATCATCGCCGGAGTCGATCCGCGGATCGGGCTCTTCGCATCCTTCACGATGGCGGTGACCATCTCCTTCGTCGGCGGCCGCCCCGCGATGATCTCGGCGGCCACCGGCGCCGTCGCCCTGGTGACCGCGCCGCTGGTAAAGTCCCACGGCCTGGATTACCTCGTCGCGGCAGTAATCCTGGCCGGCGTATTCCAGATCGTCCTGGGCCTCTCCGGAGTCGCCAAACTGATGCGCTTCATCCCGCGCTCGGTGATGGTGGGCTTCGTCAACGCCCTGGCCATCCTGATCTTCATGTCCCAGGTGCCCGAGCTGCTGGGCGTTCCCTGGCTGGTCTACCCGCTCACCGCGCTGGGCCTGCTGATCGTCTTCGGCCTGCCCAGGCTCACCAAAGCGGTCCCCGCACCGCTCGTGGCCATCCTCGTTCTGACGCTCATCACGGTGACGGCCGCCGTCGCCGTTCCCACGGTGGGGGACAAGGGCCAGCTTCCCGACTCGCTGCCGTCCCTGCTCGTTCCCAAGGTGCCGTTCAGCCTGGAGACGCTGCAGGTCATCGTCCCCTACGCCCTGGCCATGGCCTTCGTGGGGTTGCTCGAATCGCTCATGACGGCCAAACTCGTCGACGACATCACGGACACCCGTTCCCCGAAGACCCGCGAGGCCTGGGGCCAGGGCGTGGCGAACATCGTCACCGGCTGCTTCGGCGGCATGGGCGGCTGCGCCATGATCGGCCAGACCATGATCAACGTCAAAGCCTCCGGCGCCCGCACCCGGATCTCCACGTTCCTGGCCGGCGTGTTCCTGCTCATCCTCGTGGTGGCGCTCGGCGGTGTGGTCTCCCTGATCCCGATGGCCGCGCTCGTGGCCGTCATGATCTTCGTATCCGTCGCCACCTTCGACTGGCACAGCATCCGGCCCTCCACCCTCAAGGCGCTGCCCAGAAGCGAGACCCTGGTGATGGTGGCCACGGTGGTGGTCACCGTCGCCACGCACAACCTGGCAATCGGCGTCGGCGTCGGCGTGCTCGTCGCCATGGTCCTGTTCGCCCGGCGCGTGGCCCATTTCGTCACCGTGGAGCGTTCGGTGACCGAGAACGACGGCGGCCCCCGGGCCACGTATCGGGTGGACGGCGAGCTGTTCTTCGCCTCTTCAAACGACCTCTACACCCAGTTTGAGTACGCCCGGGACCCGGAACGCGTGATCATCGACATGCGCGACTCCCACCTGTGGGACGCGTCCACGATCGCGGCGCTGGATGCCATCACCGAGAAGTACCGCCAGCACGGCAAGAGCGTCGACGTCGTGGGCCTCAACGAGGCGAGCATGGCGATGCGTGAACGGCTCGCGGGGAAGCTCGGCGCCGGGCACTAGCCGGGGTGTTCCCGGGAGCGGCCCGAGTCCTCGGCGGCGGGGTTTTCCCACCTTTGGAGGTTGCGGCCGGCGTGTTGCGCCGAACCGCCGGCGTTTACCGGCGTCGCGCCGTTGAAAGTGGGGAGACTCCGCGGCAGACCGGACGACGGCGGCCGGTCAGCCGGGCGGCGCCGGTGCGGTGGTGTTGCGGACCACCAGATGCGGTGTCCTGATCAGGTGCGCCGGCGCTTCGGCTCCTGCCAGCCGGTCGACCGCCCGGTCCACGGCCGCGGTGGCGAGAAGGGGTGCATCCTGGCTGACGGATGTCAGTTGCACGTAGCTGAGCCGGGCAAACTGGCTGTCGTCGTAGCCGACGACTGACACGTCGGACGGCACGCGCAGCCCGGCGGTGCGCAGGCCCTCGATCACGCCGAGGGCCGACCTGTCATTGAAGGCGACGACGGCGGACGGGGTATGGTCCCGGAGGAGCATGCCGGCCCTGAGCCCGTCTTCTTCGGTGGGGCCGCCCGGAACCACCGCAGGCTCCAGCCCCCGGCGGAGCATTTCGGTGCGAAAGGCGTCCCGGCGCTGGGCGGCCGAGACTGCTGCGCCGCCGTCGACATGGACAATTCTTCGGTGCCCCAAGGCGGCGAGGTGTTCAACGGCCAGCCGGATGCCGGCGTGGTCGTCGCTGCTGACGGAGTCCACGAGGTCGCCGACGTCGTCACGCAGGAGGCTCACCACCGGTGCCCGGCGCGCAAACCCGGCGAGCTCCTCGCTGCTCAGCGTTGGGGAGATGATGATCAGCGCCTCGCAGCCCATATCCAGGAGTGCCTCCGCCGCGCGCGTTTCCGGCCTGCCGCTGGCCACCGCGCTCAGGGCGATTTCGTAGCCGCGTTCCGCGGCGCCCGCATAGGCGGCGTCGACGATCTCGGCGTGGAACGGCTGCGACGCGAAGAAGCTCAACCCGAGAAGCCTGGTCCGCGCGCTGCGCAAAAGCCGGGCCCGGCTGTCCGGCCGGTAGCCGAGTTCCCGGGCCGCCTCGAGCACCTTCTTCCGGGTGGCCTCGGCGGCGCCGGGGGCGCCGCGCATCACGATGGACACCAGGGCGCGCGAGACGCCGGCGGCTTCGGCGACGTCCATGAGTGTGGGGCGGCGCTGCGGTTCGGCCATTGCTCCTCCTTGGCTTTCAACCAGTCTATAGAACGTTCTAGACAATCACTGACGGCAGGTGCATCATGGATCTACTAGAACGATCTATAAAATGTGATGAGGAGTTTTTCATGAGCTATCTGCAGCACCCGGTCAGCGACGACCGGCCCGTCCGCGTCGGACTCATCGGCGCCGGATGGATTGGCAATTTCCACGCCGAGTCCGTGGCGCACCGGATTCCCGGCGCCCGCCTCGAGGCCATCGCAGATCCAGCACTCCCCGCGGTCAAAGCCCTCGCCGGCCGGCTGGGCGTGCGCAAGATCAGCACCGACCCTGCGGACGTGATGAATGATCCGGACATTGACGCGGTCCTCATCGCGGCGCCGGCCCGGTTCCATTCGGACCTGATTGCTGCCGCGGCACGTGCCGGTAAGGACGTGTTCTGCGAGAAGCCCGGCGGCCGCACCATCGAGGAGCTGGACGGTGCCCTTGAAGCAGCCGAGGCCGCCGGCGTGGTTGTTCAGTTCGGCTTCAACCGGCGCTATGCCAATGACTTCGCCGCGGCACGGAAACTGATCGATGACGGCACGGTGGGCGTACCCCAGCTGCTCCGCTCGCTGACGCGGGATCCCGGCACGGCGGCAGGCCTCGCCGCACCCGAACGGATTCCGCCGGGAACCATTTTCCTGGAAACCCTGATCCACGATTTCGACACCTTGAACTGGCTGAACCCCGGGGCCGTTCCCGTCCGCGTCCACGCCGTGGCCGACGCGCTCGTCGCCCCCGAACGGAAAGCCGGCGGATTGCTGGACACGGCGGTGGTCACGGTGACCTACAGCAACGGCGCCATCGCGGTGGCCGAGGCCAATTTCAATGCCCTGTACGGCTACGACGTGCGCGGCGAAGTCTTTGGCTCGGCGGGCATGGTTACCGCGGGCGGGCCGCAGGCCTCCAGCGCAACGAGCTACACCGCGACAGGGATCGCCGCCTCCACCGTGCGGCTGAACGTGGACCTGTTCCATGACGCCTACACCGCGGAACTGGCCCATTTCGTTGAGGCGGTCAACGCGCGCCGCGGAAACCAGGCGGCCCCCGGAACCCCGGGCCCGGGCGGCACCGACGCCCGCAACGCCCTGGCCGTGTCACTCGCGGCGATCCGCTCCGTCGAGACCGGGCTTCCCGTGGAGGTTTCCTCGATCGCCGAGCTGCGGGCCGCCGAGCCCGCACTCCACGCCGTGGGGAAGGGAAAATGAGCTTCCGCCTGGCCGTTTGCGCCGAGATGGTCTACGGCGAGTTGAGCCTCCTCGACAGGGTGCAGCGGATCCACGATCAAGGCTTCGACGTGGAACTGTGGGATACGCGCGGCCGGGACATTTCCGCCCTCGCGGCCACGGGCGCCCGCTTCTCCTCGATGAGCGGCTACTTCGGCGGCAGTCTTATCGACCCCGACAGCGCCGACGAGGTGGTGGCGTCCGCCGAAAAACTGATTCCCACCGCGCTGGAACTCGGTGTCGAGCGGATGGTGGTCCACCCGGCCGAGCTCGGTGAAGGCGGCCGGGCCGTCCGGCCCACGTACCGGTCCACCGGCCAAATGTGGCTGACCGGGCTACGGACACTCGAACGCCTGGCAGCACTGGGCGAGAAGCACGGCGTCACGTTTGCCCTCGAGAACCTCAACACTGTCCTGGACCACCCCGGCATCCCGCTGGCCCGGGCCAAGGACACCCTGACGCTGGTCTCGGCGGTCGACCATCCCCGCGTGAAGATGATGCTGGATCTCTATCATGCCCAGATCGGCGAGGGAAACCTGATCGAACTGGTCAGGGCCGCGCTGCCTTGGACAGGGGAGATCCAGGTGGCCGACGTTCCCGGCCGGTTCGAACCCGGCACCGGGGAGATCAATTACCGCGCTGTTGCGGAGGCACTGCGGCAGGCCGGCTACACCGGCGTCATCGGCCTCGAAGCCGGTGCCGCCGGGGGACAAGGGCTGGCCGCCGGCGATGCCGCCCTGGCTGCGTTCCGGGCGGCGTTCGAAGGCTGAGCCGGGGGCGGCCGGCCCTCCGGCCGTGTCGCAGTTTCCCCACTTTTGAGGGCTGCGCCCCCGGGTGTCGGCCGAACGGCCGGTAATTCCCGGCGTCGCTATGTCAAAAGTCGCTATGTCAATAGTCGCTATGTCAAAAGTGGGGAGATTGCGCGCAACACAGGCCGCAGCCTGCCCCTACCCCTGCGTGAGGCGGTACCGCTCAATCTGCTTGAGCCGCCGCAGGAGGCTGTCGCGCCGGGGGTGCGGGACGGCGTCGGCCGGCTCGGCAGTGAGCTCGATGTGCCCGGTGCCGTACTGCCACAGCAGCAGGTCATCGAGCAGCCGGTCCGGGCCGGGGGAATAGCGGTGGTCCAGGGCCTTGCGGACCTCGGTGATGCGGTTGGCGCTGAGCAGCCCGGCGAGCTGCATGGTCTGGTTGAGCCCGTGGGCGGCCATGAGTTCCGCCGCCCAGCCCCAGTCGTCGTCGACCTTCCGGTCCACGTGCGGCAGCAGGGTCCGCCAGACGTCGCGGATCCGGTTGGGCGTCAGCGGCGCGGCACCCTCGCCGTCCATATCCCAGTAACTGCGGACTTCCTCGTAGCGCTCGTGCAGGTCCGAGAACGCGCTTTCCACGGTCTCCAGCATGGCGGCCGTGGCGGTGAACTGGCGGTCGAAGTGCGGGGTCCAGGCCCTGGGGTCCTCGGCCTTGAAGCGGATGTCGTGCTCGATCTCGCTCCACGCGTGGGCGAACACCGTGCGGATCTGGCACTCGAAGAAGTAGCTGCCGTTCGGGGGAACGTCCGGGTTGAAGACCTGCTGGTAGTCCTTGACGGCCTCGTTTTGGATGGTGCGCAGGATCAGGTGCCGGCTGGAATAGCCGTACGTCCCGGATTCGATCGAGCCGATGTCCTTTTCGCGGTCCCCGCGGCAGTCAAAGAGCTGGCGCTGGCGCTTGATCAGGTTGGCCACCACCGCGTTTTCGGCCGGCAGCTTGGTGATCACGCGGATGCCCACCATGTCGTTAAGCGTTCGGAACGGGTCCGGGAACTTCAGCACGGGCGGCCCGCCCGGCTCCAGCGGTTCTTCCGTGCGGGAGATCTTTTCGCGGAAGGACTCCACGGTCTTGGTGCGGCCGGTGACGAACAACGGCGTCACCTCGGTGTCCTTGAGCATGGTCCGCAGATTGAGCAGGACCTCCCGGGTGACCAGTTTCAGGGCAGGCCGGACCCGCTCGTACAGTTCCACGTTCTCCTGCACGGAATCGCGCAGGCTCAGGTCCAAACGATCCCAGTTGCTCGCCATGCGTCCAGCTTACGGCGCACCCCCGACGCCGGACCGCAGGCACGTCCGCTGCCGGCGCCGCGGCCCGCAGTCACTCCCGCAGTCACTCCCGCTGCCGGCGCCACCGGTCGCCGGCAGGGCCCGTCCTGCGCGGCGCCGCGCGGAGCCCACTGTAGGCTCAGCACATGGCTGATATGCGGCGCCGCGATTTGATCGCTGCCGCAGCGACGGTGACCCTGGGGGCAGTCACCGCCGCCTGTTCACCGGGCCCCGAGGAGGACGCTGTGAAGAGGCACAAGTACCAATATGGCGAGGACCCCAGTCAGTGGGGCGAGCTTTTCCTCCCGGAGGTGGCTGCGCCCCAAGGTGTGGTGGTGGTGATCCATGGCGGTTACTGGCGTTCGCAGTACGGCGCGGAGCTCGGGGAGCCCCTGGCCAGGGACCTCGCCGCGCACGGCATGGCGGCCTGGAATCTGGAGTACCGGCGAGCCGGCAACGGCGGCGGCTGGCCCAACACCTTTGCCGACGTCCTGGCGGGGATCGACAAGCTTGGCGAGCTCGCCGGCGAGCACGGACTCGGTCTCGAGCGGGTGGTCGCCCTGGGCCACTCGGCCGGCGGCCACCTTGCGGTCTGGGCGGCGGGCCGCAGCCGGCTCGCCGGACTCGGCGCCCCGGACGCGGACCGTCAACTGACGCGCCGTGCCGACGACGGCGCGGTGCAGCTGACCGGCGTCGTCAGCCAGTCGGGCGTACTGAACCTTGCGGCCGCCGAGCGGCTCAACCTCAGCAATGGCGCCGTCAGCAACTTCCTGGGCGGCTCGTCGGAGAAATATCCCAAACGACACAAGTATGCCGACCCGATGAGTGCGGTGCCCCTGAGTGTTCCCGTCTACGCCGTCCACGGTTCGGAGGACGACACCGTGCCGGTCAGCCAGTCCGAGACCTACGCCGCGGCGGCCAAGGCGGCCGGCGCGCCGGTCCAGTTGCTCAAGGTTCCGGGGGACCACTTTGCGCTCATTGATCCGAAGGCGCCCGCGTACCGGAAATGCCGCGAACTCGTGCAGCAGCTGCTGGTCTGAATACATCGGGCCCTCGAAAGTGAATAGACTGAACCAAGGTGCGCCGGGAAGTCTGGTCGGCATAGTTCCGTCGACCCCGTTTTGAGGACCCCATGAGCGCCCTGCCCCCTTCTTCCACACCACCCGCACCCTCCCGCCTCACCGTTTTCGGCCGCGGCAGCTACGCCGAAGCCCTGCGGATCGGCGAAATCCTCCGCAAGGAAACCGTCGGCGGGGCCCTGCTGGTGGCCGCAGCGGTGGCGGCCCTCATCTGGGCCAACTCCCCGGCGTCGGAAAGCTACTTCGCCCTGCGCGACTTCACCATCGGCTACGAGCCCTGGCACCTGGACCTGAGCCTGGGGGCGTGGGCCGCCGACGGCCTGCTGGCCATCTTCTTCTTCCTGGTCGGGCTCGAACTCAAGCGCGAATTTGTCGCCGGCGACCTGCGCCAGCCGAGCAAATCCGTGGTCCCCGTGGCCGCGGCAGTGGGCGGCGTGGCCCTGCCAGCGCTCATCTACGCGGCCGTCAACCTCTCAGGCGGCGAGACCCTGCACGGCTGGGCGATCCCCACCGCCACCGACATCGCGTTCGCCCTCGCCGTCCTGGCGCTCATCGGTTCCCACCTCCCCAGCGCGCTGCGCATCTTCCTGCTCACCCTCGCCGTCGTGGACGACCTCCTGGCCATCACCATCATCGCGATCTTCTACACGAGCGAGCTCCATCCCGTGCCGCTGATGCTGGCCCTGATCCCGCTCGGACTGTATACGTTCCTGGTGCAGAAATACCGCCGGTTCTTCGGCACCCACGGGATCGCCGCCTGGCTGATCCTGCTGCCGCTCGGCGCCGCCACGTGGGCGCTCGTTCACGCGTCGGGCATCCACGCCACCGTGGCCGGGGTGCTGCTCGGCTTTGCCGTTCCCGTCATCCGCTCCCGGGCCAGCGGCGGACCCGAGGCGGGACCGGGTCTCGCGGAGATCTTCGAGCACCGGTTCCGCCCGATCTCGGCCGGGATCGCCGTCCCGGTCTTCGCGTTCTTTTCCGCAGGGGTGGCCATCGGCGGCCTGCAGGGCCTCGGCGCCGCCCTGACAGATCCCGTGGCCGTGGGCATCATCCTGGCCCTCGTGCTCGGAAAACCCGCCGGGATCCTCGGCACCACCTGGCTCATCACCAAGGTCACCAGGGCCCGGCTGGACGGCTCCTTCAAATGGATCGACGTCTTCGGGCTGTCGATCCTGGCAGGCATCGGTTTCACGGTGTCGCTGCTGGTGGCCGAACTGAGCTTCGGCCAGGGCACGGTCCATGACGACCACGCCAAGGTGGGGATCCTCGCAGCCTCGCTGCTTGCCGCACTGCTCGCCACCGTGGTACTCCGGGCCCGGAACAAGCACTACCGCAGGGCGGAAGAGGAAGAAAAGATCGACTCGGACCACGACGGCGTCCCGGACGTCTACGAGCAAGGCCATCCGGCAGGCTAGATCTGCCGGTTAGTTTGAGCGACTAGATTTAGCGGCGGGGCCCGGCGAACGGGCCGGAGCGCATATGATACCCCAAGGGGTATCATTATTGAGCTGGAATACGCGCCGGGCCGTCCGGCGCCCTCGAAAGGAACAGGCATGAAGAGCATTTCCGTCAAGGACCTGGCCGCCCTGGGCGACGCCACCGAAATCGTCGATGTCCGCGAGGACGACGAATACGCGGCGGTCCGCGTCCCCGGCGCCAGGAGCATCCCGCTCTCGCGGTTTGTGCAGTCCATCGACGAGGTTCCGGCCAGCGGCACCATCTACGTCATGTGCGCTGCCGGAGGCCGCAGCGCCCAGGCCACCACCTACCTCGAAGACCAGGGGTACGACGCCGTCAACGTCACCGGCGGAATCATGCAGTGGCAGGATGAGGGGCACCCCGTCAACCGGGGCTGACCCCAATAGGGCCTGACCTTTACGGAGGGACCATGGAAGTCATTGTCATCGAGACCCCGCCGCTCGGGGACCGCAGCTACCTGGTTCACGACGGCTCGGTGGCGCTGGCGATCGACCCGCAGCGGGACACGGACCGCATCGAAGCGGCCGCCCGCGACGCCGGGGTCACCATCACGCACGTGGCCGAGACCCACCTGCACAATGACTACATCACCGGCGGCCTGATCCTGGCCCGCGCCCACGGCGCCAGCTATCTCGTCAACGCCGCCGATCCCGTGGCGTTCGAGCGCACACCCGTGACCGACGGCCAGACGGTCCGGGTGGGCGCGCTCACCGTCAAGGTGGTCGCCACCCCGGGCCACACCCACACCCACATGTCGTACGTGGTGGACGACGGCGGGAAGCAGGCCGTCTTCTCCGGCGGCAGCCTGCTTTACGGCTCGGTCGGGCGCACGGACCTTGTTGCCGAGGCGGACACGGTCGGCCTGACCCGCGATCAGTACGCCTCGGTCCGGCGCCTTGTCGCCGAGGCCGGGCACGACGCCGCGCTGTTCCCGACCCACGGGTTCGGCTCGTTCTGCTCCTCCGGCCCAGCCACCGGCGCCCGGGCCTCCACCATCGGCGAACAGCTCGCCGCCAACCACGCCCTGACAGACCCCGACGAGGACCACTTCGTCCGCCAGCTCATCGCCAACCTCACGGACCACCCGTCCTACTACGCCCACATGAGTCCGGCCAACATCCGGGGGCCGGGCCCCGCGGACCTGGCGGTTCCCGAGTCGCTCGACGCCGCCGAACTCACCCGGCGGCTGGACGACGGCGAGTGGGTGGTGGACCTGCGGCGGCGCGTGGCCTTCGCCAGCAGCCACCTCAAGGGCAGCGTCAGTTTTGAGTACGGCTCAGGTTCCAGCTTCACCACCTACCTGGGCTGGGTGCTGCCGTGGGGTGAACCGCTGACCCTCGTCGGCTCGCGGGAGGACCTCGAGAACGCCATCCGGGATCTCTCCCGGATCGGCATCGAATCCCCGGATGCCGCCGTCGGAACCGATCCGCACGCCCTGGCGCCGCAGGCTGCCCTCGCCTCGTACCCCCGCGTGGGCTGGGACGGCGTGCTGGCGGGCCGGGCCGCCGGCGACACCGTCCTGGACGTGCGCCGGGCCGACGAATTCGCCGCATCTCGAGTGGTGGGCGCGGTCAACGTGCCGCTGCACGAACTGCTCCTGCGCCTTGACGACGTCCCTGCCGGGAAGCTCTGGGTGCACTGCGAATCCGGCTACCGTGCCGGCGTGGCCGCCAGTCTCCTCCAGCGCGCGGGCCGGGACGTGGTCCACATCGACGCGAGGTTCTCCGCCGCCGGGCCCGCCGGGATCGCCCTGGACACCGCCGCGGCCTGACGATCCCGGGGATCTGGCCGGGCCCGGCTGAACACCGCCGCTTGGGGCCGGCGCCGTCACGTGCCGGCGCGTCCGGGCAACACACGGCACCGGACCGGATTCTCTGGCAGAGTATGACCATGCTCACAGTAATAGGCGAGGGGCTGGTTGATGTCGTCCAGCGTTCCTCCGGCGTCCAGGCCCATGTCGGCGGCAGCCCCCTCAACGTGGCGGTGGGGCTGGCGCGGCTGGACCATCCGGTCCAGTTCATTGGCCGCTACGGCCGCGACGCCTACGGCGAGGCCCTGGCCGCGCACCTGAAGTCCAGCTCCGTGCTGCTCCCGGTGGGACCCGACGAGCTGCCCACCAGCGTGGCCGCCGCGCTGATCGACGACGCCGGAGCCGCCACCTACACGTTCGATCTCGCTTGGGAGCTTCCCGGCGTCGCGGAGCGCCTGCCGTTCCTGCTGCAGGGAACCACGCTGCTGCACACCGGTTCCATCGCCACCATGCTGGCGCCCGGTGCCGCCGAGGTGCTTGCCGCCGTCGAGCGCGCCCACCCATCCGCCACCATCAGCTTTGACCCCAACTGCCGCCCCAGCATCATCCCGGACGTGGATTATGCCCGCGGTCAGGCGGAAAAGTTCGTGGCCCTCGCCGACGTCGTGAAGGCCTCCGACGAGGACCTCGAATGGCTTTACCCGGGTGCCGACCCGCTGGACTCGGCCCGCCGCTGGCTGGGGCTGGGGGGCTCGGAAGGGCCGGCGATGGTGGTGGTGACCCGCGGCGGCGAAGGCCCCTGGGCCATCAACGCCGCGGGTGCGGCGCAGTTCGCTGCTCCTTCGGTGGTGGTCGCGGACACCGTGGGGGCGGGCGATTCGTTCATGGCGGCGCTGTTGTCCGGGGTGGTGGACCTTGGCCTGGACGGGGCGCAAAACCGCAAGGCCCTTCGCGAACTCTCGGCCGAAAGTCTCCGCGATCTTCTCGCCCATGCTGCCCGGGCCGCCGCCGTCACCGTGTCCCGCGCCGGCGCCAACCCGCCCACGCGCGCCGAACTGGGCCGCGCGGAGGTTGGTAGCGTGGGGACCGGCAAGGCACACCAGGCATCACAAGAACAGCAGGAAGTACAGGAAAGGCAGCCATGACAGCCCACGATCCTTACGCACCTCTGCCCGACGTCCCGGCTTTCGACGTCAGCAGCGAGTCCTTCGACGACGGCGGCACCCTCCCGCCGGCGCAGCGCAGCGGCGTCATGGGCGCCGGAGGCAGGGACGAATCCCCGCAGCTGAGCTGGAGCGGCGCCCCGGCCGGCACCAAGAGCTTCGCGGTGACCGTCTTCGACCCGGACGCCCCCACGGCCAGCGGCTTCTGGCACTGGGCCGTGCTCAACATCCCGGCCAATGTCACGTCGCTGCCCGCCGGCGCCGGTTCCCGCGACGGCGCGGCCCTTCCCGCCGGGGCACTGCAGCTGAAGAACGACGCCGGATTTGCCGGCTACGTCGGCGCAGCGCCGCCCAAGGGACACGGCCCGCATCGCTACCTGATCGTGGTCCACGCCGTGGACGTCGACAAGCTCGAGGTCGACAAGCACGGCAGCCCTGCCAGCCTCGGCTTCGCACTGTTCAGCCACACCCTGGGCCGGGGCCGGCTGACGGGGCACTACGAACAGCGCTAGCACTCGGTCCCGGCGGCCGCGGCGGCCAACGTAGACTGGCAGTATGCGGCTCGTAGCAAGCGACATCGACGGAACGATCCTCGGCCATGACGGAAAAATCAGTGACCGGACCGTCCGCGCGTTCCACGCCTGCCGCGACGCCGGGGTGGAACTGGTGTTCGTCACCGGCCGCCCGCCGCGCTGGCTCCACCCCCTGCAGGACCAGCTCGGGCATGCTGGCACCGTCATCTGCTCCAACGGCGCCGTCGTCTGGAATCTCGAGGCGGACCGCATGCTCTCGGCACGCGCGCTGGACCTGGACGCCGTGTTCGAGGCCCGCCGGATCATCCGGCAGCTTCGCCCTTCTGCACTGTTTGCCGCCGAAACCCTGACAGGCTTTCATCTGGAACCGGGATTCCTCGACAACGGCGCAAGCCGGCTGCTTGCCGAATTCACGCCCGCCCCGCTGCACACCACCCTCACAGCCGAAGACTCCGTGGTGAAGTTCCTGGCCATCGTCCGGGAGGGCACCGCGGACGACTTCCTGGCTGAGGTGACCCCCGCCGTCGCCCACCTGGCCGCCGCAACGCACTCGGCGCCGAACATGGCCCTGCTGGAACTTTCCCTTCCCGGCGTCAACAAAGCCGTGACCCTCGCCGAATACGCGGCCTCCCTCGGCATCGGCGCGGCGGATGTGGTGGCCTTCGGCGACATGCCCAACGACATTGAGATGCTCCGCTGGGCCGGGGACGGCTACGCGATGGCCAGCGGCCACCCGGAAGCCATCCGCGCGGCCGGCCAGCAGGCACCGCACTTCGACGACGACGGCGTGGCCCAGGTCCTTGAGGCCAAACTCGCCGAACTGGGTGTGCGGCTGCGCTGAGATCCATTCCCGAAGAACATTCCCCGCTGCGGCCGGTCACCGGATTCCCAGCGGGCGGTCAACTGGCGTTCACCTTGGCCTCCTAGGCTGGGAACTGGACGGATCGTTTGACTGATAGTGGGGACATCATGGCCAAGTACCGCACCAACAAGACGGACGAACAACCCCTGCATCGGGTGGAGCCGGACCGGCACTGGAGGCAGTTGCGCCAGGGTGACCGTGTCAGCGTCCGGTTGGCGCCGGGTTTCGAGACCGGCGGCTTCGTGGACGAGGTGACGGCGGACCACAGCGTTGTCTGGGTGGACCTCGACGGCGGCCGCGGCCGAACGCTGCTGCATTGCGGCGACGGCGTCGAAATCCGCCCGCACGACTCCTGACGCCCGCTCCCGCCCGCCCGGCCCGCACAAATACGGGCCCGGTCGGCAGATCAACACGGGGGTACGCTTCAGGTGTGACCAACCAGCACCCCTACTTTGCTCCTCGCAGCGGCCCTGATGGCAACACTGCCAGCAATCGCGACGGCGGACCTGCAGGCAGCACTGCCGGCGGTCCGGAAGACGCCGCCCGGGCCCCGGGGGACCCCCGAATGCCCCTGGCGATGGCCCACCGCGGCTTTTCGCTGGACGGGCTGGAAAACTCGATGGCCGCGTTCCGCGCCGCCGTCGACCTCGGGTTCAGGCACCTGGAAACGGACGTTCACACGACCGCCGACGGCGTGCTGGTGCTCTTCCATGACCAAACCCTGGACCGGATCACGGCGGAACGGGGCCGGATCGCGGACCTTCCGGCCGCGGCCGTCGCCCGGGCCAGGATCGGCGGCACCGAACCGATTCCGCGCTTCGAGGAGCTCGTCGCGGCCTTCCCGGACGTCCGGCTCAACATCGACGTCAAGGACTGGAATTCCGTGGCTGCCCTGGCCGCGGCGATCGAACGCCACGGGCTGCATGACCGCGTGCTGGTGGCCAGTTTCTCCGACCGGCGGCGCCGCGCGGTGCTGAAACAGTTGAGCCGGCCCGCCGCGAGTTCGGCCGGCACCGTGTCCAACGCCGTATTCGTCCTGCTGGGCCCCGTTCTGCCGGCGGCGCTGATGTCCCTCGTGGCGCGGCGGGCGCTGCAGGGGGTCCACGCCCTGCAGGTCCCCGTCCGCTACGGTGCCGTGACCGTGGTGACGGCCGGCTTCATCCGGCGGGCCCACCGGCACGGCCTGCAGGTGCACGTCTGGACCGTCAACGAGCCCGCGGAAATGCACCGGCTGCTGGACCTTGGCGTCGACGGGATCGTCACGGACCGCGCGGACCTGCTCAAGGCGGTCCTCCAGGAGCGCGGGACCTGGACCTAGCCGCCGCGTCGTGTCGGCGTGCGGGGACCGCCGGACTGGCAGGATAGAGCCATGCGCATCCTCATCGCCCCGGATAAGTTCAAGGGTTCCCTCACCGCCGCCGAAGCCGCCTCCGCCATTGCCGAAGGCGCCCTGCGCGTCTACCCCGACGCCGAAGCCATTCAGTTTCCGGTGGCCGACGGCGGCGAAGGGACCCTCGAGGCGGCCGTCGCGGCCGGCTACGAGGAGCGGCTCAACGCGGTTGTGGGCCCCATCCTGGCCCCGATCGGTGCCGCGTGGGCCATCCGCAAGGACGCCTTCGGCGGGGTCACCGCGGTGATCGAAACGGCGCAGGCCTCCGGTCTGGCGCATATGGAGCCCACTCCGGCCAATGCTCTGCGCGCCCACAGCTACGGCTGCGGCCAGCTGATCGCCGCCGCGCTGGACGCCGGCGCCACGGAAATCGTCCTGGGCGTGGGCGGTTCGGCCATGAGTGACGGCGGCAGCGGCGCACTCAGGGCGCTCGGCCTCAAGCCGCTGGACGCCGCCGGCAACGTGGTGCCCCTGGGCGGCGGGTCGCTTGCCGACGTCGCGTCCGTGGACATTAGCGGCCTGGATCCGCGGCTGTCCGCGGTGAAGTTCAGGATCGCCGTCGACGTGCAGAACCCGCTGTACGGCAGCGACGGCGCGGCGCACGTGTTCGGCCCGCAAAAAGGCGCCGACGCCGACGCCGTGGAGTTGCTCGACGCCGGCCTGCGCAACTGGGCCTCGGTCCTGCGCGAGTCCACAGGCCGGGACGTCAACGTCCCCGGCGCCGGGGCGGCCGGCGGCTTCCCGGCGTCGTTCCTGGCCTTCAGCACCGCCGCCCTGGAGGGAGGCTTCGAGCTCGTGGCCGGCCTCACCGGGCTTGCCGCGAAACTCGCCGTAGCGGATCTCGTCATCACCGGGGAAGGGTCTATGGACAGCCAGTCGCTGACCGGCAAGGCGCCCATCGCCCTGGCCGACGCCGCCCAGGCCCGCGGCATTCCGGTGATCGTCGTGGCCGGCCGGATCCTCGTCACCCCGGAGGACCTCGCCCGGCATGGAGTGGTGGCCGCGGCCCAGTTGCTCGATGTCGCCGGCAGCCCGCAGGACGCCGTCGCCAACGCCGCCAAATACCTGACCTGGGTCACCAGCCAGGTCCTGGAAGGCGCCTAGCGCACCGGCTGGGCGGTTGCCGTGCCGACCACCTTGCGTTCAGGCACCGGTTTCGTAGTGCGGTTCGGCCACGGGCTTGGACTCCGGGGTTGCGGTCCATCCGCTCAGCACGCGATTCGTCCGTGCCGTCATCCCTCGGCGCCGCCGGGCCTGTCATGGCTGCTCCTCCGCGCGATCCCGACATCCTGTCGACCGGCCGCGACATGCGGCCCGCCCTCAACCGAGGCTTGAGAGTTGCCAAAAACAAGCCGGTACTAAGGTTGCTGAGTACTTTGCGGTTAGGGTAGAAACTGTTTACTTCGCCGGGATAGTTTCTGAGGGACCGGTCAGCGCCGGTCCGAGGAGCTTCCCTGGAAAACCGACACATTGGGAAGGTGGACTATGAGTGACTCAGACGGCGCCGCGCAGAAGCATCAGGACCAGCCTCGCGATCCCCGGGCCGGCTACCCTTCCGGCCCGTTCCCGGAGCAGGTCCAGAAACAGCCCGGCCTCACGGCGCCGATGGATCCGAAACCGGACCACGGCGAGGACAGCTACCGCGGCAGCGGAGCGCTGATCGGGAAAGCGGCTTTGATTACCGGCGGCGACTCCGGGATCGGCAGGGCAGTGGCGATCGCCTTTGCCCGCGAGGGGGCCGACGTCGCGATTTCCTACCTGCCGGAGGAGGAGGCGGACGCGCAGGACACCGCCGAGTGGGTCCGGAAGGCCGGCCGGAAGGCCCTGCTGCTTCCCGGCGACGGCCGCAGCGAGGACTTCGCGACGAGGATCGTCAACGATTCGCTGACCGAGTTCGGCCGGCTGGACGTCCTGGTGCTGAACGCGGCGTACCAGAAGAACCGCGAGAGCTTCGAGTCGCTGCCCACGGAGGAGTTTGACCGCGTCTTCAAGACAAACCTCTATTCGCTGATCTGGACGGCGCGGGCGGCAGTGCCCCATCTCAAGGCAGGCGCGTCGGTCATCACCACCGCCTCCATCCAGGCGTTCAAGCCGTCGCCGGAACTCATCGACTATGCCATGACCAAAGCCGCGCAGGTGGCGTTCACCAAGGCCCTCGCGCAGGAGCTCGGGCCGACGGGAATCAGGGTCAACGCCGTGGCCCCTGGCCCCATCTGGACACCGCTCATCCCGGCCACGGAGTGGCCGGACAAGCTCCCGTCCTTCGGCCAGGACACGCCTCTGCAGCGAGCGGGGCAGCCCGCGGAGCTCGCGGCGGCGTATGTGCTGCTCGCCTCGGACCACGGCTCGTACATTTCCGGCGCGGTGCTGCCCGTGACCGGGGGCAAGGGCCTCTGACCCGCGCCCCGGCGACCCGGGGCCCCGGCGTAGCCGAACGGAGGGATGTATCCGGCCGGACCGCCGGACCTGAGCCGGTTCGGTGCAGAAGACCATGGCAGTGCAGGAGAGCCGGGCGCAGGACGCTTCGGCGGAACGGAGGAACAAGTGAGTTCAGAAGGCACCAGTACGCAGCCCGGATCCGGCGCGGACAGCCGCGAGGCCGACGTGCCCTCGGCCGACGCCGAGATGGACGCAACCAACACCGAGGAGCCCGACGCCGGGCGGCCGTTCTCCGCGGAGTCCGGCCAGGATGCAGCAGGACTGCCCGACGGCTCCGGCACGGACCTGCCGAAGGAGACGTCTCCGGACGGCGAGGACGACGAGGAGCCGTTCGACGCCGGCTAAGCCGTCTAGCGGCGCTTCTTCGGGGCCCGCTTCGCAGCGGCCCTGACCGCCGCCGTCACGGCCGCGAGCGGAGCGGGCTCCTCTGTTTCGGGCTCCGCCACCGTGCCGCGGGCCTTCGCGATCGCCTTCATGCCGTGATAGATCACCAGGGCTGCCGCTGAGCCCAGCGCGATCCCGGTGAACTTCAGGTCGCCGATGGTCCAGGTGTAGTCGGCAATTCCGACAATGAGGGCGACGGCGGCCGTGGTCAGGTTGATCGAGTTGGAGAAATTCACCTTGTTCTGGACCCAGATCTTCACGCCCAGCACGCCGATCATGCCGTAGAGCATCGTGGCCGCGCCGCCCAGGACGCCCGCCGGGACGGTGGCGATGAGTTCGCCGAACTTTGGCGAGAAGCTCAGCACCACCGCGAAGATGCCGGCCACCCAGTACGCCGCGGTGGAGTACACCTTGGTGGCGGCCATGACGCCGATATTCTCGGCGTAGGTGGTGGTCCCGGACCCGCCGCCAAACCCTGCCAGCATCGTGGCGGCGCCGTCAGCCAGCAGCGCCCGGCCGGACACGCCGTCGAGGTTCTGGCCTGTCATGGCCGACACGGATTTCACATGGCCGATGTTCTCGGCCACCAGCACCAGCACTACCGGCACGAAGAGGCCCACGACGCCGAGGTGGAATTCGGGGGTCTGGAAGTGCGGCAGGCCAACCCAGTCAGCACCGTCCATCTTGGTGAAATCCACCTCACCCCGGATCATGGCAACAAGGTAGCCCACCAGAACGCCCACCAGGATGCTCAGCCGGCCCAGCATGCCGCGGAACAGCACGCTGACCACGATGATGACGGCCAGCGTGATGAAAGCGGTCACCGGGGCCTTGTCGAAGTTGGCCTTCGCGGCGGGCGCCAGGTTCAGCCCGATCAAAGCCACGATCGCACCGGTCACGATCGGCGGCATGACCCTGTTGATCCAGCCGGCGCCGAACTTCTGCACCACGGCGCCGACGACGGCGAGGGTCGCCCCGGCCAGCACCACACCGCCCAGCGCGCCGGGGATGCCGAACTGCTGCTGGGAGGCCATGATCGGTGCGATGAACGCGAAGCTGGAACCGAGGTAGCTCGGCACCCGCCCCTGCGTGATGACCAGGAACAGCAGGGTGCCGATGCCGGAGAAGAACAGGGTGGTGGCCGGCGGCATGCCCGTGATGATCGGGACCAGGAAGGTGGCGCCGAACATGGCCACAACGTGCTGCATCCCGATCCCGATTGTCAGCGGCCAGGTCAGGCGCTCATCCGGCCTGACGACCTCACCGGGGCGGACGGACTTGCCGTTGCCGTGGAGCTTCCATTTGGTGCCGAGCATGCTCATGCCGGAGCCTTTCAGAGAATATGTGGCGGGGCGGGGAAGGAATCTTCCGGAGCAACTTTACCGTGCCGGGGTTTCCCGGCCGTTGCGTCAGGGCGCGCCCGCGGGGGCTGGGTGGAGTGGGCTGGTCGACGGAGGACGTGCCTGTGCTGGACGCGCCTGTGCTGGACGTCACAGGGTGCGGCGGGAAGCAGGCGCCGCTGGTTGAAGTTGCAACTAAGGACAGAGGAGAAGCCGGCCGTAGCGTGTGCCGGCCCAGCGAAAGGGATGCGAATGACGATCGCCCATGAAGAAGCAGTAATCGACGCCGCAGCGGTGGACGCCATCTTTGCCGAGGCCCGCACCGCGAACGCCTTCACCGGCGACGTCACCGACGACCAGGCCCGTGCCATCTACGAACTGACGAAGTTCGGCCCCACCGCATTCAACTCGCAGCCGCTGCGCGTCACCTACGTGCGCTCGGAGGAAGCCCGGGCCACGCTCGTCGAAGCACTTTCCGCCGGAAACCGCGCCAAGACGGTCTCCGCGCCCCTCGTCGCCGTCCTGAGCTACGACACCGCCTGGCAGGATCAGTGGGACGCGTTCCTCCCCGGCTACAACGCCCCCAAGGCCATGTACGACGCCGCCCCCGACCTCGCCGCCGCCACGGGCAACAACAACGCCCACCTGCAGGCCGGCTACTTCATCCTCGCGGTCCGCTCCCTCGGCCTCGCCGCCGGTCCCATGACGGGCGCGGATTTCGCCGCCATCGACGCCGCATTCTTCCCCGACGGAAGCCAGAAGAGCTTCCTGGTGGTCAACATCGGCCAGCCTGGGCCGGACGCCTGGGGCGCCGCCAAGCCGAAGTTCGCCTACGAGGACGTCGTCCGCACGGTCTAAGGGCCGCGGAGGTGCCTCCGGCGCTGTTGTTCCGCGGAGGTGCCTCCGGCACCATGGGGGACAGGCCGGAGGCACACGGGGTGCGATTCTGCGGTTCAGCGCAAGGCCCGCATCCGGGGCCACTTCCCATTTTAGTCCGCGCCAGGGGCGCCGGCGCGGTGCATTCGGGCCGCACGGCCGGTCCCGGGACCGGACACCCGTGGTTGAGGCCCGCGGCGTGGCACACTTTTCCCATGCGGAACCTGATCGCGGTGGCCTTCGTGGAACCGGTAACCGAGGGGCTTGAGTTTCCCCGTGATGACTGGCCGCTGCACATCACCCTGGTGAAGTTCGACGTCGTCGAACCCCGGCAGAAAGCCGGCACACCGGCCGGCACAACAGCGGATGCGGCAGCCGAACCGGCACCCGAACCCGGCGTCGAACCGGGCGCGGCGCCCGGCCCGGGTGATCCCCTCGCCGGGACGATCGCCGCGCTCATGGCGGAGCCCGTGGCCGCGGCCCTGGGCAGCCACGTGATAGTGGGCGGCGAAGCGGGGTTCGGGCGGGCCGGGTCCATCCCGGTCAACCTGATTGAACCCAGCGCAGAGCTGCAGTCCCTGCACAACGCGCTGGTCAGGATCGTGCAGGAGCTGCCCGGCAGGATCCCCACGCCGGCCTACACCCTGGAGGGGTTCCGGCCGCATGTCTCCCATCACGGCGACAAACGGCTTCACCAGGGCGACGCCGTCGCGCTGGACCGGATCGCGCTGGTGGACATGGCGCCCGACGGCGGGCACGCCACCCGGCGGATTCTCAAGCTGTGGACCCAGCGGCCGGTCTAGGCGCCTGGAGGGAACCCGGGCCAGGAAACCCGGGCCAGGGAACCCGTAACAAGGGACAGGGCGTCACATCGCGGGTGCCCGCGATGCATTCCCGCCGGCGGGTGCCATACTTGGGTCAACTTCGGAGACGAAGCTGCGCAATGCGGGCAAGATTACGGGCGGACCGGGGGGCCACTACATGATGCTTGACACCGCGACACTTCGGGTCGCTTTGGCGTTGGTCGACCTCACGCTGCTCATGCTCTTCTACTTCATCACCTACCGGCGCACCCGGTCCGCCTACAGCGGCTGGTGGTGCATGGCCCTGCTGCTGTTCCTGGCCGGCAACGCCGCGTACCTGCTGGACGGCACGGTGCACCAGGTCTGGGCGAACCCGTCCGGCAACGTCCTGCTGGTCTCCGGTGCGGCCAGCATCTGGGCCGGCGCCCGGTCGCTGCGGGCACCCTCGCCCCGGCCCTTGCACCTCGCGGCCGGTCCTGCCGCCACCGCCGTCGTTTCGTTGCTGGATCACCCCGCCACCAACATCTGGGCGGGAGGCCCGGTGTATCTGGCCTTCATGACCGCGCTGATCGGGCTGGGTTCCCGGGAGCTGTTCCTGCTCGAGCGAGATTACTCGCGAGTGCACCGTCCCCTCGCCGTGGGAGCCGGCATCCTGGCCGTCTTCTACCTGGGCCGCCTCGTAGCCTTCCTGGCGGACGGTCCGGAGGGGCCGGTTTTCACGTCCGCCTTCGGTTCGGCACCCATGACCGTTTTCTCCACGATCACGCTCGTGGTCGCCTCTTTCACGATGGCCGATCTGAGCTACGAGCAGCAGACCCGCGACCTCCGGGCACGGGCCACCGTGGACGGCCTGACCGGTCTGCTCAACCGCTCGGCCTTCCTGGATCTCGCCGAAAACGAACTGCGCCGTCTGCGCCGGACCGGAACCGCGGCAGCGCTCATCCTCGCGGACCTGGACCATTTCAAGGCGATCAACGACCAGTTCGGCCACTCGGCCGGGGACACTGCCCTGCAGGCGTTTGCCCGGGCCTGCGAGGGTACGGTCCGCTCCACCGACCTCGTGGGCCGCTACGGCGGCGAGGAATTCATCCTGCTGCTGCCGGGCGTCACACCGGAACGTGCCCAGGAAATCGCGGCGGATATCAGCACCCGGCTCCAGCAGTCCGGGTCCCGAACCATACCCCGGCTGCCCACCGTAAGCTACGGCATCGCGTCTACCGACGCCGGGCCCGGTGGCCTCGACGCTGTAGTGGCCTCGGCCGACGCGGCCCTCTACCAGGCGAAAACGCTTGGCAGGGACCGCGCCGTGTTGGCCGCCGGCGGCGGGAGTTAGGAAATAACCCCGTCCACCAGTGCCTTCGCCTCGGCCTGGACCTGCTTGAGGTGCTCGGCACCCTTGAAGGACTCGGCATAGATCTTGTACACGTCCTCCGTGCCGGAGGGCCGCGCCGCGAACCAGGCGTTTTCGGTGACCACCTTCAGGCCGCCGATCGCGGCGCCGTTGCCCGGCGCCTCGGTCAGTTTGGCGGTGATCGTCTCGCCGGCGAGTTCGGTGGCGGTGACGTCCGACGACGACAGTTTGCCCAGCGCGGCCTTCTGCTCACGCGTGGCGGCGGCGTCGATCCGGGCATAGACGGGGTCGCCGAACTGGTCGGTGAGGCCCTTGTAGAGCTGCGACGGCGACTTGCCGGTGACGGCCGTGATCTCCGAGGCCAGCAGCGCCAGCAGGATGCCGTCCTTGTCCGTGGTCCAGACACTGCCGTCCATCTTGTTGAAGGACGCGCCCGCGGATTCCTCGCCGCCGAAAGCGCCCTCGCCGGACAGCAGCCCCGGCACGAACCACTTGAAGCCCACGGGAACCTCCACGAGCTTGCGGCCCAGGCTCTCAGCCACGCGGTCGATCATCGAGGAGGACACGAGGGTCTTGCCGATCACGGACTGCGGGTTCCAGCCGGTGCGGTGCCGGTACAGGTAGTCGATGGCGACGGCGAGGTAATGGTTGGGGTTCATCAACCCGCCTTGTCCGTCAACAAACGGCGTCACGATCCCGTGCCGGTCGGCGTCGGCGTCGTTGCCGGTGGCGACGTCGAACTTCGCCCCATCGGACATCCGGCCGATCAGCGACGCCATCGCGAACGGCGAGGAACAGTCCATCCGGATCTTCTCGTCCCAGTCCAGGGTCATGAAAGCCCACTGCGGGTCAACGGTCGGGTTCACGACCGTGAGGTTCAGGTGGTGGCGTTCGCCGATCTCACCCCAGTAGTCCACGGATGCCCCGCCCATGGGGTCCGCGCCGATCCGGACACCGGCCTCGCGGATGGCGTTCAGGTCCAGCACCGAGGGGAGGTCGTCCACATAGCTGCTGAGGAAGTCGAACTTGCCGGTGGTCCCGGCGGCGAGGGCGTCGGCCACGGGGATCCGTTTGACGCCGCGCAGGCCGTTTTCGAGGAGTTCGTTGGCGCGGTTGGCGATCCAACCGGTCGCGTCAGTGTCCGCGGGGCCGCCGTGCGGGGGGTTGTACTTGAATCCGCCGTCGCCGGGAGGGTTGTGGCTGGGGGTCACCACGATCCCGTCAGCCTGCGGCGCGCCGGGGGCGGCATTGCGGTTGTGCGTCAGGATGGCGTGGCTCAGGGCAGGGGTGGGCGTGTAGCCGTGGCGGGCGTCGATGAGGACATGCACGCCGTTGGCCGCCAGCACCTCGAGCGCGGAGTTTTGCGCCGGTTCGCTCAGTCCGTGGGTGTCCTTCGCCATGTACAGGGGGCCGGTAATGCCCTGGCCCGCCCGGTATTCCACGATCGCCTGCGTGATGGCGAGGATATGGGGTTCGTTGAAGGACGCCTTCAGGCTCGATCCGCGGTGCCCGGAGGTGCCGAAGGCCACCCGCTGGCCCGGGTCCGTAAGGTCCGGCGAAACGTCGTAGTACGCATCCAGGAGCGCAGTGAGGTCAACAAGGTCTTGGGGTTGGGCAACTGTGCCCGCGCGGCTAG
>ENA-OWNT01000725-OWNT01000725.1-seawater-metagenome-genome-assembly--contig:-NODE-725-length-61080-cov-6.278183_pt1 | contig 61080 bp, 58 predicted proteins | sample MGYA00238136_ERZ651165 | MGnify/ENA primary metagenome ERZ651165 (study PRJEB26861, sample SAMN08777766) | seawater metagenome | isolation source: coastal seawater | place: USA: Florida | collected... | reverse complement strand
TCCAGCTATGAAGCTGCTTAAATCCGCCTAATTAATAATGTCTATTCCTAATTGCTACTAATTTTGGGGGTATTACAATAAGTTTTACATTAGCGAAAAAGTATGATATAATACCGATTGTCTTTACGAATAGTTAATAGATTTGATTAAAAAATTAACCTTTTGTTTGCGTGTTTGCTAGAATATATCTTTTTCAAGAAGGGGAGTGTTTATGAGATCCAATTTAGAGTTCAAAGTAAGTGATAAAGTAGTTTACCCGTCACATGGTGTAGGTGAGATAATAGATATTGAATCTGGTTCAATAGCTGGTATTGCGGTACAGGTTTATGTCATTTCTTTCCCTCATGATAAGATGGTGTTGAGAGTTCCTGTTAAGCGAGCAGCGGCAGCGGGGCTTCGTGCTTTAGTCACTAAGGACCAGGTCTCAAAAATATATAAGGTACTTCAAGGAAGAGCAAAAATTGGTAATAAGATGTGGAGTAGAAGGGCTCAGGAATATGAGGCAAAAATCAATTCTGGGGATATTACAGCTATTGCAGAAGTGATAAGAGACTTGCATAAGGATGCTGATACAGATCGCTCTTATAGTGAGCGCACCATATATGAATCAGCTCTTAATAGGCTTGCAAGAGAAATTGCTGTGCTAGAAAATATAGATGTAAGTGAAGCTGTTCAAAATCTTTATAAGGCTTTAGGTAAAAGTGCTAAGAAAACTGAAGCAGCCTAGTTTCTTGTTACAATTGGTAATAACTGCGTCGACTTTGTGATCTGCGATGCTCACGTACTTTAGTACGCTGCGCTTCTCGCCACTTCATCTCCTAGTTCTTCCACAATTGTAACAAGAAACTCTGAGCGTAAAAAATCTACGATCTAGTATAAGAAATTTTAGATATCTGCGTGATTCACGTACTAAAGTACGCTCCATTACTCGAATCCTCATTTCCTACTATCTCACAGGTTTTAACAAGAAACTCTGAGCGTAAAAAAATCTACGATCTAGTGTAAAACCCCATTGTCATCCCAGAATTTTGTTTGCAAAATATCAGGGATCCATATTATCCTAATTCCTTGCCCCAATGATTAATGGATGCCTGATCAAGTAAGGCATGACAGTGTTTTATATTGGCCATTTTACACGCAAAGACAGAAGTAGTATTAATACCATTTTGCATTCAAAATCAGAGGTTTGGATTTAAAGCCTAAGCCTGGCGCATGCGTATGCTTATACGTGCGCATAAGGCGAGTACTGCAGAATTCAATCCTATCACTTTGAATGCATTTTGGCATAAATTATTGAAAATACTTCATAGAAGCTTTGAAGTAATAATATCCGGTTATTATTGTCAAGAAGGCTGCAAGCCAAAGCATAAATTGGCCAATTTGGTCAAAATATGGAATAGAGGATCCTGCAGTACCTAGCAATAATATGAAAATTGCGAGCATCTGCATAAAGGTTTTTGCCTTGGCAAGGTTTGATACAGGCATTGATACTTTGATTTCTCCAAGGAATTCACGAAGGCCTGCGATAAAAAATTCCCTCATCAAAATTAATATACATGGAATCTCACCAGCTTTATTAAATTTCACCAGCATCATAAGAATGGCGCCTATCAGTAGCTTATCCGCTATAGGGTCAAGCATCTTACCAAAATTTGTGACTAAATTATATTTACGGGCCAAATATCCATCAAGAAAATCAGTGATAGCTGCAAGGCAGAATAACAAAGCTCCAAGCCTATGGGCAAATATTGCATCATCAAAGTAGAAAGTTATTATAATTACAGGAATAACGCAAATACGCACAATCGTAAGGTAATTTGGTATGTTTTTGAACTTTTGATACATATTGTAATTCCGCTAAATATTATAGTCTGGCAAACTAGCGCCCAGTCTATATAAATCCTGCCTTTTGTGTCAAGTATAGCTTACATACTGTTATGATAGATTTAAAGTTTTTGTAAAAAGCTCACTACACTTCGGATATTTTGCCCACCATTGGGACAAACCGGACATTCATTAATTCTTCATAGCTGCATTTTTCTTGAGAGTTTTTAGTGCCCCTTATCAGCACTTGCTCTCCATATTCATCTTCTAGAGGCATAATAATTCTTCCCCCTTCTTTTAGCTGCCAGATGAGCTCTTTGGGCATTTGCTGCGGCGCTGCAGTTAAGATAATTGCATCAAAAGGAGAATGCTTCACCCAACCATCTGCCCCATCGCCTAATTTTGTATAGAGGTTTTTATAAAGTGAATTTAGCAAGGGAAAAGAAGTATCTGCTAATTCTTGGTTGATTTCTATAGTACATACTTCTTTGCAAATTTCTGCTAGAATTGCAGCGCCATAGCCGGATCCTGTCCCAATTTCTAAAACTTTTGAATCTTCATTAATATGAGCTGCCTCTAGCATATATGCCACTATATAAGGCTGTGAAATTGTTTGGCCTGCTTTAATTGGAAGAGGGCAATCATCATATGCATTATCCTCTAAGTTTTTAGAAACAAATAAATGCCTATCTACATTTTCCATGGCTTTCAAGACTTTTTTGTCAGCTATGCCCCTTGACACTAATTGCCCTACAACCATCCTTGACTTTAAAGAATCAAATGTATCTGCCATATTTTAACCTCCCAACTAATATGAGATATAGCATATATTTAGCGTCTAGGAAGCAATTTTTCATTTATTATAGCGAGTTTCTACGTTAGAATATCTATGGTTTTGATTAAGAAGAATAATGGAAAGAATTACTGCGGGAATTATTGTAATCGGCAATGAGATATTATCTGGTAGAACTCAGGATATGAATGCAAATTTTATCGCCTCTAAGCTGCAATCTAAGGGGGTATTGCTCGAAGAGGTGAGGGTGATTAGAGATGAGAAAGAAGCAATAGCTTCGTCGGTTCGTGAATTTTCTAAGAAATATACTTATGTTTTTACAACAGGCGGAATAGGTCCTACACATGATGATATTACCTCTGAGTCTGTAGCTTATGCCATTGGCAAAGGGGCTGAATATAATAATCAAGCTTTAGATATAATGAAAAAGGCTTATGAAATGCGAGGTGAGTCTATGCCTTTTGAGTCAAGAAAAATGGCTTTGATGCCCAAAGGCGCTGAGCTTATTAAAAATGATGTAACCTCAGCACCGGGTTTTAGAATTGATAATATATATGTTATGGCGGGTATTCCTAGCATAATGCAATCTATGTTTATGAGTCTTTTGCCAAGTCTTAAAGGCGGGGAGGAGGTATTATCTATGCAAATCTCTGTACTAGTGGGGGAGGGTAAAATTGCACAAGCCCTGCATGATCTACAGAATATGTACACAGATGTTGAGATGGGCTCTTATCCATTTAAGCATAAAGGTGACCATGCAACATCTCTTGTACTTACCAGCTCTAAAAAATCTAGACTAGAGGCTGCTTATAATTCATTAAAAGATATGGTGAAAGAATATGAAATTGTTGCGTAAAATCCTTTTAGATTACCGGGTGCAAATCGTGCTTTTTATACTATTGTCGGCTTTCTTCTTTGCAAGCTTTTATAGCTATTCTATTTATGATCCATCCTTCAATTCATATAGCGACGCTGCTGGTGCTAATTTAACAGGGATAGTAGGTTCTGTTATATCGGATCTGATGTTTCAGTTTTTTGGCATAACCTCATATATATATGTTTTGTTGCCACTATTATGGGTAAGAATTCTATGGCGGGATAGGGAAATAAGCTATATTTCTCTCAAGGCTTTGCTTTCTATTGTGTCTGTGTCGCTACTGGCTTCTAGCTTAGATTATATCGATATAAGTATAGGTGACGTAGAATCTCATGCTTTTATTGGTGCTTTGATTAAAAATAATGCTAACTTCATTTTTGGCCCAATAGCTCCTCTAATATTGTTTCTTTTAGGAATATTTGCTTTAGTAATTGCCTCTGGCCATAATTTAAGGAATTTCTTAGAAGCGTGCTATGATTTGATAGGCAAAATAAAGATACCATACTTTACGCTGCCAGCTTTTAGTCTTTTTAATGCAAATCCTAAAGATAATACTGAATATTTAACAAAGCCTATAATACGAGAGCCTAAAGTGGCTGTTTCTAACCCTAAAATTATGACAGAAGTAAGGGCTGGGGCTTACAGGGCTCCAACAGGTGATTATGAACTTCCAACTTCTGACTTGCTTGATATGCATGCTCAGAACAAAGTCAAAATGGAATCTGCCTCAGAGCTTCAAGAAAAATCCGAAAAACTTCTCACAGTGCTTGGGGAATTTGGTGTTAAGGGAAAGATAACAGACGTCCATCAAGGTCCTGTTGTTACATTATATGAATTTGAACCATCTGCAGGGACTAAGTCTTCAAGAGTAATAGGTCTGTCTGATGATATTGCGAGGTCCCTAAGCGCAGTATCTACAAGAATTGCTGTTATGCCTGGAAGGAATGCTTTAGGAATAGAGATACCCAATGATGAAAGGCAATTCTTTAGTCTTAGGGAGCTTATAGAGACAAAGCAATATGAGAATGGAGATTATGCTTTGCCAATTATCCTTGGTAAAGACTTAAGTGGAATTCCCTCAGTTGTGGATTTAGCAAAAATGCCCCATTTATTGGTGGCAGGAACTACAGGGTCTGGTAAATCTGTGGCTATAAATGCTATGATAATATCTCTTTTATATAGGCATACGGCTCAGAATTGCAAATTTATTATGATTGACCCTAAAATGCTAGAATTATCTGTTTATCAGGATATTCCTCATCTTCTAACCCCCGTTGTAACAGAGCCAGGCAAAGCTGTTGTGGCACTGAAATGGGCTGTGAAAGAGATGGAAAGTAGGTATAGGCTAATGTCTCACCTTAATGTCCGTAACATTACAGGTTATAATAAAAAAATAGAAGAGGCTGTGAAATCAGGTGAAGCTTTGGAGAGAACTGTTCAAACAGGATTTGATACTGAAACAGGAAAGCCTATATATGAATCCACGCCTATAGAAATGAAGCCTCTGCCATTTATAGTAATAATAGTTGATGAAATGGCGGATCTTATGCTAGTTGCTGGTAAAGATATTGAGACTTCTATACAAAGGTTAGCTCAGATGGCAAGAGCTGCAGGTATTCATTTGATAATGGCAACCCAAAGGCCTTCTGTGGATGTTATTACAGGCGTTATTAAGGCGAACTTCCCTAGTAGAGTGAGTTTTAAGGTTACTTCTAAAATAGATTCTAGGACTATTCTTGGAGAGCAGGGGTCTGAACAGCTGCTTGGTATGGGGGATATGCTATATGTTAGCTCAGCATCAACGGTCTCTAGGTGCCATGGTCCTTTCGTAGATGACAAAGAGGTTGAGAGAATTGCAAAATTTCTTAAAGCTCAAGGTCAACCAGATTATGTATCTTCAGTCACAGAATCCGAAGAAGATAGTGCTGAAGAAGAGGGGGGTATGCTTGATGGTAGTGGCGATGATGATGCGCTATATAAGCAAGCAGTAGGTATTATCAAAAGGGATAGAAAAGCCTCTACAAGCTATATACAAAGATGTTTGAGGATAGGCTATAATAGGGCCGCTATACTTATCGAGAGAATGGAGGCGGAAGGAATAGTATCTCCGCCTAACCATTCAGGAAAAAGAGAAATCCTAATTGAGGATTAGGTGTATTTCTTACTTTAAGGCTTAAGCGGGAAGGGAGCTTGCTATTGAATATCCTGCATCTACATAATGAACCTCACCAGTAACCCCTCTTGACAGATCACTTAGGAAATATATAGCGGATCCTGCAACATCTTCCTGTGAGACATTCCGTTTAAGAGGAGAGGCATTTGCATGCATATCCAGCATTGATCTAAAATCCCCAATAGCGCTAGCAGCCAAGGTTCTAATTGGCCCTGCAGAAATTGCATTGACTCTTATGCCTTTACTGCCAAAATCTACTGCAAGGTACCTTACACTTGACTCAAGAGCAGCCTTTGCAACGCCCATTACGTTATAATTTGGAATTGCTCTTACGGATCCAAGGTATGTTAGCGTTAAGATAGAGCCCCCTTCTTTCATTAAAGGGGCAGCTTTCTTGGCCATTGAAACCAATGAGTAGCATGAAATATTCATTGTATTTTGAAAATTGGCAATGCTTGTATCAGCATATGCACCTTTTAACTCATCCTTATCTGAGAATGCTATTGCGTGAACTATAAAATCTATTTTTCCCCATTTCTTTTCAATTTCAGAAAACATATTATCCATAGAAGATTCATCTGTTACATCGCATTGTAGAAGAGTGTCAACTCCAATTGATTCAGCAAGAGGCGACAATCTTTTAAGAATAGTGTCATTTGGATAGGATAGGGCAAGTTCCGCGCCTGCTTCCTTTGCAAATCTTGCTATAGGCCATGCTATAGACATGTTATTTGCAATTCCTGCTATAATGCCTCTTTTTCCTTTGAGCATATCTTTTGGTATGTTAAATTCTGTCATAAAATCTCCTGATATATAGGGTTGCGCTTAGACATAATACAGCAAATAATTGGTGCAGCAAGGCTAATTTTATTGGCACTTGGTATATTACAGTAAGTATTCCAAGTAGAAGCTGAGCTATTATTGATAAAGCTAAAATAGCAGCAATGAATGGAGCATGTTTGTATAATCTAAAAGAAATATACAATAAAGAAATAGTTACTAAATAAGCTACATTTCTATGTATAAATTGTATTGAAGCTGGGTCATTAAAGGCCTTTAGTGATATAGTGAATTCTTCAGGAATATATCTTCCGCCCATTAGGGGGAATTCATTATAAATAAGCCCAGCATCTAGCCCTGCAACCATAGCACCTAAAAATATTTGTATCAATATTAGGATTAAGGGAATATTTGTATTAATCCTAAACTTACTAGGGGAAGTGGGGGATAAGCTAAATATCTCCCATAAGATTACTATATATAATATTATAGCAGTAGAGAGGTGCGCAGCTAATCTCCAATGGCTAACATAAGGGTTCGAGCTTAGTCCTGATTTAACCATATACCACCCTAAAATCCCCTGAAAAACAACTAGTAAAGACATGATTATATAAGGCATATGTTTTGGTATATTGCCCCTTAGTGCAAAAAATAGATATGGGATGATAATTATAAGACCTGTAATTCTACCTAAAATTCTATGAATAAATTCTAGCCAAAAAATGCCCTTAAAATCCTCTACTGAAAAATTATGATTAACCAGCTGAAACTCAGGGGATTTTTTATAAGAATTAAATTCTTCTTCCCAGGCATTCTCGCTTAGAGGGGGAAGCCATCCAGTTATTGGCCTCCATCCTGTCATAGATAATCCAGAATCAGTAAGCCTTGTAAGCCCGCCAATGAAAATCATTGTGACTACCATAAAAGCAGACAAAATAAGCCAATTTCTAATATTCATAGCTCTTTAATTTTTTATAAATTCTGCTATAAACTATCTCAAAAAACTATATATGTCACTATGGATAAGAAAAAGATTTACGTAAAAACCTATGGCTGTCAGATGAATGTCTATGACACTATAAAAATCAAAGATGTTATGGCGCCTTTTAATTATGAGCCCACAGACAAGCTGGAAGAGGCCTATATGGTTGTTTTAAATACTTGTCATATTCGAGAAAAGGCAGCTGAAAAAATATATTCGGAGCTCGGAAGGATTCGTCAATTGAAGGATAAAAGAAGGGCTCTGAGGCTAGATCTTATTATTGTTGTTGCAGGTTGTGTTGGTCAAGCAGAAGGTGAGGAGATTTTTCAGAGGGCTCATTTTGTAGATATAGTGGTAGGACCTCAAAGCTATTTTATACTTCCAGAATTGGCTAATAGGATCGAAAAAGGCGAAAAGCATCTAATAGAGCTAGACTTCGTAGAAGAAGAAAAATTTGATAAATTGCCTGAAGATACAATGCAATCAGGCTCAAGTGCCTTTGTTTCTGTGCAAGAAGGCTGCGATAAATTTTGTACCTTTTGCGTTGTGCCCTATACTAGAGGGGCAGAATTTTCAAGGCCTGTAGAGAAAGTATATAGGGAAGTGTCTACAGCCGTCTCTAAGGGGGCGGTAGAAGTACATTTATTAGGCCAAAATGTTAATGCATATCATGGGAAATCTGAAATAGGGCAAGATTTTAGCCTAGCTGAATTAATAGATAAGATCTCTGGCATCTCTGGCTTAGAGCGTATTCGTTATACGACTTCGCATCCTAGTGATATGTCTGAGGATCTAATAAAGATTCATGGGAGCAATTCTAAATTAATGCCATTCCTTCATCTCCCTATACAAAGCGGCTCTTCTAAAATCCTTAAGGCTATGAATAGAAGGCACTCAAAGGAGGAATATTTAGAGATTATGGATGCTCTGAGAAAATCTTGCCCAGAAATAGCTCTATCGTCCGATTTTATAGTGGGATTTCCAGGGGAGACAGAGGAAGATTTTGAAGATACTTTAGATATTGTTAGAAAGGTAAAATATGCCCAATGCTACTCATTTAAGTATAGCCCAAGGCCAGGTACTCCAGGAGCCACTAAGGAGAATCAGGTTCCTGAAAATATTAAAGCAGAGCGTTTGAAAAGACTTCAGGATGAAGTGGCTATTTATCAATTGGAATATAATCAAACCTGCGTTGGGAAAATAATGCCAGTGCTTCTTGAGGGTGAGGGCAGGTTAGAAGGCCAGCTAATAGGCAAATCCCCCTATATGCAAACTGTACATATTCAGGCACCAAAAAGCATGCTTGGTAAAATAATTGATATACAAATTACCAAAGCCCTGCAAAATAGCCTATCCGGAGAGGTTGCTTGATTTATGCAACAAATACCATAATTTTTCCATAGAAATATCTCTTTTTTATAAATAGATGTTTACTTATATATATTGTGATGCTATAAGTTCCGTAAATTCAAGTATATAGGAAATATTTATGACGCAGCAATTTTTTAATGATCTATTTTACAATGCTTTAGTGCCCAAAGATACTGATGCAATTTCTGACCAGGATAGGTTTGACATTATACATCAAGGACTGTCTCAAGTGGAAGAAGGACTCATGAGCGATGTTATTAATACACCAAATGATTCTGGATATTCTATATTTCATAGAGCCTTGCAAGGTGGGCATGTCGCTATTATAAGTATGCCGATAATGTTAGGGGGTAATCTTGAGGCAAAGGTGGAGATGTTAGATCAGACCCCGTTAGAAATGATGGAATCTATAAACCATAATCATAGATTAGATGCAGCAATCGAGCTTCTCAAATCAGCAATTGCACAAAATACACCCTCTCAGCAAGATACTGTATCTGCCTTAGGGGATGCTCTTGATGCAGCATCTCTAAGTTCGGGGGATTCCGGTTAGGTCGCCTGGCGCATTATTTGCCACCCACATACTATTATACATAAAGCCCTTGACATATGGGGGAATTTGGGTAGAATGTCCTGATCTTTGATCAAAGGTTACTAGGGGCTTGTAGCTCAGCTGGTTAGAGCACACGCCTGATAAGCGTGAGGTCGGAAGTTCAAGTCTTCTCAAGCCCACCATTTCCCTGGTTCTAATGTATAGCTCTTGCTTCTTATATTGTAGGGTTTTAGACAAATATAGACGTTACTGAGAGCAGAATTTTTCTCCTTTGTTATTACCCTTTTCTTTCCTGTTATTCCCGTTTCTCTCCCCTGTTATTCCCTTGATAAGCGGGGATCCATATTTACCCTAATTCCTTGCCTGGGGGACTAATGGATGCCTTATCAAGTAAGGCATAACAATAGAGATTTAAGCGCATATTCTTCTAATGCCTACTAAAATGCATATATCTTCACCTCGCAATACCTTAATATCGTTATTATTAGTAGACAAATCAGGGGCTTGTGCTATAATCCCAGCGTTTTAGGTCTTTAAGAAGAATCTGCGCTAGCTTTTAAGATCTACTGAATTAACAATTAGAAATATCTAATATTGGCTTGGCGCGGCTAATATTATTTTAGGAAATAAATATGAAAATTAAAGCAAGATTTACCCCATCTGTATCGGATGAATTTGCAAATAATGAGGATTTTGATTCTCTGCTTAGCAAGATAAATATGGATATTAAAGAGGGAACAGTTGTTAAGGGTAAAGTTGTAGAAGTCGATAATGAAGTAGCTATTATTGATGTTGGTCTTAAGAATGAGGGTAGAATCCCTTTAGCTGAATTCAAGGGCGATATTCCCTCTGTTGGCTCTCTTGTAGATGTATTTGTAGAGAAGAGAGATTCTAGGCATTCAGGCACTGTTTTAAGCCGTGAAAAAGCTATGAGAGAAGAATCATGGGTAAAATTAGAAGCAATCCATGACAAAGGTGAGACAGTTGAAGGGATTATCTTTGGTAGAGTTAAAGGTGGATTTACAGTTGATATATCTGGAGTTGTTGCCTTCTTACCAGGCAGCCAAATAGATGTTAGGCCGATTAAGGATGTAACGCCTTTGATGAATATCAAGCAGCCTTTCCAGATTTTAAAAATGGATAGAAAATTAGGCAATGTTGTAGTATCTAGAAGAGCTATTTTAGAAGAATCAAGATCTGAAGCTCGTGATGAGATGCTTGCTACAATTAAAGAAGGTATGGAGCTAGAAGGTCATGTCAAGAATATCACAGATTATGGTGCATTTATTGACCTTGGTAGCCTGGATGGACTTCTTCACGTTACAGATATTTCATGGAATAGAGTGAATCATCCTTCAGAAGTACTTTCTATTGGCCAAAAGGTAAAAGTTGCTGTGATTAAATTCAATGAGCAGACAAAGAGAATCTCTTTAGGTATGAAGCAGCTTGAGGCAAATCCATGGCAGGGCTTAGATAATAAGTACAAAGTTGATGTCGTAATGAAGGGTAAAGTAACAGACTTAGCTGATTATGGTGCATTTGTTGAACTAGAAGAAGGCGTAGAAGGTCTGATACATTCTTCAGAAATTAGCTGGACAAAGAGCAGTCAACATCCTAAGAAATTCTTAACAATCGGACAAGAAGTAGAGTTCAAAATCTTAGAAGTTGATACAGAAAAGCATCGTATTTCTTTGAGTGTAAAACAATGCTTGCCAAATCCATGGACTGAATTTGCTGCAAAAAATCCTGTAGGAACAGTAATCAAAGCCCCTGTAAGGAATGTAGCAGACTTTGGTGTTTTTGTTGCTATTGGTGATGAGATAGATGGTATGATACATGAATCTGATATTTCATCTGATAGCAAAGATTCTGTGGAGCAACTTAAATCCTTTGAAAAAGGCCAAGAGCTCGAGTGTAAGGTGCTTTCTATTGATGTTGAAAAGGAAAGGGTGGCTTTAGGAATAAGGCAGGTTGCAGGTGGTGAAGATGGGGGCGCAATTGCAGCCTCTGGAGATATCTTAGCCTATAAGAAGGGTGATATAGCTACTGTAACTATCAAAGAAGTAAAGCCAGAAGGTCTTGAAGTTGCTTTTGATGATGAGACTCTAGGTTTTATCAAGAAAACAGACCTATCTTCTGAAAAGTCTGAACAAAAAGCAGACAGATTTGCTGTAGGTGACAGAATAGATGCTAAAGTTGCTTCTGTCAGTAAGGCAAAAGGTCTTGTGAACTTGTCTATTAAAGCTTTAGAAGCTGAAGCTAGAGACAAAGCTATTAAAGAATATGGCTCCACTGATTCAGGAGCTAGCCTAGGAGATATCTTGGGTGATGCTTTAAAAGCTAAAAAATAATAATAAATTGGTGCCCCTAATCTCTGGGGCATCAAGTCTTTATAAACAAACAGCTAGCAAAAAAACTTAATTTCTATATTATAAATAATTCAAAATAGGATCATCACTAATGGCTAGGCAGGAATCTAAATTTATATTATTAGCTCTTATAATTTTAATTGTATGCGCAGCTAGAATAGGGTCGGATATCTATTCCCCATCAATACCTATAATGTCTAAGGCTCTCTTCACTTCTGTAGATATGGTGCAGTTTAGTATGTCTGTATATATGTTTGGGATATCTATATCCCAGCTTGCATATGGTCCTATATCTGAGGCTTTGGGAAGAAAAAAACCTATTATATTTGGCCTATTTGTAATGTCTCTTGGTACCTTGGTTAATGTGTTTGCTACAAATATCGAGCTTATTATAGTAGGAAGAATGATTGAAGGAGTGGGCGCAGGGGCTTGCTCTGGGCTTTGGAGAGCAATTGCGCGAGATACCTATAAGGGAGAAGAGCTTGCTAAATCAATGTCTTATCTAATCATATGCTTTATTTTTATAATTCCCGCAGCGCCATTATTTGGTGGGTATTTATCTGACCAATTTGGTTGGAGGTCTAACTTTGTGTTTATGCTAATATATGGAATATTGGCACTATTTTGTTCAAGTATCTGGCTAAAAGAGACTAATAAACACAAAGATATCAAAAAACTCAGAGGGAAATATATAATAGATAGTTTTATATTTATTTTTAGGTCTAGGAGATTTATGCAGATTAGTGCTTCGATATTACTGACATATGGTGCCTTTTTTGCATGGTTTTTGATAGGCCCTGTATTATTAGTAGGCAAAATCGGGATAAGCTCAACTGAGTTTGGACTTTTTAATTTCTTTGGAATAGGTGGGGGGCTTTTGCTTTCAAGTACATTAAATGGGAAGTTGGTATCTCGCTTTGGTACCAGCTTTATGATAAGACTAGGATGGGGAATAGCTATTCTTGCGGGTCTTACAATGTTGACTCTATTTATAATATTTGGTGTTGATTTTTATGCAATAATAATTCCTACAATAATCTTTGCTTTTGGATTAACTTTTATATTTCCTAATGCTTTTGCGGAAAGTTTTGCTCCATTTGATGAGAGGGCAGGATATGCTGCAGCTGTCTATGGCTCTATGCAATTAGGAGGGGGGGCGCTTTTTGGCTTTCTAGCCTCGTATCTTCCTGAAGAAAACCAACTTTACTTAGCTCTTATGATTCTTGGTTCGTCAAGCTTAGCATGGTTTTTATATGAAAATTCTCTTTCTTATAAAGACAAGCAATAATTTTCCCCCTTGTCACTACCGCTTTAGAGCCTATAATAAATAAGAGATGAGAGCCATTTTACAATCTTAAAACCTTTCTAGTACTTTTTCTGCAATCTTTTCCGCAGTAAGGCCAAAATGGTTATAAAGTTCCTTGCAAGGGGCTGATTCTCCAAATTCTTCCACTCCAAAGAACATTCCTTCTTTTCCTAGATATTTCTCCCATCCTTGTCTAATGCCGGCTTCTATGGCAATATTTAAGTCTGTTTTATAGAGTATATCTTCTTTATAATTATCATCTTGTTTCTCGAAGAGTTCCATACATGCCATAGAAACTATCCTTGCTGGGATCTGTTCCTTTTCCAGAATTGCCGCTACTTCTTTTGCAAGCCCTAGCTCTGAGCCACTAGCAAATATTGTGAGCTTCGCATCATATTCATCTTCTATAATATAAGCTCCAAGCATTACTTGGTTTACATCATCACTTTTCCTGATTTGCTTAGTTGCTTGCCTAGAAAGTGCTAGGGCTGTTGGGCCATTAAATCTATCCCATGCAACCTGCCAAGCTTCTACAGTTTCTACATAATCAGCAGGCCTAATTACAAAAAGATTTGGGATTGCTCGCAGGGAGGCTAAATGCTCCACTGGTTGATGCGTCGGGCCATCTTCTCCAAGGCCTATAGAATCATGAGTAAAGACATAAATTACTGGCAATTTCATCAATGCTGCAAGCCTTATCGAGGGCCTCATATAATCACTGAAAACAAGGAAAGTTCCTCCAACTGCTTTCATTCCTTCTAATGCTATGCCATTCATAATTGCTGTCATTGCATGTTCTCTTGGGCCATAATGCACATAATTCCCTTCAAAAGAACCTTCTTTTATGATTCTAGCATTTGAGGAGATAATGTTATTTGAGCCTGATAAGTCGGCTGAGCCAAAAATTGCCTCATTTGATAGATTCATAAGATAAGAAATTACTCTCCCGGAAGAAACTCTAGTAGCTTCTGGAACTAGATCCGGATACATCTGATATAGAGCTTTTGGCTCAATACTATGCCTATAGCGTGCTTTTTGTTCTTGAGTGGAATGAGCTCCGTTTGCCCTCCAGGCTTCTCTCCATTTTTCCAGAAGTTCATCTGGAATTTTAAACATTTCTGGCTCTTCCCAGCCTAGTTTTGTTCTCATATCCCTTAGTTCTTCTGGGCCAAGAGGTGCGCCATGACAAGCAGAGCTTCCTTGCTTCTGAGGAGCTCCATAGCCTATTGTTGTTCTAAATGAGATAAAAGAAGGCCTACCAGAAAATTTGGCTGTTTGTAGGGAGTTCCTAATAGATTCAAAATTATGACCATCAGCTTCAAAACTATTCCATTCTAAGGCTCTAACTTTCTCTAATTGGTTTTCAGAAATGGTAAGAGAAGTGGGGCCATCTATAGTAATTAGATTATCATCAAAAATTACTATAAGGTTATCTAGCCTTAAATGCCCTGCAAGAGATAGGGCTTCATAAGCGATGCCTTCCATTAGGCAGCCATCTCCTACTATTACATAAATTTTATGATTTTTTCCTGCTTTTTTAGCAGCTATTGCCATTCCAACAGCATTAGCAATTCCTTGCCCTAGTGGGCCGGTGGTGGTTTCAATCGCTGGATATGCCCCAAATTCTGGGTGACCTGGTGCTTTAGAATGTAGCTGCCTGAAATTTTGTATATCTTCTAGAGTAAAATCCTTATAACCTGCAAGATAGTAGAAGGAATATAAAAGCATAGATCCATGGCCTGCGGAAAGAATTAACCTATCCCTTTCATCCCATCTTGGCTCATCTGGCCTGAATTTTAAAAACTCAAAAGCAAGCACTGTCATTACATCAGCCATACCAAGAGGCAGGCCTGGATGCCCTGATTCTGCTTTTTCTATTGCATCAGCCGATAATATTCTAATACAATTACTGAGTTTTTTTAGCAAGATGTCTTTTGTTTTTGATTCTTCCATTACTAATCTCTGTTGCGTTTGGTGTAAAAGCCTCTAAACTAATGGGCCTAATTTTGGAAAGTATATATCAAGGAAAAAATATTTATATGAAAATTTTATCCATCATAGAGTTTATTAGAGAATTTTTTAGAGTCACGTGGTATTCCGTGAGTTCTAAGAAATTTTACCCTGATTTATATTTAAAATATAGAGGGTTTGGAATCAAATATATAACAACTATATTAGCCTTTACAACTCTTATATACTTAATTTTAGCTTTTAGTAATTTTCAAAAAATAAAAAATTATTTGAACGATATGGGCACAGAAGATAATCCCTTAAATTTTATCCTCGATTGGCCAGAGATGAATTATGAAGATGGTGTTATTTCTTGGAATGAGGAGGGGCCTCATATAATCAAAAATCGGAGAGGCAAGGATATTATAGCAATTGACCCTGCAGGAAAATTACCTATAGAAAAAAGAAATAGAATTCCTGTAGTGCTTTTAGAGAAAAATATCTTAGTCAATTTTTTAAATAAAGACAGCAAAGGGCCAAAGGCTAGAGACATGGCTTTTTCATATCAAAAAGTCCTGGGCAAAGAGAGCAGGGCACTAAACCCTGATAGTATGAAGGATCTTCTTATATCCTGGGTTGAGTCATTCACCTTATTGAGCTTTTTATTAGCCTTTCCACTTCTAACCATAGGCAGGCTAATTCTTCATCTATATGGTAATTTGTTCGGTATTATAATACTCTACTTAATATTTTTATGGATGGGGCTTAAGCCTAAGCTTCAGTCTGTTACTAGAGTGGTTTTGTTTACGGGAGCTGCTGCTGAAATTCTTTCCTGTCTTTTGCTCCTTTTTGTGCCTGCTTTGGTGAATCTAAGCCTGTTACTAGAATATTGGGCGACGATTCTAGCTGTCTATACTATCACCAGGAAGTGCAAACCCAAAGGTAAATAATTTATTACCTGACTCATTTTATATTAACTAATTGTTAACTAATCCGTGGTATTATTGTCACTATAGCGCAAAATACGAGAGGAGGGCAGCCTCATATTTTGCCTTATATTTAAATAACCTAAATTGAGAGGGAATTATGGGAGGAGAAGTAATAGCCGGAATAGTCTTCTTTGTTGTAGGGGGGATTTGGAATGTTTTTTACAATAACATATATACTCCGCACAGAGTGGCTGTTGAAAATACTCTTAAGCAGAAAATATTGAAAGAGTGTGATTATACAGGTGAGAAAGAATTTTTGAATCCTAAGGAATACGGGGATTTTCCTGTTATAAAATGGACATTACAGTCAATGCTTAGTCCTTTAATTACTACTAAGCCTGATGTAGAGAAAGAGGCTTCAGAATATATGTATCTTACTGAAGCTGAAGGTAATGATCATGAAGATGCTGATGAAATCTTAGAGCATCTTTTTGATGATCTTGAAGTAGTAGAATCTAATACTGTAGAAGAAAGTGTAGTAAATGGTGTTGATGGTGAAAAGTTATCTACCACAACTGCACAAGCTGTAATCACAGTAGCAAAAGATGATACTGCAAAAGAAGATGTAAAAGCTGTTGAGGGTAAAAACGTACTTACAGCAAAAGGTGATGTTGTAGATGAAGGCGTTGTAGATGAAGGCGTTGAGGATGAAAAGGCGCCTGTGGAACCTGAAAAAACTATAGGCAAAAATCTAGAAATTCAGTTGGTAGCAAATGATGGTATATATGAGGCATGCCACAAGCAGCTAGATGTTGATATATTAGGTACAGAGGCTTATGACCACATACAGGTAGCCTAATTACTTAACCATTTGGTTTTAATAGGATAGAGCGTACCTTCTAGTTGAAGTTTATCTATGGCCTTGTTGAAAATCTCAGCAAGGCCTGAAGCTTTTTGAGTGGCTATAGCAAATTCTCCCTTAGTGTCATTAAGGGCAAAGCTATTTAGGTTCTCTATTTTGTTTTTAAATTTTATTACTTGCACTTCCTCCATAATAATAGCATCGATATTCTTATTTTTTAGAGCCTCGACAAGTATTAAATTGCTAGGAAGTGAGGTTATTTTCATTTGAGGAAAGCGCTCTTTTTGAGATTTGGCATATATTTCCCAAGTGGTGCCTGACTGGACACCTATATGCTTATCGTGCAAATCTTCTACTTTTTGAAATGTATTTTTTTCTAAGAACATTACTTCCATAGAAGTAGATACGTACCCCCTGGAGAAATCTACCTTTTGCTTTCTTTGGTCTGTAACTGTGATGCCCGCTATTACCGCATCTATGTTGCCAGTGGTTAGAGCTGGAAGGAGGCCAGAAAAATCCATATTTTTAATAATTATCTTCTTACCTAATGTTTTTCCTATATTTTCGATTACATCAATATCTAGCCCTACTATCTCACCATCTTTGACAAATTCATATGGTGGATTATCTGCAGATGTCCCGATTACTAAAGTATCTTTGGTCGTATAATCCTCTACAGGGCCAGTACATGAGGCAATACATAATATTAGAGCGGATAGGAATATGGTTTGTAATAGCTTTAGCATAGAAAAATTATCTTGTTTATTTAAGTGTTAGAGAGATTATAGCCCTAGCTCAAAATATATGTCAAACAACATGCTAAAACAAATGTACAAAAAATTTGTTCTTGTCAGCTAATTCCACAATTTTTTGAGGTTCAATTAATATTACAGAGTTTTTTTCAACAGCAATGCCAGCCATATCCGAATCAATTGCATTTTTGATAGTTTTTGGCCCAATGACTGGGGTATCAAGCCTTCTATCCTGATTTGGCTTTGCCATTTTGACTAATATAGATGCTTTTCCGTCTTTAGCAAAGGCAAAGCATCGCTTAATAAGATGATCTGTACCTTCTGCGGCCTCAACGCCTAGAATCATTCCGCGCTCTACTATTACAGATTGTCCTACATCAAGCTTTCCAAGCTCTTCTACAACTTTTCGAGCATATTCAATATCATTTAAAAAATCTTTGGTGGGCTTAGTCTTCGTCGCTACTGCGCTATTATTAATATATTCTAGGGGGGAGTGGATCTGTATTGCCTTAGATTCAATAAAATCCGCTACAATTCTGAGCAAGCTATCATCTCCAAGGAATTTCTTAGCCATAATTTTAGTTACAAGTATAGCTCCATCAAAATCAACGGAGACATCTTGGAAGTTGAATCTTCTTATAGCCCCAGCTAATACTACATCTGTTACATCATGTCTTTGAAAAAATTTGATAATTTTTCCAACATGGCCTATCTGAAATTCTTCACAATTATAATCACTAAATTCCTTAGGTTCTGCGTGGTTTTTAATGGCAGCCACATATACTTCACCATTAAAGCTTTCGGCAATTGTAAGAGGTAGGGAATCTTCGCCTGCTATTATTCCAAGTTTTTTCATAATTTTAATAGCTCATCTTCTGATATTTTAATTTCTGTGCCATCATCCATATTTTTAAGGTTGTATGTTTTAGATTTGGCTTCTTCATCACCTAAAACTACCACAAATTTAGAATTTGATTTATTAGCATTTTGCATCTTTTTAGCAAGCTTGCCCTTATATTGCACTAATGAAGTAGTGCCTTTAGATCTCAGCTTTTCAGCTAATCTTGTAGCATCTAGCAAATTATCATCTGAAATCGGTATTATTGAGATAGGTCTTAAGAACTCGGGTGCATATGATTCTCTTAAGAGTATCATCCTTTCTATTCCCCCAGCAAACCCAATAGCTTTAAGTTCTGGTGGGCCACCCATGATTTTTGACAAGCCATCATATCTGCCACCTGCAAGTATTGTCCCTTGAGCTCCTAATTTATCTGTTGTAAATTCAAAAGCTGTATGGCAGTAATAGTCAAGCCCTCTTACTAATCTTGGGGATATTTCATACTTTACTCCAAATAAATCTAAGAAGTTTCTTACTTCATCAAAATATCTTTGGTCATCAGCAGAATAGAAATCACTCATCATTGGAGCGGTTTGAACTAATTTTTTATCATTTTCGTCCTTTGAGTCAAGTATTCTTAAAGGGTTTTTAGATAATCTGGCCTTACTATCATCTGATAACTCAGATTCGTACTTTCCAAAATATTCTTGTAGGCTTATAGCGTAATTGCCTCTGGATTCCTTCCCACCTAATGAGTTTAGCTCCAATTTTGTATATTCAAGGATATCAAGCTCTTCAAGGATTTGGCTGGCTAATTTTAGCATTTCCGCATCTGAATAGGGGCCATCCGCGCCAAGATATTCAAAATTGATTTGGTGGAACTGTCTTTGTCTGCCTGCTTGGGGTCTATCATACCTAAAAACTGGGCCAGAGGAAAATAATCTCAAAGGCAGCTCATGGTGAAGGCCGTTAGAAATAAAACTTCTCATTATAGAGGCTGTAAATTCTGGCCTAAGAGTTACGGATTCTCCGCCCTTATCTTCAAAATCATACATTTCCTTAGAAACAACTTCGGAAGTATCTCCAAGAGTTCTAGAAAAAACAGAGCTATATTCTAATATTGGGGTTGCAATTGCTTGAAACCCAAAAAGATCTCCAATTTTCTCAGATCTTTGTACTATGTGCTGATGATGCTTGTATTCCTTATCAAGCAAATCTTTCATGCCTCGCACTGGTCTCAACTTAGCGTTCATAATTTAACCTCCCAAAAGACGGGTGATCATAGCATGCGTACGGCCTCTATGTCAATGTAATACCATTTTGACGCGAGATAATTTATATCACTTTGAATGCATTTTGGTATTAGCTAAAATTATATGGGTCTATATCTATCTTTATATCTTTTTTAATTTTATTATTTAGGCTATTTAATGTTTTGGCCAAGAAATGATGCAGAATTTGATAAGATTTGGCTATTATAATTATTCTATAACGATATTTATTTTTGAGTTTTGACATAAAGGCAGGGGCGGGGCCAAGAATTACTATATCTTGTGTTTTTCTCATGCTTTTTACTATGTCTAGCGATTTTTTTCTAACATCAATCTCGTTTTTATCTTCTAATATTAGGGAGGCAATTTTAAAAATTGGAGGCATGTTTGCGCTTTTTCTTGACTCCAATTCATTGTCTATAAAGGCTAAGAAATCATGTTTTTGAAGCTGAGCAATAAAATGAGATTCAGGATTATATGTTTGCATGTATATATTCCCTTGGATTTCTTCTCTACCAGCCCTTCCGGACAATTGATAAAGAAGAGCAAAATTATTCTCTGAGGCTTTAAGTTCAGAAGAATTTAGGGCAATATCTGTATCTATCACTCCAACCAAGGTCAGCTTTGGGAAATGATATCCTTTGGTAATTATTTGGGTGCCAATAATAATATCAATTTTTCCCTCTTCTATATCTGTAATAATAGCTTTAGAGCGCTTATGTGATGCCATTTCTTCCTTTGTCATAATCTGAATATTGGCATCCTTAAATATAGATTGAGCCTCTTCAAATATCTTTTCAATTCCTGGGCCGCAAGGTTTTAGCGCCTGCTCTGTATGGCAATCTGCGCATTCATCATTATAATTTTCCCAATATCCACAATGGTGGCATATTAGCTTTGATTTGGCTTTATGATATACAAGATTTGAAGAGCAAGAAGAGCAATATGGTTTGAACCCACAAGAAGTACATACTAAAACGGGTGAGTAGCCTTTTCTATTTAAAAACAACATTGCTTGCTGCCCCTGACTTACGCAGGCCTTAATTTTTTCCTCTAATGAATTTGAAATCCACCTATTTTTGCCTTCTTTTCGCATATCAATAGGGAAGATATTGGGAAGGGTGGCGTTGCCATATCTAGACTTAATTGTTACATAATTATATTTCTTGTTTTGAGCATTATACAGGCTTTCTATAGAAGGAGTTGCAGAGCCTAATATTACCGGGAATTTGCATATGGAACCTCTAAGAACTGCCATATCTCGAGCATTATATAGAATTTGCTCTTCTTGCTTATAAGATGCGTCATGCTCTTCGTCGACAATAATTATTCCGAGATCTTTATAAGGCAAAAATAGGGCGGATCTAGCGCCAATAATTACCTTTATTTCTCCTGATAAGACACTTTTTAGAATCCGCTCTTTCTTGCTTTTTGATATGCCCGCATTCCAAATAACAGCTTTTTCTTTAAATCTTTCCTCAAAGCGTGTAATCATCTGCCTTGTAAGAGCGATTTCAGGAAGCATAAACAGAGCCTGTCTGCCCTCTTTAATAATAGAATGAATCAGATGGAAATAGATTTCTGTTTTACCTGAACCCGTCTCCCCATGTAGCAATGTAACCCCCTGTTTATCAATCTTTTCCAAAGAATCTTCTTGTTCCTGTGAAAGAGATATAAGGTCTATATTGCTAAATTCTTGGTGAATTTCTTTTGGGTTAATGGCAGATAGGTTCAAGGGGAGGGCCATTTTTGCTATAGAGCCAATTTCAGTAAAATAATAACTTGATGCCATTTTTAAGAAATGCAAATAATTCTTGCTTAATATGGTTTTAGGTTCATATGAGCTAATTATCTGCTTTAAATTACTAAGCTTTGAATTATCTTCAAGCGATGTAATAATACCCAATAAAATCTCCCCTCTAAAGGGTATTTTCACTATCTCACCTATTGAATAGCTATGATCAGCTAGATAATCTAGATGGAAAAGTTTTTGCTTTGGAATGGCTATTTTGGCTATCTTCATTTTATTTTATAGAGAGCTTGATCAGTAACATATAATGATATATAAACTACTCGTAAGTCAATATATTGATAAGCAAATGCAAAAGAATTATTATATAACTACTCCTATTTATTATGTGAATGATGTGCCCCATATAGGTCATGCCTATACTACACTTTGCTCTGATGTTCTTGCTAGATATATGAGATTAGATGGTAGAAATGTGAAATTCCTTACAGGAACGGATGAACATGGTCAGAAAGTAGCAAAATCAGCAGAAAAGAAAAACATTCCTCCTCAGGAATTTGTTAACAAATTATCCCTGAAATTCAAAGAATTGGCTAATATTCTTAACGTATCTAATGATGATTTTATTAGAACGACTGAAGATAGGCATAAAAGGGCTGTTCAGCATCTATGGAATATATTAGTTAAAAATGGGGATATATATCTTGGCAAATATTCTGGTTGGTATTCTGTGAGAGATGAGGCATTTTATGCTGAATCAGAGCTGATTGATGGCAAAGCCCCAACAGGAGCGCCTGTAGAATGGATGGAGGAAGATTCTTATTTTTTTGCTTTATCAAAATGGCAAGATAAACTTCTACAATTCTATGAAGATAATCCTGATTTTATACGACCAGCATCCAGAAGAAACGAGATTATAAGCTTTGTTAAATCTGGCCTTATGGATTTATCCGTCTCTAGAACTTCTATAAGCTGGGGGGTAGATGTCCCAAATGCCCCTGGTCATGTAGTGTATGTTTGGCTGGATGCTCTGACAAACTATATCTCGGCTCTTGGCTATCCAGATAACAGTCAGGATTTCAAGGATTTTTGGCCAGCAGATGTACATATGGTTGGTAAGGATATAACAAGGTTCCATGCGGTCTATTGGCCAGCATTTCTTATGGCTGCCTCTATCGAGCCTCCTAAATCTGTGGTAGCTCATGGCTGGTGGACAAATGAGGGGCAAAAAATCTCTAAATCCATAGGAAATGTTATAGACCCAATCGCCTTAATAGAGGAATTTGGCTTAGATCAGGTTAGATATTTCATGCTAAGAGAGGTGATTTTTGGTAATGACGGAAATTATTCTCGTGAAGCTTTTGTAAATAGAGTGAATAATGAACTTTCAAATAAGGTAGGAAATTTAGCTCAAAGAATTTTATCCTTTATATCTAAGATAGATGGAAAAGTGCCTGATCCTAAGCAAGATATAGGGGGGGATGAAAATATAGCCTTCTGTAGATCTTTAAAGCCCTTATTGGACGCTGCAATGGAAAGAGAGAATTTTAACTTAGTATTAGATAAAATAAATGAAATAGCTGATAGGGCAAATCTCTATGTAGACCAAATGGCTCCATGGAAGCTTAAAAATACTGATCAAGATAAAATGCTAGAAGTGCTTTATATTACTCTAGAATTAATTAGGTATATAGGCATTTACTTGCAGCCATTTATCCCTACTTCTGCGGCTAAACTATTAGATTTATTAGCTGTAGAGACTGATCATAGGAATTTCAAAGATTTAGATAAAATGCTAAAACCAGGGGATAGCCTGCCATCACCTGAAGTAATTTTTCCAAGGGTTGAGTAATGTTAGTAGATTCACATTGCCATCTGAACTATGAAGGCCTGATTGAAGATCTTGATGAAGTGGTTGCAAGGGCTCGTAATGCGGGAGTCTCTCAGATGCAAACCATCTGTACTAGCCTTAAGGAATTTGATCAAATATTAGCTATTGCTAAGAAATATGAAGATATCTATTGCTCAGTTGGAGTGCATCCACATAATACTGAAAAAGAAGGGGAGATAAGCCCCGAAATCCTCTCCTCTCTTGCAAGCTCTGATGACAATATAATAGGCATTGGGGAGACGGGTCTAGATTATTTTTATGAACATTCAGATAGAAATATCCAAAAGAAATATTTTATGGACCATATACATACTGCAGCTAATATTCAGAAGCCTATAATTGTTCATTCTAGGTCTGCAGATGAAGATACTATTGATCTTTTGACTATTGGCATGAAAGAGAAGGAATATCCTGGCTTAATTCATTGCTTTAGTTCAAGTAAAGAGCTTGCTCAAAAATCACTTGATCTGGGGCTATATATCTCTATTGCTGGTATTATTACGTTTAATAAGGCTACTGAGCTTCAAGAAATAGTTAAATATCTTCCATTGGATAAATTGCTGATAGAAACTGATTCTCCATATCTTGCTCCAGTTCCTCATAGGGGGAAAACAAACGAGCCATCTTACGTAAGATTTGTTGCTGAAAAAATTGCTGAATTAAAAAATATCAGCTTTGAAGAGGTGGCTGAAGCAACAACTAATAATTTTTCTAAACTCTTCCATAATTTGGGTTAGTGATACACACCATCATAGAGAAGGGTATTGCTAAATAACAATTGATCTGATCAAATATAGAATTTTTCCCATTGTCTTGCCGGAATTTTGCTAGCAAAATATCCGGTATCCACATTATCCTCATTTCTTGCCTCAAAGGTTTATGGATCCCGCTATCTGCGTGCGGGAAGGTAGTGCTTTGCCTAACATTTGTACTCTTATCCCTTAGCGCATTCTATAGTTAATGCTTACTCCTATCAATCGTTATTTAGCAATGCATAGAGAAGATACAAACAGCTATTGACTATTGTGCAGTCAATAGTTACTTTTTGCTTTCTGGCTCAGGAAGGTTGTAGTGAGGAGGCACTTCAAGAGGTTGGTTTTTTTCAACTTTATATTCATCTGGCCCTGTTGTAGTTAGTCCAAGTTTATGCTTGGCTTTGTTTGAACAAGCTGTCAATGATAGTAACGCTAAAACAAATAACAAAATTCTCATCTTTTAATTCCTCTTTCTGCGATTTCTGCATCTAATTTTCTAATTCTTGCCGCCTGGGCAGCTATCGGATTATATTCTTTCTCTTTGTCTTTTGCAACAGCTTTTCCCATTTTGAAATGCCCATAAATAATTCTAATAGCCCCGATACTTATAAAGAAATCAGCAAGATTAAAGGCGGGGAAATAAAATCCATTAAAATGAAATGATATAAAATCAAATACAGCGCCATTAACTAATCTGTCGTATAAATTACCTAATGCTCCGCCCAATATCCATGTATAGCCTACATATATTCTATAATTAGGAGCTTTTATCGCCAATCTCCATATATAAGCAATGATCCCGATGCTGATAAATGAAAAGACTAAATTTGCATGTTCATATTTCCCAAACAAGCTAAAGCTGATTCCCTTATTCCAACTATAGACAAAATCCAAAAAAGAAGTTGCCTGTATGGTGTATCCAGGCTTGGTAACTAAAATGCTTTTAGCAAGCCACTTAGTGAAAATATCAACTATAGCAAATTTTATAACGGCAATTGTGCTAAAGAACGATAAAATAAAAAATTTCCTAAGTTCATGGTGAATGTGAATCATTATAATATTTACCAAAGTTTTGGTTCGATCTTAAACTAAGTTTTGACTTTTGAAAATAATTTATGTATGAGTATGGCTAGGTTTTTAGCCCCTGTGGTGAAATTGGTAGACGCGGCAGACTCAAAATCTGCAGTCCTTTTAGGGCGTGCTGGTTCAAGTCCGGCCAGGGGCACCATTATTCTTCTGTAATATATTTAGGATCCCATAAACTTTCCAGCTGATACCTGGCTCTAGTTTCTGGGTGAAATACATTAATTAATACATCCCCTATGTCCACAAGTACCCATTCGGCTGCTTTAAAGCCCTCTAGGTTAACCTTATCTATTCCTTCTTCCTTTAGCTTGTCTGCAACGGCCATGCCTATTGCAGCTACGTTCTTATTGGAGCGCCCATTGGCAAAAATAATATAGTTTGCTACGTGATATTCTGCATCCGAACAATCGACCACCTTGATATCCTCAGCTTTCTTGTCTTTTAGTATTTCTAGGCAAAGATTTTTTTTAAGTCTTGAATAGCTCATATTATAATTTTTTCCTCAATTCTGTTGATGATAGATTTGATAAATTTTCTTTTATAAAAAGTATATTATTTTCATACTTATTTTTTAGCAACAATCCAGCCTTCGTAGTATTAAAAAGCTCCTCTTCGCTGTCTCTATTAAAGATGATCATATTAACTTTCTCGCAGAATATATCATAATTTTCCCACAAATGGAATTCTTTAAGGCAATCTATCCCCATAAGCCAGTAAAAAGAGGTGTTTTTAAATTTTTCTGTCAGATAGCAAATGGTTTCATAAGAATTATGAGAATCTATTTCAAGCTCTAAGTTTGACACTAATATATGAGGAATCTTATAGGTAATTGAGCAAGCTTGGCTTACCCTCTCTTCCATAGAAAAGAGATATTTTGCTTTAAGAGGATTTTGCTTTGCTACTAACCATAAAACACAATCCATGCCAATTTTAAGGGCTTCTTTAGAGATCTTTAGGTGCCCCTCATGGGGTGGATTAAAAGACCCGCCTAAAATCCCAATTTTCTTATTGTTTAGATCAAGTTTACTAAAAGATTGCAAATTATAAAAATTTTGTCTAGATTGCATAATTAAAAATTTATAAAATCACGAAATTTATGGCTATAAGTAAAGCAGAATTAGAGCAAGTAGTTAGATCGTCATTCCCAGATGCCTCTATCGAGATACAAGACTTAGCGGGGGATGGCGACCATTATAGCCTCTACATTAAAGATAAGATATTTGAATCTCTGCCTCTTGTCAAACAGCATAAATTGGTAAAAGATGCCCTAAAAGAGATTTTAAACACTAAATTACACGCAATTACTATTAAAACCGCTCATGTCTAATAAGATTTCTTTTCAAGATATTATAATGAAGCTTCAAAACTTTTGGATGGGGCATGGTTGTGCTATACTTCAACCCCATACTTTAGAGATGGGAGCGGGTACTTTCCATCCTGCTACAATTTTGAAAACTTTAAGCACAAATCCATGGAATGTAGCGTTTGTTCAGCCGTCAATTAGGCCAGGCGATAGTAGGTATGGGGCTCATCCTAATAGAATGCAGCATTATTATCAATTTCAGGTTATTTTAAAGCCTTCTCCTGAAAATATACAAGATTTATATCTAGATTCTTTGGCGGCTTTAGGAATTGATAAGCTTAAGCATGATATTAGGTTTGTGGAGGATGATTGGGAATCTCCAACACTAGGAGCTGCAGGCCTCGGATGGGAGGTATGGTGCAATGGTATGGAGATATCACAATTTACTTATATGCAGCAGATTTGTGGGGTCGATTGCAGGCCCGTTGCGGGAGAAATAACCTATGGCCTCGAAAGAATAGCTCTATATATTCAGGAAATTGATGAAGCTAGCAAAATAGATTGGAATGGGGCAAAAGGCGATAAAGCGCTCAATTATTCAGAAATAGATTTTGAGGCAGAGAGGCAGTATTCTAGGTATAATTTAGAAGAGGCAAATACAGATATTCTTTTAAGGCATTTTGATGAAGCAGAGCAAGAATCTATTAGCCTTGTCAAAAAACAGCTTCCTTTTCCAGCTTATGATTTTTGTATTAGGGCTAGCCATATATTTAATTTACTTGATGCTAGGGGGGTTATTAGCACAACAGAAAGAGCCGCTTATATTGCAAGAGTGCGTCATTTAGCAAAAATTTCTGCTACTTGCTGGCTCGAGATGCAAGGGGGAAGTAATGGCTGAATTGTTATTAGAATTATATACAGAAGAAATACCCGCAATGATGCAAAAGGCTGTTGAAAAGGGTTTTGAAGACATCTACAATAAGGCATTAAGTGCAGAGTCAATAGATTATACTCATTTAAAAACCTATATTGGACCAAGAAGGATTACTCTTCATATAGATGGGTTGCAAGAAGAGTTGGAGGCTCAAAATATAGAAATCAAGGGCCCTAAAAGCACGGCTCCAGATTCTGCAATAGATGGCTTTTGCAGGTCAAAAGGCATAGGGAGAGATAGTCTTGTTATAAAGGGAGAATGCTATTTTTATGAGAAAAAAATAGAGGCTAGGTCGCTTAAAAGCGTGCTTCCAAAAATTATTGTAGAAAATATAGGTAAATATGTTTGGCCTAAATCTATGTATTGGGGTGATTATAAGGTCAAGTGGGTAAGGCCGCTTCTCAATATTCTATGCATCTTAGATGGGGAAATACTAGCTTTAGAATATGCTCACTTAAAGGCAAATAATAAAAGTTTTGGCCATAGATTTGCAGATTATAATGCTTTTGAAGTGAAGTCCTTTGCTGATTATAAGGAGCAATTACATACAAAGCATGTTATACTAGATAGGGCTGAAAGGCTGGAATTAATAAGCACTTCAATAAAAAAACTAGAAGCAAAGCACAATATTCAAGCTTTTGATGAGCCAAAATTGTTAGAAGAAGTGGCGGGGCTTAATGAGCATATTAACGTGCTAGTAGGGGAAATAGATAAGAGATTTTTACATATCCCCCCTGAAGCATTAGTGTCTTCTATGAAAACTCACCAGAAATTCTTCCCATGCAAGGATGCTACAAATGGCTTTGCTCCATATTTTATTTTTGTATCCAATGTTCCTGGTGCAGATAATAATGAGATAATTCGGGGAAATGAGAAAGTTTTATCTGCAAGGCTTGCTGATGCTCTATATTTCTACGAGCAAGATCAGAAAACTCCTTTGAAGGATAGAGATCTTTCAAAAATAGTCTTCCATGCCAATATAGGTACTATGCAAGATAAGGTGGGGAGGCTAATCCATCTGGCTGAGTATTTTGATAAAGGTAATGAAGATCTTGTTAGGGCTGCATCATTATGCAAGTCTGATCTGGTTAGCGAGATGGTGGGGGAATTTCCTGAACTTCAGGGGATTATGGGTGATTATTATGCAAAACAAGAGGGTGAGAATAAGGAAATTGCTCTTGCCATTAGAGATCATTATAAGCCTATGGGCACAGATGATTTGCCAAAAGGTTTGGCTGCCAAGTTAGCGCTTATTGATAAGATAGATTCTCTAGTGGGGCTAATGGTTGCAGGCGAGCGAGCGACTGGCTCTAAAGACCCATTTGCTCTTAGAAGAATGGCTTTAGGGATTATTAGAATTATTTTAGCAGAAAAACTAGATGTTAATTTGACTGCTATAGTGGATTTAAATTATACTAGCTTTGCTACGAGCAGCGATATTAAGCCTGAAATCATACTCTTTATTGAGGATCGTTTAAAAAATTATTATAAAGACACATACGATACTCAAGTGATAAGGGCGGCAATAGATTTGTCCTTAGAGGATAATATACTAATCACAGATTTGAAGCTTAGGTTTCTGGATGAGTTTTCTAAGTCTCAATCAGGTCTGGAACTTATAGAAGTATATAGAAGGGTTACTAATATATTATCTGATGAAAAATTTGATAAAATTGATGTAACGCTATTTAATAATACGCATGAAAAAAACCTGTATAACAAATTGTTAGGGATAATACCTAATGTAAAAGCCTCCATTGGCTCATCCGATTTTAGTAAAGCTTTTAATCAAATTTTAGACTTAAAAACACCTTTAACAAGCTTTTTTGATAATGTTATGGTAAATGACAATGACCCCATAATTGCTCAGAATAGAAAAGCAATGCTTTTCGAATTATCAAATTTATTTAAGCAAATCGCTCATTTCGAATATTTATAGATTATTATGGAAGATGCTGTTTCAATAATAAAATCTGGCGGGGTAGTGGGGATTCCAACGGAAACAGTATATGGCTTAGCTGCAGATGCCACCAACCTTGCAGCTGTGCGCAAAATCTATGATCTTAAGGGGAGGCCTTCTAATAACCCACTGATAGTTCATGTGGCAAATATTTCAAAAGCAAAAGAGCTTGCAGATTTTGATGAAGCGGCTTTAAGCTTAGCAAATCAATTTTGGCCAGGCCCCTTGACTATGGTGCTAAAAAAGAAAAATCCCACCCCTATTTGCAAAGAGGTATTTGCGGGGCTAGATACTATTGCCTTAAGGATTCCATCCCACACAAAGGCAATAAGTTTTTTAGAAGAAGTGGGAATTCCTTTAGCAGCGCCTTCGGCTAATATATCTAATTACATTAGCCCAACTTCTTTAAAGCACGTAAAAGAAGCTTTTGGAGATGAAGTGTCAGTGATAGAGGGGGGCAATTCTGTATATGGGATAGAATCAACTATTATTGATTTATCTAGAAAGCCTTATAAAATTTTAAGACCAGGTTTTATAACGAAGGAAGCCTTAGCTCAGGTTTTAGATAAAGATATTGAGCATTATATAGGAACAGATGTAAAAGCTCCAGGTATGATGAGTAAGCATTATGCCCCAAAAATCCCTCTTCGCACTAATGCCCACTTATTGCATGAGGGGGAAATAGGATTGGGGTTTGGAGAGCATGTGATTGGACAAATGAATCTAAGTGTAAGGGGAGATTTGGTGGAGGCTGCTTCTAATTTTTATTCAATGCTTAGGACTCTAGACGAAAAAGCAAGCCTGATGGGCGCTAATTCTATTGCCGTTGCGCCAATTCCGAATATAGGTATAGGCATTGCTTTAAACGATAAGCTCAGTAGGGCTGCCTCTACATAAGGCTTAAATCTAGTTTTTAAATCATAATAGCCACTTTTCTTGTAAAAGTTATACTTATTACTGCAAACAATCTATATTGATCGGTAGTTTTCTGGTACAATTCTATAGACTAAATTAGGTATATAATATGAAAAAACATCCATATCATTTGGTAGATCCAAGTCCTTGGCCAATATTAACATCCTTTTCGCTTTTAATGATAACAATAGGCGGCACTCTTTTTATGCATGAAGTAATGCATGGGGAATTTGTCCTAGGTGCTGGATTTATATCCTTGATTTACTGCGCTTATTCCTGGTGGAAGGAGATTATTAGAGAAGGGATAATAGACAAGGCTCACACAAAAGCTGTTCAGAAAGGATTAAGGATTGCTATGGGGCTGTTTATCCTGTCAGAGATTATGTTCTTTTTTTCATTCTTTTGGTCATATTTTAAGGCATTTCTTTTTCCTGAAGGCGCTGTAGATGGAGTATGGGTGATAGGAGAGGGAATTTGGCCTCCAGAGGGGATTGTTACATTCGATCCATGGTCAATACCATTTATTAACACCCTGATCTTACTTTTATCTGGCACTACGGTTACTTGGGCTCATTATGCGTTGATAGAGGGTAACAAGAAAGATTTAATAAAAGCGTTAGGTTATACTATATTGCTTGGTATTACATTTTCTTGCCTTCAGGCTTATGAATATCACCATGCACAATTTGCCTTCACAGATGGTATATATGCTACTAATTTTTATATGGCAACAGGGTTTCATGGAGCTCATGTATTGATTGGCACAATCTTCCTAATTATATGCTATTTTAGAGCGCAAAAAGGTCATTTTGCTAAAGGGAAGGGGCATCTAGGTTTTGAGTTTGCTGCTTGGTATTGGCATTTTGTTGATGTTGTGTGGTTATTCCTATTTGTGTTTGTATATATTCTAGGCAGGTAGAATGCCAGATACTCAAACTACTCAGAGTGCAAATGATCAGCTACAGTCTCTAGTAACAAATCATATTACAGGCTTTGGTAATGGTGTCACTTCTCTCTTGCAACAACAACATGCCCCAGACCAGCATGAAGTTGTAGATTTTTTTCAAACTGAACGCCAAGCTTCAAAGCAACTTTTAAAAACTAAAATGCAAAATATAGTTGCGGGCAAAACCTTCAAAGAGCTGAAAACAGCTATTAATGAACTTTGTAGGGAAGTCGATAGATATACAGACCTACAAATGGGAATTGTCAGGACTACATCTGATCATCCTGAGATTGCCTTTATTGGTAATGATACGGACAGTAAATCACATGTGATTGTAAGAGATGCAAGGCTGCAAGCTTCTTTACAGGAATCAAGCCGAGTAGATAAAGCTGATAAAGTGCCAGAGGCAACAATTGCAATTGCAGCAGGAAATCTGCGAGGAATATTGCGCATCATACAAGATGCAGAAATTGACACACGTTTTTCAGAAGCTCCTTCTTCCAAGCGGGTGGTTTCAGAGCAAGCTTTAAATGTGTTTCAGAAATATCAGGAATCTATATTAAATCATGAGCTTTCTCAACAAGACAGGAACTCTCTTGTAAAGCAAATGAATTACGAAATGGTAGAAGTGCTAGCTGAAAGCAACCTAATTTTAGCAGGGGCAAAACTCGGAGAATTTACTAAAAATAAGCAGAGCCGTAAAGTTCTTTTAGAAGGAATAGGTTATGTGCGGGACCTTACCAACTTAAATGATGAGCCTCATTGTAGTATAGTTACTATCTCTTCGGCGCTAGGTAATGAGGGGCCTCAAGCAAAGGAGCATCATATTGAGGCTAGTATCCCTGTGAAGCCCTTATCAGGCGAATTGCAAAAATACTATAATGATGAACCTTATAGAAAAAAGTGGGAGAAGCAGCTGAATCCTTTCTTAAAAAATTCTATGTTTGCAGGCAATGGTATAAGGCCTATCACAAGCAAAATACTGGATGGAAAACATATGATCTCTTCCCAGCTTCCTGTACCAGGGCTTAGGAATGCTTATCTCGAATGTGCAATGGTAATTAATGCGGAAAGCGGGGCAGTTAGTCTACAAGATAATATACTTCGCTCTGGCACCCCAGCTTATAATCATGGGAAGGATCCGAAGGATCTAACTTCTATAGAAATAACAAAGCAAAATATAGCTCATCTTAAGGGGCTATGTAAAGGCTCTGTTGATGTCATATCCTTAAATAGCCCTATTAACGAAGCAGGTATTGTAGATGGAGTAAGTGAGGGGATCAAAGCCTATAATACTTCCAACCCAGAAAAAGAAGTGGCTTTCACTAATTTACCTATTTCAGTTGGGAACAAGGCGCGTAATTTAATAGAAGTTTGGAATAGATTTAAAAATCAAGCTCAGAATTCTATTAAGGCGATTTCATGTAAAAGTGGTAAGGATAGGACTGCTGCAGCTATACTACAGGCTTTTTTAAAAAAAATGAAAATCCACCTAGCTGGAGATATAGAAGGTTCAAAAGTTGATGCAACCACAAGGGGCAAAATTGACTATGCCAGGCAGCAAATAGTTAATGCAGGGCATGGTAATGCTGTTGCTGCAAATGTTGGCGCAACCATTGGCATTAATGGAACAAAAATAGGCAATGTTTTTGCGGGTCTTAATGCTTTAAGGAAGCTTACTTTTGCTCATAAAAGCGTATTAGGCAAGTATCAGGGGCAATTGAGAAGTCATATTGCAAGCTTAAATAAGTTTGACACAGAAACTCCACCTACCCTCAAAGGTCAAAAGCGCCAGCGAGTTTTGGATGTAGCTAAGGATATTGTAGAAGGCTCTGCTCAATCTGCCCCTTCAGTAAGGCAACGCAATCTCATTGCGAAACTACTGTCTTCACGACGGGGGGGTCAAGTGAGATGATAGGTAAATTAACAGGTATTATTGATCATATAGGAGATGATTCCTTGATAATTGATGTTAATGGAGTTGGGTATCATGTCTTCATATCAATGGAGACTTTATCAGAAGCCTCAAAAAACCTAAGGTCTGAAATTAGTCTTTTGATAGAAACCCATGTAAGAGAAGACCATATACATCTTTATGGCTTTTTGAATATAGAGGAGAAAAAGACTTTCAATATCCTTCAAACAGTATCTGGTATTGGTGCTAGGATGGCTCTTTCTATTTTGTCTCAGGCATCTCCTTCAAGAATTCAAGGCGCAATAGATGCAAAAGATAAGACAATCTTTACAAGGATATCTGGAATAGGACCAAAACTTGCTGATAGAATGCTAATTGAGCTTAAGGGCAAGAGATTTGCAGATTCTATAGAGATTAATAAGGATATTTTGCAACCAGATGGTGAAATGGTAGAAGATGCTGCTGGCGCCTTAGTAAACTTAGGTATAGGAAAAGCAGAAGCTACTATTTTAGTAAAGAATATAATGCAAACCAAACCAAATGCTGCTATAGATGAGATAATAAAAATTGCACTTCAGAATAGATAAGGGAAATAGATGTCTTCTCAAGAATTACTCAATGCAGAATTAAAGACCGATGATCAGGAGACTAGCTTAAGGCCTAGTAGCTTGAGTGATTTTATTGGTCAAAGTGCCATGAAGGATAATCTGGGGATTTTTATGAATGCCGCTAAAAAAAGGGCGGAAGTTCTCGACCATACTCTTTTATACGGCCCTCCGGGTTTAGGAAAAACCACGATAGCTAACATCATTTCTCATGAAATGAAAGGTAACATTAGATCAACTGCAGGACCCATTCTTTCAAAAGCGGCGGACTTGGCTGCCATTCTGACCAATCTTCAAGAAGGAGATATTTTATTTATTGATGAGATACATAGACTCAATATTAATATAGAAGAAGTATTATATTCTGCTATGGAGGATTTTGCTTTGGATATTATGGTAGGAGAGGGGCCTGCTGCTAGATCTATTAGAATCAATCTGCCTAAATTCACTTTAGTAGGGGCTACAACAAGGCTTGGCCTTATATCAAATCCTTTGAGAGATAGGTTTGGCATTCCTTTAAGGTTAGATTTTTACTCTCCTGAAGAGCTTCACCATGTGATAGTGAGAGGGGCTAAGATTCTTGATATTGATATAAATGAAAAAGGCGCAGAAGAGATTGCTTCCAGATCCAGAGGAACCCCTAGAATAGCACTTAGGCTTCTTAAAAGGGTTAGGGATTTTGCAGAAATTGTTTCAAAAAGTGTAATAGATATAGATATTGCGTCTGATTCTCTGAATAAGCTAGGCGTTGATAAGGCCGGGCTAGATAGTAATGATTATAGGTATTTACGTTTTATCAATGACCATTATGGTGGTGGGCCTGTTGGTGTGGATACTATTGCAGCAGCTTTAGCGGAGCAAAGAGACGCTATTGAAGATACTATAGAGCCTTACTTAATCCAAATTGGCTTTGTGCAGAGAACTCCTAGGGGAAGGCTTCTAACACAAGGGGCACTGAATCATTTACGTTAAATAAGCAAAATCCTTTCTAGCTTGCCAAGCGGAGCTATAAGATATATAATCCCCTGGATAAAAATAGGTATAATTATGAAAATTACAGCAACCACTATAAGGGCTGGAAATGTCTTGCTCTATAAAGATAATTTATGGCGCGTTTCAAAACAACCGGAGCATGTTAAGCCTGGAAAAGGCCCCGCTTATCTTCAGGTTGAGATGAAAAATCTAAAAAATGGCTCCAAATTAAATGAACGCTTTAATTCAAGTGATTATGTAGAAAGGGCGGGGTTGGAGCAAAAACCTCATCAATATCTTTATTCAGAAGGGGATAACTTGGTTTTAATGGATAATGAATCCTTTGAGCAGATTCAGGTGAATCAAGAAATTCTTGGTGATAAATTGCCATTACTTTCAGACAATATGCAGGTTATTGTAGAATTCTTTGAGGAAGAGCCTTTAAGCATTGAGCTGCCGTCTAGTGTGGTTCTACAAATAGCAGAAACAGAGCCTCATATTAAAGGCGCTACGGCAACATCTTCTTATAAGCCAGCAATAATGGAAAATGGTGTAAGAGTTATGGTACCACCTTATGTAGCGCAAGGTGAAAAAATAGTGGTAAAAACTGAAGACTTAACCTTTATAGAGAGGGCTAAATAATGAATTCCTCTTTAATAAAATTTATTCTAGAATCTATCAATAAATCATCTCGCTTCTTATATAGGGATTATTTTGAGTTAGAGATGCAGCAATCATCAAAGATAATCAACCAGGATTTTGTAAAAAGATCCTATGATAAATGTCAAGAAAGGCTTAAGGAAAATTTGTCTCAATATACTTCTAGCTTGAAATTTGAGGTTATCCCCATAGATGGAAAAGAGAATTTTTCTCATGCAATACCTTTTTTTGGAATAGTAGTAGTGGCATATAAAGATAGCAATGCAGATATCCCAGATGCTGCTGTTATTGATTTTCCCGTCCTTGGTGAAACTTACTTTGTTGAAAAGGGCGACAGCGCTTGGACTCTAAACCATAATAATGAAATGCATAATGCATCGAGAAGGCTAAAGACATCCAAAAGGCAAGAAGATATTTTACTCATTACAGATTCTGATAATCCCAGTAAACTTAAGAATAGAAATTTTGGTTGTGCTGCATATTCAATTTGTATGGTGGCAGCTGGAAAGGCAGATGCGGCTATATTGTCCAATACTAACCAAACAATGGTGAAAGCGGCTAAGTTATTTATAAGCGAGGCTGGTGGAAAAATAATATCAGATAAGCCATTGATTTTAACAAGCTCTTGTTGTAAACTCCCAGAATAAGTTTAATTTTCTTTTTTTATTAAACATTTATTAGAAAATTTTAACGATATGAGGGATTATGTCCAAAGAAGAAGAATTTGATCTTTATCAAGAATTTGCAAAGCTTGAGCAGGAATTTACGGAGCTTGAAGAGTTTCTGTATGATGAATTGGATTCAGTCACTGCTAATCGTGCGATTGTACGGAAAAATTGGGTTAAAGATAGGCTAGAGACCCTTAGGGCTGAGCTATTTAGCGAAACAATAGCAGAGGCATGAAGGTAGCTTGCTGGAATGTAAATTCAATAAAGTCTAGGTTAGACCAAGTGCTGAGCTGGATCAGTAAGAATAATCCAGATATATTAATGCTTCAGGAGCTTAAGTGTGAAACAGATGCTTTTCCGCTTGAGGCCTTTGCGCATCTTCCATATAATTTTGCAATATCTGGTCAAAAGACCTATAATGGTGTTGCTATATTATCAAAATATCCCATTGACAAAACTTCCTTAACTTTCACAAATAATCCTATAGAAGACCAGGCAAGGTTTGTAGAAGTTTCTTTTAAATCTGAAATAGGCTATTGCAGGGCTATCTCTGTATATGTGCCTAATGGTGGTGAGGTATATTCTGATAAATTTAAAATGAAATTAGAATTTTTTAAGCATTTTAAGGATTACCTATCTTCTATAAAAAACTCTGATGAACATATAATGGTAGGTGGAGATTTTAATGTTGCTCCGTTTGATCTAGATGTATATGAGCCCGCTCATCTGCAGCATTCTACCTGTTTTACTACAATTGAAAGAGCCCATATGAGATCTATCCTCAATGATGGTTGGATAGATTTATTTCGTATTTTGCATCCTAAAGAGGAAGAATTTTCCTGGTGGGATTATAGGGGTAGGTCTTTCGAGCGAAATAAGGGAATGAGGATAGATATGATTCTAGCAAATCCAAAGCTTGCAAATGCAGTACAGGAGTTTGTTATGGATAAAGAGGTAAGGGGAATGGATAAGGCTTCTGACCATATACCTATAATGTTTGTGGCTTAGAATTTCCTTTTGACATAGGGCTTAGCTTATGATTTAATGCCCAAAAAATAAGGAGATTTAATGGAAAATTTGTTGCTAAATAAGGATGAGCTCCCTCATTTTGATAAAATAACATCTAAGGATTTTAAGCCTGCTCTTGAAGGGCTAATATCCTCATACAAAGCCTGCATTAAAGATGTTTTACAGGAAAAAGAAATTCATTGGGAAAAGACTCTACAAATCTTAGATGAGGAATATGCTCCTCTAGATTTTGCTTGGAATGTTATAAATCATTTAAATTCTGTACAAAATACGGAGGATGTAAGGAAAGCTTATGAAGAAGTATTGCCCTTAATGACGGATTTCGGCACCGAAATTTCTCAAAATAATGATCTCTATAAGCTTTATGTCAAATTATCCAAAGCTGGTTCTTATGATTTTTACTCTATAGCTCAAAAGAAATCTATTGCGAATTCTATAAGAGATTTTACATTAGCGGGCGTGGGTCTGCCAAAAGATAGGAAAGATAGGTTGAAGCAAATAAACCAGAAAATCAGCTCCTTATCTAATCAATTTGAGAAGAATATTTTAGATTCCACAATAGCCTTTAAATATCATACTGAAGATAATAATATAGTAGAGAATTTGCCCCCTCATACTATTGATTTTGCAAAAGAAAAAGCCAAAGAAATGGGTAAGAAAGGTTATGTTTTCACATTAGATGCTCCTTGTTATATCGCTATTATGTCCTATGCAAAAGATAGGAAAATAAGGGAGGAATTTTATAAGGCCTATATTTCAAGAGCCTCAGAAATTGCAAATAAAGGCAAATTTGATAATTCCAGCAATATATCTGAAATTTTAGCATTGAGGCAAGAAAAGTCTGAAATTCTAGGATTCAGCAATTATGCAGAGCTTTCTCTAGCTAGAAAGATGGCTTCTAATAATGAAGAAGTTATGACATTCCTTCAGGATCTCCTTGATAAAAGTAAGCCTCAAGCAGATAAGGAAAAAGCGGAATTAGAAAAATTTGCTAAAGCTGAGGATAATATTGATGCTTTAGAGCCGTGGGATGCCGCATATTATTCCACTTTATTTCAAAAGAAGAACTTTGATTTTTCTGAAGAGGTTTTAAGGCCTTATTTCCCTGAAGATAGGGTGCTTCAAGGGTTATTTAACCTTGCTGAGAAGGTATTTAATATTACTATCAGCGAGGTAAAGGATGTATCTGTATGGCATGAGACTGTTAAATTATTCGAAGTAAAAGATGAGAATGGCAAGCTGCGAGGCAAATTTTATACGGATCTATATGCGAGAGACTTTAAAAGATCTGGCGCATGGATGGCAGATCTTAGGTCTCGTATGTCTTATAGTAATGGCTCTATAATGCATCCAATAGCCTTTTTAGAAGGAAATTTTGCCCCACCAACTGGCGGGAAGCCTGCATTACTATCTCATAATGAAGTAAATACCTTATTTCATGAATTTGGCCATACTATGCAGCATGTTTTGACTATCATTAATTACCCTTCCGTCTCTGGAATTGCGGGAGTGCCTTGGGATGCTGTAGAGCTCCCCAGTCAATTTATGGAAAATTATTGCTGGGAATGGGATGTATTAGAGGATCTGTCAGGCCATTTTGAAACAGGTAAGAAATTACCACGGGCAGAATTTGATAAGCTTATAGAGGTGAAAAACTATAATTCTGCTATGGCAATGGTAAGGCAGCTAGAATTTGCTATGTTTGACTTTAGAATTCATGCAAGAGAAGGCAGCGATGCGGACTCAAGCGTTACAGAAATTTTAGCTGATGTTAGATCTAAGGCTGCTGTTATGGCGCCCAAAGACTATAATTACTTTGAGAATTCCTTTAGCCATATATTTGCAGGAGGTTACGCAGCTGGCTATTATAGTTACAAATGGGCTGAAGTTTTGTCCGCCGATGCTTTTTCCAAATTTGAAGAAGAAGGAGTTTTTGACAAAAGAGCAGGGATGAAATTCAGAGAGACTGTATTAGAGCAGGGTGGTGCAAAGGATGCTATGGATATCTTTGTTGATTTCAGAGGCAGAGAGCCACAAATAGACGCCCTCCTTCGCCATAATGGGATAGAAGGGTAATAGATTAAAATTCAGTATTACCTCATTGTCTTGCCGGAATTTTGCTAGCAAAATATCCGGTATCCACCTCATTTTCTACCTTAAGAGTTCATGGATCCCGCACTAAATGCGCGGATCAATTACCTCCGGCCAAGCCGGAGGCCTGTTTATTAACCGCCCAAGGCGGGTTAAATTAACTCCACAATGGAATCTGTTCTGAGTTCTTATCGGCTTTTTCTTGCTCCTTTATGTATTTTCGAATCGTTTCCTCATCTCTACCTACCGTCGAAACAAAGTAGCCCCTTGCCCAAAACCTCTCTCCCGCAAAATTCTTCTTCTTTCCTTTATAATGCCTTGCTATATAAATTGAACATTTCCCCTTTATATAACCTATTATATTAGATACCGAATATTTTGGCGGTATACTTATTAACATATGGACATGATCTGACATTATCTTGCCTTCCTCTATCCTACAACCTTTTTGTATAGCTAGATCTTGAAATACTCGGACTAAATCTTTCCTTATTTGACCGAATAAACTCTTCCTCCTATACTTAGGTATGAATACTATGTGGTACTTGCATTCCCATAAGGTATGCTGTAACCTTTGTATGTCTGTTTCTAACATAATTTACTCCTTAGATCTTGCCTTGGGCGGCTAAATCTAATGTAAATTGTACTGTTGCAAACGTCAAACAAGGCTAGTCCCCCGCCTAAAGACGGGGGTCTCCCTATTTTGATGACAGTAGAGGATATAGATTTTATAAATTCTCTAAAATAGATTTCTGCAGCTCTCCAATTCCTACCCCTTTTTTTGTAGAGGTTAGAATGATATTTGGAGATTGTTTATATCTAGCCTTCAAAAAATTCTTGGTTTCCTCTATTAGCTTTGTATGATCTTTAACTTCATCGGATTTAGTCAGTATTATTTGAATATTAATACCTGCTTCATGCATCATATCCAAAACTTCTGTATCATGCTCTTTAATACCTCTCCTAGAATCTATAAGGATATTTGCGAGATGTAGTTTATCGTTAGAGAATAAGTAATGAGATATAAGCCTATCCCAATTATCCCTTTCTTTATGAGAAACCTTTGCATAGCCGTATCCAGGAAGATCGACTAATAGGAAATGGTCTGATAAATTAAAGAAATTAATTTGCTGCGTTCTACCTGGCGTTTTAGATGTTCTGGCCAAATCCTTTCTACCCACTAACATATTAATCAAGCTGGATTTGCCTACATTAGACTTTCCTACAAAAGCTATTTGTGGAAAATGATAATTGGGCAGCTGGGAGATCTTTGCAGCCCCCGCTATGAACTTGATTTCCTTCCTAAATATTTTAGTATCCTGCTTCATGAATTAGGACTTATCTGTTTTGTTGATATAATATTGCTGCGTAATTGATAGAATATTATTCCATGTCCAATAAATCAGAAGACCCGCCGGGAACCTCGAAAACATAACAAGGAACATTACAGGCATTAGTTGCATCATAGTAGCCTGCACAGGATCAGCAGGAGGAGGGCTCATTTTCTGCTGAAGATACATGCTTCCTGCCATTAAAATCGGCCAAATTCCAATCATCAAGAATTCTGGTGGCGTAAAGGCTAGTAAGCCAAACAAGTTAAAGATGCTTGTTGGATCTGGAGCCGAGAGGTCAAGAATCCATCCATAGAAAGGTGCGTGCCTCATTTCTATTGTAACGTATAATACCTTATATATAGAGAAAAAGACGGGAATTTGAGCAAGAAGAGGCAGGCATCCTGATACTGGATTAACCTTCTCTTTCTTATAGAGCTCCATGATTTCTTGATTCAGTCTCGCTTTATCTTCGGAATATAATTCCTTAATTCTTTCAATTTGAGGAGTGAGCTTTTTCATCCTTCTCATTGATTTAAACGACTTATTAGCCACTCCAAACATAAGAAGCTTTATGATAACAGTAACCAGAAGTATAGATATTCCGAAATTTCCAAAATAACCATAGAAGAAGTTTAAGGCATGGAATAGGGGCTTTGTGATTATATAAAAGATTCCAAAATCAATTGCTCTATCAAATAACTTAATATCATATTCTCTTTCATAATCATCAAGTAAATTGACCTTCTTAGCTCCTGCAAATAACATATTGTTTACCTCAAGACTAGCTCCAGCTTCTATGATATGCTGCCCTCCTAGAAAATCTACTTGATATCTGTCCCTACCGCCAAGCATACCATAAGAAAAGTTAGAACTATATTCATGCCTTTGGTCGGGTATTAGCGCTGTAAGCCAATATTTATCAGTGATTCCTAACCAATCTAATTTGGCCTTATCAAATGACTTATTTTTCTTATCTTTGACTTTGCTATAAGCCATTTCTTCTAAAGAGCCATCTGTTACAGAAATTGGGCCTTCATGGAGTATGCTTGCCATGCTTTCTGCCGGAGTGAATATTCTATTGATAAGCCCATAAGGCCTTACTGCTATTGTTTTATTAGAGCCGTTTTCAATCCTTTGCTCTATAGATATCATATAGTTTTGATCTACTTTTGCAGTGACTATAAATTTGATATTATCAGAATTCACCCAAGTAAATCTTACAGGATTTCCAATTTCTAGCATGTCTGTGCTAGAATTCCATATAGTGCTAGAATTGGGCAAATCTGTGCCCGCAAAATCACTATGCCAGCCTAATTCTGCAAAATATGCTGTTTCAGTGTTTGATGGAGATAATAGCTCAACGCCCTTAGAATCGTCTTTTATATTCTCCTTGTAATCTGATAAAATGATATCATCAAATCTTAGGCCTTTTAATGATATGGATCCTTGCAGCTTAGGGGTAGAAATTTTTACTCTATGGCTATTTGTAACCGATGATTCTCTGCTTATAAAGCCTGTAAAGCTATTTGTTGAGGCGGTTTGCAGCTTTTCCATCTTTTTATTATATGTCTTATGCTGAGTAGATAGAGCATTCAAGCGAGGTTTTTCATAGAAATGCTGCCATCCAAACATTATAGCAAGAGCTAGTACTACCGCTAAAACCAAATTAAAATTATTATTCATATTTCTTCCTACTAATTTAAGATTTCCTTGCCGCCATTTACAGATATAGTTTCACCCGTAATATACCCAGCCTTATCACCAACTAAAAATAGAACGGCATTTGATACATCTTCTGGTCTTCCTAGCTTTGCCATTGGTATAAGGTGAGTGATTTTTTCTAATATTTGACTAGGTACTTTTTCTGCTGCCAAATCAGACATAATATAGCCTGGTAACACGGCATTTACAGTTATATTTTTTGAAGCAGATTCTTCGGCCAAAGCTTTTGTAAAGCCTATTAATGCAGCCTTTGAAGTTGTGTAATTGGTTTGCCCTGTAATTTCTGCCTTGTCATTTATAGAGCTAATATTAACTATTCTACCAAATTTATTTTTATGCATCTGGTTTATCACCGCTCTTGTCATATGAAAACATGAATCAAGATTCACATGCAAAACATTGTACCAGTCCTCTTTTGTCATTTTGTAGAAAGGGGAATCACTTGTAGCTCCAGCATTATTAATCAATATTTCAACATTTTGTGAATATTTTGCTTCTATTTGCTCTATAGCATTCATGCAGGAATCATAATCTGCTACATTCCATTTCATTACATCAATACCTGTAGCTTCTTGAAAATCTTGCGCTATATCTTCTCTAAGAAAATAATTGGCAATTACCGTATAGCCTTCTTCCTTAAGTGCTTTTGAAATGCAGGCACCAATGCCTTTCGTGCCTCCAGTAACTACTGCTATTCTACCCATCTTTCCCTCTGAATTATTTATAGTTGAGCTCTACAGATTTAACTTTTTTATTTAGCTCTTCTATCACTTCTTTTGTTATAGTTAGATTCGCATCTGTATATAGAATCTGAGATATTGGGACAGCTATATTGAATCCTTTCTCTTTAGCCAAATCAGCTACAATTCTTAAAGTGTTTTCATGAATTTTGCTAATTGCCTCTGCATGAGCTTGCTCTAGCTTGGCTTTTTTATGCTGCATATCATGCTGAGTTTCTGACACTTTCTTATAAAAAGCATTCACTTCCTTCTTAAATAGTTCGGGCTTTAGTGAGCTCTTCTTCTTAGCTATTTCTGCTTCTAAAGTTTTTAGATTTGTTTCCTTTGCTGCCATTTCATCATGCAGCTTTTCGCTAATATCATCTATTGATTTTCTTAAAGATACGACAGCGACAGAATTATCTAACACTTCTTGCACATCAACTACAGCAATCTTAATATTATTGTTTGCCTGAGCTAAGCAAGGCAGGGCAAAAACCCCTAAAAACAAGAATATAATTAGCTTTAGAATGCTGTTGTAAGGCTTATAGTCCATGGTTGTACTTCATCATATTTTTGCTTACGTAATCTAAATCCATAATATACTTTGATAGGAGCTATTCTAGTATTCCAAATTAGACCAAGACCATATGAGATCCTTGGAGCCATATTGTCTCTAACATCTTTTTTACTATATAGGCTATCCTTTTTAACATCAATTGACCATACGCCACCTACATCAACGAACGCCGCGCCAGATAAATTGAATTCTTCAGGCGCTCCAACGGGGAATTGCAGCTCTCCTGTAGCTGCATAATATCTTTTACCACCAAGCTTTTCAGCAGTTCTTTTATCAGCAGGGCCTATACCTCTGCTTGCAAAGCCTCTTAAGGTTTGATCTCCTAAATTAAACCTATCACTGATTTTTACCTTATGTTTATTAACACCATTGATCATACCCCCTTCAGCTGAAAGTCTTAAGGTAATAGCATTTTCCTTAAAGGAAGAATATTTACTGATACTAGCTTCATGTTTTATATATTTATTATTTCCACCTAACCCGGCATATTCTTGTGTGCCTACTAATAAATAGCCCGATTTAGGCATATAATTATTATCAAGCTTATTATAAGAGAAGGTCTGGCTTACAGAAGAAGTAGTGTATTTCCCTATTTGTTCTCTTATAAAATGAGAGCCTTGAGCACTAGAAACTGTCAATTCTTCTTTTTTAATAGTATAGCCTATAGAATGATGAAGATCTTCAAACAAATCATATCCTAACGAAACTCTACCCCCCCCAGTATTCAGCGTATATGGGCTACCTTCTCCCATCAATGAAGATGCATGACCAGAACCTGTGTGAGTGTAGAATAAGCTTGTGCCTAGAGATAGATCCCTCCCCATAAAATAAGGATTTGTTATACCAAAATTATAAGAAGTATTTCGCTTAGATACCTGAAAGCCTGCATTTAAATATTTACCTGTGCCTAAAAGATTTCTATCCTCAAAAGATACACGTCCAAACGGCCCTGATGCTGAGTTATAACCCCCTTCTAGACCTATAGAAGTTGTAGATTTTTCTGCAACCTCTACATTTAAATCATACTTCCTAGGATCTGCAGTAGGAGAGGAGACTACTTTCACTGTATCAAAATAATTCAGCATTCTAAGATTTCTATCACCTTTCTCGATATAAGATCTGTTATACACATCTCCTTCTTCTATTCTGAACTCCCTTCTAATAACATTACTGTGGGTTTTCAAGTTACCCTTTATGTTAATATTACTCACAAAAATTTTCTCAGAAGGATCTATCATAAATTTAACATTTATAATATTGTTAGAGCGGTCTCTATCAAGAACATGATATACATTGGCCTGTGGGTAGCCTTTGTTAGCCAACCAGGTAGATATATTATCTTCTATTTTTTCAATTTTCTTAATATTGAAAATGCTCCCTGAAGACAATCTAGACATCCTTCTTAGCGCCTTTGCTGAAACACCCGGAAGATTGTTATGTAACTCCGATCTCCCAAATTTATATTTAGGGCCTTCATCAAAAGCAAAAGTAAGGTTAAAATGGTCCTTAGTAGCAGCAAGCTCAGCATTTGCTGAAATGATTTTAAAATCAGCAAAACCTACAGATTTATAAAATACTGTAAGGAGCATTTGGTCATATTCTACCCTATCTGGGTCATAAGTGTCATCAGAACTCAAAAAACGCCACCAGGCGCTTTCCTTTGTAAGAATAGTCGCCCTTAAATGATGATCTCTATAATGTCTATTTCCAACAAATCTTATTTTCTTTATAGCAGTCTTGGGTCCCTCCATTATATTAAAAACGACCTTGACTCTATTATTAGGCAACTTTTCTACTACCGGGTTTACAGTAGCAGCAAATCTTCCTGATTTTTTATAAATTTCCAGTATCTTCTGCTTATCTTCTTCTAACGATCTGTTTTTCAGGGAATGTCCTATTTTTGTATTGATAGCTTTGTTAATGGTTTTTGTGCCTATTTTAGAATTGCCTTTGAATAAGACTTTCACTACTAACGGCATCTCCTCCACATATACTTTTAATGTGCCTTTATTATATGTGACCTTAACATTTTCAAATAAAGATGTACTATAGAGAGAGTGAATGGATTTTTGCTGGGCCTCTTTAGATGCTTCTTGGCCCTTTTTTAGATATAGGTAATTTTCTATGGTTGAGGATTCAATTCTTTTGTTATTTTCAACAATAATTCTTTCAACTTTGCCGGCATAGGCATTGCTACATAAAACACTTGTAGCGGACAATAAAAAAGCAATGGATTTTTTAAGCTTCATAGATACCTTGAATTCAATGTAGACATATTTATATCAGCTGATTTTTTATAAGACAAGAAATAACTGAAAATATACACCATCTTAAATAGGATTAATAGAGCCTATCTTTTAAAATCACCTAACTTTGAAAAAACTATAAGATAAAGTAATAGCATCCAAATCTTTAGTATCAAAATCTTTCTCTATTTCTGGATCGATAAAAAATGATACGGGCATTAAAGTAGAAGTTTTTGCTCTAACCAGCTGCTCTTCAAAACAAAAACAATGTATCTTGTTAAAATAAGCCCCCGCTTTAGGGGGGGTAACATTATAAACCGCAGTGCCTATTACATCTTCATCTGACATATTTTCAACAAAGTAAAAAACCAAAACATTTTCACCTGGAATTAAATCTACATATTTTTGCTTTGGGATAAATTTCCACTTAAGGCCTTGAGAAATATTAGAATCAAAATAGACTCTTATTTTTTTTGAACCAATCTTTGTAGAAGAATGGTAAGCACGTTTTGTCGCCCCCCCAAAGCCTGTAGCTTTGCAAAAAAGATCATAGATAGGGGCAGCAGCAAAACTTAAAAGGACCATACTCAAAATAACAGCAATAATTGCTATTAGCATATTTTTACGCTGCTTTTGCTTTAAGCTCATTTAAATTTCTCAAGTCCGAATATTGTTAAGATAGGCGCAGAGACAAAAATCGAAGAATAAGTTCCAAATGCAATGCCAAAGAAAACTAGCATACTAAAGCTCCTAATAGCCTCTCCACCCCAAATAATCAACGCACCATTGGCAAGCAAAGTTGTAAGTACTGTTAGAGTCGTTCTTGACAAAGTCTCATTGATTGATGAATTAATAATATCTGGAATTGGATGGGAAGCATATTTCCTAATATTCTCTCTAATCCTATCATATATCACTACAGAATCATTTACAGAAAATCCTATAATAGTAAGGAGAGCCGCAACAGTACTTAGATTAAAATCTAAACCAGTAATACTCATGAACCCAAGGGATAATATTGAATCATGGGTGAGGGCTATAAGAATCCCTATCCCAAATTGCCACTCAAACCTTATCCATACATAAACCATTATAGCTAAGAATGCTAAAAGCAGTGCATATATACCAGATTTAATCAGCTGAGACCCAACTTGTGGGCCAACAAAATCCACCTTTCTATAATCTATTTTGTAATTAAATTCTGTGCCTAAAGATTCTTTTATTAATGCTACTTTCTCATTAAAATTCGTCTCCCCTTGAACATTACCAATCCTGATAGAAATATCCTCGTCCGATCCAAAATTTTGAAGTATGATCTCTCCAATCTCAAGCTTGGTCAGGACTTCTCTCATCTTAGCTAAATCAGGTTTTTCTGATATTCTTGCCTCGATTGATATTCCCCCCGCAAAATCAATTCCAAAGTTAAATCCAAATATTCCGATCCAGACTAAGCTTAGAATTGATAATGCTACGGAAATAATATAATTAATTTTTCTTATTCCCATGAAATCAAAATCCATGTTAGAAGGTATAAGTCTTAAAGGGTAAATTTTCATTGATATAACTAATTTTTTTGCAAAGTATAGCAAGCTTTATACCAATTTGAACCAAAAAAACTAAATATCTTCTAGAATCTTTTTAAAGCTATGCTTTTTTTTCTTTTTCTTATATAATTCTTCAGGGTTAATCTTAATGACACAGAATTTGAGGAGAATAATAGGATCAATGGCAGAAGAAAAAGTAGATTATGGTGCTGAATCGATTAAGGTCTTAAAAGGCCTGGAGGCAGTTAGAAAACGTCCAGGTATGTATATCGGGGATACGGATGATGGGTCAGGCCTACACCATATGGTGTATGAAGTAGTTGATAATGCAATCGATGAGGCATTGGCAGGCCATTGTGATAAAGTTAGTGTAATTATCAATGCAGACGGTTCTGTAACCGTAAAAGATAATGGTAGGGGTATTCCTACAGATATTCACCCAGAAGAAGGCATCTCTGCTGCTGAAGTAATCATGACACAGCTGCATGCTGGCGGTAAATTTGATCAAAATTCTTATAAAGTTTCAGGCGGGCTGCATGGCGTTGGTGTATCCGTTGTTAATGCCCTCTCTGAGTGGCTAGAGGTAAGAATTTGGAGAAATGGGACAGAATACTTCATTAGATTTAGAGATGGAGAGTCAGAAGCGCCCCTCAAGGAAGTTGGGCCTGCAGAAGATGGTAAGAAAGGAACAGAAGTCACCTTCTATCCTTCCAAGGAAACTTTTAGTAATATTGAATTTATTTTTTCCACCCTTGAACATAGGCTGAGGGAATTGGCGTTTTTAAATTCTGGCGTTAGGATTGAGGTTATAGATTCTAGAGTGGAACCTCATAAAGAATCTAACTTCTTTTATGATGGCGGTGTTAAGGAATATGTCCAATATATAGATAGAAGTAAAAACAATCTCCATTCACCAATATATTTCTCTACCGAAGATAGTAAAACGGGGATCACCGTAGAAGTTGCCCTACAATGGAATGATTCATATCATGAAAATATACTTTGCTTTACAAATAATATTAGGCAAAGAGATGGGGGCACGCATCTAGCCGGCTTCAAAGGTGGCCTAACAAGGGTGATAACAAACTATGTAAATAAGAATTCATTAAACAAGAAATCCAAGGTGGATTTTTCAGGTGACGATGCAAGGGAAGGTATGTCCTGCGTATTGTCAATCAAAGTTCCCGACCCTAAATTTTCTTCTCAAACAAAGGATAAGCTTGTTAGCTCAGAAGTGAGACCTATAGTCGATTCCTCTGTTTCTGAAAGCTTGATGCGTTGGCTTGAGGAAAACCCATCTGATGCAAAAGCTATAATAGGCAAAATTATTGAAGCTGCAGTTGCAAGAGAAGCGGCTAGAAAAGCAAGAGAGCTTACAAGAAGAAAATCAGCATTGGAGATCTCCTCCCTTCCAGGAAAATTAGCTGATTGCCAAGAAAAAGACCCAGCTCTCTCAGAATTATTTATTGTTGAGGGAGATTCCGCTGGTGGTACAGCAAAGCAAGGAAGAGATAGAAAATGTCAAGCCGTACTGCCCCTACGTGGTAAAATCCTTAATGTAGAGAGAGCAAGATTTGATAAGATGTTATCAAGTGAGCAAGTAGGGACCTTAATCACAGCTTTAGGTACGGGCGTCGGAAAGGATGATTTTAACCCAGACAAACTAAGATATCATAAAATCGTCATTATGACAGATGCTGATGTGGATGGTTCGCATATTAGAACTCTTCTTCTTACATTCTTTTTTAGGCATATGAGAGAAATTGTAGAAAAAGGATATTTATATATCGCACAACCACCTCTCTACAAGGTTAAAAGAGGAGCAAGTGAACTTTACTTAAAAAATGAGCAAGCTTTGGATGATTACCTTATTGCTTCTTTAAAAGGGGATATGTCTTTATCTTATGATTCCAAGGAATTAACTGGGGAAGAGCTAGAAAATCTTATATTTAATGCAGTTAAGGTTGATTCCTTGCTTGCGCAGATAAGCAAAAAATTTAATCCTCGGATAGCTGAGGTGCTGGGAATATTAGATTTATTAAATGAAGATCTCTTCCAGAAAGAAAATATTCAATCTATTGAAGAGGCTGTGAGGAAGAAGCTTCCAAATAGCGATCCAGACAAAACCGACTGGAATGTACAGATTCATGAAGATAATATAGTGGAGTTTTCTAGGCTAGTCAGAGGAATTAAGAATGCATATTCTCTTTCTTTAGCCCAAATTACTTCTAGTGAATTTGCTCAGCTAAAGGGCTTACTCAAGGGTTATACAGAAATATTTGCTAAAAGTGCAAATCTAACAATAAAGAGCCAATCTTTTGACATATCTGTACCTAGCGAAATGCTAAAAAAAGTTATAGAAATTAGTCAAAAAGGTATTAGTATTCAAAGGTTTAAGGGACTTGGTGAAATGAATTCTGAGCAATTATGGGAAACTACTCTAGACCCTAGTACTAGAACGTTGCTTCAGGTTAGTATTAACGATTTTGACGAGGCTGAAGAAGTTTTCTCAACATTAATGAGCGCCGTTGTAGAGCCTAGAAGGGAATTTATACAAGCTAATGCATTAAATGTTGTAAATTTGGATGTTTAAAAGTGAGGCCGTAGCTCAGCTGGATAGAGCGAGTGATTCCTAATCACTAGGTCGGAGGTTCGAATCCTCTCGGTCTCGCCATTAAATTAAAAGGTATATATTATGAAAAAAATTGCTATATTAATTTTACTTTGTCAAGGCCTGTCAGGATGCCTTCCTCTTCCAGCCATAGTAGGCGGGGCAGGTATTGGAGCTGGGATGGTAGCTGCAAAAGATACTACATTTACTGAATCGGTGGATGATATGAGAATCCAATCCGCTATTAAGAGGCATTTCATTGGAAAAGGATTTAGGAAATTATATACAAAAATCAAAGTGAATGTAAGTAATAGCAGAGTTTTGTTAACCGGAAAGGTTGATAGCGATCAAGATATTATTACAGCAGTGGATATAGCATGGGCGCAGAAAGGTGTTAAAGAAGTTCTAAATGAACTTAGCGTCTCAGAAGATAGCAGTTACTTTGACCCGGCCGAATATACTAGGGATTCCTGGATTACAAGTAGAATTAAGGCTAAAACAATTGCTAATAGAGATATTAAGTTTATAAATTATAATATTATTACTTCATCAGGTATCGTCTATATTGCAGGAATTGCAAGATCCCAAGAAGAGCTGGATAAGGTTGCTAACCTTGCTGCTGAAGTGCATGGGGTTAAAAAAGTAGTTGTACATGCTAGAATCAAAGAATCTTTTAGACCTAAGGAAGCCGAATAATATAATTTAGGTTGTATCTTAGAACATTGCTAAACAAAGATAGGCTCAAATAAAGACTTATTTAACAACATGATGGGAGTCCTATGCTTCCCTATTGTCATTGCGTACTTGATACGCAACTCATTAGCCCTTGAGGCAAGAAATGAGGATAATGTGGATACCGGATATTTTGCTAGCAAAATTCCGGCATGACAAGGGGGAAATTCTATATTTAATCAGATCAATTTTTACTTAGCAATGCCCTGAAATATCTTTTCTAACCTTGTTAATTCGAGTAATATTAGTAATATCCAACTCTAATGGAAGCTAACAATAAATATGTATTATATTGCTCTACAGATGCTGTTTGGGAACAAAGCTAAATATTATGCAATAATTATAGGGATTAGCTTTGCAGCGCTAATTATGACGCAACAACCATCTATTTTTTTAGGACTCCTCACTAGAACTTATAGCTTTGTTGGGGATGTATCTGAGCCAGATATTTGGGTAATGAATCCTGGCGTCAAATTTGCAGAAGAAAGTAAAACAATGCGTGATATTGAGCTTCTTAAGGTAAAAACTTCTAAGGGAGTACAATGGGCAGTACCTATGATTAAAATGCTCGCAAGGGCAAAAATGCCGGACGGGTCTCAAAGCACTGTGGATATAACAGGATTAGATGATGCAACTCTTATTGGTGCCCCTTATAGAATCACTCAAGGGCAAATAGAAAATTTAAGAGCTGCTGATTCAATTTTTGTAGATGAAACAGCAGCGCACACAAAACTTAGAATATCTTTAAAAGATGGTAGTACTAGGCCCTTGAAAGTTGGTGATATATTAGAATTAAATGATAGAAGAGCGATCGTAGTAGGACTTTTTAAAGCGACTAGGAACTTTGTTCTTCAGCCACAAATCTACTCAACTTATAGCAATGCTTTGAAGTTTATACCAAGGAGCAGAACAAATCTTAGTTACATTTTAGTTAAGGCTAAGGATAATCTAGAAAAAGAAGCAATTGCTAGGAATATAGAGGCTAAAACTGGATTAATGGCTTTAACAAAAGAGGAATTTAAGCAGAAAAATTTAGATTATTGGATGAATTCCACTGGCATTGCTATCAATTTTGGCATTTCTGTTATGCTTGGCTTTATAGTAGGCGCAGCAGTTGCAGGGCAAACTTTCTATGGGTTTGTGCTTGAAAATCTAAAATATTATGCAGTTTTAAAAGCCATGGGAGTTACCAATGCTAAGTTAGTTAAAATTGTTCTGCTGCAAGCATTCGTTGTAGGCTTTATAGGCTTTGGGATAGGCGTCTTAATCACTACTCTTTTTGGCTTAAATTTCTTAGATGCAGTGCTAGCCTTTAGAATGGCTCCAGAGATACTACTTTTTGCATCTATAGGAGTTTTATTGATTATATCAATTGCAGCCATCATAGGCATTAGAAAGGTTGTATCTCTTGACCCTGCCAGCGTATTTAGGGGGTAGGGTAAATGAAATATTCTATAGAATGCACTAAAATTCAGAAATTTTTTGGAGAGGGGGAATCCAGGATCGAAGTATTAAAATCTGTTGATTTGAAAATAGGCAAGAGGGATTTCTCAATGCTTGTTGGCCCATCTGGATGCGGGAAAACGACCTTAATCTCCATAATTGCAGGTATATTACCTTTTGATAAGGGGAAATGTTCTATAAATGGTCATGATATTAACTCACTTACAGAAAACGAGCTTATAAATTTTAGAGCCAAGAATATTGGCTTCATCTTCCAAAATTTTAATTTGATCCCCACTATCACTGTTGCAGAAAATGTTTCTATTCCTCTTATGATTGGCGGAATGGATAGGGAGCAAGCAATAGCTAAGGCAAAAGAAATGCTTGGCTTAGTGGGGCTAAAGGATAAATCTAACATGCATCCTCAAATTCTTTCGGGCGGCCAACAGCAAAGAGTAGCGATAGCTAGAGCCCTTGTACATAAGCCACCTATTTTGATTTGTGATGAGCCAACAAGCGCCTTAGACTTCCATACAGGAGAAAATATTGTAAATTTACTTAAAAACATCAATAAAGAATTAGGCTCAACCTTTATAATAGTCACACATGATAATAGAATCTTGAAATATGCTGATAAAATAACTTATCTTGATGATGGTAAAATAAAAAGCCAAGGAGTTTAAGCTAATGAAAAAAGCTATAAAACAAAGAAATGAGACTTTAATAGATTTGATAATGAGGTATAAGCTTATAAGCCTTGCCTCTTTGGGAATTATATTTGCTATAATATTCTCCGTTGTTTTTGGTAGAGTTCAGATCAAGCCCTCAAATTCTCTCAATACCCCAGCCTCTAATCCTTTTGAACATAGCATCGCTGGAATTGGGATAGTTGAAGCTAGTTCTGGTAATATCAATTTAGGAGCTTATATGCCTGGTATAGTCTCTGAAGTTTTTATAAAAGAAGGGGATATCGTAGAGCTTGGCGCACCGCTTTTCGCACAAGACCAAAGGTCTACAAAAGCCTCATTATTAGCTGCGGGAAATGAAATGGCCATAGCTGAAAAAAATCTTGAAATGGCTAAAATTGAGAATAGGGAAGCAAAAGATAAATATAAAAGAGCCAAGGGGCTTAAAAGCACTAAAAATATAAGCGATGAACTATTTGAAACCAGAAAATTCGCATCTCAAAAAGCTGATATGAATGTCATCATCAAAGAAAATGCACTCAAAGCCGCTAAGCACAACTTAGATTTAGCCCAAATTGCTTATGATAAGACACTCATCAAATCTCCTATTGATGGTATAATTTTAAAGGTGCGTATTAGGCCAGGGGAGTTTATTAGCGGAAATGAGCAAGACCTAAATTCACCAATTCTTCTAGGCAACCATAATCCCCTACATCTTAGGGTCAAAGTAGATGAAAATGATATTTGGCGATTTAATAAGGATCTCAAAGCTAACGCTTTTTTAAGAAGCAATCCAGAAATTAAAACCTCTCTTGATTTTATAAGAATAGAGCCATATGCTTCAAAAAAAGAGCAGCTTAGAGGCGCAGGTATAGAGCTTATTGATACAAGAATTATTGATATAATATATAAAATTAACGACCATCCTGAAAAATTTTATATAGGCCAACAATTAGATGTTTTTATAGAAAGCAGTGAGGCTCCATAAATTTATGCAAATAATAGCCTATATTTTCCTAGCATTGATAATAGCTGGCTTTTTATTCCAGCTTATTAGCTCATATATTGATGAAATCAAATATAAACCCCCTGGGCGAATTATAAATTCTGATGGAGTAAAGTTTCATATATTAGAAAAGGGTAAGCCCGTTAAGGGGCGGCCTAATGTTATTCTAGATATGGGGCTAGGGGGCAATCTCTTATATTGGCATGAAGTGCAAGAAGATATAGCAAAATTTGCAAAAGTGATCTCCTTTGATAGGGCCGGGATTGGATGGAGCTTGCGAAGCTCCAAACCTAGAACTAGCACTAATATTATCGAAGAAACTAGGAATATGCTAGTTAAGGCTGGAATAAAGCCACCTTATATTTTAGTAGGCCATTCCTTTGCAGGCCTGAATGCAAGATTATATGCAAAAAAATATCCAGATGAGGTAGTAGGGATTGTTCTAGTGGACTCCAGCCATGAGATGCAAAATTTATCACTTCCAAAAGCAAAATCCTTGATGAATCAGGTCTTAGATAGGCCTTATCTACATCTACCTTTAAGATTTTTATCTAGAATTGGGGTAATCAGGCTTTATAGGAAGTTCAGTAGTGATTCAGGCACTTTTAAAAATAAAGAAATAGGCCATCTTGCCAGAATTAAGGAATCTTCTAACAAATTTATTGATACAATTATAGATGAATGGAGGGTGTTTGACGCCAATTTAGAATCAGCAAGAAATTTAGATAAATCTCTAGGGAATTTGCCTCTTACGGTAATTACAGCAGCAATGGGTATATCTCCTGAAACTTGTGCTCTCCATGGACATTTTTCTATGGATAGGTGCAAAAAGGCTCACAAAGTCTGGCATGAATGTCAGAAAGATTTGCTTACAAGATCCTCTAATTCAAGGCAAATTTTAGCTAAAAATAGCACCCATATTATACAACAATGTGAACCAAAGCTAATAGTAAGCGCTGTAAAAGATATGCTGGATTCTTTGTAGGAAGCACCTCATATAGAGAATAATACTACTTAGATTTGAGGCGCAAAATCCCTATATTAAGGCAAGCTATAAAGCATAGGAATGATAAATAATACGCAATGTAAGAGGCTCCACTATCATAATTTTTAATTAAATAAGTGGATAACATAGGCACTGTACCGCCAACAAATCCCATCCCAAGGCTATAGAATAACCCTGACATACTCATACGGCATTTTGCTGGAAATAATTCCACAACAAAGATATTAATACCTGAAGTCAATGCTGCATTCAGTAGGGCATATATTGTGACTCCTAAAATAATAATATTCATATTATCTGCATATAATATAGGTTTTAGGAATAAAAACAAAAAGGCAGACATGCATAGGCTGGATGCAGCTATGAAGATCCGTCTAGTAACTAAATCTGACAAATATCCAAAAATTGGTAGAAAAATAACAACTATGCCATTTACTAATATAGGCACAAATTTAAAATCACTAATAGGATTTACTGTTTGTAGCAATCTAAATAAGTATACGCCACCAAAATATACGATAGCACCGCTGGCAGCAGCTAAGCAAAGTGTGCTGAAGGCCTCTATTTTGTAGTGTTTTAAGCCTTCAAACAAAGGAACTTTAGACCTTTTGGCGGATAAGAATACAGGGGTGTCTGATAATTGCCTACGTATGAAGAAGCCTATCAATGCTAATAAAAAGCCTAAAAGGAAAGCAAATCTCCAACTATAATCTGGTAATTCCTGATTATTCAATAAATTCGTTACAAAATTTGCAAGCAAAATACCACTAGATGCACCTGCAGGAACTATTGCCGCCACAAAACCTGCATAGCTCTTCTTACTATGCTCAACAGCAAAAACAATTGCTCCTGTAAATTCACCACCAACAGAGATTCCTTGGAAAATTCTTACAGCAACAATGATATAACAGGCAAGCATGCCTATAGTTTCAAAAGGCGGTAGTAAAAACATAGTGAGGGAAGCAAATCCCATAATAGACACACTTGTAACCAAGGATTTTTTTCTTCCTAATTTATCCCCAACATATCCAAAAATCAAAGCCCCAAGCGGTCTAAATACATATCCTACACCAAAAAAAGCATATGAAACAAAAAGCGCCTGATCAGCATCTAAAAAACTAAGGTAATTTTTATGAATAACAACGCTTAAAAAGCCAAAGATTGCAAAATCATACATTTCTAACATACTCGCTATAAAGCATGATATAAGAACCTTAGGGGGAAGTTTTTGTGCATCTGAACTCATATTACAACCTATATATTTGTCTTTCAACCATACTAGGTTATTTATAACGCTTTTGCAAATATAAATACCCGTAGGCGAGGGCTAGTATACAGCAATTCAAGGAGATACAAAAAGCTGGCGTTTTAACTTACCATAATTCTCATCATATATTTGATCTTCTGTATATTGGTTATTTGTATATTTATAATTATTTATCAGTATACACCTCTTGGATTTGTTACAGCTTAACTCTAACAAATCTGCAGATCTATCCGCATTTAAAAAGACGACATTTTAACTTTGGCCAAACCCGACATTACTACTTTGGGCTTACACTTTGTAAATCGTATAATTTATATTATGGAAAGTAATTGATACTTGCTGTTACTATATTTGTCATATTTTTTTATAGTTTATTATTATCAACACCAGCTAACTACGCAGTATTATAGGAGATTTAAGTTTGATTTTCTACTCTGTCATAAGCAATACACCTGTTAAATTTACCCCCTCTGAATCAGAATCAGGCTCAAATTTTTCTATATCATTATTTAAGCCCTTTATACAATCAAGAATAGAAGGAATAGTATCCTCTTCTTCTGCATAATAGCTATATTTCTCCATGCCATATAATTTGACATCAGGATTTTGGGATTTGATGATATCATACCCTATGTCTATCATTTTTAGAGTGAATATCTTCTTTACAAAACGTTGGGTATAATCATCCTTTTCCTCTGGCAATATTTTTTTAAAAGCCTCACGGATAGGCATTTCATCATAATTATTGAAATATTGTTCAAACAACCCCAAAAGGTGGTAAATTGTATTTTTAGAAAATACATATCTTGAATCCTGCTCCGTGGTGATTGGGTGCCAATGCATACAATCTAGTGCCTCTATGCACGGTCTTTGATCATGGGCTACATATGAAGGATCATCTTCGATTAAGATTATATCTGAAGTATCATCTGGATTTATTGCGCTCAAATCCTTAACGTAATTCCCCTCGCCAAGATCATGGCGCCCTTTCCGCATATCATCGTTAGAGAAAATTTTGAACTGGCCATTTGATTTTTGTGCTTCATATTCCTCAAGACCTAAAATATTCTGTAGTAAAGCTGGCACAAGGAATTCATTTCTATGAGCGATAGCGCTACTGAAAAATACTATCTGCGCTTCTTTGCTAAGCAGATATTTGATAAGATATCCTATATGTGGAGCAAAAATATGTGGGTATTTCTCTCCTTCCTGAGATACATAATCTATCATTATGCATTCAGGATTAAGGATTGCCACTTCTTCCTCTTTCATGGATAGAAGCGGCCTAGTGCAAATAGTATCATCAATATCAAAAACGATTATAGGCATATAAGTAAGCTCCTCTATCTAAAGAATGCCTAGATTATCTTAAGAGAGGTTTGAAGTCAAACTACTATAATTCTAGATTTATGCTAGCTGCAATTGTATCACTAAAAAACCCCTCTCTAAAATAATGATCATAAGAGATATTAAGTTTTAAAGATGAGCCTATTTTTAATAGGTCTAGGTTTCCTCCTACATTGTATGTAGTTTTAGGAGAAGCAATTGAGTTTACATTATCAAAATTATGATCTTCTATACTGCTTAAGATTTTCCCCGATCTACGCCTTTGCCCAATCACTCTATTGACATTAAAGTGAATATTAGGGTTAAAAATCATATTTTTATGCTTAAATTGCCTGCGCAATGCTCCTCCATAATTTATAGACTGACTTGAGCCGTAGCTTTAGATTCTTCAAATTTTTTCCTCGCTTTCACCCATTCAGTCTGTGCATGCTTAAATAACCCTGCAGCCGTGGTGGCATTAGCCTCCGCAACTCCTTCATCATATTTTAGCTTTGCTTCCCTAAAATAGGACCTTCCTAAAGTATAAAGCACATGTCTTGTTTGCGTCATCTCAATCTCTCTCTTTATCTTTGGTTAAACCTAGTAAAACACCTTATAAACCCAACCTATAGATGTATATTCCTCAAAAAGAATTAATTACTTAGCTTATTGTAAATGATTTATATATACTTTATCCATATATATAATAGTAAATGAGTATGATTTTCTTTACTAATTGTAAAAATATCTAACCTACAAGGAAAATCTTGAATCTACTGAGCCCTAGCCTCCAAACATTTCGCCATCGTAACAGAAGCCCTACTTATAGAATCAACCATATAATAGTTTGTCTGGATATTTTTAATAGGGCTTTTCCTAAGCGAAATAGTAGATTTGTTAAACTGAGGGGGCTCGTTTGATACTATATTACGTATATCACTAAGAGCCTTTATATTATTTGCCATTTCTTCTCGAAGCAGCCCCGGATCAAAAGAAGTGATATATCCTAACGCGCTTAATATACTAGCTAGAATCTCTTTATCTTCCTTTGCGCTACCTGGAGGACATACAGCCTTTCTAGCTATTTGCGCTCTGCCTTCGATATTGATATATATCCCATCTTTTTCTGTATATGCAGCCCCAGGCAGGATTACATCAGCTTCGTGAGCCCCCCTATCCCCATGATGCCCTTGGTAAATTATAAAATTATCCTCAGTATTTTTAACGCCTATCTCATCTGCCCCTAGAAGATAGAGAAACTTCTTTTTAGCAAAAGCTGCTGGGGTTAAGTTATTATTATGAAAGCCTACATCCAAAGCACCAACTGATGAAGCAAAATTATGCAGCAGGTTAAGGGTAGCACCATATTTCTTGCATATATCATTAGCAAATATTGTGATATCTAACCCATCAGACCTAGAATAAGCAGCATCACCAACTATAATTATAGGATTTTTTGCTTTTTTAAGCTTTTTAGCAAAAGCATGCTTTCCCTCCATTATTTGCTGCAAGATATCCGTCGAATTCCCTAATTCTTCTATTGGATAGGTTTGATCGCCCCCCTCTCCAATCCTTGCCACCTCTATCTTGCCATCTCTAACCATTCTACCAAATCTAGAGTTCAAAAGAGTAGCATTATGCCTCATATTTGCACCTATAATCAGGCATAAATCGGATTCCTCTATCCCTGTAATTGTGCTGTTAAACAAGTAGTTAGAGCGTGAAGTTGTATCAATCTTATAACCAAATTGATTACTCAGCATATTGTTTGAACCCAAATTATCCATCAATTTTTTTAATAGATAAATTGATTCCAGATCAGCTAAGGCGCCTATTGCAGCAGCAATCTCGCTAGCGGGGACCTCTAAGGCAGCATGAGATATTGCCTCTATAGCCTCATCCCAGCTGCAAGGCATAAGTTTTCCGCTTTTTCTGATATATGGCCTATCAAGCCTCTGATTTTTTAAACCATCAAAAGCGAATCTTGACCTATCCGACAACCAATCCTCGTTGATCGCATCATTCCGCAGGGGAAGTATACGTATCACCTCCGAAGATCTAGTCCCTATTAATATATTGGCACCAAGCCCATCCATAACATCTATGGACTGCACTTCTGATAATTCCCAGCTCCTTGCCTTAAATGCATAAGGTTTTGCAGTTAAAGCTCCCACAGGGCATAAATCTATGATATTGCCTGACATTTCAGACTTTAAAGAGCCTTCTACATAAGGGATAATTTCTGCATGCTCCCCCCTACCCTTGGCACCTATTTCCTCAATACCTGCAATATCCGTAGCAAAGCGCACACATCTCATACAATGGATACATCTATTCATTTCGGTTTTAACCAAAGGCCCTAAATCCTTCTCAGGAACGGATCTTTTATTATGAGTAAAACGACTCTTCCCCGCTCCATATTTAAAGGCTTGATCCTGAAGATCGCATTCTCCACCCTGATCGCAAATAGGACAATCTAAGGGATGGTTAATCAGGAGGAATTCCATCACTCCTTCCCTAGCTTTTTGAACCTTTGCGCTAGTAGTATTCACCACCATACCATCTGTAATATTCATAGCGCAAGAGGCTACTAATTTAGGAGATTTCTCTACTTCTACAAGGCACATACGGCAATTACCAGCAATTGCAAGTTTTTCATGATAGCAAAAATGCGGGATTTCTACTCCAGCCTTCTGGCATGCTTGAATTATTGTTAGGCCTTCTTCTACTTCAATTTCTTTTTTATCAATGGTGACTTTCGGCATTTCTACTTAATTGCTAGTATTTAGAACTTAAAATCATAATTTTTAAGAATAGGAAAAGCCTAACTGAAATTTATATCTTCTTCAACAATAATAGTAATATAAGTGTGCTTTTTTATTGACATTCTAGCCATATAGCAATAAATTTTCTTGTAATTTTAATATCCAAAGTAATGCCTAAGAAAAAACCTCAATATAAGTGCGTTCTTCTTAAAGTCTCTGGCGAGGCTTTAATGGGAGATAAGCAATTCGGTCATGATTATGAAACAATAAAAAGAATAGCTGAAGACATCAAAGAAGTTCATGATATGGGCATTCAAGTATGTGTTGTAGTAGGTGGTGGCAATATTTTTAGAGGAAATCAGGCTGCAAATCTTGGCATGGAAAGGGCTGCTGCAGATTATATGGGGATGCTCGGAACAGTAATGAATGCCCTAGCCCTACAAAATATCTTAGAGAAACTAAACGTCTATACAAGAGTACAATCAGCAATTCCTATGGTGACAGTATGCGAGACATATATCAGACGCAAAGCTAAAAGACATATGCAAAAAGGCAGAGTTGTGATTTTTGCAGGCGGTACAGGGAATCCATTTTTCACGACAGATTCGGCTGCTTCGTTGCGAGCAATTGAAATTAATGCAGAGGTGATTTTGAAGGGAACACGAGTGGATGGAATTTACTCGGCAGACCCTGAGAAAGATCCAAATGCTACAAAATACGATACTATCAGTTTCGACGATGCCTATGGGAAAGGATTGAAGGTGATGGACATGACAGCATTTACTTTGTGTAAAGAGAATAACTTACCTATTATCGTTTTTGATATGGACACTCCGGGGACTCTGGAAAAGGTGCTCGAAGGAGAGCAAGTTGGGACGATTGTAAGAAATTAAAGACTATGACTGAAGAATTAAACATGATCTACGACGAGTTCAATTCGTCAAACGATAAATCAATTTCTCATTTCGAAGTGGAATTGTCTA